>Ga0182030_10006830_pt1 | contig 23961 bp, 18 predicted proteins | sample 812S3MmetaG_FD_121299 | JGI IMG/M metagenome (GOLD analysis project Ga0182030, IMG submission 121299) | Permafrost microbial communities from Stordalen Mire, Sweden - 812S3M metaG (Illumina Assembly) | ecosystem: Environmental > Terrestrial > Soil > Wetlands > Permafrost | place: Sweden...
GCGGCGGCGGAGGCGGCGGCTCAGGCGCGGGGGTGCCCCCTGCCGGGCCCGGCGCGGTCTGAACCACGGTGATGGTTATTTCCACTTCCTCTTCGTCCTCGTCGTCCTCGTCCAACTCGTCTTCGTAGTCGTCGAGCTTCGAGTCTGGTTCCGAGTGCTCTTCGTCTTCATAGTCAGGGAAGTCTTCCATCTCTTCTTCGTCTTTCGGAGCGAGTTTCGAGCTATTCAACATTCACCAAGCCTCCTGGATCACGGCGCGATCACCCATAGCATACCCCTTTTTGAGCGGCTGACAATAGCGAAAATCGCAATCCGCGGAAAATTCAACTCGAACTAGTGCGCTTTCGTGCGGGCGACGATCGCATTCCCGTTCGGCGTCGTCTTGGCAGCGGCTTTCGGCGGGACGGCAGGCGTTTGGCCCGCAGTCTTGACCGGCGCCTTGCCCCTCGCGGAAGAAGTGCCGGTACGGCGGATCGTGGCCCTCGGTGCCGGCCTTCGGACCGCCGGTTCGGCGCGCAAAGCGGCGGGGACGATCAGGCGGTCGCCTTCGCGGGCCTCCGGCGATGGGAGATTGTTCACCGCCACCAGGCTGTTCAGCGCGACCCCGTACCGTTTTCCCACCTCCGCCAGCGTTTCCGCGGTTCCCAAGCGATGCATGCGCCATGAGTCGCGATGCTCCGCCGGCACCAGTTCCAGCCCCGCCATGAGCTGGCTGCCTGTGCCTTTGGGTATGTGCAGAGGGTAGTCGGACGGAACTATGCCGCGCAGAATCGCGGGGTTCAAATCGGCCAGTTCGGGAAGCGGCGCGTCGAGGATATCGGAGACCAGGGCCAGGCTGGTATTGGCGGTCATATCCACGGTGTCGTATTCGAGCGGCGGATCCATCTGAATGCCATCCAGGCGGTACTCCGCGGCATTCTTCTCCATGATGGTCATGGCCAGGATGATGGGCACATAGCTGGTAGTTTCGCCGGGCAGCACGGCGCGGCTGCGGAGCTCCCAAAAGTCCGCATACCCGGTGCGTTGCACCGCGTCTTCCACCACATTCGGGCCGCAGTTGTAAGCCGCCAGCGCCAGGTACCAGTCGCCGAACTCGGAATACAGGTCGTGCAGATGGTGGGCGGCGGCGCGGGTGGCCATTTCGGGATCCATGCGGTCGTCGGTATACGCGGTCTGCTTCAAACCGTACTCGTTGCCGCGGAACTTCACGAACTGCCACATTCCCCCGGCCGCCATGCTGGAGACGGCGCGCGCGTAAAAACCGGATTCCGCCTGTGCCAGGTGGATGAGTTCCTGCGGCAACCCCTCCTCGTCGAGGATCCGCGTAATCATCGGCCGATAGCGCCCCGAGCGCTGGATGGCGGCGACGATGGTGCTATGGCCGCGATTGGAAAAGTAGTTGATGTATCCCAGCACGGCATCGTTGACCACCAGCGGCAACTGCGATGCCGTGGCGGCCACCTGTTCGCGCACTTTGGCCTTCAGCCGGGGATCCACCGGGAAAGTCATCTTCAGGATGTCTTCCAGGGGAGCCTGGTCGAACTGGCCCTCTTGAGGAGTCTCCGCCGCGCCCAGGCCGCCGAGATCGCAGCGGTGGATGGCGTCGACCATTTCGTCGAACTTGCGCCCGAACTCCTGGCGGTCGCCGGGGTCCTGCGCGGACGCCGCCAGCATCAGGTCGACGGCCGTGTCGAATTCCACCCGGGCGTTGGCGAAGTCACTCGCCTGGTAGAAACTCCTACCGCGCTGCAATCGCAGGTTGGCGCTTTGGATAAGGGCTTCGGCGGCGCGGCGGCTCTCGGAAAACTGGAAGTTGGAGCGCAGCACGGCAGTGATCGGGAAGACGGTCGAGGGCGGAGGGATGTCCGGGGGCTCGGGCAATAAGCTTGTGGCCGCCGCCCGGTTGGCCGGCGGGACGAAAGGCGCGTGCACCTTGGCTATCTGGCTGGTATAGCTGCAGCCACCTGCCAGCAACGCCACAATCAATGCGCAAAAGCCGCTAAAGGTCTTGGAACCATCCATCAATCGCCTCGAACCGTTGAAAATAAAGCCTGAACGCAAGGCTGACGACTTTTGCCGTAATCCAAAGGCTACAACACAGTTACAGCCGTGTGCAACCCTTGCACGGGTGCGCGGCGGAAAAGGGCAGACCTGTCGAAATTACTGGAAAATCCGCCATATCTGAGCGAGCGTATGAAAACACGCCGGATTCACGCGGAGTCAACGGCCGAAATTGGGTTGCGGCCGTTTCCCGCTCTTAATTGTCGCACCCCCCGGTGCGCCGCTTCGCTCAGAAAGTGTAAGCCACGCCGAACAGCGGCGTGAACTGCTGCGCAATACCGCGGGCGGTATTGTGCGGCGCGGGGACAATCTGCTGCCGCGGGAAGGTGGTCAGATAATCGCGAAACTCGGCGCGCAGTTGCATCTGCGGCAGAAGGCGGAACTTCACGCCCCCACCGGCGCTGAAGACCACCTTCCAGACATCGTTGGTGGTGAGGCTGGCGATTTCGGGAATGGGTTGGGGATAGGGCTCGGGTCCGGCGATGACGTATTCCTTGGCGCCCGCGCCGCCTTCCAGAAAGGGACGCCAGCGATGCGCGCGCGTTTTGAAGTGGAACAGCAAATTGGCGGTCAGGGCGTCGGAATTCCCCTGGATGTCGGCCCGCGCGCCGGTGGTCTGGAGGAACGGATGGCCGTCGTGATACAGGTATTGGAACTCGGCGGAGACGTAACGGGAAAACTCGTCGCCCAGCACGATACCGGCGGCGAAGCGGTTGCGAATCCCCGCCTGGGCGGTTCCGGCAGTCGAAAAGATCGTGCCGTCGCGGTAGATGCCGTACCCGAGATCCGCGCCAAGTTCGTACTGCTGCGCGAACGCGCAGGCGGCGAAGAGGATGGCGACGGCACACTTCACGGCTGATTTCAGGATAGCGGATAGCCGGCGCTATGCGCGCTCTCTCCGCCGCACGGCCATCCAGATTCGGCCCGCGATCCATCCTTGCCGGACCGAAGCCGGGCGGGTGCTTATTAAACGTTTTCGGGAATGCACTCCGCTCGCTTACGCTCGCGGAATCAACGCGGCCGTTACCGAGATCCGCCACAAATCCCGAAAACGTATACGCACCCAAACGGGCCAGCAATGCCTCGCCGTGCCTTTTTGCGATAGAATCCTCCCCAGCAACTGCGGAGGATCAAGTGAGGGGCCAGGGATTTTCGACTTTTGTGGCGGCTGGGAGCGTAGCGTGCGTGCTGGCGTGGGGCGCGCTGCCGGCGCGGGCGCAAACAAGCAGCCTGTTCACCTATAACGGCTTTGCCGGCACCACCGGGCTTACGCTCGTAGGCAATGCCGCCACCGCCGCCACCGGCGATGGGACCGTGGTGCGGCTGACTCCGGCACTGGGCAACCAGAGCGGCGCGGTATACAGCACCACCGCGGTTGCGCTCGGAAACCATGCCAGCTTCAGCACCAGTTTCCAGTTCCGTTTGACCAATCCCGGCGGGTGGGATCCGGCGGACGGCATCACCTTCGTGCTGGGAACCAGCACCACGGGCTTGGGATCTGCCGGCGTGGGCATGGGTTACCAGGGCGTGAGCGGCCATAGCGTGGCGATCGAGTTCGACACCTACAACAATGCCGGCTTCGGCCTCGGCGACGACGATGGCGACAGCAGCAACCACGTGTCCATCGACACGAATGGCGTCCTGACGGACACCGATCTTACCAACGTCTACGGCAACCCATCCTGCGGCTTTCCGTCCGGCGGCACGCCCGACCAGAATCTCTATACCGTGCCCGGCTGCATGTCGAATGGAGACCTGTGGGCGGTCAATATCAGCTATGACGGCGCGCACCTGACCGTAACCCTCACCGATCCGACCGAGGGGTCGAGCTTTACCGCGATCAATGGCTACACCATCGATCTGGCGTCGATTCTCGGTCAGAACACCGCCTTCGTCGGCTTTACCTCCGGCACCGGGGCGGGCTGGGAGAATCACGATATCGTGAGCTGGACTTTTTCCGATACGCCGCAAGGCGGCGCGGCGCCCTGGGGCAGTTACGCCCACGACCCGCAGCACACCGGCGTTTCCAGTATCGGCGCGCAGCGGTTGGAGAAGATCAAGTGGACCACGCCGGTGGACCTGGTGCTCCAGGGCGCCTCAGGCCCCTTGTATATTCACTACGGATCGCCCCTGGTGACGGCGGGCAACACCGTGCTGGTTCCGGTGCGCACCACCGCCGCGAACAACTACCGGGTGGAAGCGCACAGCGGCGCCAGCGGGGCGCTTCTCTACACCCTGGCCAGCGACTTTACTCCGCCGCCTCACAACTGGATTCCCAGTTACAGCCCGGTGCTGAGCCAGGGTACGCGGCTGTATTACGCGGGCGCGGGAGGCACGGTATACTATCGCGACCAGCTTGATTCCGCCACCGGCCCCTCCGGGCAGATCGCCTTCTATGGCAACGCTCTCTATGCCGCCAACCAGGCGGCCTTCAACGCCAACGTCATGATCTCTACCCCCCTCACCGCCGACGCCAACGGCAACATCTATTTTGGATTCGACGTCGTGGGATCGAACCCGGCGAACCTGACCAGCGGGCTGGCGCGCATCGCCGCCGACGGCACCGGATCGTGGATCAGCGCTTCGGGCGCGGCCCAGGGCGATACTGCGATTGTGGAATTGGCCCTGAATTGCGCACCCGCCGTCAGCAACGACGGCGCCACGCTATACTTTGGCGTCTCCGAGGGTCCGGTGGGGACTGGTTCCTCGGGCGGCTACCTGGTGGCCGTCAACAGCACCACCCTGGCGCCCGTCGCCCGCATTCGCCTGAAGGACCCGCTGAGCGGCAACGATGCCTTCGTGACGGACGTCAGCTCCGCGTCCCCTACCGTGGGGCCGGACGGCGACGTATACTATGGGGTCCTCGAAAATCCGTCCTACTCCAACGACGACCGCGGATGGCTGCTGCATTTCGACCAGAGTCTCACGGTGAGCAAGACGCTGGGGGCGTTCGGCTGGGATACTACGCCTTCCCTGGTGCCGGCCGGCCTGGTGGCATCTTACACCGGAACCTCTTCGTACCTGCTCTTCACCAAGTACAACAACTACCTGGATCTCGGCCCCGGGGGCAACGGCCACAACAAGATCGCCGTGCTCGATCCCAATGCAACGATGACCGATCCGATTACCGCCGCCACGGTCATGAAGGAAGTGATCACCATCCTGGGACCGACGCTCGATCCTCCCGGCAACACCACCGGAAGCGTGCGCGAGTGGTGCATCAATAGCGGGGCCATCGACCCGTTTGCCGCGTCGGCCATCGCCAATAGCGAGGATGGCACGGTGTACCGGTGGGATTTCGCCAGCAACTCGTTCCTCCAACAGGTGTCCTTGACCTCCGGCGTGGGCGAGGCTTACACGCCCACGGCCATCGGCGCCGACGGCACGGCCTACGCCATTAACGACGGCATCTTGTTTGCCGTGGGCCAGGCATCCAACCTGACCATTTCCGCCAGCCACGCCGGCAGTTTCACGCAGGGACAGAGCGGGGCCACATACTCTCTGACCGTGACCAACAGCGGCTCGGCAGCGTCCCAGGGAGGCGTCACGGTTACCGATACTCTGCCGGCGGGCTTAACCGCGACCGCAATCGGCGGCGCGGGATGGACTTGCACGCAACCCTCGGGACCATGCACGCAAAGCAACACGCTGGGGCCCGGCGCCAACTATTCGCCCCTCATCGTTACCGTGAACGTAGCCGGCGATGCTCCGTCCGCAGTGACGAATACCGCCGCCGTATCGAGCGACGGCGCGGTGAATTCGGTCAATTCCACGTCGAACGATGTGACCGGCATCCTCGGTTCGACCCCGTCTTTGAGCGTCACGAAATCGCACAGCGGCAACTTCAGCTTTGGCCAGCTCAACGCTACCTACACCGTGACGGTGTCCAACAGCGCCGCTACCGCCCCCACCAGCGGAACGATTACGGTTACCGAAACCCTGCCAACAGGCTTGACGCCGGTATCGATGGCGGGCACGAACTGGTTCTGTTCCTCCATCGTATGCACGCGCAGCGACCCCCTCGGCACCGGCGCCAGCTATGAGCCCATTACGGTGACGGTGAACGTCGATTCCGGCGCGCCCCCGTCGGTGACCAACAACGTGAGCGTCTCGGTAGGAGGTTCGGTGGTGGCGACGGCCAGCGACCTTACCGCCATCTCCTTAAGCCCGTGCGATATCAACCAGGATAAAAGCATCAACGTGGGCGACGTGCAGCGCGCCATCGATGAAGCCCTGGGCGCGCTCCCGGCCAACAACGATCTGAACGGCGATGGGGCAGTCAACGTGGTGGACATTCAGATCGAAATTAATGCGTCTCTGGGCTTGGGCTGCACGGCGCAATAACCAGCGCGCGCGCCGTCGTACACTGGTGTTTCATGAGCCATTACGTGGTTACGGGAGGAGCGGGCTTCATCGGGTCGGCGATCGTGCGCAGCCTGCTGCAAGAGGGCGCCAGCCGGGTCGTCGTCATCGACAACCTGCTCAGCGGGCAGGAGGCGAATCTGGAGCAAGTGCGGCACGCGATCGACTTCCAGCGCGCCGATATTCGTAATTACGAGGAGATCGCTCCGCTGATTCGCGGCGCGGCGGTGGTATTTCACGAGGCCGCCATTCCTTCCGTGCCGCGCTCCATCGACGAGCCCGTGCCGTCGCACGAAGTCAACATCGACGGCACGTTCAACGTGCTGCGCGCCGCCCACGAGGGGAAGGCCGGCCGGGTGGTCTACGCGGCTTCCTCCTCGGCATACGGCGACACACTGGTGCTTCCCAAGGTGGAGGGCATGACGCCGCAGCCGAAATCCCCCTACGCGTTGCAAAAACTGGTGGGCGAATACTACTGCCACATTTTCGCGGCGGTGTTTGGCCTGGACGCGGTGGCCATCCGCTACTTCAACGTGTATGGCCCGCGGCAGGATCCCTCCAGCCCGTACTCGGGGGTGCTCTCGCTGTTCATGAAGGCGGTTCTGGAGCGCACCACGCCCACGATTTTCGGTGACGGCGAGCAATCGCGCGACTTCACCTATGTGGAGGACGTGGCGGAGTTGAATCTGAAGGCCGCGCGCGCCCCCGGCGTGGCCGGAAAAATTTACAACGGAGGCAATGGCGAGCGCATTACGCTGAACCAGGCGTGGGCGTTGTTGCAGGAGTTGGAAGGCGTGGAAATCCCCGCTGTTTATGGCCCCCCGCGCGCCGGCGACGTGCGCGACTCGCAGGCCGATGTCACCGCCGCGGTCCGCGACCTGGGCCATGCGCCGCGCTATTCCTTCGCGGAAGGCATGCGGCTGACGCTGGAGTGGTACCGCAAGCACGCCGGCGGCAAGTAGCGGACGAAGGCGCAAGGGGCTTACACTAGTCGCAGTCCATTATGGAGATCGCGCATCGAGAGGTGGCGGCCGGAACGGTGGTGATCACCCTCGCCGGCAAGCTGATGCTGGGAACGGAGGGCAACCAGATCGTCACCCTCGTGGAGGAGCGGCTGGCCGCGGGCACCCGCAAGTTTATTTTCGACCTTTCCGGGGTGACGGCGATCGACAGCACCGGCATCGGCCGGTTTATTTCCGCGTTCAACAAGATCATGGCCGCTGGCGGCGAAATGCGAATGGCCGGGGCGACCGGTCACGTGATGCAATCGTTTCGCGTCAGCCTGCTGGACAAGGTCTTCAGTTTTTATCCCAGCCTACAGCAGGCGCTGTAGCTCCTTCGACCTCGAAATCGGCCGAGCGGGTGATCGTTTTCCCCGCCGAATCCATGCCGGCGACCTCCACGCGGTACGATCCCGCCGGCAGATCCTTGACGGGCAGCCGGAGGATGACCGGAACCACTGGATTTCCCGGACGTTCGTAGCCTTTCACCGTAAAGCCGCTCGTTGCCATCTTCTGCTCGCCGGATTTGCGGTCGGTGATCCGGATGGCCACCGAAACGTCCGGCGGTTTCTCCCCGGTCAACCCGGGCTCGTATATTTCCATGTACAGGCCGACCGGATCGGTGGGCTTGAAGCTGTATTGTCCCGCCGGAACGTCTTGCGTGCCGAGAGCTATCAGCGGCACGCGGTCTTCGATCAGGACCGCTTCCATGCCGGCATCGGCGTCGGCCTTGCGCAGTTCCCCCAGAGCCACGCCGCTGACCGCGAACTGTTTGCCATCGAACGGTTCGATGAACAGCGGCTTCTCGATCTTGCCGAAGTTCTCCCCGCCGGCGCTGAAAACCACTTTGAAGTTGTACTGGCCGGTGGCAATATCGAACTGTGTCTCGTAATGGACCGGCGTCTTGCCGAATTCCTCCACCTGGACCTTGTTATCGAAGTCGAACTTGAGGGTATCGCTGAATTTGGCGCCCACCGTGTTGTCCGGCCGGTAGGCAATCCCCAGGATATTCATCTCGGCGTGGAGTTTGCCTTTTTCCTTCTGGAATTGGAAGCTCTGGCTGGGAATCTCCATGGCCACGTTGACGCGCGCCACGTTGGGCGACGCGTAGAAGAATGGAAGCTGCAGCGGCGCACCCAGCTTGCCCGCCGTCACGCCGGCGGCGATGGCTTCGAGCTCGGTTTCCGCCGGCTTTCCAGCCAGCAGGTCCACCTGGCGGACGTTGCAGTACCCGCTGCGCGAGCGCACGCTGGAGCCGCCATGGCTCACCTTGACGCGCAAGGTGTGGCAACTCCCCTCGGCGGAATCCGCGGGCGAGTATCCGAGGATGTAGTACTGGTCTTGTTCGCGGGCGATTTTCTCCATCCCGCCCAGCAAGTCGTTGCTGTTGACGATGACGAAACCGCCGGTGCCTTCCGCAAGCTGGTACAGGGCATCCAGGTTGGAGTCGATGCCGACTGGAATCACCGGTACGATGGAGCGTGCGTTGTTCATGGGATTGCGGCCGTTCATCGAGGGATTCACCGCCGGAGCCCCGCCGCGGCCGCTGTTCACAGTCCCCGTTGTGCCGCGCGACCCTCCCGGGCTGGTCCCACCCCTGCTGGCGCCGCCGCTGGAACCGGCTCCGGGCGAGCTGGTGGTTCCCCCGCGGGAACCGCCTGCTCCCGCTCCAGCCCCTGCGCCACCGCCGGTTGTGCCGCCGCCGGTTGTCCCCCCGCCGCCGGCGCCCGCTCCGCCGCGCGCCTGGAAGGAATTCGCGAACGATGCCAAAGACGGCCCTGCGGGCAATCCGAAGAGAGCCATCGGCAACGGATTCTCGCGTCCGCCTCGCCCTGTGCCGAACCCGGGCCCGGATCCCATTCCGGGCATATTGGGGGCGACCAGACCGCGCACGTCGATCGGGTACACCGACACGTTGGATTTATTGCAGGTGTCGATGGTAGCCGTCATCTCCGAGCGCAATTCGTCGTTGAGAACGAACCCGGCCGTCAGCATGACCACCATTTTGCGTCCGGGAACGTCCGCCAGCCCCTTGGCGAGGCTGCGCAGCCCCAACAGCACGCTGCTGACGCCAAACTGCGCCGCGGCGCTGAGACTGGGCATCCCGTTCGACGAGATCCCCGTGCTGCCCGCGTCGGCGGTGGCCACGGTCGAGGTCTTCACTCCGCTGATGACGGCCCTGAGCTGGTCGGCGTCGTTGGTGAAATTTTGGGCGATCCGCAGCGTGCCGGAAAAATTCACCACGGCGATGAACTTGTTCGGCCCGGTATTGTTAGCCACGAACTTCTCCGCCGCGGAGCGCGCCTGCATCTGGTCGCCCGCCGCCACCGAGGCGTTGTCGAAGAAGATCACCAGGTAGTGCTTCTGGTTGTTATTGGGCGAAGCCGGATCGGCTTCGTAGGTGAAACTGTTGATGGTCTGTTCCTTGTTGTCTTCGTAGACTTTGAAATCTTTCTGCGTCAGACCGGAAACATAGTTGCCCTTCTTATCGGTGACCACCGAATCCACCAGGACCACCCGGGTCTCGGTGCGGATCACCGTGGGGGTGGCGGTTTGCGCAACTTCCTGCGCCCGCGCCAGGAAGCCGCTCCACAGAATCGCGGTTAAAAATGCCGTAGCTTGCAATCGCATGCCATTACCTCTCACTGAATTGCCACGGCGCCGTTCAGCGCCGACATCAGTTGCCCTTCGGAATCCCTCACTACCTGCCGGATCATGTACGTTCCCGGCGGCACGGAAAAGTTGGTTTTGATAGCCATCGTCCCGGTGACGTTCAGTTTGGCCAGCGTCTCGTCCTTCAGTTTCAGCTCCAGGGTTTTCTGAATTCCAGAGATGAAGTTGCCGTTGCGGTCGAACACGCCGGTGACGATGGTCAGGGAGTTGACGTTCCGCCCGTCGGTTTTCCGGAACTGGATGTGCCGCGGGTCCATACGGCAGAGGACTGCGATGGTGGCGTCCTTGTCGCTGGCTTTAAAGTACTGGGTGTGAATCTCTACCGGCAGCTCGCTGATTTCGTCGCGCGAAAACAGGGCTTCCTCGATTTCCTCTTTGGCCGTCTCCTCGGCGCTGGAGAGTTTCTTGGGGGCGTAGTACCCCTTGCGGGCCTGCAGGTCCAAGCCCTTGCCTAAGGGAGCCTTGAAACTTACCTTCAAGCCGTGAAAACTGCCGTCGAGCTTGAGATTCTGCGGCGAGAAACCGAGGATGTAGATGTACTCCGGCGCACCGGCCAACTGGCGCACGCCTTCGTTCAAATCGTTGTTGTTTTGAAAGAACGAGCCGCCGGTCCCGTAGGCGAGTTCGGCCAGCACATCGGCCTGCGCGCTGGCCGCTGCCCGGTCGTACTGCTGCTTCAACTGCATGAAAGCCGGGGTGGCGGTGCTGCCCGACCGGCTGGCATCCACCATGGGGTCGACCCACAGGCCGCGGGCATCCAGACTATTGATCAGCACATTGGCCTTGATGGCGCGGTCCATGACGTCGCTCTTGTCCTGCTGATATTCCGTGGGCGAAATGAATCCCGGGGAAATCAGCACGATGATGCGTTGGCCCGGCATGGCGGACATGCGCCGCACCACGTCTTTGAAGACCGTCAGGGAGACGTGGGTTTCCTGCTCGCCCGGGCGGAGCACCTGGTAAGCCGCGGACTGCACCATGGCCGCCGCCGCGCTCGCCGGTAGTCCGGGATTGCACGCCATCACCTCCTGGGTGGCCAAACTCTGTGCCATGCCATCGTTCTGGTTGACGATCATGTCCGCCATGTAGTAGCTGATGTCGGGACACTGGGTGATCCCGCCCATGCCGGTGATGGACCGCGGGCGGAGCAGCAGGAGCGTGGCCTGCAGTTTGTCGATATCGTCGGTGAAATCGAGCTGGTTCTGGCCGGATGTGGTGTAGATGGCCGCGCGATCGGTTTTCGGCAGTTTGGCCAGTTGGCGGCTGGCGGCCTCGCGCGAACGGACGAGGTCGCCGAATTCCAGGTGCGTGTCGTCGAACAAATAGGTGATGAACCGTTCCGGGATGTCGGGCGGCGGCGCGGGCTCGCCCTCACCGGTGGGAATGGCGTCCACGGTCTTCGCCGCCTTGGCCGCCTGGTCGCCGGCTTTCTCCACCGAGAACCTGGTGATCTCCTGCGGCTTGCCCTTATCGAAGAGTTGGAAGTTCTCCTTGGTGTAGGTGCCCAGGGTGTTGCCCTTGGCATCGCGCACCACCACCGGCACCATCACCAGGTTGACGCGGGTTTTGAATATGGCGGGGGCTTCCTTGGTGGCCATCTCAGGCGCGTTGGAAGCCGCGGGCGGCGGCGCGGTCGGCGCCGTTCCCGGCAGCGTCTGGGCTAGCGCCCCGGCAGCCGTCAGGAATAGCGCCAGCGCGGCGCGGGGGAACGACACTACGGATGGCTGCTTCACAAACGTGCCAAACCTATCATACAGGAATCTACCGCGGGCTACACCCGGCTGGGGATATCGGCGGAGGACCGTTTGCTGACGCGCGCGGCTCGGTAGCTGACTGATCATCTGCTGCCCCCGTGACCGAGCCCTGACCGTAAGGAAGCGGTTTCCGCGCTTAATTTCGGCCGCAAGATAGCCCCCTTGCCGGCCAGCATCACGCCCGCGCGGGATCCGGCTTCTCCCGGCCTGTTTTGCGGCGTCCGTGAAGATCGTGATGTTCGAGAGCGCCGGGGGAATCAGGCAAATTGCACCTCCAAGAAACCGCATGATCGCCAACCCTTGCCGCCCATCTCGCACCCAGATTACTTGACAGCGTTGCGGCTTCCATGCAACTATCGAATCCCGATAGTTGGTCTGCGAGGGTCGGTTTCGTGAAGCAACCACATCTGCTCACTCGTGTCGCCCTGGTGGCGTTGTGTCTGCTCGGCGTTCCCCGGCTGTGGGCGCAGGGGCCTCCGTATCAAACCGACGATCCGGTGCCGGTCGACCTGCATCACTACGAGTTCTACATCTTCGGCAGCATGGACGGGACCACGGCGGAAATCGACTCCACCGGACCCGCCATCGAGTTCAACTGGGGCGCGATTCCCAGGGTGCAACTGCACGCCATTCTGCCCTTGGGTGTGATCGCGCCATCGAACAATCCGATCTATTTCCCCGGGGGAATCGGACCCAGGGCCTTCGGGCTGACGGACATGGAACTGGGCGCCAAGATCGCCTTCATCAAGGAGTCGAAACACGTTCCCCAGATCGGTAGCTTCACGATGTTCGAGATTCCGACCGGAAGTTACGAAAAAGGGCTGGGGGTTGGGAAAGTCTGGTATAAACTCCCCATCTGGCTGCAAAAGAACGTCGGGCACTGGACCTTTGACGGCGGAGCGGGTTATGAGGTGGTTCCGCAAATCGGGTACCGCGACTTTCCCTACACCGGATGGCTGGTGAAACGGACCCTGAGCGAAAGGATCGAGTTGGGTGTCGAGGTCTTTGCCCATGGACGGGAGGGCTACGCGGCGGCACAGACGGAGGCTTCGACGATGATCGACTTGGGTGGCTACTATCATTTCAAGAACCACCCCGGGGAGCAATTCTTGTTTTGCTACGGCCACTCCATTGCCGGCCAGACGGAAAACTACGCCTATGTCGGCATGTACTGGACCTGGGGAAAAGACAGCAAGAAGGACTCCGCTGGACTGGACTGGATGCACGTCCCGATGAACGGGAAGGGACTGGAATGATCTGCGAGGATGCGGCCGGCTCGCCGCCGACGCGCGAGGAAGGACACAGGCAATGGAAATTTCGGCACGCGGTCTTTGGACTTTAATCCACGGAATGGGATTCGGCGGTCTCTATCTGCTGGCCTGCTCGGGCGCGATCGTCGAACTTTGGCGCCACTACCGGCAAGGCGGGGCGCCGATCACTGCGAGGGATGAAGCCTTTTTCCGCGTCTATCTTGGGACTATGACTCTGCTTGCATGGCTCGCCGTCTTCACCGGCGCTTACCTCATCTATCCCTGGTATCGCGCCACGGCTCCGCCAGGAACGGTCGAGCTTGCGGGGTTCCCGCAAATGCTGCTCCAGTCGAGCCCGGCGACCAGCGCCTGGCACTCCATCGGCATGGAGTGGAAGGAGCACGCTGCATGGCTGGCGCCGATTTCCATCACCATGGCGTCCGCCGTCTTCCTTAAGTATGGCCGCAGCATCCGGACCCAGCCGCAACTGCGCAGCGCGGTTCTTGGTTTTGTCCTGGTCTCGTTTGTCGCCGCCGGCATCGCCGCCTTTTTTGGCGCTATGATCAACAAGAACGCGCCGGTCGAGGGCGGCCCGATCATTCATTTCGTTCAGGGAGAATTGCGGTGAGCGGACAGGAAAGCCGCCCACCCAACGGTTTCGGCTCGGCGGCCATTCTGGCAGCGGGCATAGGCGCATTTGCGCTTTCGGTACTGGCTATCGTGGCCGACAAGGTCGTTTCCATCAAGCGGCTTATGGTGTGGTACAAGCCGACCGGGCCTCTGTCGGGCGTGACGACATCGGCCATTCTTGTCTGGCTCCTGGCCTGGGCGATTCTGAATACGCGCTGGCGCGGCAGGAACGTCGCTGCCGCGCGCGTCAACACGGCCGCTTTTATCCTTCTTGGCCTGAGTTTGCTGCTCACGTTCCCTCCAGTCGCCGATCTTTTTTTCCGGCGATGAGCCGGGCACGAGGCGAGGGACACGCCTTCACAACCGTCGGGCCGGCGCCGTGCTGGTTCCAGCACACCATCGACGTTTGCAAAGGCGATGGTCGAATCACTGCTCAGTCTGCGGCCCGGAAATTTGAATATTGACGAAGTCGAGGCGGAAATCCTGGCGGTGCGGGAGGCAACGGCGGTTGAGATCGATAAGCGTGACAGCAACCCCGGTATTTCTTGCCGGCAGGGCTTAACCGGCTGTAATTGGGGCACTGCACCCGGACTATAGTAAGCTGGAAACCGCTTGCCGCGATGCCGCAAGCCGCCGTAGGGGTGGCTAAACGCTTTCGGGATTTGTGGCAGAAACCACTCCCTGACGGTCGCGGCTCAGTAACGGTCGCATTGATTTCGCAAGGCTTACAGAGCCGCGAGCGTAAGCGAACGGAGTGCGTTCCCGAAAACGCTTAAGCACCCGCCGCCGCAGGCGCATCACGCCCGCGCGGGATCCGGCTTCTCCGTATCGAGGCCCAGTTCGGCGAACGCCGCCGCTGCCTTGGCGGCATCGAATTGCCCGTCGCGGGCCAGGCGCGAGAGCGCCGCGGCGGCGATGGATTCGGCGTTGACCTCGAAATGCCGGCGCAGATGCTCGCGGTTTTCGCTGCGCCCGAAACCGTCGGTCCCCAGCGTCTCCATGCGGCCCGGCAGCCAGGGGGCCACCTGGTCGGCCACTACTTTCATGTAGTCGGTGGCCGCCACGATGGGGCCGCCGGCGCCCGTGAGCGCCGCCACGATGTGCGGCGTGCGCGCCGCTTGATCCGGATGCAGCCGGTTCCAGCGCTCCACATTGAGCGCTTCGCGGCGCAGCTCGTTATAGCTGGTGACGCTCCACACATCGGCCGCCACACCGTACTTCTCGGCCAGGATCTGCTGCGCGCGCAAGGCTTCGTTGAGGATCGGTCCGCTGCCGAACAGTTGCACCACCGCCTTGCCGTTCTCCGCCGCGCGGAAGCGGTAGATGCCTTTGATCACGTCCTCCGGGTCAAGTCCCTCGGGCATCGCCGGCATGGCATAGTTTTCGTTATAGAACGTCAGGTAATAGAAGCGGTCTTCCCGCTCCTGGTACATGCGCCGGATGCCGTCCTGCACGATGATGGCGATTTCGTAGGCGTATGCCGGGTCGTAAGCGGCGCAGGTGGGGACGGTGCTGGCGAGCACCATGCTGTGGCCATCCTGGTGCTGCAGACCTTCGCCGGCGAGCGTGGTGCGGCCGGCCGTGCCGCCGCACAAGAAGCCTTTACCGCGCGCGTCGCCGAAGGCCCAGATCATGTCGCCCACCCGCTGGAAGCCGAACATCGAATAGTAGATGAAAAACGGGATGATCACTTTCCCGTAATTCACCGCGGCGGTGCCGGCGGCCGTAAAGGAGGCCATCGACCCGGCCTCGGTGATGCCCTCTTCCAGGATCTGGCCGTCTTTGGATTCCTTGTAGTAGAGGAACATCTCGGCGTCGTGCGGTTTATAGAGCTGCCCCTGGCTGGCATAGATGCCGAACTGGCGGAACAGGCTCTCCATGCCGAAGGTGCGCGCCTCGTCGGGGATGATGGGCACCACGTGCTTGCCCAGTTCGGGGTGCTTCATGAGGATGGTCAGCACCCGGACGAACGCCATGGTGCTGGAAACTTCGCGCCCGGACGACCCTTCGAGCGATTCCTTGAAATACTCCAGCGGCGGCGCCTGCAACGTGCCGGTGAACGGTTTGCGAAGCGGCATGTATCCGCCCAACTGGCGGCGCCGCTCGTGCATATAGCCGATTTCCGGACTGTCGGCGGGCGGACGCCAGAACGAAGCGTCGTGCGCCGCCTCTTCCGGGATGGGGATCTCGAAACGCGACCGGAAGTGCAGTATTTCCTGCTCGTTCAGCTTCTTCTGCTGGTGGCTGATGTTGCGGCCTTCGCCGGCCTCGCCCAAGCCGTATCCCTTGATGGTGTGGGCCAGAATCACGGTGGGTTGGCCGACGGTTTCCACGGCCGATTTGTAGGCGTTGTAGACTTTTTTCGGGTCGTGGCCGCCGCGGCGGAGCTTCATCAGCTCGTCGTCGCTCAAATGCGAAACCAGGTCCAGCAACTCGGGATACTTGCCGAAGAAATTCTTGCGGATGTAGGCGCCATCCCGGCTGATGTAGGTCTGGTACTCGCCGTCCACCACCTCACCCATACGCTGTTCCAGCAGGCCGGTGGTGTCGCGGCGCAACAGCTCGTCCCAATCGCCGCCCCAGATCACTTTTAGGACGTTCCAACCGGCGCCGCGGAAGGCGGCTTCCATCTCCTGGATCATCTTGCCGTTGCCGCGCACCGGCCCGTCGAGGCGCTGCAGGTTGCAGTTGATCACGAAGATGAGGTTATCGAGCTTTTCGCGCGACGCCAGAGTGATCGAGCCCATGGATTCGGGCTCGTCCATTTCGCCATCGCCCAGGAAGCCCCAGATCTTGCGCGGCGTGGGCGGGATGAGGCCGCGATTCTCCAGGTAGCGCATGAAGCGCGCCTGGTAGATGGCGTTGATGGGGCCGAGGCCCATCGACACCGTGGGGAACCGCCAGAATTCGGGCATCAGCCAGGGGTGCGGATACGAGGAGAGCCCCGGCTTGTCGCGCAGCTCGTGGCGGAAATTCTTCAGGTGATCTTCCGTCAGCCGGCCTTCCAGGAAAGCGCGCGCATAGACGCCTGGCGAGGCGTGGCCCTGAAAATAGACCAGGTCGCCGGCTTCCTCGCCATAGCTGGCGTGGAAGAAGTGGTTGAAGCCTACTTCCAGCAGGGTGGCCAGCGACGCGTATGTGGAAATGTGGCCGCCGATGCCGTGGTCGTACTTATTCTGCCGGACCACCATGGCCATGGCGTTCCACCGGATGAGGCTCTTGATGCGGCGCTCCATGGCGCGGTCGCCGGGGTAGGGCACTTCGTCTTCCACCCGGATGGTGTTGATGTAAGGCGTATTCAGGTGGACCGGGAGGTCCGCGCCGCCGGCGCGCGCGCGCGCTGCCAGTTGCTCCAGCAGGTACCGGGCGCGGCCCGGGCCGCCATCCTCGATTACCTGGTCGAGCGACTCCAGCCACTCCTCGGTTTCCTGGGGATTCAAGTCCGCAACCCGCTCACTTCGTGTCTGGTGCATGTGTTCTTTTATTATAGTGAACCCCGGCCGTCGTATTCCGCACCCGGGGGTGCTGGGGTGTGTAACTGTTATAGGGCAGACCACTCCCTGACGGTCGTGGCTCAGAAGGCTGTTGCTGATTCGACGCCACTTACTGAGCCGCGCGCGTAAGCAAGCGGTTGTGAAGAGCCCGCTTTGAGGATCGACCCCCATGACGGTTACACACCCGGGGTGCTGGAACTGCCCAGGCCGGGCAGCGGACCATGCGCTCGCGATGCCAGGGCCGGAATCAACGCCAGTCCGCAGGTTCTATACGTCCAAATTGCGCCTCGACGATGCGATTGATGCGTATGGTTTCCTGGTGCAAGCCGCGCAGTTTGCCGAAACTCTTGAGCCACGGTTTGTCCTCGCGCGGCTCGGCGCGCAATTTTTCCGCCAGGGCCTGCGATACCAATTCCCGCAAGGCGATCCCTGGTTCGGCGGCGGCCCATTTTGCCCGCCGGGGGAGCGCGTCGGGGATGTCGAGGGTGGTTTTCATTGCCGTCCGGCCTGTTACCATAAAGTATCACCGTTGATTGACGCCATTCCAGATATCCTGGCCCGTATTGTCGCCAGGAAACGCGAGGACCTTGCGCCAGCGGCGCGCCATTTGGACCAATGGGAGCGCCAGGCCGATGCGCGGCGCGCCGCCCGCCGCGATTTCCGTGCGGCATTATGCGCGCGCGTGCCCGCGGTGATCGCCGAGGTGAAGAAAGCGTCGCCCAGCAAGGGCGTGCTGTGCGCCGATTTCGACCCCGCGCGCATCGCCGCGGAGTACCGGCGCGGCGGCGCGGCGGCCATCTCGGTGCTCACCGACGAGAGCTTCTTTCAGGGCAGCCTGGCGGATCTCGAAGCGGTGCGCGCGGTCGTCGATTTGCCCGTTCTGCGCAAAGACTTTACGATTGCGCACGCCCAGATCGTGGAAGCGGCGGCGCACGGCGCGGACGCCATCCTGCTGATCGCGGCCATCCTCGGCGAGCGCGAGTTGCGCGATTTCCGCGAGGCGGCGGCGCGCTACGGCATGGCAGCGCTGGTCGAGGTGCACAACCGGCGCGAACTGGACGCCGCCATCGCGTCGGGCGCCGCAATCATCGGGGTCAACAATCGCAATCTCAGTACCTTCGAAGTGACGCTCGAGACCTCGCTGCGCCTCGCCGAACACATTCCCGCCGGCGTGGTGCGCGTCAGCGAAAGCGGCATCCACGACGCGGCCGATGTGGCCCGCCTGTGCGCCGCCGGATACAGCGTGTTTCTGGTGGGCGAGCACCTCATGAAATCGGGCGACCCGAGCGCGGCGCTGGCGCAACTGGTGGCGGCATGATTCTGAAAATCTGCGGCATCACCAACCAGGACGACGCCAGCGCGGCCATCGAGGCCGGGGCCACCGCCGTGGGATTCAATTTCTATGCGCCCAGCCCGCGTTATCTGGCGCCCCAACAAGCGGCCGGAATCGTTACCGCCGCGGGCGTCCGGCGGGTGGGCGTGTTCGTGAACGAGAAACGCCAACGGGTGGAAGAAATCGTGCGCATCGCGGCGCTCGATGTGGCTCAGCTTCACGGAGACGAGACCCCCGCGGACTATCCGAATGTGGCGCGGGCAACTTCTGGCAGATCGAACCAACCGCTCCCTGACGGTCGCGGCTCAGAAAGGCTGTCGCTGGCCGTGTGGAAAGCCCTGCGCGTGGGCGAGAGCTTCGATATCGCGCTCTACCGGGACAACCCGGCTGAGGCGCTGCTGCTCGATGGCCCGGCGGCCGGCCTGTACGGCGGCTCGGGCAAGAGTTTCGACTGGTGGCTGGTGCGCCGGAGCAGTCGCAAGATCGTGCTCGCCGGCGGGCTCGATGCTTCCAACGTGGCAGCCGCAATCGAGCTGGTGAGACCCTGGGGCGTGGACGCGTGCTCGCGTATCGAAAGCGCGCCCGGCAGGAAGGATCGCAAGAAGATGAGCGAGTTTTTGCAGGCGGCCCGGGCGGCCGTGAGCGTATGACGCCGCAGCCGGATCAGGGCGGCCACTTCGGCCCCTACGGCGGCCGGTACGTGCCGGAAGTATTGATGGCGCCCATCGAGGAGCTGGAAACCGCCTACCTCGCGGCGCGCGAAGATCCGGCGTTCCAGGCGGAGCTGGCCAACCTGCTGCGCACCTATGCCGGCCGTCCCACGCCGCTCTATTTCGCCCGGCGGCTCAGCGAAAAATTGGGCGGCGCGCGCATCTGGCTGAAGCGCGAAGACCTGCTGCACACCGGCGCGCACAAGATCAACAACTGCCTGGGACAGGCGCTGCTGGCGCGGCGCATGGGCAAGCGCCGCATCGTCGCCGAGACGGGCGCGGGGCAGCACGGCGTCGCCACGGCTACGGTGTGCGCGCTCATGGGCTTCGAATGCGTGGTCTACATGGGCGAGGAAGATATGCGCCGGCAGCGGCTCAACGTCTTCCGCATGCGCATGCTGGGGGCCAAGGTGGTGGGCGTGGCGAGTGGCAGCCGTACCCTCAAGGACGCCATCAGCGAGGCCATGCGCGACTGGGTGACCAATGTCGGCGACACGCACTATCTGCTGGGCTCGGTGCTGGGCTCGCATCCTTACCCCATGATAGTGCGCGATTTTCATAAGGTCATCGGGGAGGAGGCGCGGCGCCAGATCCTGGAAGCCGAAGGCCGCTTGCCCGACACCATCTTCGCCTGCGTGGGCGGCGGCTCGAACGCCATCGGAATTTTCCACGCGTTCCTGGGCGACCGCGCAGTCGAGTTGGTAGGCGTCGAGGCCGGCGGACGCGGCGAGGGCATCGGCGAGCATGCGGCGCGCTATCGCGGCGGCGCTCCCGGCGTGCTGCAAGGCGCGTACAGCTTTGTGCTGCAGGATGCCGACGGCCAGATCGCCCTCACGCATTCCGTCTCGGCCGGGCTGGATTACGCCATGATCGGGCCGGAACACGCCTGGCTGCACGACCGCAACCGCGCGCAATATACGGCGGCCTCCGACGCCGATGCGCTGGCGGCGGCGCGCCTGCTCTCGCGCACCGAAGGCATCATCCCGGCGCTCGAATCGGCGCACGCCGTGGCCGAGGCCGTGCGGCGCGCGCCCGCGGCGACGGGCGCGGTCTTCCTGGTGAATGTGTCGGGACGCGGCGACAAAGACATCGACATCTACCGCGAAAACTTTAAGGAACTCGATCCCCAATGACGCGCATCGGGCGCCTTTTCGAAAACTTAAAGCGCAACAACCGCAAGGGCCTGATCGCCTATCTCACGGTGGGCGATCCTTCGCTCGACCGCACGCCGGCGCTGGTGGAAGCGCTGGTGCGCGGCGGCGCCGACCTCATCGAGCTGGGCGTGCCCTTCTCCGACCCCATCGCCGATGGCCCGGTGATTCAGGCGGCCGGCGAGCGCGCGCTCAAAGCCGGCGCCACGCTCAAACGCGTGCTGGAAGTGGCCGCGGAGATTCGCCAGCAATCCGAAGTTCCGCTGCTGCTGTTCACCTATCTCAATCCGGTGTTGCGCTACGGACTGGAACGGCTGGCCGAAGACGCCGCGGCGGCCGGCATCGATGGCTGTCTGCTCACCGACGCCTCGGTGGAAGAGGCGGGGGAATACGTGGCGGCCATGCACCGCCATGGCCTCGACACCGTGTTCCTGGCCGCGCCCACCAGCACGGCGCGGCGTCTCAAGCTGGTGGCGCAATATTCCACCGGCTTCGTGTACCTGGTCTCGCGCACCGGCGTGACCGGCGAACGCGATTCGCTCTCGAGTGCCGTGGCCCCGCTGGTCGCCGCCGTTCGCGCGGTCACCGCTCTGCCGCTGGCGGTAGGTTTCGGAATCTCCAAACCGGAACACGTGGCGGAGTTGGGACGGCAGGTGGAAGCGGTGGTGGTGGGCAGCGCCATCGTGCGCCTGATCGCGCGCAACGCCGGAAATGCGTCGCTCGAGATCCAGCTCGAATCGTTCGTCCGCGAATTGAAACACGGTTTTGGAGCGCAGGCATGACCAGGGAAGAAGCCAACGTCCGGCTGGATGAATGCCGCATGCTTATCGACGATGTCGACCGGCGCATCGTGGCGCTGTTGAACGAACGGACGCAGGTGGTGGAAGAGATCGGGCGGGTCAAGCGCGCGAGCGACCTGCCCATCTACGAGCCGAAACGCGAGGAGCAGGTCTTTGCCAACGTCACGCGATCGAATCAGGGGCCTATGAGCGGAGACGCGCTGCGCCGCATTTTCGAGCGCATCATCGACGAAATGCGCAAGATTCAGCGCGTGCGCATGGAAGCCGGGGGAAACAAATAATGTTAGTGGTGATGCAGCAGGGCGCCGCCGAAGAGCAGATCGACGCGGTGATCGAGCGCCTCACGGAGCTGGGCTTCGACGTCCATCGTTCCACCGGGGTGATTCACACCGTGCTCGGCGCCGTGGGCGGCAAAGAAGATTTCGACCTCGACGTCTTCGAGTTGATGGATGGCGTCAAGGAAGCGCATCGCATCACGTCGCCCTATAAGCTGGCCAGCCGGAGCTTCAAGCCCGGCGGCACGGTGGTGAAGATCCGCGGCGTGGAGATCGGCGCCCGGCGCGTGGTGGTGATGGCCGGGCCGTCGAGCGTAGAGAGCCGCGACCAGATCGAGCGCTCGGCCGGGATCGTGGCCGCCGCCGGCGCGCGCGTGATCCGCGGCAGCGCGTTCAAACCGGGCAGTTCGCCCTACTCGTTTCCGGGGCTGGGCGAAGAGGGTCTGAAAATGCTGCGCGAGGCCGCCGACCGCAACGGACTGCTGGTGGCCAGCGAGGTGATGGACCAGACGCAGATTCCGCTGGTGGCGCAGTACGCCGACATCCTGCAGGTGGGCGCGCGCAACATGCAGAACTTCACCCTGTTGCGCGAACTGGGCAGGCAGCGCGCCCCGGTGCTGCTGAAGCGCGGGATTTCAGCTACCATCGAAGAGCTGCTGCTTTCGGCGGAATACATCATGTCCGGCGGTAACTACGACGTGATCCTGTGCGAGCGCGGCATCCGGACTTTTGAAACTTACACCCGCAATACCATGGATATTTCCGCCATCCCGGTGGTGAAAAAGCTGTCGCACCTGCCGATTGTGGCCGACCCGTCGCACGGCACGGGACGGCGCGACAAGGTGGTCCCCATGGCGCGCGCAGCGGTCGCCGCGGGCGCCGACGGGTTGCTGGTGGAAGTGCACCCCGACCCCGACCGCGCGCTCAGCGACGGCGCGCAATCGCTGCGGCCGGAACAATTTCAGGAAATGATGCGCCAGCTCGCCATCGTCGCGGCGGCGGTGGAAAGGAGCCTCTGAAGACTGTTGCCATCGTCGGAACCGGGTTGATCGGTGCGTCTTTCGGCCTAGCCCTGCGCCACGCCGGATTCGACGGCGAAATCCTGGGGGTCAGCTCGCCGCGCGCCGTGGACAGCGCCATCGACGCCGGCGCCATCGACCGCGCGGCGCCCCTCGCCGATGCCGTGGGACGGGCCGACCTGGTCTTCCTTTCGTCCACCATCGGCCGGATTCTGGATACCGTGCGGCATCTGGATCCCTTGGTGCGGCCCGGCGCCCTGGTCACCGACGCGGGCAGCACCAAGTGCGAAATCGTCGACCTGGCGCGCCAGACTCTGCGCCGCTGCCAGTTTTTGGGCGGCCATCCGATGGCCGGCAAAGAGACCCGCGGTGCGGCCGCCGCCGATGCCGGCCTGTTCCGGGGGCGCACCTGGGTGCTCACTCCCGACGAGCCGGGCGAGCTCGAAACCCCCGCCGCGCGCGACTTCCGCGGGTGGCTGGAGCGCCTCGGCGCGCGCCTGGCGGTGCTCGATGCCGACGAGCACGACCGCGTGGTGGCGCGCACTTCGCACCTGCCGCAACTCGCCTCCACGGCGCTGGCGTCGCTTACCGGCGATGTCCGCCGGCTGGACGTTTCCGGCTCGGGGTTGGCCGATATGACGCGGCTCGCCGCCAGTTCGTACGATCTCTGGCGGGATATTTTGGCGACCAATTCGGCGCACATCGAGCGCGCCCTGGCCGACTACATACAGAAACTGGAGCACATGCGCGAGAATCTCCGAACGCGGCAGCTTCAAGAGGAATTCGAACGCGGCGCCGCCATGGCGGGCCGCTTACGGCGGACCGTGTGACCGTATGGCCGCATTGCGTCCGTCAAATTAGGATAAACTACCCATGAGGCTAGGAATAGTAACTCGACCACTGGCGGACATTTCGTCCGAAAGTGGCTCTGCGGCCTTTCCGGCGCGGCGGACCAGGCGGTCCGGCGCACCGGGCGCCGAACGTAAGGATTTCAAAATGGAACAAAAACTCAAGATCGCCGTGTTCATCGATTTTGACAACATCGAGATCGGCGTCAAGTCCACGCTGCACCGCGAATTCGACGTCGCAGCCGTGCTCGACGCCCTGAAAGAACGGGGCGAAATCGTCACCAAGTTCGCGTATGCGAATTGGGGCAGGCAGGAGTCGGCCACGCGGGCGCTCTCGGAACACGCCGTACAGATGGTACAGCGCGATCCTTCGCCGCGCGGCGACAAGAACGGCGCCGACATCAACCTGGCGCTGGATGCGCTGGAGATGGCCTTCACGCACGACCACATCAACGCCTTCGCGATTGTCAGTGGCGACAGTGACTTCATCGCGCTGGTCAACAAACTCAAACAATACGACAAGCGGATCTTCGTGGTGGGCGGGCGCGCCTTCACCAGCACGATCCTGCAGAAAAACTGCCACGAATTCGTGGCCTACGA
>Ga0182030_10006831_pt1 | contig 23960 bp, 17 predicted proteins | sample 812S3MmetaG_FD_121299 | JGI IMG/M metagenome (GOLD analysis project Ga0182030, IMG submission 121299) | Permafrost microbial communities from Stordalen Mire, Sweden - 812S3M metaG (Illumina Assembly) | ecosystem: Environmental > Terrestrial > Soil > Wetlands > Permafrost | place: Sweden...
AACTTTGGTGCCTTCGTGGACTTGGGCGGCATGGACGGCCTCGTCCACGTCTCCGAGCTCAGCTGGAAGCACGTCGACCACCCTTCGTCTGTGGTCCAGGTGGGCGACGAGATCGAGGTCGAGGTGCTCGATGTGGACCTCGACAAGGAACGGATCTCGCTGTCGCTCAAGTCGACCCAGTCCGACCCGTGGCAGGAGTTCGCCGACAGCCACGCCGTCGGCCAGCTCGTCTACGGCCGCATCACCAAGCTGGTGCCCTTCGGCGCCTTCGTCCAGGTGGGCGATGGGATTGAGGGACTGGTGCACATTTCCGAGATGGCGGTCCACCACGTGGACCTGCCGGAGCAGGTGGTGACACCGGGCGAGGAGCTGTGGGTCAAGATCATCGACATCGACCTGCAGCGTCGCCGCATCTCGCTGTCGATCAAGCAGGCCGCCGAGGGTGGCGAGGTCTCCGAGGAGTACCGCGAGGCCTTCGGTGAGCACGCCTACGACGAGGAGGGCAACTACATCGGCTTCGACTACGCCGACGGCGAGTTCATGCCCGAGACCGAGGCGCAGGCGGCCTGGGCCGACTTTGCCGAAGAGCTGGGCACCCCCGTCGTCGTGCCCGAGTCGCTGGCCGGAAGTGACGCTCTCGCCGCGCCGGTCGCCGCCGCTGCCCCAGCCGCTCCGACGAGCGAGGCCGCACCCGTAGCGGTCGCCGCCACCGAACAGCCCGCCGCACCCGCAGCCGCACCCGCCGCCGCACCCGAAGCGGCGTCCGAGGCCGGGGGAGCGCCCGAAGCCTGAGTCAGGGGATCAGGGCGCGCAGCACCTGGGCGAAGCGGGTGGCCGCGGCGGGGTGGGTCTCGAAGAAGAGCGCCGGGTCGAGGAGCTCGAGCTCCAGCACGGCCGGAGTGCCGTCGTCCAGGCTCACCAGGTCGACGCGGGCGTAGGTCGTCGGCCCGACGATCTGCTCGGCCGCCGCCAGGGCCAAGTGGGCGGCCTCGCGCTGGGCGGCGCTCGCCGCCAGGGCGACGATCTGCTCGTCCCGGTACAGATGGGGCTGCGGCCCGGCGCCGGCCACCAGCAGGGGTCCCTTGCCGATGGCGTGGCTGTACCGGCCGGCGAGGAAGATCAGCCCGGCCTCCCCGTGCGTGTCGACGGCCGCCTGGTAGGGCTGGATCATGACCGTCCGCCCCGCATGGAGGAGGCGCCGAATGTGGAGCCGGGCGGCGCGGGCGGCCTGTCGGTCCCCGGTGCGGTAGCGCGCCGTCTCGAAGCCCCCGCCCGAGACCGTGGGCTTGACCACGAACCCACCGGGCTCACCGCCCGGGAGAGGGCCCGGGAGAGGGAGCGGGATCTCCGCCTCAAAGAGCGGGTCCGGCCCCGGGCTCAGCCACGTGGTGGGAACCGTGGCCACGCCCGCCTCGGCCAGCGCGACCAGGTAGCGCTTGTCCAGATTCCAGCGCAGCACGTCCGGGGCGTTCACCAGGCGGGTCACGTCGGCTACCCGCCCGACCCAGGACAGGAACTCCTCGGGGCGGTGGATGTTGTCCCAGGCCCCGTTGGCCAGCACCAGGTCGACGTCGTCCCACCGGGCACCGGGGTCGGTCCAGACCCGGGTCGAGGCGGCGATCCCCACGTCGGCCAGCGTCCGGCGCAGCAGGGGCCAATCGGGCCGCAGGTCGGGAGCGTCGGCCGAGACGGCCACGGCCATGGCCGGAGCGAGGCGGGCGATCAGGTCCCGATCGGGAAGTGGCAGGCCACCTGGTGCCCGGGGGCGATCGCCCGCAGCTGTGGGACCTCGGCGGCGCACCGGGCCTCGGCCCGGGGGCAGCGGGTGCGGAAGCGGCAGCCGGACGGGGGGTTGATGGGGCTGGGCGGCTCGCCCGCGAGGATGACCGGGGTCCGTATGACCTCGGGGTTCGGTTCGACGGCGGAGGAGAGGAGCGCCTCGGTGTAGTGGTGGGCGGGAGCGGCGTAGAGGACGTCCGAGGGCGCGATCTCGCAGAGCCGGCCGAGATACATCACCGCCACCCGGTCACTCACGTTCTTGACCACGGCCAGGTCGTGGGCGATGAAGAAGAGGGTGAGATGGTGGGCCCGCTTGAGATCCTCGAGCAGGTTGAGGATCTGTGCCTGGACGGAGACGTCGAGGGCCGAGACGATCTCGTCGCACACCAACAGCTTGGGTTCGAGCACCAGGGCCCGGGCGATGCTGATCCGTTGGCACTGGCCCCCGGAGAACTCGCGGGGATAGCGGCTCCCGGCGACGGCGGGGTCGATCCCGACCGACTCGAGCATGGCGTCGACCTTGGCCCGGCGCTCCTCCTTGGTGCCGATCTTCCAGATGTTGAGGGGCTCGGCCACAATGTCGGCCACCCGGCGGCGCGGGTTGAGCGACGAGATCGGGTCCTGGAAGATCATCTGCACCTGCGTGCGCAACAGCCGCAGGTCGGCGCGGTTCAAGGCGGTGACCTCGGCGCCGTCGAACGTGATGGTGCCCGAGGTCGGCTTGTCCACCTGCACGATGGCCCGGCCCGTGGTGGACTTGCCGCAACCCGACTCCCCGACCAGGCCCAGGGTCTCGCCCTGGTTCAAGGTGAAGCTGATGCCGGCCACCGCCTGCACGGTGCGCCGGGCCCGGGTGAACGAGACGAAGAGGTCGTCCACGGCGAGCAGCGGGTCGCCCGCACCGGTGCTCCCGGCGCCGGGACGGGGGGCCGTCCCCAAGTCGGCGGATCCCAGGGTGCCTGCGCCGGTGCCGACCGGGTCGGTCACGCCGACCCCGACCCCGACCCGGCCCCGGCCCCGGCGGCGACTGCGCCCTGGGTCTGCAGGGGGAACCAGCAGGCGTAACTGTGGCCCGGGACGACCCCTTCGACCAGCGGGGGCTTCTCCCGGCGGCACTTGTCCTGGACGTAGGGGCACCGTGGCGCGAACGGGCAACCGGCCGGGGGCGCGATCAGGTTGGGAGGCCGCCCCTCAATCGCCTGGAGCCGGGTATGGCTGGGGTTGCCGATGCGGGGGATGGAGCGCAGGAGCGCCTCGGTGTACGGCATGGACATCCGGGAGAACAGCACCGAGGTCGGGGCCCGTTCGACCACGTTGCCGGCGTACATGACGATGATCTCGTCGGTGCGCGTCGCCACCACGCCGAGGTCGTGGGTGACCAGGACCATGCCCATCTCACGGTCGCGCTGGAGCGTGCTCAGCAGGTCGAGGATCTGCGCCTGCACCGTGACGTCGAGCCCGGTGGTCGGCTCGTCCGCCATGAGCAGCCGGGGGGCGCACGCCAGGGCGATGGCGATGATCACCCGCTGGCGCATGCCGCCGGACAGCTGGGTGGGGTAGGCGTCGTAGCGCTCCACCGGGGAGGGGATCCCGACCTGCATGAGGAGGGACAGCGCGGTCTCCTTGGCTTCGTCGCGTCCCAGCTTCAGGTGGAGTTTGAGTGTCTCGGTGATCTGGTGGCCGATCCGCTGCACCGGGTTGAGGGAGGTCATCGGGTCCTGGAAGACCATGGCGATCTGCGTGCCCCACAGGCGGCGCAGCTCCTTGGCGGGCGCGTTGAGGATCTCCTGGCCCTGGTAGCGCACCGACCCCGTCTGGGTGGCCGACCCCTGTGGGAGCAGCCCCATGATGGCCCGGGAGAGTACGGTCTTGCCCGATCCTGACTCGCCGACGATCCCCAGCGTCTTGCCCCGCTCGAGGGTGAGCGAGACGCCCTGGACGGCCCGCAGCTCGCCCTGGGGGGTGGCGAAGGAGACCCGGAGGTCGTCGACGGCCAGGAGCGGGGCCGTCTGCACGCTGGGGTCGGGCAGCCTGGTCACAGGGTCACCTTGGTCACAGCTTGACCTCGGCCACGTCGAAGTAGGCCCGTAGCTTGTCGGCCACCACGTTGAGCGTGAAGAGCAGGGAGAACATGGCCGTCGCCGGGAAGATGACCAACCACGGGTTGGTCTGGCCCTTGCCGCCCGAGAGGAGCGACGCGCTCTCGTTGAGCATGTTGCCCCAGCTCGGCGTGGGCGGCGGGACCGAAAGCCCCAGGAAGGCCAGGGTGCCCTCCAAGACGATGATCGTCGCCACGGCGATCAACCCGAACGAGACGATGGTGGGCAAAATGTTGGGGAGCAGCTCACGGCCCAGGATGCGGCGGTCGCTCGCCCCCAGGGCCTTCGCGGCCATCACGAAGTCCCGGGAGGCGTAGGACAGGGTCGAGGCCCGGACGACCCGGAAGATCAGCGGCGCGCTGAACACGCCGATGACCAGGGTGATCTTCCAGAGCTGGTGGCCCCAGAACTCGCCGATGGCGATGACCGCCACAATGGCCGGGAAGGCCAGCACGGCGTAGGAGATCGTGTTGAAGGCCGTGTCCACCCGTCCCCGCCGGTAGGCCGCGTACATGGCGGGGAGCCCGCCGAGGATCAGGCCGATGCCGGCCCCGCCGAACCCGACCACCAGGGAGACCCGGGAGCCGAAGAGCAGCCGGCTGAAGATGTCCCGGTTGAGGTCGTCGGTGCCGAGTAGGTGGCCCCAGGCCGGCCCGGCGTTCTGGGGGTTGGCGTAGTTCTCGAAGTCGGGGTTGGGCAGCGGGAGCAGGTTGGCGATGAGGGCGAGGAGGATGATCAGGCCGATCCAGCCGGCGCAGATCCAGAAGAAGGGGCCCAACCGCTTCTTGGCCGGGGCGCCGAGGACGGACCCGGACCCGGCCGTGGACCCGGAGCCCGCGGCGCCGAGCAGCGCCAGTTCGAGCCCCTCGTTCTGCGGCGAGATCATGTCAGTCACGGGCGATCCTCGGGTCGACGACGGTGAAGATGAAGTCGAAGACGAAGTTGATCAGCACCACGGCCACCGCCACCACCAAGGTGATGCCCTGCACCACCGTGTAGTCGTCCTGGTTGATGGCCGAGATGAGCTGGAAGCCCAGCCCGGGGAGTTGCAACAGCAGCTCCACGACGAAGGTGCCCGCGATGAGACCGCTGATGGTCACCCCGGCCGAGGCCAGGACGGAGACCGATGAGGGCCGCAGGGCGTGGCGCCACAAGATGCGGCGGTCGCTGAGCCCCTTGGAGCGGGCCATGGTGATGAAGTCCTCCTGCAAGGTGGCGATGAGGTCGTTGCGCAGGAGGCGGAAGTAGACGACGATCGAGCCGAGGGCCAGCACGATCGACGGCAGCAGCATCGTGTGGATGTTGGACCAGAAGCCCTGGGTGATCGGCACGTACGACGCCGGGCCGGGGAAGACGTGCCAGTGGACGGCGAAGATCAGGACGAGGACGGGCCCGATGACGAACGGGGGGAGGGCCAGCATGCCGAAGGCCGTGCTGTTGGCGAGCTGGTCGAACAGGCGGTTGGGGCGCCGGGACGCCTTCATGGCCAGGGGCACGGCGACCACGGCCGCCATGAGCTGGGAGAAGATGATCAGTTCGACGTCGATCGGATACGACTGCGAGATGACGCTCGTGGTCGTCTCGTGCGTGGTGAAGGACTGGCCCAGATTGCCCTGGAAGACGTGGCCGATCCAGATGAAGTACTGCTCGGCGAGCGGCTTGTCCAGACCGAGTTGGTGGTTGAGGATGGCCGCGTTCTGCGGGGTGTCGTTGGGCCCGAGGATGGCGACGGAGGGGTTCCCGGGTAGCAGGTGGACCAGGAAGAAGGCCGCCACCGAGACGAAGAAGACGATGAGGACGAGGAGGACGGCACGCTTGGCTATGTACGTGCCCACTCCGGCGCCCCCCTTCCCGTGCCCGCTGTCGGCCTGAGTTCTCTGCGGCGGACGAGCCTAGACCCCGTGCCCTACCATGCGCCCCATGTCTGAGGCCCTCCCTGTACTGACCGGCCGTCTCCGCACGGTGGTCGGCATCGCCGTGGTGGCCGTGGTCGCGCTGGGGGTCATACTCCGGTTCACTACCCACTCGGCGCTGTGGTTAGACGAGGCGATGACGGTGGACCGGGCCCGTCTACCCGTCTCGCAGATCGCGGGGTCGGTCAAGCAGGACGGGGCGCCGCCGCTCTACTACTACCTCCTGCACTTCTGGATGCGCCTGTTCGGGCAGTCCGACCTGGCCACGCGCTCGCTCTCGGGGGTGATCGGGGTGATCACGCTGCCGGTGGCCTGGCTGGCCGGCAACCGCCTCGGGGGCCGCACCGTGGCCTGGGCCACCCTCGTGCTCCTGGCCAGCGCGCCGTTCGCCGTCTACTACTCGACCGAAGCCCGCATGTACGGCCTGATCATCTTCCTCACGGCGTGCGGCTTCCTGGCCCTCCACCGCGCCCTGCAGGCGCCCCGGCCGGGCAACCTCGTCGCCACCGCGGTGGTGACGGCGGCCCTGCTCTACACCCAGTACTGGTCCCTCTACCTGGTGGGCGTGGTCGGGCTGTGGCTCCTTTGGACCGGGCTGTGGGCGCGCCGCCGGGGGGCGGACGCCGCCGTCTGGAAGCGCCCGCTCACCGTGCTGGCCGCCGTGGCCGTCGGGTGCATCCTGTTCGTGCCCTGGGTGCCCACCTTCATCTACCAGTCCCGGTACACCGGGACCCCGTGGGCCGCCCCGCCCAACTTCGCCGCCGTCATCAACGCGGTGACCGGGTTCACGGCCAACCAGGGCTCGCTGTCCACGGCCGGGACCGACCAGGGCCGGCTGCTGGCGCTGCTGTACTTCGCGCTGTTCGCCCTGGCCCTGTTCGGGGTCGGCCGGAGCGGGCGGATCATCGAGCTCGACCTCCACGGGCGCCCACGGGCCCGGGCCACGTCGTTCGTCGTGGTGGGGACCCTCTTCGCGGCCATCGGGGGCGGTATCTTGACCTCCAGCGCCTTCTCCCCCCGTTACGCCGCCGTGGTCTTCTTGCCCCTGCTCCTCCTGGTCGCCCTGGGCACCACCACCTTGTTGGACGAACGGGTCCGCCTGGGCGTGCTGGCCGTGGCCGTGGCGGCCGGCCTCATCGGGTCCTTCCAGAACATCGACACCCAACGTACCCAGGCGCCCAAGGTCGCGGCGGTGATCAACGCGCAAGCCAAGCCGGGCGACATCATCGCCTTCTGCCCCGACCAGATCGGCCCTGCGGTGTACCGCGTGGTGGACGACACGGCGCGCTACACCATGGTCACGTTCCCCCGGGGCACCGGGCCGGCCTTCGTCGACTGGGTCAACTACGCCAAGACGGTCCACGCGGCGAGCGCCACCGCCTTCGCGGCCAAGCTGGTGGCCGAGGCCGGCACCACCCACCGCATCTGGCTGGTCTGGCAGCCGGGGTACCAGACCTACGGCGTCAAGTGCCAGGTGCTGGCCACGACCTTGCTCAACCAGCCCACCCTGGGGGGACACACCTTCGTGACCAACAACTCGACCAAGTACTACGAGCCGATGAACCTGACCGAGTACGCCCCCCGGGCCTCGTGAACACCATCGCCCCGCCGCGCCAGCCGGGCGCCGGGCGGCGCCAGCTGGGCGCCCGACTGCGCCAGCCGGTCGGCGAGGCCGTGCTCCCGTTCCTGGCCGCCCGGGCCGTGGTGCTGGGGGCGCTGGGCCTGGCCCACTTCGTCGTCGACCGCACGCATCCGTCCACGGCCGGAGTGGGGGCCCGGGTCCACGAAGGACTGCTCGGCTGGGACGCCGGCTACTACGAGACGATCGCCCGGGTGGGCTACCACCCCCTGGGGAAGGAGGGCCTGCGCTTCTTCCCCGCCCTCCCCGCCCTCACCCACGTCCTGGCCTGGCTGCCCGGAGTGGACGACGGCGCGGCCCTGCTGGTGATCTCCAACGTGGCGGCGTTCGTGGCCACCGTGCTGCTCTTCGCACTGGCGCGCCGGGAGACGGGCGACCCTGCGCTGGCCCGCCGGGCCATCTGGTTCCTCAGCCTGAGCCCGGCCGCCTTCGTGCTCGCCATGGGGTATGCCGAGTCCACCCTGCTCTGCCTCTCGCTCGGGTGCTTCCTGGCGCTGCGGCCCGTGCCGGGCGCCGCCCCCGTCGCGGGCGCCGCCCACGCCGCGGCGAACGCCACCCGGCCGAACTTCGCCCTGGCCGCCCTCCTCGGGTTCGCCGCCGCCCTCACCCGGCCCATCGGGGTGCTGCTCGCGCTGGTGGTGGCGGTCGAGCTCGTGCGGTGGTGGATCCGCCTCGGTCGCTCCCAGCGGCTGGCCGGGCTGGTGGCCGTCGGGGCCCCGCTCCTCGGGCTCGCCGGGTTCGGAGTCTGGGCCCACCACGAGGTGGGGGACTTCTGGTCCCCCTTGGGGGTGCAGCTGGAGTCGAGCCATCACGGGGGGCTCTCGGATCCCTTCGTCACCCTCGTCCACGATGCCCGGGGCGTCTTCCACCACCACGTGGGCACCGCGCTGCACGTGCCCTGGGTGATCGTGGCCGTGGTCCTGCTCATCGTGTGCTGGCGCCGCCTGCCCGCCGCCTACACGGTCTTCGCCGGGGCCATCCTGGCCGTGGCGGTGGCCGGCACCAACCTCGATTCGTTCGAGCGCTACGCCCTGAGCGCCTTCCCGCTGGCCATCGCGGCCGCCGTCCTGTGCCGCCGGGCCCGGACCGAGCAGGTGGTCCTCGTCCTGCTCCCGGCCGTCCTGGCCGGCTACGCCCTCCTGGCCTTCCTCAACATCTCGGTCCCCTGACCGTGACATGGCAGTCCCCTGACCGTGACATGGCGGTCCCCTGACCGTGACGGCCGACCCAGTATCGTGGTATCCGGCCCGGGACCGGGCCCAGTGAGAGGACACGATGGCGCAGGACGAACCGGTGGTGATTGTGGGAGCGGGCCCGGGGGGGCTCACCGCAGCGTTCCAGCTGACGAAGCGGGGGGAGCACCCCGTCGTCCTCGAGGCCGACGACGTCGTGGGGGGCATCAGCCGGACGGTGCTGCGCGACGGCTACCGCTTCGACCTCGGCGGCCACCGCTTCTTCACCAAGGTGCCCGAAGTGGAGGCACTCTGGCACGAGATACTCCCCCAGGGCGACTTCCTCCTCCGCCCCCGCATGAGTCGCATCTTCTACAAGGGGAAGTACTACGACTACCCCCTCAAGGCCCTGAACGCCCTGCGCAATCTGGGCCTGCGGGAGTCCATCCTGTGCGGCTTCTCCTACGTGTGGGCCCGCATCCGGCCGCCGGAGAACGAGGACAACTACGAGAACTGGCTGGTGGCCCGCTTCGGCTGGCGGCTCTACCGCACTTTCTTCAAGACCTACACCGAGCGGGTGTGGGGCGTGGAGGTCTCCCAGATGCCGGCCGACTGGGCCGCCCAGCGCATCAAGAACCTCGACCTGCGCAAGGCCGTCGTCAACGCCATCCTGCCCAAGCGCAAGCAGACGGAGATCACCACCCTCATTGAGGAGTTCCAGTACCCCAAGTACGGCCCGGGGATGATGTGGGAGGTGTGCGCGGAGAGGGTGGAGGCCGCCGGGGGGACGGTGCACCTGGAGTCGCGGGTGACCGCCATCAAGGTGGCCGACGGGCAGGCCCGGTCGGTCGTCTACCGCGACGCGGCCGAACCTGGTGTCGCCGCCGTCCGCGATGGCGGTGGTGGCGGGACCGAGCACGAGGTGGCGGCGTCGCACGTGATCTCGACCATGCCGTTGCGCGAACTGGTGCACACCATCAGCCCCCCACCCCCGGCGGACGTCCTGGCCGCGGCGGACAGCCTGCACTACCGCGACTACCTCACGGTGGCCCTCGTCGTGCCGGCCTCGCGCAGCTTCCCCGACAACTGGATCTACATCCACGCGCCCGAGGTCAGCGTCGGGCGGATCCAGAACTACGGCTCCTGGTCCCCCTACCTGGTCAAGGACGGGCACACCTGCCTCGGCCTGGAGTACTTCGTCTTCGAGGGCGACGAGATGTGGGAGATGGCCGACGACGACCTCATCGTGCTCGCCACCAAGGAGCTGGGTGAGCTCGGCCTGGTCGAACCGGGCGACGTCGAGGCGGGCTACGTGGTGCGGGTGCCCAAGGCCTACCCGTACTACGACTTCTCCTACAAGGCCAACGTCGAGATCATCCGGCGCTACCTCGAGACCGAGGCGCCCAACGTGCACCCGGTCGGCCGCAACGGCATGCACAAGTACAACAACCAGGACCACTCCATGTACACCGCCATGCTCACGGTGGAGAACATCTACGGGGCGTCGCACGACATCTGGGCGGTCAACGTCGAGGAGGAGTACCACGAGGGCGGAAGCCGGGAAGGTACGGGGCGCGATGCCCCGATACTGCCCCCGCGCGCGCCGTCCGCCGCTGCTTCGTAGGTCCCGACCGTGACCCGTGGGCGTGGGTGGGGGCTCGTCGCGGCGGTCGCGGCGTCCTACCTCGGGCTGGGCTTCGCCCTGTGGGCGCACGCCTGGGCCGACGGTGCGGGCACCCACACGCTCTGCGGGTGCGGCGACCCGGCGCTCTTCTTGTGGTTCTTCCAGTCACCGGCGACGTCGTTGGCGCACCTGCAGAACCCCTTCTATTCGACGGCGATGTTCCACCCCACCGGGATCAACCTGCTGGACCAGACCTCGGTGCTGGGGCTCAGCGTGCCGTTGATCCCGGTGACCTGGCTGTTCGGGCCCATCGCCTCCTTCAACGTGGCGTGCACCATCGTCCCGGCCCTCACCGCGCTGACCATGTTCGTGGTCCTGCGCCGCAGGGTGCACTGGCTCCCCGCCGCCTACATCGGTGGCCTGCTCTTCGGCTTCTCGCCCTTCGTGCTCGCGAGCCTGGAGTACGGCCACCTGATGACGGCGGCCCTGATGCTGCTGCCGTTGATCCTGGCCGTACTCGACGAGATCCTCGTGCGGCAGCGCCACAGCGCGCGCCGGGCCGGCGTGGCCCTGGGCCTGTTGGTCTTCGCCCAATTCTTCCTCAGCGCAGAGTTGCTGGTGGTGGTCATCATGCTCAGCGTCTTCTCGGTGGCCGTCCTGGTCGTGACGGCGTACGTGGTGGATCGGGAGCAGCTGCGGTTGCGCGCGCCCCACGCCGGCACGGCCCTGGGCGTGGGTGTGGTGGTCGGCGGGGTGCTCCTGGCCTACCCCATCCTCTTCGCTCTGACCGGCCCCGCGCATCTGTCCGGTGTCTTCTGGCCCGACATCGACACGCTCGACGGCGCCACCCGCTCCTTGCTGGTCAACCCCGTCCCGGACCGCACCCTGTCAGTCGTCGCCGCGTACGGGGGATACGCGGGGAGCCCGCTGCCCTCGGGAAGCTATCTGGGCTGGGGACTCATCGGCGTGCTGGTCGGTGGCACCGCCGTCTGGTTCCGCGACCGGAGGCTCTGGTTCTACGGTCTGCTCCTGGCGGCCTGCGTGGTCTGCTCGTTCGACCAACGCAGCGGCCCCTGGGTGCCGGCCCGCTTCTTCGCCCGCGTCCCGCTGGTCGACAACATCCTCCCCCAGCGTTTCCTGGCCGTCGGGTTCCTCGCGGCCGCCGTCATGCTGGCCCTGATCGTCGACCGGGTGCGCGCCCGGGCGCCCGATCGCCTGCTGGGCGTCTCCGGCGCGCTGGGGGTCTCCGGAGCGCTGGGCGTGGGAGCGGTGGCCCTGGTCCCGCTGGCGGTCAACTTCCTTCCGGACCTGCCGTTCACCATCGAGGCGGTGGTCCTGCCCCGGTGGTACACGACGGTGGCCCCGCATCTGCCCCCGGGACGGGTGCTGCTCTCGTACCCGGTGGCATTCTCGGGGATCCAGGTGGCCCTGGCATGGCAGGCGGTGAACCACATGGCCTACAGCCAGGCCGGCGGGGCCGGCCCCGAGGGGACGAGCGTCCGCGCCGGCCTGGCGGCCCCCGGATTCGACGTGCTGAGCGTGCTGTCGCTCGGGTTCTCCTTGACCGAGCCGAACCCGACGGCGGCCAACCTCGCCTCGGTGAATGCCGCCTTGCGCACCTGGAAGGTGAACACCGTGGTGATCGCCCCGGAGCCGTTGGGCCTGGCCGACCAGCAGGGGCACGACCCCGGCTATGCCGCCGCGTACATGACGGCGGTGCTGGGGCGGCTCCCGGTCATTCAGGCCGGGGCCTGGGTCTGGGACGACGTCCACGTCGGCGGCCGGTCGGGGACCGCGGGCGGCGTCGTCACCGACTCGGTTCTGCAGGGCTGCGTGCGCCACCATGAGACGAAGACGCCCGCCGGGGTGGTGACCGCCTCCATGGGGGTGCCGCGCTGTGTTGCTGTCGCCGCTCACCGGGGCCCTGCCGGGGCCCCGACGCCATGAACCCCCAGGGTAACGTGGGCGGCGATGGACGTCGTCGACTAGTGCGGTGGTCGTGGCAGAAGTCCGAGAAGGCCTTGGTCGACACCATTGCGCTGACCCCTTCCACCGGCATGGTCATTGACCCGTATCTCGAGGCCGACCCGGCCACGGCGCAGGGCACCGAGGCGGAGTCCGAGTCTGAGTCTGAGTCGTTCCTGAGCGGGATCTTCCAGGCGGGGCCGCTCGCCGTGGGCGGTCTCATCGCCAACGGCCTCAACGTGGTGGCCACCGTGGCGGTGGCCCGGTTGCTCACGACCAATCAGTACGGGGGGATCGCCCAGCTCCTCGGCCTCTACTTCGTGCTTTCGATGCCCGGCTCGGCCCTCCTGGTCAGCGTGGTGCGACGGATCACCGCCATGACCACCTACGGTCACGTGGCCGCGGCGCGCGAGTGGACCACCCGCCTGTACCGCAGGGCGGTGGTCGGGGTGCTCATCTGGTCTGTCCTCTCCGTCGCCGTCGAGGGGCCGATCTCCCACGCCCTGCGGCTGCCCGACGACGGTGGTGTGGCCTGCACCATGATCGCCGCCGGGTTCTGGCTGTTGCTGTCCGTGGACCGGGCCGTCCTCCAATCCCACCGGCGCTACGCCAGCCTGGGCTTGAGCCTGATCATCGAGATCGGCGTCCGCACGGTGCTCGTGCTCACGTTCGCCGAGCTGGGGTGGGGGATGTGGGGCTACGCGGCGGGTCTGCTGATCGGTGAGGTGGTGGCCACCGCCCAGGCGCGCGCCGCTGGTCGACGCGCTTGGGGCTACGTGACGCAGGCGGCACTGCCGGCCGATCAGTCGAGCCCCTCGCGGACCTTGTCGACCGACCTGGTCGCGGCCCTGGTCGGCTTTGCCTTCCTCGGCGTGCTCCAGAACGCCGACATCATTTTGGTGGGCCGCCTGCACCATTCCCACGCCGGGTCCTATGCGGCCATCTCCGTGGCGTCCAAGGCGCTGGTCTTCGGGGCCATCCTGCTCGGAAGTTACATTCTCCCCGAAGCGTCGATCCGCTGGCACCAGGGAGGGCATGCGCTGCGCCAACTCGGGGTGACCCTGGTGTTCTTTCTCGTCCCGACGGCCACACTCCTTCTCGTCGCGCTCGCCGTCCCCAAACAGTTCCTCACGCTGTTCTTCGGGGCGCGGCTGGCCGGAGGGGCGCCGGCCTTCGCCACCCTGGTCGGCGCCATGGCCTGCCTCGGGGCAACCGTCGTCCTCACCAACTACCTGCTCGGGGCGGCCCGCCGCTGGATCGTCGCCTTGCTCGGCCTCGGGATGGTGGGCCTCCTCGTCCTCATCCATGCCGCGCACGGCGGGATCCTGGGCACGGCCCGGGCGGAGCTCGTGGTGCAGGGGAGCATGGCCTTCGTGGTGCTGGTCGCCTTCTTGATCGTGCACCTGCGGGCCCATCAGGTGCGGGGCACCTCGACGCCCCGATAGCCGGACGACGGCTGGTCGTCGGGACACGCACCGGGAGGGTCGTTGTAGCGGGGATCGAGGGTCCATGACCCGTACTCCCAGCCCGGCTTCATGGCCGACAGACGGAGGTACGGCGTGAGGTCGGCGGTGATGAGCGCGCCGAACTGCGCGGCGCCGTAGGGGCACATATGGGCGTTGTCGAGCTTCCGGGCCCGCACCCATTTGTGCGCGGGGGTCCGCATCCAGGTGAGGAACCGGCCGTGGGGCGCGAAGAGCTGCTCGGTGGTCAGGTAGAGGGCGTGGCCCGGAAAGGCGGCCACCACCTGGCGGGCGATGGTGTTCCAGGCATTTTGGGCCCGGGTCTGTTTCACCCAGGTCTGCCGGCGCACCACCGGATCGGTGATGCTGGTGAGCGGGCCGGACTGGGGGAACTGGAGGAGCACGACGACCTCGACGCCGTCGGCGGGGGAGAGCATGGCCCGGACGAAGCGCTCGAGCAGGGTCCGGTAGGCCACGGGGTCCGAGAGCGCCTCGGTGTCGTCCCACGACCAGCTCCCGATGGCGATCTGGGGGTGGTAACGGGCCAGGTTCTGCGACACCCAGGACGGCCAGGAGTGCAGGGTGCTCAGCCCCCATCCGGGAAAGGTGGAGTTCACCGCCAGGGTCACCTTACCGGTGGCCTCCAGCGCGGCGATGATGCCGAGCGAGCTGTCCTGCAACACGCTGTCGCCGAAGATCCACGCCCGGGAGGGGTTGGCGCGGGTGGCCGGCGCGATGTCGAGATGGACCTTTGCCTTGGGGGAACCGGGGGCGAAGGTCGACACCGCGGCCGTCGACGCCGCCGGGCCGGTCACCGTGCCCAGCACGATGACCCCGGCCGTGGCCAGGACCCCAAGGGAGGCGAGGCCCGGGGCCCGGATCCGCGCGCGGTGCCCCAGCGCAGCCCAGTCGGCCCGGCGGAGTGGTCGTTCGACCAGGAAGAAGCTGGCGCAGGATGCTCCGATCATGGCGGCGAGCCGCGACACCAAAAGGGTCCACCCCGACAGTCCCGTGGTATCGGTGGTCATGAGCACGATCACCGGCAAGTGCCACAGGTACAGGCTGTAGGAGATGAGGCCCACCCAGCGCAGGGGGGCCACTGTCAGCACTCGGGCCACGACGCCGTCACGGGCCAACATGCTGCCGACCACGACCACGATGGCGCAGGTGGCGATGGCCACCAGACCGCCGTCCCAGATCCAGCCGGGTGGGCCACCGGCGTGCAGGGTCCCGAGGGCCACCCCACCCACCCCGAGGGCGGTGAGCCACGACCACAGTCGGCCGTGGCGGCCTTCGCTCCCGCTCGCCGTCTCGCTTGCCGTCCTGCTCGCCGCGCGGTCGGGCGGCCAGATCATGGCGGCCGCCCCGCCGATCAGGAGCTCCCAGGCCCTGGTGTCGGTCCCGACATACGCCCGATTGGGCCCGAAGTGATGGGCCGCCACCCCCATCCAGATGGCCGAGGCGGCGGCGAGGGTCACGGTGGTGCCGAGCAGGGCACCCCGTGACCACCGGCGACGGCGGACCACGAAGAGGATGGCGGCCACCAGGAGGGGCCAGATCAGGTAGTACTGCTCCTCTACGGCCAGGGACCAGGTCTGCAGGAGCGGGCTCGGGGAGGTGAACTGGGCGAAGTAGTTGTGGCCGGCCACCATCTGCTGCCAGTTGGCGAAGTAGAACAACGTGGCCAGGGCGGGGGAGCGGAGCTGGGCCGGCACCAGCCCGGGGCCGCCGGCGAGGGCGTAGATGGAGAGCACGAACAGGACCAGGAGCACCGCGGGCAGCAGGCGCCTGGCCCGGCGTCCCCAAAAGGCCAGGACGTTGCCCGGGGGGCGGTCCCCGGCCAGCAACATGGAGGTGATCAGGTACCCGGACAGGACGAAGAACGTGTCCACCCCCACCCAGCCCCCGGGGAGATACCCGAGGTGGTACGCCACGACGAGGCTAATGGCCACGCCGCGGATGCCGTCCCACTGGGGCTCGTACCGTTGCAGTGCCACGCCGGGCCAGTCTGGCACCGCCCGTCAGGCCGACCCCGCGGCCCGGCGCCTAGGGCATCCATGAAGTAGTTCGCATCGAAAGGCTCGCGATTTTCTCTGTCGATTTCGCGGCGGGCGACGACGAGCCCCGTGCATCCAATTCGGGCTCGTACCAGATCTGGTACAAGTCGAAAAACCTTGCTCGCCCGAGGGCGGATTCAACCGGTATCGAGAACCACAGCCGCAGTGCCGAGAGGCCAGCGCGCCCCCCTCTGGGCCGCTACGTGCGTTCGCTGGTTCGGTCGTCCAGATCCTTGCGCAGGAGCGCCACCTCCTCGGCCAGGGCGCGCGAACGGTCCTCGAGTCGACCGATCTCCCAGCTGAACCTGACGCAGACGGTGAGGAGGAAGAGGTCGGCCATCACGGCGAGCAGGTCGGGCGGGTTCTTCACGCCGACCCCGTGGGCCACGGAATTGAAGAGTCCCGGGAAGATGGCGAACACCGCGATGACAAGGGCGACCGCCAGCCACATGACGGCGTACTTCTCGTGCAGGTGCCGCCGGCGCGAGAGCTCGACAATGAGGCTGAGCGTCACCAGCGCGCTGATCAGGGCGATGATATGGACTCCGGTCATAGCTCCTCCGTCATCGGTGTTCTCATGGAGTGGGAATGGCGGCGGAACACCGAAAGTGCGAGGAACACCACCACCCGCAGGAGGTAGACGGCGGCGCGCGCCGGGGACTGGCTGGGGAACCCGGCCAACCGGGCCCGCATCCCCACCGGGACCTGGTGGATGCGGCCACCGGCTTCGGCCACGATGATCAGCGACTCGACGGTGTCGGAGAGGTAGTCGGCCGGGTAGCTCCGGGCGAACAGCTCAATGGCGGGACGGTTGTGGGCCCGGAACCCCGAGGTCACGTCGGTGAGACGGGTCCTGGTCAGCCGCGAGAGGTAGCGGGCCAGAATCCGCATGGCGGCCCGGCGTGCCCGGGGGACGGCAACGTAGTCCTGGCCGGCGAAGCGGGCCCCGATCACCACCTGGGCCCCCGGCTCGTCGTCGAAGGCGGCCAGCAGCTGCGCGATGTCGCGCGCGTCGTGTTGGCCGTCGGCATCGACCTGGAGGAGAAAGTCGTACCCGTTGGCCTCGGCCACCCGGAACCCCACCCGCATGGCGCCCCCGACCCCGAGGTTGAAGGGGTTGGTGACGACCTGGGCCCCCGCCTGGCGGGCCCGTTCGCCCGTGTGGTCGAGCGAGCCGTCGTCGACCACCAAGACGGCGGCGTCCGGCACGGCGGCCTGCACCTCTTTCACGACGATGGCGACGGTGCTCTCCTCGTTGAGGGCGGGGAGGACCACGAGGATCTTCGGGCTGGGTGGCATCGGGTTCGCGTCGTCCTACGGGGTCAGCGCGGGTTCGTCGAGACGTTGGCCGGGTAACGGGTCAGAGGCCGGGGGCGGCCGGTCGGACGCGGGGTCCGCCTCGCGTGCGACACCGCGCCCGGTGCGCAGGGCCGACCAGATGGCGTCGAGCGTGACGGCGGCCATCAGGACGAGTGACACCTCGAAGGTGGTCCGGTACCGGGTCTGGCCGAAGGTGAGTGCCACCGAGCACACCACCTCGAGGCCGATAGCCCAGAGCGGGAACGAGGGGATGCGGCGGCGGCGGAGGACGACGGTGCCGGCGATCGACAGCGCCAGTAGGGCGTAGTACATGCCCAGACCGACGAGCGCCCAGCGATACGGCCGCGTCTCGATGTACGAGTCGAAATTGATCTGTTGGAGAGGGTGGAAGAACCCGAACGCCCGGCCGATCTTGGCCAGGGTCACGGGAACCAGTCGGCTCTCGTGGCTCCGTACGTAGTCGAGGGCCAGGTGCTGGTATTCGGCACCCTGGGCGGAGTCGTCCGCCTTCGGGTGCTCTTTGAACCACGGGTTGTGAGAGGAAGCCAGCGCGCAGGGCATCGACCAGTAGCCCTCGGCCGGACCGCTGTACGTCGCGGCGCAGTCCGCCGAGGCGAGTGTCACACCCAGTCCGGTGGAGATGAAGACCGGTTTTTGGAATCGGCTCAGGTTGTACCCGACCCAGGGCGCCACCACGAGTGCGGTGGCCAAGAGCGCGATCCCGAGAACGGAAAAGCGCCGCTTCCAGCTGAGCGTCCGGGCCAGGAGCACCAGCGGGACGAGGAGGAAGACGACGAGGATCGTGAGCTCGTCCCGTCCCAGCATGGCGATGCCCAGCACAATCCCGAGCCATATTCCCCGCTTGACGCCGGGGTCCTTCCAGAACCGGTAGGCGAACAGGAGCAGCGTGGCCACCAGCAGGGGCGCCAGGGCCTCTGATAGCGCCAACTGGTCGGTCATCCAGATGTTCGGGTAGACGGCCAGGAGGAAGGCGGCGATGAGCCCCACCCTCTGTCCGCCTATCTCGCGCCCGGTGTACCCGCAGACGCCGATGGCGGCGGCGCCCAGGACACAGCACCACACCCGCGCCACCAGAAAGCTCTTCAGGCCGACGGCGGAGGGGATGGCCAGGGCGAAGATGAAGAGCGGTGGGAAGTCGGCCGACTGCACGACGTGGTGCGCACCGTGCGGGATGTACAGGTAGGGGTTGATGAAGCCGTGGCCGGCCACGAGGAGTTTGGCCGCGTTGTAATAGAAGTAGGCGTCCCCACCCGCCACTTTGCCGGCTTGGGAATAGACGGTGTCCAGCCGGATGGCCAGGCCGAGGACGATGAAGAGCCCTAACCACGGCCACCAGTGTGCTACCGGCCTCCTCCCGTGGCGCATGACCGGTCAGCCTACGTTACGGGGTCCGCGCGGTGCGGCCTTGTGGGCGGGAAAGTCCCGGTCAGACCCCTATCGGCGCGCGGGCACCGCTACCATTGCCCCATGGCGCGGTCCGACGTCCGGCCGTCAACAGTCGACCCGTCACCAGAACCGGCACCAGGATCCGCAGTACGACCCGCAGCGGCGATCGGCAACGCCGAGGTGCGCGCGTCAGGTCCCCACATCGGTGGACTCGATGGAATCCGGGCCGTCGCCGTGATCGGCGTGCTCGGATTTCATGCCGGCGTGCGCGGCTTCGGCGGCGGCCTTCTCGGCGTGGACATCTTCTTCGTCCTCTCCGGCTTCCTGATCACCTCGCTGCTGCTGGCCGAGTGGTCGGAGACCGGGACCGTGTCCTTCCGCCGCTTCTACGAGCGCCGGGCTCGCCGGCTGGTTCCCGGGCTCCTCCTTTTGGTGCTGCTGGTCGCGGTCTACGCCCAGTGGTTCGCCGAGACCGACACGTTGAGCACGCTCCGGGGGGACGCCCTGTCGACCATCCTCTACGTGGCCAACTGGCGGTTCATCTTCTCCGGGCAGAGCTATTTCGTGCATTTCGGTCCGCCCTCGCCGCTCCTGCACACCTGGTCGCTGGCGGTCGAAGAGCAGTTCTACCTGGTCTGGCCGGCGGTGGCCCTGTTCGTCATGCGCCGGCGGGGCCGGCAGGGGCTCGCCGCGGCGGCGGCGATCCTCATGGTGGCGTCGGCGGCGCTGACCTTCGTCCTCCTGCACCAGGGCGTCAGCGTGTCGCGGCTCTACTACGGCACCGACACGCGCACCCAGGAGCTGATGGCCGGTGCCCTGCTGGCCGTGATCGCACCGGCCATCAGCCGCCACGCGCGGGCCTGGCGGTGGCCCGTGACGGTTCTCGGAGGGCTCGGCGCCCTGTTCTTGCTCTGGGCGCTGCACAGCGTGAGCGGCCAGGGGAATTTCCTCTACGAGGGCGGGTTCTTGCTGGTGGCGGTGGCCAGCGCCGCCGTGGTCCTTCTCGTCGTGGTCGTGCCCGGGGCACCGATGGCCCGATTCCTCGGATGGGGGGTACTCGGCTACGTCGGCCGGATCTCCTACGGGCTGTACCTGTACCACTATCCGATATTCCTGATGATCGACAGTCAACACTCCGGTCTCTCCGGATCGGCCCTGCTGGTCGTTCGACTGGGCGTGACCCTCGCGGCGGCAGTCGTCTCGTATTACGGCATCGAGATGCCGGTCCGCCGGCACAAGGTCCTGAGAGGTCGGCGCCTGGTGGTGGCCCTGCCGGTCACCGTCGCCATCGCCGTCACGGCCATCCTGCTCGCCACCCTCCCGGCGCCCGCCCCGACCGCGCCATCGACCGCCGCCGTGCACAAGGGCCTGTTCACCCTGCCGCGGACCCCGCCGGCCGGCCTGGTGGACGGCAAGGACGTCCGGACCCTGCTGCTGGGCGACTCCCTGGCCCTGACGCTGGGGGAGGGACTCCGCATCGACGCGGACCGGTGGGGCGTCTCGCTCGACAGTAAGGGGAAGATCGGTTGTGATCTCGATCCCGACAGCACCGTGAACATCGAAGGGTCGATCACCCAGGCCGCCCAGGGCTGCGCGAACTGGCCGCAGACCTGGCAGAGGTTGGTCGACGGGTTGAATCCCGATGTCGTCGAGGTGGAGCTCGGGCGGTGGGAGGTCTCCGACCGCATCATCGACGGCAAGTGGACGCAGATCGGGCAGCCTGCGTGGGATCGCGTGTACTCGGCCGAGCTGACCGAGGCCATCCGGATCCTGTCATCGAAGGGAGCCCACGTGGTGATCTTCACTCTTCCGTACATCACGCAGACCACCGAAGCGCCGAACGGGACGCCCTGGGACATCAACCAGCCGGTTCGCACGAACGAGTACAACGCCCTGGTCCGCCGGGTGGTGGCCCGCTTCCCGGGCCGCGCCTCGGTGATCGACCTGAACCGCTTGCTCGATCCGGCGGGGACGTACACGTCGTATCTCGACGGGGTGCGGGTCCGGAACCCGGACGACGAGCACATCTCGACGCTCGGGGGGATGCTGCTGCGCCCGCTGATCCTCCCCACGCTGGTGCGTCTCGGCCTGGCCCACGAGGCGTCTCGCCTGGGCCGATAGTCCCGGCCGGGTTACGAATGGGCACTGGTCCGCGCGCGCGGCAGCACTAGTATCCCCCGGGGCGAACTCGGAGGCCGGTGTGGATGACGGTGTGAATCGCGGGTCGCGCGGCCCGGGGGTGAGTGGTCGGGCCACGCTCCCGGGCCTGCCGCTCGAAGCAGGGGAGGGTGACGAGCGCCGCCGCGAGGTGGCGCAGCGCCGGGCCGAGAGCGGGGAACGTATCGGGCGAATGGCCGAAGCGGCCGGTATCCGCAAGGTCGATGTCGTCGCCTGGAGGGACCTCGATGACGTGGAGGCCGGAGGGTCCGAGCTGCACGCGGACGAGATCCTGCAGCGGTGGGCCGAGGGCGGCATCGACGTGCGCCTCTGGACCTCGAGGGTCGACGGGGCGGCCCGGCAGATCATCCGCCACGGCTACACGGTCAATCGTCGAGCGGGCCGTTACGCCGTGTTCCCGCGCACGGCGGTCGCCGGACTCCGGGGCAAGATCGGGACCGGGGATGGGCTGGTCGAGATCTGGAACGGCATGCCCTTCTTCTCGCCCCTGTGGAGCCGTGCACCGCGGATTGTGTTCCTCCACCACGTCCATGCCGAAATGTGGGACATGGTGCTCTCGCCCAGGCTGGCACCGCTCGGCCGCACGCTGGAAAACCGGTTCGCCCCCCCCTTCTACCGGCGGACCGAGATCGTCACGCTGTCGAACTCGGCCAAGCACGATCTGGTCACCAAGCTCCGGCATTCTGCCGAACGGGTCACTGTCGTCCCGCCCGGTGTCGACCCCCGCTTCGTGCCGGCGGGGTCACTCAACCCGACCCCGCTGGTTGTCGCGGTGGGGCGCCTGGTCCCGGTCAAGCGGTTCGACCTCTTCATCGAGGCCATGGTGGCTCTGCGGCAGATCCACCCCACCCTCGAGGCCATGATCGTGGGCGAAGGGTATGAACGGCCCGCGCTCGAGGCCCAGATCGCCGCAGCCGACGCCGGCCAATGGTTCTCCCTGCCCGGCCGACTCCCCGATGCCGACCTGGTCAGCGCCTACCGGCGGGCCTGGGTGGTGGGCTCCACGTCGTCCCACGAGGGGTGGGGCATGACCATCACCGAGGCCGCCGCATGTGGCACGCCCGCCGTGGCCACAAGGATCCCCGGCCACGAGGACGCCATCATCGACGACGAGTCCGGATTCCTCGTCTCCACGCTCCCCGAAATGATCGACGCGATCGGGTCGATCATTTCCAACCCCATGTTGCGGCGCCGGCTGAGCCAGGGAGCGCTCCGGCGCGTCGAGGGCATGACCTGGGAACGGGCGGCTTTTCTGGCCCTCGAGGCATTGGCCGCCCGGGTGACGCTGAGCAGATGATGCCGGCGTCGGTCGGGGTGCTGTCCGGCATGCCGCCTTCCCGCCCGTCGCCATGATCACGGCGGAGGTGGCGCTCCCCTCCCTCTGGCGCGTCGGGGGGCGCGTCGGGGGGCGCGTCGGGCCATGACCCCCCCGAAGCACGCCGCCTCGAGCGAACCCGCGGCGATCGTCCCGGGACCCGAGGTTGCCGCCCCGCGCCGCCCGCCCCGGTTCCCCGCCTTCGACGGCCTCCGGGCCATCGCGGCCATCACCGTCGTGGTCGTCCACGTGAGCTTCGTCTCGGGACTCACGCCGCGGAACCCCCACTCCGTCGGGATGTACACCGCCCGGCTCGAGATCGGGGTTTCGGTCTTCTTCCTGATATCGGGTTTTCTGCTCTACCGACCGTTCGTGGTGGCCCACCTGGCGCGCGCGCCCCGGCCGCGCACGGGTGCCTTCTGGCTCAGGCGGCTCCTGCGGATCGTTCCGGCCTACTGGCTGGTGCTCTTCTTGGCCACCTCGGTTCTCAAGGTCGGGCCGGGGATCGGACCCGGAGGCTGGGTGGCCTACCTGAGCCACTACCTGTTCGGCCAGATCTATCTCTCGTCCGAGGACCTGAAGGGGATCTCGGCCGCCTGGTCCCTCTGCGTCGAGATGACCTTCTATCTGTTCATCCCGGCCTACGCCGCCCTCATCGGCTGGCGCCGTTCGGCCCGTACGGAGCGCCAGATCATGCACCGCGAACTGTTGGGCGTGGTGGCCTTGGTGGCGATCAGTTTCGCCTGGCGTTTCACCATCATGCCCTTCCAGTCGGGCCACACGCCGTTCTTCAGGTTGGCCACCGTCTGGCTCCCCGCCTACTTCGACCTCTTCGGCCTGGGCATGGGGCTCGCCGTGGTCAGCGCGTGGATGCATCATTACGACAAAGAGGTCCGCTGGATGTGGTCCCGTGTGTTCCCGTGGCTGTCGTGGGCCTGCGCCGGGGCCTGCTTCTGGGCCGTGGCCCACATCGGGGAACCGATCATCCCGGTGTACCACGAGTCCCAGCTCGACATCGCCCGCCAGACGCTCTACGGCATGTTCGCGTTCTTCCTGCTGTTGCCGGCCGTGTTCGGACCCCAGGGCAAGGGGCTGATCCGCCGCTTCCTCCAGTGCTGGCCGGTGTCCTCCCTCGGTGTCATCTCGTACGGCATCTACCTGTGGCACGAGACGTGGATCTACGAGATCCTCAAAGAGGGGCACTACGTGCTCTTCAATGAGGAGTTCTGGGCTTTCTTCCTCGGCGTCCTGGGCCTGGCGATCGTTTCGGCCAGCCTCAGCTACTTCATTGTGGAGAAGCCCGCATTGCGCCTCAAGAACTCAATCGCCTGGTGGCGCCGGAGCCGCCCGCCCGAGACGCCGGACCCGTCCGAGACCGCCGCCGTGGCCGTGCTCGGCTGAAGCGCGCTCCCCCTCCCCCTCGCCCTCGCCCTCGCCCTCCCCCTCGCCCTCGTCTGCGTCGTCTCCCCCGCCCTCTCCGCCGGACCCTCCGGCGGCGTCTCCCACGCCGTCTCCGCCGGCCTCCGGTTCCGTCGGGCCGTCATCCTCCGATCGGGCGGGGGGCGGGCGCAGCCGCACGGCGACCACGACGGCATCCGCCGCCAGCAGGCAGATGGCGAGCCAGGTCAGGCTGTTGGCCACGGGGAAGTGGGCCGGCCAGTTGATGTCGGGGACAAACCTGTGGATGAACTGCCCACGGGCCATGACCACGCCCGTCAGGGTGATGAGGCCGAGAGCTCCGAGCACGAGAAGGACCCGGCTGCGATCGACGAGCAGTCCCAGCAGGAGCACGGCACCGACGGCCAAACCGGCCAGTGGGGCCACCGCCGCCGCCGCGATGACGCCACCCAGGACGGCAATGCCGGTGGCCCAGTACCACGCCGGCCTGCGCCCCCCACTCCGCAAGGGATTCGCCAGGCGCGGTTCGTCGTCCGGGTCCACCTCCGCACTCGCCTGCGGGGCGGCGGCGGTAGCGGCCCCGACGGTCCTGACGGCCCCGACATCACCGGCCGTGGCGGCCGTGGCGGCC
>Ga0182030_10006832_pt1 | contig 23959 bp, 20 predicted proteins | sample 812S3MmetaG_FD_121299 | JGI IMG/M metagenome (GOLD analysis project Ga0182030, IMG submission 121299) | Permafrost microbial communities from Stordalen Mire, Sweden - 812S3M metaG (Illumina Assembly) | ecosystem: Environmental > Terrestrial > Soil > Wetlands > Permafrost | place: Sweden...
ACACCCTCGGACCGGGTGCCGGGCACTTCGAGGACCTCGACGACCACGACTGGGACGCCGCCTTCGACCTCGGGGTGATGGCCGCGGTCCGGTGCGTTCGGGCCGGCCTGCCTCTCCTGCGGAAGGCCGAGTGGGCCCGGATCGTCAACGTGTCGGCCCACTCCACCCAGCGTCAGAGCCCGATGATCGTGGCCTACACCGCGGCCAAGTCCGCCCTGACCAGTGTGTCGAAGAACCTGTCCAAGTCCCTGGCTCCCGAGGGGATCCTGGTCAACACGGTCAGCCCGGGGTCCATCGTCACCGCCAGCTTCAGCGAGGGCTTGGCGGACGCCTTCGCCCAGGAAGGACTCGACGCCACCGACCCCTACGACGTCATGACCTGGATCGACAGGAACTTCCACCAGCCCGCCGACCTGGGGCGGGCCGGCCTCCCCGAGGAAGTGGCCTCCATCACCGCCTACTTGGCCTCCCGGACCAACGGCTACGTGACCGGCGCCGACGTCAACGTCGACGGCGGCTCGGACTTCGTCTGATCGGCTTCCGTCTGATTGCCTTCAGGACAACGCCCGGGCTTCGACGGCTGGGAAGTCGCGGACGACGATGGTCCGGCCGGTGGCTTCGACCCAACCGAGCTGACGCAGGCGGCGCAGGCCCTTTACCACCGCCTCGCGGGACAGCCCGGTCAGATCGGCCAGCTCCTGCTGGGCGATGGGGAGGCTCACCGAGGGAACGTCTTCACCGTCCCCGAAGCGGCCGATCATGAGCAGGAGGCAGCTGCACAGTCGGGCCAGGGCATCGCCAGCCCCGAACTCCAGCTGACGCTCCGACGTCCGACGGAGCCTGGCCACCACCACCTCCAACAGTTCGGTGGCCACCCGTGGCTGTTCCACCAGGAACGACCGGAAATCTTCCACTCTCAGGACCATGACGTCGACCGCGGTCACCGCTTCGGCGGAGGCCGACCGCGGTTGGCCGTCGATGGCCGAGAGCTCGCCCAGTATCGAGCCGGCCGATTCGAGGCCCAGGATGACCTGGCGTCCGGAGGCCGCGGTCATGACCACCTTGACCAGGCCGTCGACCAGAACGTAGACGTCCCCGCCCTCATCCCCCTCGAAGAACAGCGTCTGGCCTGTGCCGAACTGCCGGTGGCGGGCGTCAGCCTCCAGGGCGTCCCGCTCGGACGGCCGGAGGCGGGCCAGAAACACTTGATCCGCCACGGAGCGACGATACCGTCCGAGGTGCCGGTTTCCGGACAGCTCGGATCCGCGGGGGTCCGCCACCGTGGCTCCGGCCGACTCCGGGGTCACAGCTCGGCCCCCGGGCCGGATCGGGATGTCGGAGGTGGCCGCCGGGGTGACCTCGGGAGGAGAGCCGGTGACTTACGGGGAAGGACGTCTCTTCCGTGGAGGCCCTGCAAGCGCGAGAGCCTGCGGATGCGCTGGATCTGCGTGCTCTTCTTCACCGGCCGGCTCTCCTTCCGCTCGTCGTTCGCTGGGTACGAGTATGAGCCGGGCCCCCAACGATGTCAGCGTCCGCGTGCCCAGACGGGGTGGGTATTCGTACCCACCCGTCGGCCGATTGGCGGACCGACAGAGCCGTCGACGCCTACGGCGTGGGGCTGGACGGGCCGGAGTCGAGGGCCCGGCGCCACGGCTCGAGGTCGAGTCTGGGGTAGCGGAGCGCAGTCCGGTCCAGCAGGTCCTGGTCCCAGATGGGATGGCCCGGGGGCGGGAAGCCGAACAGCTCCAGTTGGCGGGGGTTCAGGCGCTGGGCAAAGGCCAGCCACTCGCGTTGGGTGGATTTGGAGTGGGCCTGGTTGTAGGCGATCCACTCCTGTCCGGCCCGCTTGAAGGCCAGGGCCAACAGGAAGCGGGCCCGATCGGCGCCCCCGAACGGCGCCCCCCGGTGGAAGACATCCGACCGGTAGGCCAGGTACGAGCCGCGCCGACCGGTAGCCCGGTGCTCCGAGCGGTACAGGGCGGGATCGTCTGCCGGCATCACCACCGGTGTGGTCTCGGCCACGTGGGCCGAGTCGGGCAGGGACACCACCCGGGTGGCGTTGTCGGACTCCGTCACGTCCGAGAGATACAAGAACCCTTCGAGGTTCCACCACGGCGACCGGTTCACCGGCGGGAGCCACGAGTGGTTGCGGTCGATGTGCATGGGCTGCTCGTAGTTGGTGAGTCCGGCATAGGCCGCGGTGGCATGGGACTGATAGAGCCGGATGTCCGCGGTGCCGAGGGCCCGCTCGGCGAAGTCCACCACCGAGGGGTGCACGCAGAGCCGGTTGAGCGCCCCCGAGCCAGGGAACGGGAACTCCGTCACCCAGATGTGCTGTCGCTTCCGGAAACCCGGACCGTCCACGGGCCAGAAGGCGTCTTCACCATCGTCCTCGTCGTGGCTGGCTGAGCCGGTGCGCTTGTGGACCACGCCCTCGGGGTCAGCGGCGTACTCCTCCACGGTCGGGAACAGCCGGTGGAGATCCTCACCGGCGGCGTCGATGTCCTCGGCCGCCACCAGTCCCTCGAGCAGGACCCAGCCCTTCTCTCGCCACGTGTCGACCTCTGTGTCCGAGGCAAGCCGTGAGGCCACCGGAACGCTCCTCCCTGTCCGGCCGATCCGGGCCGCACCGACGCTGTCCGTGACCACGGTACTGCCACCGCCCGGGTCGCCGGGGTGTGGTGTCGCACCTCGTCGTTAGGGTGACCTGATGTCGTTTCCTGTGCCCACCGAGCTCGGCCGCGGTGTCGTGGTCACGCCCGGGGAGGACCCGCCAGCTCCGTGGCACGGGTGCCCCCGGGTGCCGGTGGGCCCGGCCCAGTTGGCTGATCCCGCCGCAGTGGTGGCCGAACTCCACGCCGCCTGGCTCGAGCGCCGACCGGTGGTGGTGGAGCTGGGGGTGGACCCCGACAGCCTGCGGGCGCCCCAACAGCACACCGGGCCGGTCCACCGGCTCACCCCGGCCTTCGAGTTCGCCGTCGAGCGCCTCCATTTTCTGGTCTGGGCCAACAACTACGACGCCCGGCGAGGCGAGACCATCTGGTGGCACGGGCGCAAGGCCGCCCGCCTGGCCGAACGCTCCGGGGTTACCTCGGGAGGTCCGGCCGACATCGTGCGGTCCGACGGGACCCCGCTCTACGTCGACGGTGGGCCCCCCGATCCCCCGGCCCTGGCCTGCGGGACGGGCGTGGTCCACCGCTGGAGCGCGGAAGCCGGCCGTCTCGAGCCCGCTGTCCACCATCCACCGGACGGCGACCTGGCCCCCGACCAGCTCGCCGCCGTGGCCCATGAGACGGGCCCGGCCCGGGTCATCGCCCCAGCCGGCTCCGGCAAGACCCGGGTGTTGACGGAGCGCCTGCGTCACCTGATCGCCGACCGCGGTGCCCACCCGGGCAGCATCAGTGCCCTGGCCTACAACACCCGGGCCGCCGATGAGATGAGGCAGCGATGCTCGACGGTGCTCACATCGGACGGCCCGCACATCCGGACCCTCAACAGCACCGGACTGTGGATCTGCACCGAGTTCGGTGCAGAGGGCCGGCCCCGGGTCCTCGAGGAGCCCGAGGTGCGGGAGTTGATCCAGGCCACCTTCGACGTCCGTCGACAGGCCAACATCGACACGGTGGCGCCCTATCTGGCAGCCCTGTCTGCGGTCCGGCTGGGATTGCGGTCCCCGGCCGAGGTCGAAGAGGCGATGCCCGACGCCACCGGCTTGGCCGACGGCTTCGACGGCTACCGGGTTGCTCTGGCCGACCGGGGTGCCGTCGACTTCGACGAGCAGATCTACCGGGCCATCGAGATCCTGGTCACCGAGGCCGGAGCCCGGTCGGCGGCCCAGGCCCGGTGCCGCCGCCTGCTGGTCGACGAGTTCCAGGACCTCACTCCGGCCCACCTGCTCATGATCCGACTGTTGGCCGGGCCGGGTTACGACTGCTTCGGGGTCGGCGACGACGACCAGGTCATCTACGGCTACTCCGGGGCCACACCGGAGTTCCTGATCAACTTTCCGGAGTACTTCCCCGGTGCCGCCCATCACCCGCTCGAGGTCAACTACCGGTGCCCGCCGTCGGTGGTGGGTGCGGCCCGACACCTGCTCTCCTACAACCACCGACGGCTGGAGAAGACCATCCGCTCGCCGGACGGGACCCACGACGAGGTCAGCGGGACCGGCCCGCTGGCCGGGACGGGGGCGGTGGCCGTCCGGACCGCCCGCGGCGACGCTCTGGCCGCCGGGGCCGTGGAGATCATCACCGACTGGTTGGCCATGGGGGCCGGGCCAGGGGACATCGCCGTCCTGGCCCGGGTCAACTCCGCCCTGCTGCCGGTGCAGGTGGCCTGTGTGGAGGCCGGCATCCCGTGCACCACGCCGCTCGGTGTGAAGAACCTCGGCCGCACCGGGCTCCGGACCGCCTTCGCCTACCTGCGGATGGGCAGCGATCCTGACCACATCCGCAGGGAGGACGTGCGGGACACCATCCGCAGGCCGTCGCGCGGAATCGCCCCCATGGTGTCGGACATGCTGACCAAGTCCACCACCACGTCCATCCGGGACATCCGCCGGCTGGCCGGCCGCCTGTCGGGTCGGGACGTCCCCAAGCTGCTGGCCTACGCCGACGACCTCGACCAGGTGGTCAAGGCCGTCGGTCAGTCCACTGCGGTGGCGCTGCGGGTCATCCGGGTCGGGATCGGTCTCAACGGGACCATGGACGTCCTCGACGGCTCCCGCCGGGAGGCGGACCGGTCGACCCACGCCGATGACCTGGTGGCCCTGGAGGGGGTGGCCGCACTACATCCCGAGGCCTCCACCTTCGAGCCGTGGCTCCGTGGGGTCCTGTCCCGTCCGGCGGCCGAGGGGCCGGCGGTGCTGTTGTCGACGGTGCACCGGATCAAGGGCAAAGAGTGGGACCGGGTGATCGTCTTCGGGGCCTCCGAGGGGCTGTTCCCGCACCGGCTGGCCGATGACGACGAAGGGGAGCGGCGGGTGTTCCACGTGGCCTTGACCCGGGCCCGGGCCCAGGTCTTCGTGCTCGCCGATGCCGAAGCACCGTCGCCGTTCATCGGGGAGCTCGACGGGTCCCGGTCCCATCGCCCCGCTCCGTCCCCCGGCGGATGGCCGGCCGCGGGACGGGAAGGTCCGGGAGGGGGGAAACCACGGACCCGTCGCCCCCCTTCTCCCGGGGGACCGGGCGGCCAGGCTGTCGAGCCGACGGCGGCAGCCGCGGCGGCTGAGCGCTCGCTGCGGGAGTGGCGATCGGCGGTGGCCAAGCGGGAAGCGGTGCCGGCCTACGTGGTCCTCACCGACAAGGACCTGATCGGCCTGGCCTCGGTACTCCCGCGCACGCTGGCCGAACTGGCCGGTTGCCGGGGTATCGGTCCGCTGCGGCTCGAGCGGTGGGGTGACGAGATCCTGGCGGTCCTCGACGCCGGCGGGGCCTAAGATCACGGCTCACGCCAGGCTCGGCTCGGCCTGGTGCACCGGGGGGTGCACCCCTGAGGGGAGCGAGGTGACCAGGGTGTCGATGAGTTACGACGAGGCCTTTGCCAAGGCCACCGGGCCCGATCAGCTCTTCGAGGTGGTCGAGGAGTCTGTGGGTGGCACCGGCTACCGGCTGTTCAAGAACGCCCCGGCCACCCTGGGCCAGGTCTTCGCCGGGGCCCGGGGGGACCAGAGCACCTTCATGGTCTATGAGGACGAGCGGTGGACCTTCGACGAGACCATGCGCCATGTCGACGCTCTGGCCAGTGCCCTGGTCACCACCTTCGGTGTGTCCAAAGGGGACCGAGTCGGCATCTCCATGCGCAATCTGCCCGAGTGGGTGGTCTCGTTCGCCGCCATTCTCTCGATAGGTGCGGTTTCGGTCTCCCTCAACGCCTGGTGGACCGAGGCCGAGCTGGACTACGCCATCGGCGACTCCGGCCTCTCGGTCCTGATCGCCGATCCCGAGCGGCTGGACCGGGCCCACGGCCCGGCCCACTCGAGGGGGGTCCCCATCGTCGTGGTGCGGGCCGACGAGATCGAGCCCCAGCCCACCGGGGTCCAGCGGTACGAGGAGGTCATCCAACTGGGCCAGGCCCTGCCGGTCGTGGACGTGGGGCCCGATGACGACGCCACCATCTTGTACACCTCGGGCACCACCGGATTCCCCAAAGGAGCGGTGTCCACCCACCGGGCCGTGACCCAGGCCCTCATGGCCTTCTGGGCCAACGCCACCATCCAGACCACCCGCAAGGGCCAGGATCCCCTCGGTGGCAACGGCCATGCGCCCTGCTTCATCCTCATTGTGCCGCTGTTCCACGTGACCGGGTGTGTCCCCGTCATGCTGTCCTGCTTCGGCATGAAGTTGAAACTGGTGATGATGTACCGCTGGGACCCCGAGGCCGCTCTGCGTCTCATCGAAGCCGAGCGGGTGACGGCCTTCGTCGGGGTTCCCACCCAGAGTTGGGACATGCTCGAGAGCCCGGCTTTCTCCCGCTACGACACCTCGTCGTTGGCCACCATCGGCGGGGGGGGCGCCCCGGCTCCGGTCAAGCTGGTCAACCGGGTCGAAGAAGGCTTCACCCGGGGGCGGCCCAACATCGGCTACGGGATGACCGAGACCAACGCCTTCGGTCCGGGCAACAACGGCGACGACTATGTGAGCCATCCGACCTCGACTGGACGGGCCCGGACCACCATCATGGACACCGAGATCCGCGACGAGTCGGGCCGGCCGGTCCCGGTCGGGTCCCGGGGCGAGATCTGGATGAAGGGGCCCAATGTCATCCGGGGCTACTGGAACAAGCCCGAGGAGTCGGCGTCCACCATTGTCGACGGGTGGTTGGCCTCGGGCGACCTGGGCCGGATCGACGAGGAAGGGTTCCTCTACATCGAGGACCGGGCCAAGGACATGGTGCTCCGCGCCGGGGAGAACGTCTACTGCGCCGAAGTGGAGAGCGCCATCTACGACCACCCCGACGTCTACGAGGCTGCGGTCTTCGGCGTGCCCAACGAACGCCTGGGCGAGGAGGTGGCCTGCGTGGTCCAGCGGCAGCCGGGGTCGATGCTGACCGGTGACCAACTGAGGGACTTCCTGGCCAGCCGGTTGGCCCCATTCAAGATCCCCACCCGTATCGCCTTCAGCGAGGAGCGCCTGCCCCGCAACCCGTCGGGCAAGATCCTCAAGCGGGAGCTGCGCGAGACCTGCTTCGCCGAGGACCCCTCGCCGCCCGGCGACACCCCGGCCCGGGTCTGACCCGCCGGACCGCCGGCCGGGGCGACGTCCTCAGCGCCGGCGGAGCCGCTTGTCCTCGAGGGCCGGGTGATCGGCGAAGTAGTTGTCGGCCCGGTTGAGCTCGGTGCCCGGCGGGACGATCTCGTCGATCCGGTCGAGGATCTCCCCGTCCAGCACCAGGTCCGCGCCGGCCAGCAGATCCTCCAGCTGCTCAGGCGTCCTCGGCCCGATCAGCACCGCGGTGACCGCGGGGTGGGACCGGACGAACGCCGTGGCCAGATGGGACAGTGGGATACCGGCCTCGTCCGCCAGCTCGGTGACCTGCGCCACTGCATTCACCTTGGCCTGGTTCCCGGCCACGTTGAGGTCGAAGGTCCGCGCCCCCAACCCCTGGGCCCGGTGCCCGGCGGTGGGGTCGGTCCGCCCCGACAGCCATCCGCTGGCCAGGGGCCCGTAGGTCAGCACGCCCATCCCGTAGCGCTGGGCCGCCGGCAGCACCGCTGCCTCGATGGTCCGGTTCAAGATCGAGTAGCGGGGCTGCTCGGTTCGGAACCGTCGGTGGCCGTGCCGTTCTGCGCTCCACTGGGCTTCGACCATCAGCTCGGCGGGGAAGGTCGACGACCCGATGGCCCGCACCTTGCCCGACCGGACCAGGTCGCTGAGGGCCGACAGGGTCTCGTCGAGGTCGGTGGTGTAGTCCGGCCGGTGCATCTGGTAGAGATCGACGTACTCGGTGTCGAGGCGGCGGAGGCTGTCCTCCAAGGCCTGCACGATCCAGCGCCGCGAACCACCGGACCGGTTGGGGTCCCGGCCCACCGGCAGCGCGAACTTGGTGGCCAACACCACGTCCTGGCGCCGTCCCTTGAGGGCCCGGCCCACGATCTCCTCGCACTCACCGAGGGAGTAGACGTCGGCCGTGTCGACCAGGTTCACCCCGGCATCGAGGGCGGTGTGGATCATCCGCACCGACTCGTCGTGGTCGGGGTTGCCCATGGCCCCGAACATCATGGTGCCGAGAGCGGTGCTGCCGACCGAGATGCCCGTGCCGCCGAGGATCCTGTTCTCCATGGCCTACTCCTTCTGCCGGCGCCCCGACCCCGGTGCGCACCGGTGCACGCTACCGGTGACGATCACCGGCCCGAGTCGGACTCCTCGGCCAGCGAGAGCCAGGTCTCCTCGGCCTGGTCCAACGCCGCCTGGGTGACGGCCAGCTCGGTCCCCAGCCTGGTCATCTCCAGGTGGTCGGAGGCCTCGGTCAGGGAGACGGTGATCTTGTCCCGCTGCCGCTCCAACCGGGCCACCTGCTTTTCGGCGTCTCTCAGCAACCGACCCAGAGGTGCCGACTTCCGCTCGGGGCCCGACCGACCTGGTGGTCTCCCCGGTGCTCCCGGGACGGCAACGGCGGCGGGGGCCCGGCTCGCCGCGGAGCGGGGGGCAGCATCGCGTCCGGCCTGGGCCGCCCACCCCTCCACGCCGCCGGCCACCTCGGACACCGTGCCGTCGCCGGCCACGACCACCAACCGCTCGGTGGTCCGGTCCAAGAAGGTGCGGTCGTGACTGACCGTGACCAGGGCGCCGGGCCACTGCTCGAGGTACTCCTCGAGGATTCTCAGGGTGTCGAGGTCGAGGTCGTTGGTGGGCTCGTCGAGGAACAGGACGTTGGGCCGCCCGGCGATCACCACCAGCAGTTGGAGTCGCCGCCGCTCCCCGCCCGAGAGGGTGCCCACCCGGGCCCGGGTCAACTCGCCGGCGAACCAGAACCGCTTCATCAACTCCAGATCGGCCAGCGACCCCGGGGCCCGGTGCGGCCCGGCCACCAGGTTCTCCACCGTGGCGGCCGGGTCCAGCTCCGCCCCGTGCTGGTCGTAGTAGCCGATGACCACCGTGGGCCCCACCGTCACCTCGCCCTCGGTGGGCCGGCGCCGCCCGGCCAGCAGGTCGACCAGGGTCGACTTGCCGCTCCCGTTGGAGCCCACGATGCCCAGGCGCTCTCTCCGGCCCAGGGTCAGATCGACGTCCGCCAGCACCGGCGGGCCGCCCTCGTAGTGGAACCCCACCCCCCGGCACTCGATCACCTTGTCGCCGAGCCGGGGGGTGGTGGCGGCCAGGTCCAGTTGGTCCGAGCGGGCCGGGGCCTCGGGCCGGTCCTCGATGATCCGGGTGGCCGCTTCCACCCGGGCCTGGGGCTTGCGGGACCGGGCCTGGGCCCCCCGCCGGAGCCAGGCCAGCTCCCGCCGGGCCAGGTTCCGCCGGCTGGCCTCGGCCGACGCGGCCTGGGCGGTGCGCTCGGCGGCGGCCTCCAGATAGGCGGCATAGCCGCCTTCGTGTACGTAGGTGTGGCCGCGGTCAAGCTCCACCATGCGGGTGGTGACGCGGTCGAGGAGGTGGCGGTCGTGGGTGACCAGGACCAGGCCGCCCCGGAACGAGGCCAGCCGCTGCTCCAGCCAGGACACCGCCCCCAGATCCAGATGGTTGGTGGGCTCGTCCAGCACCAGCAGCTCGGCCGGACGGGCCAGCACCCTGGCCAGGGCCACCCGTTTGGCCTGGCCTCCCGACAGCGTTGCCACGTCATCGGCGGCCGACGCTCCCATGCCCAGGCGTTCTAGGGCGGCCATGGCCTCCCATCCCTCACCTATGGCCTCGGTCACGGTGCCGGGGGGCAGCTCCGGTCTCTGCTCGAGAAAGCCCACCCGGGTGCCCCGGCCCCGCCGCACCACGCCTTCATCGGGTTGGTCCACCCCGGCCACCACCCGCAGCAGGGTCGACTTACCGGTGCCGTTGATGCCGACCACACCGATGCGGTCGCCGTCGGAGACGGTGAGGGACAGGCCCTCGAAGAGCACCCGGTCGACCCGGCGCACGGCGACGTCCTGGAGATCGACGAGCACGGCCACGGAAGTTCCAGGGTACCGGGCGGGGGCTGCCCCACCTCCCTGGTCACGGGAGGAGGAGACGGGTCAGGCGGCGGGCGGCGATCAGCAGCCCAATGGTGCCCATGACGGCCAGATAGATGGCGTGTCCGAGCAACGACCACCCGAACAGTCCGAAGTCGAGGCCGCGGAGCAGGGCCACCCCCTGGTAGAGGGGCGTACAGCGGACCACCGCCTGCAGCCAGCCCGGGTACACGGTGATGGGGTAGAAGGTGGCGGAGAACAGGAACATGGGGATGATGGCCAGGGAGACCAGGTCGAAGTCCTGCCAGCTGCGCATGTAACTGGTTCCGGCCATCCCCACCCCGGCGAAGGCGTAGGCGATCAACAACGCACCGGGCCAACACAGGATGGCCCAAGGCGAGTAGGCGTAGCCCAACCCGCCCATCACGGCCAGGAACGCCGACGAGTACAGCCCGGCCCGCATCATCGACCACGACAGCTCGCCCAGCGCCACGTCCCCCACGCCGAGCGGGGTGGACAGGACGGCGTCATAGGTCTTGGCGATCTTGAGCTTGAAGAAGATGTTGAAGGTGGTGTCGAGCAGGGCGCCGTTCATGGCCGAGGAGGCCAGCAGGCCGGGCGCCACGAACACCGTGTACGGCATGACCAGACCGTCGACGTGGAGTGGGCCGACCAGTGTGGCCAGGCCCACCCCGATGGACAGCAGGTAGAAGAAGGGCTCGAAGAGTCCCGAGACCAGCAGGATCCAGTGGCGCCGGTAGACCATCATGTTGCGCTCGATCAACCGGCCGGCCTTGCGGCCCCCGACCAGGGCCAGGGGCGTGATGCGGGCCAGGGTGGCCAGCCCGGGTGCGGTGGCCGTGGCCGGTCCGGCGGAGGTCCGGTCCAGGTCCGGTGGGCCGCTCATACCACCAGCCTCTTGGCGAAGGTGCGGCGGCCGACCAGGAGCCCGATGGCGCTGAGGCCCACCAGGTAGCCCACGTCGCCCAGGGCCGATCCCCATGGCAGGGTGCCCAGGACCAGTCCGCGGCAGAGCTGGACCCCGTGGTAGAGGGGCGTGGCGTAGGCCACCGGCTGCAGCCAGCCCGGCAGCTGGCTGACCGGGAAGAACGTGCCGGAGAAGAGGAACAGGGGGATCAGGGCGAACCGGGAGATGGTGGAGAAGGCGATGTCCCCGTCCTGGGTGGCGGCGAAGGCCGAGATGGGAGCGGAGAAGGACAGGCCGGTGAGCACGGCGGCCGGCAGGGCCAGGATGGCCAGGGGGGAGGTGACCACCCCGAAGGCGGCGATGACCGCCAGGTAGGCCGCCGACACGATGGCCACCCGGGTGGCGATCCAGCCCAGGTGGCCGATGAGCACGTCGTCGACCCGCAGCGGAGTGGCCAGCATGGCGAAGTAGGTGCGGATCCATTTGATGGCCCCCATCACCGGGTACATGGCGTCGGTGGCCCCGATCTGCATGGCGGTGGAGGCCAGCAGGCCCGGGGCGATGAAGTCGAGGTAGCTCACGCCGCCGACGGCGTGGGTGTGCTTGTCGACCAGCGAGCCCAGGCCCAGGCCCATGCCGGCCAGGTACAGCACCGGGAACAAGAAGCTGGTGGTCACCGAGCTTCGCCAGGTCTTCTTGTACTGGTAGGCCCAGTAGCAGTAGCCGCGCCACCACAGCGGGGTGGCCCGACGAGGGGCTACCGGCGGCTGGCGGACAGCGGGGGACGTCACCACGGAATCAGAATCAATCGATCAGGGTGCGTCCGGTGAGCCGGAGGAAGACGTCTTCGAGGGTCGACCGGCGCACCAGGGCGCTCTCGGGGACGAATCCCCGGCGGTGGACCTCAGAGAGGCTGCCGTCTCCGTCGGCGGTGTAGAGGAGCAGTCGGTCCGGGAGCACCTCGACCCGCTCGGCGATGTCGGCCAGATCGATCGAGCGGACCTCGTGCTCGCCGGAGCGGAACCGCAACTCCACGACCTCTTTGGTCGAGTACTGCTCGATGAGCTGGCGGGGACTGCCCTCGGCGGCGAAGCGACCGTGGTCCATGACCACCAGCCGGTCGCAGAGCTGCTCGGCCTCGTCCATGTAGTGGGTGGTGATGACCTGGGTCACCCCTTCCTGCTTGAGCCGGTAGAGGCGGTCCCACAGCTGGTGCCGGGCCTGGGGGTCGAGGCCGGTGGTCGGCTCGTCGAGGATCAGCAGCTCGGGGTCGGAGATGAGCGAACGGGCGATGGTCAGTCGGCGCTTCATGCCGCCGGAGAGTGACTCGACCCGGTCGTGGGCCCGCTCGGTGAGTTGGGCGAACTCCAGCAGGAGATCGGCCCGTTGGCGAATGACCTTGCGGGCCAGGTCGAAGTAGCGGCCGTAGATCATCAGGTTGTCGAGGACGGTCAGCTCGAGGTCCAGGGTGTCCTCCTGGGGGACCAGGCCGATCCGGGCCCGGATGCGCGGCCCGTCGGTGGCCGGGTCCATGCCCAGCACCCGCAGGGTCCCGCCCGAGGACGGGGACATGCACGAGATCATCCGCATGGTCGAGGTCTTGCCGGCCCCGTTCGGCCCGAGGAACCCGAACGACTCCCCGCGCTCGATGTCGAAGTCGACCCCGTCGACGGCGATGAACTCGCCGAACCGCTTGGTGAGGCCGCGGGCCGACACCAGGGCGTCCGGCTCGGACGGGCATTGCGCGGCGCCCGAAGTGGGGGAAGGGGAGTACGACAAGGCGATCCACGCTACCGCCCGGGGCTGGCTGCCGGAGAGCCCGGGGCCCGCCACGGCCGGCGTCCCCCACCGGGCTTGCGAGGTCAGGATTCCGGGGTCAGGGTCCGGCCAGCGCGTGGAAAGCCACCGCGGCAGCGGCGGCCACATTGAGCGAGTCGACCCCGTCGGCCATGGGGATGGTGACCACCACATCGCACATGGCCAGCGCTCCACCGGACAGGCCCGGTCCCTCGGCCCCCAGGAGTAGGGCCACGCCCCGGGGGCCAACCGGATCCGGGACCTGGCGGCGCAACTGGTCGAGACCGATGACCGGAGTCCCGGTGTCCACGGCCGGGCGCGGGGCCAGGGCCGCGAGGAGAAAGCCTGCGGCCTTCACCTGCCCCAGTCCTGCCGGCCACGGGGCCAGCCGGGCGAAGGGTAGGTAGAGGACATGGCCCACCGAGACCCGGACCGACCGGCGGTAGAGGGGGTCGGCACAGGTCGGGTCGAGCAGGATGCCGGCCACTCCAAAGGCTGCGGCGCTGCGGAACAGGGCGCCGATGTTCTCGTGGTCGTTGAGGCCTTCGAGGACCGCCACCCGGGGCGGCGCCCCCTCCCGGGCCGGTAATCCGGTGACGTCACCCAACAGGTCGCCGGCATCGTTCGGGGGCGGACGGTCGGCTATGGCCACCACCCCCCGGTGGAGGTCGAAGCCCACGGTGTCGGCCACGACGGCCCGGGAACCCACGAATACCGGCGCCCCCCGGGACCGGGTGGCCTCCACCAGATCACCGGCTGCGGTTACCTGGTGATCGTCGACCAGCAGGGAACGGATCGGGTAGCCCGAGGTGAGGAGCCGGTCGACGGCCAGCCGGCCCTCGACCACGAAGACCGACGCTTGGGCGTCCAGCCGGATCCGGGCGGCCGGCTCCTTGAGGTGGCGGTAGAGGTCGAGTCTCGGGTCGGCTGGGTCGTCGACCGGCACCAGTGGCCCCGGGGTGACGTCGGGAGAGGCCCTGGACAGATCCGGCACCCTGCCAGCCTCGCGTACTCCGGTCCTCAGTCAGCCCAGGCGACCGGACCGCCGGCGTTACCGGCCGCCCCAGGTCGGGGCGGTGTACTCCTTCATGTCCTCGGCCAGTTGGGCCAGTTGCCGGGTCATCTCGGCGGGGTCGGCGTGACCCCACTTGCCGTGGCCGGGGAGCACCCAGGAGAAGTGGGCCAAGGTGGCCAGCCGGGCCATGGAGTCGGTGAGGGCCGCCCATGAGTGCCAGGTGGCCGACCCGAACACGTCGAGTCCGCCCCGTCCTTCGTTCCAGGCCAGTGAGTCGCCGGTGAACAGGTGGCCCCGGTCGTCTTCGAAGACCACGCTGCCCCGGGTGTGCCCGGCCACCGGTATGGCCCGCACGCCCGGAGCCACCGCCGTGATGTCGTCGCCCCGCACGATGTCGGTGGCATAGGGGGCGGCGTCGGCGTCTGCTTCGTGGATCCACACCCGGGCGGCGAACCGTTCGGCGTAGCGGTGGGCGTCGGCCACGTCGTCGCGGTGGCTGAGCAACACGTGGGACAGGCCGCCCAGTTCGGCGAAGCGGTCGACCAGCTTCGCGGTGTACCGGGGCGAATCGACCAACAGATTCCCTCCGGGGCGGACCACGAAGTAGCTGTGGGCACCGAAGGAGGACCGGTCGTTGTAGCCGCACAGGTACACCCCGTCCGTGAGCGGCCAGGGGAACACCCCTGGCGGTGGTCGCTGACGGCTGGTGGTGCCGATCGACTGGGTGGGGCAGGCCAGGGCGGCCCGCCACAGGGCGGCTTCGTCGTCGGCTCCGGACGGCTGGCGCACCACGACCGACAGCCCCTGTCGGTCGGCGCCGATGAGCCCGGGTGCGTAGTGGCGCGCCACATCGCAGGCGATACAACGGGTGTCGGCGAACCAGTCGCCGGCCACACCGTCAGGATGGCGCTGGTCCGGGCGGGCCACCTTGACGACTGTACCGGGGTGGTGCCGGGGCAGTACCCGGCCATCGTTGCCGGCCATCGTTGCCGGCCTGTCGGCCCATGGTGCTAGCACCAGTAGTGGACGCCCGGTAGCAACATTCCCTTTCCCGCCGCCGGGCCTCATGCTGGGACCATGAGCGTCACCCCTCCACGTACCAAGCAGCACGACAACAACCCCGGCGCCGGGGCGGCACCGGGCCCGGCCCGGCCCTCCCTCACCCGGTTGGGGCTCGGAATCTGGGCCACCATCCGCCGTAGTGTCGGGGCCATGGCGTCGCTCGTGGGATCCAGCTGGGCTGTCGGGGGAGCTCAGCCCGGCGGGCCGGTCGCATGATGGGGGAAGAGGCCGATGACAGGGAGGTGCGTATGCGCCTGGGAGGCCGGGACGTGGCCTTGACCGTCACCCACGAGCAGGTGGCTATGGCCAAGGAGATCGTTCGGCGCATCCTGGTCGAGCCCTTCACCAAGCGGCCCTGGACCGAGTTGGCGTTCTACCTGGTGTCGGGAGGGTTGGCCGGGCTCGGTCTGATGTTCGTCGGCTTGACCATGGTGGCCGGTGTGGCCCTGGCCATCACCTTCTTCGGCGTGGCGGTGCTGGCGCTCTCCGTCCGCAGCGCCCGCGGGCTGGGCGGCTGGACCCGTTCCTTGGCCGGGTCCATGCTGGCTGAGCACATCGACGATCCCGAACCGTTTGTGGCCAAGTCGGGATTCCTCGGCTGGCTGCAGTCAGCCCTGCGTGACCGGGTCGGGTGGCGCGCCGTGGGCTACCTGGCCGTCAAAGTGCCCTGGACCCTCCTCGGGTTCTACGTGGCCTTCAGCCTGTGGTGGGATGCCGTGGTCTGCCTGATCTATCCGTTCATGGGCTCCGGCGCCTCCAACCCCCCGCTCTTCGGGATCGAGCGCGGCCTGTTCTTCCAGGACGGGAACAACTACGGCCCCCCTGGCTTCTTCCATGCCGTGGCCGTCGTGCTGTGCGGGGGGATCTTCTTGCTGGCGGCCCCGTGGGTGATGCGGGGCTTCGTCAACGTCGATCGGATGCTCATGCGGGCCCTCCTCGGTCCGGACCCCATGGCGGCCCGGGTGCGCACCCTCGAGCAGGCCCGGTCCCAGACCGTCGACGCCTCGGCGGCCACCCTGCGGCGCATCGAGCGCGACCTGCACGACGGGACTCAGGCCCAGCTGGTGGCCCTGGCCATGCGGTTGGGGATGGCCAAAGAAAAGCTCGGCCAACCCGACGAGGTGGATCTGGACCGGGTACGCGAGCTGATCGACGAGGCACACCGTGGGGCCAAGGAGGCCATTGCCGAGTTGCGCGACATCGCCCGGGGGATCCACCCGCCGGCTCTCGACATCGGACTGGAGGGGGCACTGGCCACGCTGGCCGCCCGGAGCGCGGTTCCTACCGGCGTGTCGGTCGATCTGCAGGCGCGCCCGACCCCGGCCATCGAGGCCATCACCTACTTCTGCAGCGCCGAGCTGCTGGCCAATGTGGCCCAGCACGCCCAGGCCTCCCGGGCCTTCATCTCCTGCGCCCAGCAGGGGACATGGCTGCGGCTTGTCGTTCGCGACGACGGATGTGGCGGAGCCCAGCTGTCCACGGTCGGCTCGTCGTCCAGCGGCCTGGCCGGCCTCACCGACCGGGTCCACGCCGTGGATGGGCGGTTGAACTTGATCAGCCCACCCGGGGGGCCCACCGTGGTCACCGTCGACCTCCCGCTGTCGGCGTGATGGTCGAGGCCCTCCGCGTCGCCATCGCCGAGGACTCGGCCATCCTCCGGGACGGGCTGGTCCAACTGTTGGTGGATCGGGGCTTCGTCATCACCGGGGCCGTCGGCGACCCGTCGGCTCTGCGCAGCTCGGTCGCCCAGTTCCAACCCGACGTGGCCGTCATCGACATCCGGATGCCGCCCACCTTCACCGATGAGGGCCTCCGGCTGGCCCTGGAGCTGAGGGATCGGTACGAGGGCTTGGGAATCCTGCTCTTCTCCCAGTACATCGAGACCCGTTACGCCGCCGATCTGCTCTCCGACAACGCCGCAGGGATCGGGTACCTGCTCAAGGACCGGGTGGCGGACGTCAGCGATTTCGTCGAGGCGTTGGAGCGGGTGGCGATAGGAGGAACGGCATTGGACCCCGAAGTGGTGACGCAACTGATGGGGGCGACCCGACAAATCGATTCGCTCTCCGTGCTCACGACCCGTGAGCGTGAGGTCCTCGGCCTCATGGCTGAAGGCCGATCGAACGCGGCCATCGCCAACGCCCTGGTCGTCAGCGAGGGGGCTGTGGAGAAGCACGTGGCCAACATCTTCGCCAAGCTCGACCTCCCGGTGTCGGACCAGGACCACCGGCGGGTGCTGGCGGTCCTGCGCTTCTTGGAGTCGTGACCGGGGTCGAGCTACCCCAGGGCCCGGGGTAGCCGGCGGTAACGGAGGGGGCAGGGATCGGCGGCGCGGGCCACTCCCCCGATCTGGGCCGGCACCGGCCGAGCCCGACCGGACCAGGCCGGGGTCATCTCGAAGTGGGCCAGCAGGACGGAAACCGCCGACGTCATGGCGGACAGTGAGAAGGGTTGGGCCGGACAGGTGTGGCGACCGTGCCCGAAGGCCGTGACCAACTCCACCGCAGCCAGTTGCGAGCCGTCGGCCAGGCGACGTCCACTCCAATGGTTGGGGTCCCACCGGTCCAGTCCGGGGGCGGCCGTGGTGTTGGTCAGAGGCAGGAGGGTGGCGATGGTCACCCCCGGCGAGATCTCCAGCCTGGTGGGTCCGAGCTCCATCGAAACGGGCTTCAGTACATAGCGGGCCATGATCGAGCGCTGAGCGAGGCGGGTGGATTCGAGGGCACAGGCTTCGGCCAGCTTTCGGTCTCCGGCCGCCACCCGCGCGGCCTCAGTGGGATGGGCCAGGAGGTCGATGAGGGTCCAGCCGAGGGCGGCGAAGAGGTTCGACATGGAAGCGATGTGGATCAGCGCCAGATCGAGGGCGAACCCGGTTCGGCCCTCCTCGGAGGGCTCGCCCCTCCACTGGGCCGCCACCCGGGCGAAGAGCGGGTGCTCCCGTTCGTGGCCGGGGAGATTGTCCAGAGCCGTGCCGAAGGCGTCGGTGATGTCATCGAGGGCCCGGTACTCGGCCCGTTTCCCCGATGCCGCCACGGCGGCCATGCCGTCGGGGTGGACGAAGGAGTCGGCTCCGTCCAGGGTGTCGAACGCCGCCACCAGCCGCTCGAACCGGTCGCCGTGGGCTGAGCCCGGTCCTCCCCACGACGCCAGTCCCATGCGGTGCCCCAGCCGGCGCGAGAGGACGAAGGCATCCACCTCGCCGTCGCCGCCGAGTTCGTCGAGCGTGACCTCGAGTGCCCGCGAGACATTCCTGACGTACTCCGCCACATCATCCCGGCCGAAGAGCTGGTTCGGAAGCGTGCGACGGCCCACGAACATCTCGTCGGGGAGCTTGCGCCTGAGCATCCTCCAGTCGGCGACCCCCTTGCTGGCCGTGGCCTCGGGTAGGGCATAGAAGGCAGCCACCCCGGGCGGTGAGAAGAGGAACAGATAACGGTCCTCACCGCTGTCGACAACCATGGTGTCGCCCAGTGATGCTCGGGCTGCGGCCAGAGTGGCAACGGGATCGTCGACCGGAGCGTCCCAGGGCAGCCTGACGGCGGAGGCCAGGGGTGGCAGGGGAGTGATCTCGGGTCGATCCATCTAGGTCCCGGTGTTCCCGTGGCGCCGCCGAACGAGAAAGTGGGGAGCGCACACCCGGCTCAGGGTAACCCTCTGGCCAGGGGTCGGGGCCCGGTCCTCACGTTGGGGGGCCGGTTTGCCGGTACCGTCTGTGGCCATGGCTCCCAACATCACCCCCCGTGCCCAGGACTTTCCGCGCTGGTACCAGGACGTCGTCAACCGGGCCGAGTTGGCGGAGAACGGCCCGGTGCGGGGGACCATGGTCATCCGGCCGTGGGGCTACGCCATCTGGGAGTTGCTCCAGGCCGCCCTGGACGCTCGGATCAAGGCCGCCGGAGCGGAGAACGCCTACTTCCCCCTGCTCATCCCGGAGTCCTACCTCCAACGGGAGGCCGAACACGTCGAAGGGTTCAGCCCCGAGCTGGCCGTGGTGACCCACGCCGGGGGCAAGGAGCTGGAGGAGCCCGTGGTCGTGCGGCCCACCAGCGAGACCATCATCAACAGCTACTTCGCCAAGTGGGTGCAGAGCTACCGCGACCTTCCCCTGTTGGTCAACCAATGGGCCAATGTGGTGCGCTGGGAGTTGCGACCCCGGCTGTTCTTACGGACCACCGAGTTCCTATGGCAGGAAGGGCACACGGCTCACGCTGACGAGGCCGACGCCCGACGCTACGCCTTGAGGATCCTGACCGACGTCTATCGGTCGACCATGGTCGAGGTCATGTCCATCCCGGTCCTGACCGGTCACAAGACGGCGCAGGAACGCTTCGCCGGCGCCATCCGATCGTGGGCCTGTGAGGCCATGATGGGCGACGGGAAGGCCCTGCAGATGGGGACCAGCCATGAGCTGGGTCAGAACTTCGCCAAGGCCTTCGGGATCCAGTTCGCCGGTGAGGGAGGGACCGAGGAGTACGTCTGGCAGACCTCGTGGGGCGTCTCCACCCGGCTCATCGGGGCCCTGATCATGACCCACGGTGACGATGCCGGCCTGCGCCTGCCCCCGGCGCTGGCCCCTGTCGAGGTGGTCGTGCTGGTGGTCCGGGAGAGCGAGGAGGTCCGGTCGGCGGCGGCCGCAGTGGTGGCCGAGTTGGTGGCGGCCGGCCGGCGGGTGCGTCTCGACGACCGGGTGGACACCTCCTTCGGGCGCCGGGCGGTCGGCTGGGAGATCAAGGGGGTGCCGGTCCGCATCGAGATCGGTCCCCGCGAGCTGGCCGAGGGCCAGGTGACAGTGGTCCGCCGGGATGTCGGCACCAAGCGACCGGTGCCCCTGGCCGGAGCGGCGGCCGCCGCTCTGGACGACCTCGATGCCACCCAGATCAACCTGCGGGATTCGGCTGAGGCGGCCGCCCGCGCCCGGACCGTGTCGGTGGACACGCTCGAAGACGCTGCCGAGGCCGCAGCCAACGGGTTCGCCCTGGTGCCGTGGTCCCTTCTGGGACCAACGGGTGAGCAGCTTCTGGCCGGTGGCGGTGTGACGGTGCGGTGTCTACAACGGCCCGACGGGACCTTGGCCGAGAGCGACGACGAGGCCGACCTGGTGGCGGTGGTGGCCAAGGCGTACTGAGGCGGCGGGTGGTCGGGCACTTCGACCTCGCGGGCCCCGGCGCCCGGGATCGGCCAGTGCGTTGTCAGTCCGGCTGTGTGGGTAGTGGTTGCGGACCGCTGTGGAAGGGCCCGGTCTCATAACCGGGCGGTTCGGGGTTCTCTTGGACCTCGGACCATACGAGGCTGCCAGTGGCGCCGCGGATCGGGACGGTGAGGGTGACCGTGGTGTCCGGGACCCTGTGAAATTGCCCGGAGGCGCAGTCAGGGGTGCAGTCGTTGTAGACGAGCGTCCCGACCGCGGTGGCACTGGTAGCCGTCCAGCTGGTCCAGTGGAGACTCGTCAGCCGTTCGCCGTAGTCGGCACAGGTCAGGACGATCTCCGCGGGCTCCACGCTGGGAGTGGTGCAGTTCCCGTAGACGCTGATGGCGGTATCGACGGGCACCGTGGTTGTAGGCACCGTGGTAATGGGTTCGGTGGTTGCGGGAACCGTGGTGACCGGCGCGGAAGTGGGTGGAGGGGTGGTGACGGTCGGAACGGTCGGATGTGGTGTGGCCACCCGTTGCTTGCTCGATCCAGGCCGAAGCGGACCAGCCCAGACCAGGGTGGCCACGAGGACGATGACGGCGGCGAGTGCCACCACGACCTTTGGATCGAGGCGCGGACGCCAACGCCATCTTCCTTCCTTCCTGATGGCGGCGGGGTCTGCCAAGGCTTCCGGGCCGGGGTCCACCGCCAACATCTCTCTCATTGCGAGGCGCACTCGCTCTTCGTCAGAGGGCTCGGGCACGGCTACTTACCTCCATGCAGGGGTTCGGGCTGCTCCAGCCGGGCGGCAACGATCTTTCGTGACCGGGTCAGCCAGGAGGTCACGGTCCCTTCCGGCACTCCCAGGTCACCGGCGGTCTCCGCGATGCTCATCCCCAGTCCGTCGTGGAGCAGGAGGGCCCTGGCCTGTCTGCCGGGAAGTGATCGCTTGGCCTCAGCCAGTTGAAGGTGATGGGTCGGGATCTCGACCGATGACGGTACCGAGTCAGGAGCCTCGGGAACCCTGGGCTGGGCCCTCCGCCACGAGTCGATGCAGAGGTTGTGAAGGACTCGGCGGGTCCAGGCCTCGGGCCCTTCGTACTCAGCGATTCGTGGCCAGTGCTTACAGGCTCGCAAGAACGCTTCATGGGCGAGGTCTTCCGCGGCCTCGCGGCTCCCGGTCAGCACGTAGGCCTGGCCATACAGCCGTCGGGACGACTCCCGGTAGAACATATCGAACTCTGTCGCATCACCCACATCCGCCATCTCGATGTCCCGTTCCTTCAAAGCCCTTCAGCGGCGCGGCCGACGGGCCACATCTATATACACGTTCAACAGCGCCGATCCACTGCAAGAGTTTCCACCGGTGCGGGTGGAAGTACGTCGGGACGGCCCAAACCACTTCGCTTCCGACGCCTGGGCTGTCCCTGCCGGAGCCGACCGGGTGGTCCGCCGGGGTGGCACTGCTAAGGCGCTTCGACCTGACGTTGGTTGTGGCCTTCGTTCCTCAGATCAACGTACCCCCCGCCACCTTCAAATCCGGAGATGAAGCGGCCCCTCCCTGGCAGCAGGGTTTCGGGCACTTGGTCTGCTCGGAGATCCTTCTGGCCCAGAGCCCGGAAGGAGCACTGATGCTGCGTGAGCTCATCGCCTTCCCCACCGTGATGACGTTGGCAGTCGTGGCCCAATTGAGCCGTCCGTTGGTCGACGGACCCGGGACGCGCGGGCACAACGGCCCGAAGTTTGCAGCCTTGACCCCCGATGACGGCCTGGGAACGGGATTCGTGGAATTCGGGCCGCGATTCAGCGACGGATCATCCTTGTACAACCTCAGCGAGAGGGGTAGCCAAGACCGCCTGATGAGTATTCGGGGTAGCGGCGGATCTCGTCAGGGAGAGCATGAGTTCGCCGCCGCCAGACCACCAGAGACGACACCCAGGTAGCCGAGGGCTGGTATGAGGATCCGTACCGCGTCCACCAGTACCGCTGGTTCTCGGTGGGTAAACCCTCCAGCCAGCGTGTCGGTGATGGGCGCAAGGGTGACTATTGGGATGTTGCCGTGGACGCCAGCACCTGGTTCCCCATCAACTAGGCATGCCAACAACCTCTGCGAGGGACCAGGGGCTCGTCCATAGCTCCATCGGCACGGAGGAATTCCGTCGGGTTGAGGCGCCCCGGTTGACGGCGCTCGAACCAAGGGTTGGGTCGGAGAGCGGTCGGGTGGTTCATCCCTTCCTTCTACCGGACCGTCCCGGACCAGATCAGTGGGCCGGCCTTCTGAGATCCATCGTTGTTCGTGGCACCCGAACGGTCGAGATACCACCCTTCGCCTGCGTTGCCCGCCACCGATCCGAGAGTAGCCGCGGTCGACCTCGGCCCTCAGGTCGCCCCGGTGGTGTACCTGCTGCCGCCAGGACGGTCCTCCGCTCTTCCCTACAAACGACGGTGGTCGTACTGTTGCTGTCATGAAGATGGTGCGCAGGGTGATCGTGTTCGATGCCGCTGACTTACAAGCCGAAAGTACATTCTGGGCCGGGATGCTCGAGGGGCACGTGTTCGAAGAGGACGACTGGCACACGGTGATCGATGCGGCCGGAGAGTGGCGGATCGGCGTGCAACTGGCGCCGAACCATGTGCCGCCCGACTGGCCGCACGGGACGCCCCAACAGGTCCATCTCGATCTCCACGTGGACGACCCGCGTTCCGCCCACGAAGAGGCAGTGGCGCTCGGGGGCCGACTACTCCAGACTGCGCCGGATCTGGAGGCTCACGAAGGCCACCAGGTGTATGCGGACCCAGCCGGGCACCCGTTCTGCATCGGCTGGGGGCACCCGTCGCCGGAGAGGTTGGCGGCGTTCGTGGCTGATCGCTGGGGACGGGACAACCCCAGTTAGGGAGTGGACGCCCGGTGGGATCGGTGCCGGGCATCTGTCCAGGGTGCAACCGCCTGATCCCGTAGTCGGTCTGGGACATCTGCCACGGTTTCAGGATGCCACGCTCGTCACCTTGAGGCCCTTACCACCCGGAATAGGACGTTCAGGCGACGGGCTCACCTTCGACTTCGGCGTTGCCCGGTGGACGTTCCGGATGCCGCCCACTCTGGCCTGCTGACACAAGGAAGCGGGGCTCGACGGGTGGACCGCAGCCTGGTTGACTGGTGCCTTCAGCGCCCACCGGAGGTGGGCATGGCCTCAATCGGTGGAGGTGCCCAATGGCGGAGCCGAAGCAACTCGCACAGCGCATGGTCGTGACTCACTTCATCGTTTCCGATGATGTCGAGCGCTCGCGGCGCTTCTACACCGAGGTACTCGGCGGCACGGTGGTCTTCGGCCCGGAGCCAACGAACATTGCCCTCGCCAACACTTGGATCATCATCAACCGCGGCGGAGGCCCCACCGACGACAAACCCACGGTCACCCTTCAGACGCCAAGCGACCCCGATCTGGTCAGTAGTTTCCTGAATATCCGGGTCGAAGACATCCACGCCGCGTACGCCGAATGGAGCGCCAGGGGGGCTCAGTTCCTGACGCCGCCAAAGCAGCACAAGTACGAGATCCGTTGCTACATCCGAGATCCCGACGGCTACATCATCGAGGTGGGGCAGACCACTGATCCGCAGGGAGACTGGTGGCCTGCCGAGTGGCCACCGATCCACTCCGGTCAGCGATCTGCCTGAACTGATTCTCATCGGCGAACCCGGGAGGCCCTCGAATCTGACCCGGTTGGCACCACCACAGCATGCTGATTTGGAACCGTCGGCGTGTGAGGCGGCTTCTTGCCCAGATCACCGTCTCAGCGGCGGTTCTTGAGCGTGGTCGAACCCACCATGGTGCCCGGCGATGGCGCCGTCGATTCTTTCGGTTCCTTCGGACGGAGCCTTTACCGGGCGTTCTCAGGTGGCCGATGGGTCAGCACGATCTG
>Ga0182030_10006833_pt1 | contig 23955 bp, 13 predicted proteins | sample 812S3MmetaG_FD_121299 | JGI IMG/M metagenome (GOLD analysis project Ga0182030, IMG submission 121299) | Permafrost microbial communities from Stordalen Mire, Sweden - 812S3M metaG (Illumina Assembly) | ecosystem: Environmental > Terrestrial > Soil > Wetlands > Permafrost | place: Sweden...
CCCCGATCTACTCGCCAAGGCGATTTCGGCGGTGATGTGTTTGTCACCGCTCGAAGTGGCTTCGGCCTCTACCTCCGGCGCACCGGTACTTTCCCGCAGTATCACGACCGGCTCACAACCACAGAAGTGAACGAGATCATTCGTCAACTGCTCGACACTCTTCGCCTGGCGGGCCTGGTGGAGATCGTCGATGAAGCGAAGAGCCCTGACGAGGTTCACGGTTACCGCCTTCCTGCCTCGGCCATTCTTTGGATGGAGGGGGCAGGCACAAAGCCCTTCCGCGACCCCATTCGCGTGCCCGGCGAATCGGAAGTCGGTGGACGGACGAATCCTTTCTTCGTGAACTTCTACCGGTCGTTGGCGTCCGAGTTGGCGGGTTTTGAGGCCAGAGAGCACACCGCGCAGGTTCCGTACGAGGATCGTCTTGTCCGCGAAGACAGGTTCCGGAAAGCGGAACTGCCTGTTCTCTACTGCTCTCCCACTATGGAGCTTGGCGTCGACATCTCAGAGTTGAACGTAGTGAACATGCGGAACGTTCCGCCCACCCCCGCCAACTATGCCCAGCGCAGCGGCAGAGCGGGCCGCAGCGGCCAGCCGGCGCTGGTCTTCTCGTATTGCACGACAGGCAGTCCACACGACCAGTATTTCTTCAAGCGCCCGGATCGTATGGTTTCTGGAGAGGTCACCCCGCCGCGACTCGACCTTGCCAACGAAGATCTGGTGCGCGCCCACCTCCATGCCATCTGGCTGGCGGAAGCGAATCTCAGCCTGGGCAGTTCGCTTCGCGATCTCCTTGATGTCGCGGGGAATGATCCGACTCTGGCCACAATTCCTTCAGTGCTCGATACACTGCGCCGTCCCCAGCCGCGCCTTGCGGCGCACGTTCGCGCCAAACGAATTTTGGCCACTTTCGAAAACGATCTCAAAGACGCCGACTGGTACACGCCGCAGTGGGCAGAAGAAGTATTCAAGCAGATTGAGCTCAACTTTGAGGCGGCTTGCGAGCGTTGGCGCAATCTCTGTAAGGCCGCGCTGGCCCAACAGAAGATTCAGAACGCCATCATTATGGACATGTCTCGCACGGCGGACGAACGCCGTCAGGCCGAAAGGCTTCGGCGCGAAGCCGAATCGCAATACAAACTACTAACCGAGACCAAGAACGTCGTCCAGTCCGATTTTTACAGCTATCGCTACTTCGCCAGTGAAGGTTTCCTGCCCGGATACAACTTCCCACGCCTGCCGCTTTCGGCGTACATCCCTGGCCGACGCGGTCAGCAGAGAGACGAGTTCCTTTCTCGGCCTCGGTTCCTTGCCATCACCGAATTCGGCCCGCGCGCCGTGATCTACCATGAAGGGTCTCGCTACCTCATCAACAAAGCGATTCTGCCGCTCGGCCAGGATGGGCCGGTCTTCGGCCAACTTAAGCGCTGCACAGCGTGCGGCTACCTGCATCCGATCACGAGTCCGCCCGGGCCGGATCTTTGCGAGAACTGCCAAACCAGTCTCGATACGCTCCTCACGCCCATGATGCGATTGCAGAACGTTTCCACTCGCCGCAAGGACAAGATCAATTCAGACGAGGAAGAGCGCCTCCGTTTAGGTTATGAAACCCAGAGCGGCTTTCGTTATGCGGTTTACCGGGGCGTTAAGTCGCACCAGACGGCCCTGGTTCGCAGCGAATCCACGATTTCCGGCCATTTGAACTACGGACACGCGGCGACACTTTGGCGCATCAACCTGGGGTGGACGCGACGCGCGGACAAGAGCCAGTGCGGCTTCGTTCTCGACATCGAACGAGGATACTGGCAACGCAACGACCTGATGCCGGATGACGACGACGTGGATCAACTCACCCGCCGTGTCGAGCGCGTCATCCCCTATGTGGAGGACCGGCGCAACAGCCTTATCTTTGAGCCGAAGACCACCCAATCAGTGGAAGTGATCACGTCGCTCGCCTATGCGTTGAAAAACGCCATCCTGGTCACCTATCAACTGGAAGACGACGAGGTGGCCTGTGAGTTGCTCCCAAATGGGAAAGAGCCACGCTACATCCTGCTTTATGAGGCGGCCGAGGGCGGCGCCGGTGTTCTCCGCCGTCTGCTCAAGGACCCACAGGCTTTCCCTTTAGTGGCTCGTGAAGCGCTACGGATCTGTCACTTCAATCCGGACACCGGCGAAGATGAAGGCCACGCAGCAGGCGTCTCCGAAATCTGCGAGGCGGCTTGCTATGACTGCCTGCTCAGCTATTCGAACCAGCCTGTCCACCGTCTTCTGGATCGCAAGGTAATCCGGGAAATCCTCATGGACTTCCAGCGATCTCGCGTCTCAATCGCGCCTGCCGCGATGCCGCGATCCGAACACCTCATCCAGTTGCAGCGGCTTTGCGGTTCGAAGCTTGAAGAAGCCTGGCTCGCCTTGCTGGAGGACCACGACTACAACCTGCCCTCCGGGGCACAGCAGTTCTTGCAAGTCTGCCAGACTCGCCCGGATTTCTTCTACGAACAGCACAACGCTGCCATCTACGTCGACGGTCCACCGCACGAGTACCCGGAGAGGAAGGCCCGTGATGCCGCCCAGAATGAATGCATGGACGATCGCGGCTATGTCGTCATCCGATTCAGCCACAAGAATGACTGGGTGACCATCCTGAAGAAGTATCCGAACATCTTCGGGAGCGGAAAATGACCTTCGCTGTCGGGTCTTTGGTCAGGGCGCGGGGCCGTGAGTGGGTCGTCCTGCCGCAATCCGAGCCGGACCTTCTGATGCTTCGCCCGCTCGGGGGCAGCGAGGAAGAGGTCACCGGGATTTACGTGCCGCTTGAACCGGTGGAGCACGCCCACTTCGATCTGCCGGACCCCGCCCGCCTGGGCGATTTCCGCTCCTGCCGCCTGCTCCGCGATGCCCTCCGGCTTGGCTTCCGGTCGAGTGCTGGCCCCTTTCGCTCGTTTGCTCACCTAGCAATCGAGCCACGGCCCTACCAGTTAGTGCCGTTGTTGATGGCACTGAAGCTCGATCCCATCCGCATCCTGATTGCCGACGACGTTGGTATTGGCAAGACAGTCGAAGCTGCGCTCATTGCGCGAGAATTGCTCGACCGCGGCGAAGTGACGCGCCTCGCGGTCCTCTGCCCACCTCAATTGGCCGAGCAATGGCAACGAGAGCTTTGTGACAAGTTCAATATCGACGCGGAGCTGGTCCTTCCTGGTACGGCAACCAGGCTGGAGCGCGGCCTTCCGTTGGGTGAATCCCTGTTCGAGCACCATCCATTCGTCATCGTTTCCCTCGACTTCATCAAATCCGACCGGCGCCGCGACGAGTTTCTAAGGACTTGTCCCGAACTCGTAATTGTCGATGAGGCCCACACATGTGCCTGGAGTGGAGAGGGGCGTTCCCATCGGCATCAGCGCCACCAGCTCGTTTCCGGCCTCACCACTGACCCCAACCGTCACGTCATCCTGGTCACGGCCACCCCGCACAGCGGCAAAGAAGATGCATTCCGATCCTTGCTGACCTTGCTGAACCCTGACTTCGCCGCCTTGCCCGCCGACCTCACCGGACCTGCCAACGAAGCCAACCGTCGCCGGCTCGCTGCCCAGTTCGTTCAAAGGCGCCGCGCCGACATTCGTCATTTCCTCCAGGCGGACACACCATTTCCGGAACGCGAAGAGCAGGAGCAAACTTACCTCCTCACCGACGACTACCGGAAGCTTTTTGATCGTGTTCTGGAATATGCCCGCGAAGTGGTGACCGAATCCAACGGACACCGGCAGCGCGTTCAGTGGTGGTCCGTGCTGGCACTGCTCCGGGCGCTTGCCTCAAGCCCTGCGGCCGCTGCAGCAACGCTCCGCACTCGCGCCGCCACGCTTGACACCGAGACGACCGAAGAAGCCGACGCGATTGGCCGGCGTGCCGTCCTCGATCTGACTGACGACGAATCGGCGGAAGGTATTGACCTCGCCTCAGGTAGCGATGCCGAAACAGAAGGTGATGACAAGGCGCGCCACCGCCGCCGTCTTCAGGAGATGGCGCGCACTGCCGAAGGTCTCCAGGGCGGACTGGATGCGAAGCTCGCCGGTGCGATCAGCATCGTCTCCTCGCTTCTCAAGGACGGTCACCAGCCGATCGTATTCTGCCGCTTTATCCAGACCGCCGAGTACGTCGCCGCGGCGCTTCGTTCCAGCAATAAGATCCCGCGTGGCACCGAGGTCGCCTGTGTTACCGGTGAACTCGCTCCAGCCGAGCGCGAGGACCGCGTCAGCGCACTGGCCAAATTTCCGCAGCGCATACTGGTGGCGACCGACTGCCTCAGCGAAGGCATCAACCTGCAGGATGACTTCAATGCCATCCTCCATTACGATCTGTCGTGGAACCCCACTCGTCATGAACAGCGGGAAGGCCGCGTTGACCGCTATGGGCAGCCGAGCGAAAAAGTTCGGGTGGTCACGTATTACGGCGAGGATACCGGCGTCGACCGTATCATCCTTCGGGTCCTGCTCCGAAAACACAAGACCATCCGCAGTTCGCTTGGGATTTCCGTGCCGGTCCCGGCGAGAGCCGAGGAACTTGTGGAAGCCATCTTCGAAGATGTCCTCCTCCATAAGCGCCCTAAGGACAACCGCCAGATGCTATTGGAATTCGGCAGCGGCGAAACCGAGCCAGCCGACAGCCCTGCCGGGAAGGTTCAGGCAGAGTGGCAGAATGCTGCTGATCGGGAAGCCCGTTCGCGCACGATGTTCGCCCAGGAGACGATCAAGTTCGGTGAAGTGGCGCAGGAGGTGGACGCAGTCCGGACCGCCATTGGCTCTGGAGTTGACGTCGCTTCGTTCTGCCGGGCTGCACTGGGACATTACAAGGCGTCCATTTCTGATGTTGGGTCGGGCATCCGGGCGCGCATCGAGGTCGGCCTCCAGGATGTTTCGCGTGCTGTTCGCAACTCGCTGCCGATTCCCGGCAACGCTACCGACCTGACCGCGCGTTTCGAGTTGCCGGTTCAGCCCGGCGAGGTTTACCTGCATCGCACGCACCCGTTGGTGGAAGCTCTCGCAACCGGATTGCTGGATTCCTCACTGGACAGCACGAATGACCGGGGAGCGGCGCGCTGCGGAGTCGTTCGCACGAAGGCCGTCGACCGCCGCACCACTCTCATGCTGGTGCGGCTGCGCTATCACATCGAAACCGAGATCAAATCGGGACCCCGCGGAAATGAGGTCGCGGAACGTCGGCAGCTTCTCGCTGAGGACAGCCAGGTGCTGGCCTTCGCCGGATCTCCTCAAAGTGCCGAATGGCTGAATAAGGAACAGGCAGAAGCGCTGCTCGATGTCATACCCGACGCGAACATCGTCCCCGAACTCCAGCGCGATGCTCTACAGCGTATCCTCGATGACGTCCCGGCCCTCATGCCGCACCTGGAATCAGCCGCGCGGAGTCGAGCGGCTGAATTGCTCGAGGCCCACCGGCGAGTCCGGTCGGCTGCCCGTTTGCGCGGCGTCAGTCAACGAGTGGAGCCGCAGTTGCCGCCGGATATTCTCGGCGTCTACGTCTTTCTGCCGGTTCCGGCCGCCGGAGGCCAGGCATGAGCGCCCGGACACTGGCAGCCTTCTCAACCATCCGCACGGAAGGGGCGATGCTCCCATCCGACATTCTCGTTCGCGTGGCTTCGGGTGATAAGAGCCTCGGTGGATTGGAGGAGTCGTCCTATCATCTGGCGCCGGGAGAGAAGATCGGCGAAGCGACCAACCGGGCGTGGAATCGCTTGCAGGTCGCGTGGGCCAACTTTCAGGCCGGCCGCGAGAAACTGGCGGGAAGCGACGCTGGCACCAGTCTTACCCGTGAGCGCTGGCTCCTGCCCTTATTCCAATTACTTGACTACGGGCGCCTTCAGGTAGCGAAGGCCGAAGAAATCGGCGGGAAGTCTTACGCAATCAGCCACGCCTGGCAGCAGACTCCAATTCATCTTGTCGGCTGCAACGTGGATCTCGACCGGCGCATTCAAACAGCCGCGGGTGGGATGCGGTCCAGTCCGCACAGCCTCCTCCAGGAGCTCTTGAACCGGAGCGACCAGCATCTCTGGGGGATCGTTTCAAACGGCCTCCGCCTGCGGCTGTTGCGCGACAACATCAGCCTGACCCGCCAAGCCTATGTCGAGTTCGATCTCGAAGCGATGATGGCGGGCGAAGCTTACCCGGACTTCGTCCTGCTCTGGCTACTCCTGCACCAGTCGCGCTTTGAGGCCGAGCGCCCCGAGCAATGCCAACTTGAGAAATGGTCTCAGGCCGCCCGCACTGAGGGTGTCCGTGTGCTCGACGGCCTGCGCGATGGCGTTCAGCGAGCCATTGAACATCTCGGCCAGGGCTTCCTTGCCCATCAGGCCAATACGGCTCTGCGGGAGCATCTGCGCTCGGGCGCACTGGATAAGCAGGACTACTACCGGCAGATCCTTCGCTTGGTTTACCGGCTGCTCTTCCTGTTCGTGGCCGACGACCGTGACCTGTTGCTGGTGCCCACGGCCGATCCGGTCACGCAGAAGCGCTACCGCGACTTCTACGCCACTACCCGTCTGCGTCACTTGGCCACCAACCGCGCCGGCTCGCGACACCACGACCTCTACTGCGGCTTGAAGCTGGTGATGGAGAGACTTTCCGGCGATGGCTGCCCGGAACTCGCTCTCCCCGCGCTTGGCAGCTTTTTGTTCTCCCCGCGATCTCTCCCGGACCTGAACGCCTGCGAGATTTCGAATCTGCATCTTCTGGAAGCCATCCGCTCTCTGGCCGTCACCCAGACCGGACAGAGTCGCCGCGTGGTGGACTACAAGAACCTGGGAGCGGAAGAACTCGGCAGCGTTTACGAGTCGCTACTGGAGCTTCACCCCGACTTGAATCCCGAGGCAGCCACCTTCGAGTTGAAAGTCGCCGCCGGTAGCGAGCGAAAGAAGACTGGCAGCTACTACACGCCGACGAGCCTGATCTCCTGCCTGCTCGACTCTGCGTTGGACCCCGTGCTAGCCGACGTCGCGCGCCTGCCCGATCCCGAGCGCGCGATCCTGAATCTCAAGGTCGTAGACCCCGCCTGCGGCAGCGGCCATTTCCTGATCGCTGCCGCACATCGCATCGCCAAACGTCTGGCCGCGGTCCGAACAGGCGAAGAGGAGCCGCCACCCGAGGCGCAGCGCAAGGCGCTTCGTGATGTGATCGGGCACTGTGTCTACGGCGTAGATATGAATCCTATGGCCGTGGAGTTATGCAAGGTCAGCCTGTGGATGGAAGCGATGGAGCCAGGAAAGCCGCTCAGTTTCCTCGAACATCGAATTCAGGCCGGCAATAGCCTCCTGGGTACGAACCCGCGTTTGCTCGCGGGCGGGATACCGGATGAAGCATTCCAGCCAATCGAGGGCGACACCAACGAAGCCTGCACCAAGTGGCGCAAGGTGAACAAGAGCGAGCGCAAGGCCGCCGCTATCGGAGCAGCTAAGTTCGCTTTTGAAGATTACCCTTGGCTGAAGCTGGGCAACTTCGCCCAGAGTTTGCTGAAACTGGACAGCTTGGCGGACAACACAATCGAAAACGTCCGCGCAAAAGATGCTCAATACGAAAGCGCGGTCCGCTCCAGCGACTATCTAAACGGCAAGCTTCTTGCCGATACGTGGTGTGCTGCCTTCGTCTGGCCAAAGAACAGCCTGTACGACTATCCGATCACCGAAGAAGTATTCCGCCGTATTGAGCGCAACCCGAACGGCTGCGAGCGGGCGATGCGGGATCAGATAGAGCACATCGCCGGCGAATATCGCTTCCTTCACTGGCATCTCGCGTTTCCCGATGTATTTCGAATTCCGCAATCGGATTCTGAACCGAACAATGAGCGCACCGGATGGTCGGGCGGGTTTGACGTTGTGCTCGGGAATCCGCCGTGGGAACGGATCAAGCTTCAGGAAAAGGAGTGGTTCGCGGCACGAAACCCGGAAGTCGCGAACGCGCCGAATACGGCTGCCCGCGGACGCCTGATTCGCGCGCTGGCGGATACAGACCCAGCATTGTTGGCGGCGTTTGGAGAGGCGTCGCGAGTCGCGGACGGCGAAAGCTCGCTGATCCGAAACAGCGGCCGATTTCCGCTTTGCGGGGTCGGCGATATCAATACCTATGCGGTCTTCGCCGAGAACGATCGAAGTCTGCTCGGTTCCCGCGGCCGCATGGGAGTCATCGTGCCGTCCGGTATCGCAACGGACAACACCACGAAGGACTTCTTCGCATCCGTCGTAAATACAAATACGCTGGTCGGCCTGTACGATTTTGAGAACGCCGTCGGCATGTTTGAAGGCGTCGGCCATGGCCGATTCAAGTTCTGCCTTCTGACGATCTCCGGCGCTCCGCTCGGCAGTGACCATGCGATCGACTTCGTCTTCTTCGCCCATCACACTGAGGATCTCGGCGAAGCCGACCGGCACTTCACCTTGACGTCCGAAGACATTGCGCTGATAAACCCTAACACCCGTACCTGCCCGATCTTCCGGTCGGGCCGGGACGCTGACATCACAAAGGCCATATACCGTCGCGTGCCGGTGCTGATCAATGACGCCACGAGCGAAAACCCCTGGGGCATCAGCTTTGGCACGATGTTTCACATGTCGAACGATTCGCAGCTGTTCCGCACGCGAGACCAATTATTGGAGCAAGACTGGACTCTGCGTGGGAACGTGTTCGCTCGGGACTGCGATCAAGATCACTATCTCCCTTTATATGAAGCCAAGATGATGCACCAGTTCCAGCATCGTTATGGTGATTACGGCATGCGCCCGGAGGGTAGCCAGGATTCGGAGTTGCCGCGCATTCCGGCTGTCAAGCTCGATGATCCAGATTACGTTGTCCAACCGCGATATTGGGTGCCGGAATGGGAGGTGATCAAAGCTACTTCGCGTGTCCCGCCGGGACTCGTTCGGGCGGTGGAAGAGGAATCCGAAGGCCGAACGCAACAGATCCTCAGCCTCTGGCTATCCGGATATGCTCTGAATCGCGACCGCTCGGAAGAGACCGAAGAACTGATCCTGGTTGATGGGCGGGCTCACAGCTTCGCCTCGATTTCCCAAGCCGTCTCCGATCGGAAGATAGCGAAGAAGTTAGAACAACAGTTCCGTCTGGAAGAGCGTGAGATCGTTGAAGTTCATGGTTTCCGCAGCTTTCTGGGAGCGGCTGAACACCTCGTCCGCACTCGCGCAGCAAATTGGCTGATGGGCTTTCGAGACATCGCCCGCTCCACCGACGAGCGAACCGCAATATTCAGTGTGCTGCCACCCGTCGCGCTAAACAACAAGGCACCGCTCATCCGCTGCGAAGGGCGGCCCTATCTGCTTCTGTCATCGCTCAACAGCATAGTCTCGGACTACGTAACCCGCCAGAAGGTCGGCGGCACGAATATGAGCTTCTTTTACGTGGCGCAATTACCTGTTCTCAGGCCCGATGTTTACTCTCCAGACCAAGAGGGCTTCATTCGCTGCCGTGTCCTCGAACTGACTTATACAGCCCGCGACCTCAACGGTTTCGCAATAGCCCTCGGCTATGCCGGCGCACCCTTCCACTGGAACCCGGAGCGCCGTTTCCTGATGCGATGCGAACTCGACGCCCTCTATTTTCACCTGTACGGGATCTCCCGCGACGACGCGGCCTATGTCCTCGATACTTTTCCCATCGTCCGCCGCAAGGACGAGCAGCAGACTGGCGAGTACCGCACAAGGCGCATAATCCTCGAAATCTACGACGCCATGGCGGAAGCGGAGCGCACTGGCGTTCCCTACCAGACCCGCCTCGACCCGCCCCCCGCCGACCCGAGAGTCGCGCATCCGGCGGAAAGCTTGCGAGAAGCCTAATGGAACTCCTGGTCACGGTCGCCGGCTTACTCGTCGCGCTCTACGCGGTCATTCCCAGAGAGCGCCAGATGGAGTTGCGCTTCCGAATTGGCCTGATCGAGTGGTCCGCAGCCGTTGCCGGTTTCATCTCGATTCTCTACTTGGAGTACTACGCGCTCTTCGTGGCGCACGGTTGGGCGCCCGATTCGGCAAAATGGCCTCACGGTTTCACTCCAACCAGCGTCAAACCCTTGTTCATTCTCTGCCTCGCCCTGTTCTTAGGGTTCCGGGTTCGATTTGCTCGTCTTTCCCGGCGCAGGATTGGGAAGTTTGCCAAGCTTTGCCAGGAGCTGAACAGGTGGGAGTCATACCCCGAGCTCCTTGCCCTTTTCGAAAGGAACAGCAAGGAGTTCTTTCGCATCTACCGCGCCGACTACAGATTGCCTGCACTGCGAGCGCGCCTCGCGTCGCGGGTGATGCCGACATTTGAGGACACTATCCTCAGGCTGGACGCGCTTCGAACGAAGGGGACTCAGCCACCACGCGCCTTCGTGGACCGGATTCCAGGCCGGCTCGCGAGGCAGTTGATCCGCCTTCTTCCGACATATTCTTCCGAGCAACGCGTTGCGACCGAACTGGTCGAGCGTGTTCTGATGGCGCCACGCTTCATCGAAGCGCTTGCAAGGGCGCGGCCGTATTGGGGAGTTGACATCATCCGCGAACTGCCTCGAAGATTCGATCAGCAGGAGTTTCTTTCGGACTACGTAACCGCGCTGATGGCCAATCCGGCGAGCGTGTTCTATTTGGAGATCGAGAAGAGCCAGAACCTGGCGTACGCCTTTCCCGAGTCCAACCCCTTCCTGCACAATCTGGTGAGGGATGCGAAGGTAGCGCAAGATTTAGAGATATGGAGACCCGTCGGTGAGTTCGCGCTGCGCGAACTGGACCGTCTGGCCGAAGATCCGGCCGCCGACCGGTACAACCAGGCCGCGCGCGAGTTCGAGGAGCGTGAGGCGTGGCGCTCACCAATATGCGCGACAATTCGTTTTTTCGACATCATGGTCCGGGCGGCGCTTCTCCAAGGCATCGAATGGCATATGTGGCTCTATTACTTCCCTCCGATCGTGGAAAGAATGGTCCGCAACTACGCACCTTTTGGTCCTCTCGTTGACCTCGACTTGACAGATCCGACACCATACAACTGTCTGATTTACGATGCCGTGTCGGCAATTCGGGAGTGGGTCAAGGCTGCGGAAAGGATCCCCGTGGATCAGCCCAATGTAGTTCTCCAATCGAATCGAGCCGACCACGAAAACGAGAACATTCCTAAGAGCAGCATTCTCGCTCTCGGCGAATGCTCGCGTTACATCCTATTGTCCGAGAAGCTTTCGGAGAAGTTCAAGGACTCAGTGATGGAGGGTACGTTTGATCTCTACTTCACGCTGCGGCTATCGGCGAAGCTGAACCAGTATGCGGAGGTCCTTGGCTCGTCGCTTCGACATGGCGGGTTCGCCTCCCGGACCGCCGACCCAACGTACATGGCGAACCTTCACAGTTCATTTGGGCGCCTTCGCCCCGAGTACGAGATCACGCGGCAGCCGCAGCATGTCACGGACCTCGCCAGTTTGCTTGGGGTCCGCGTGGGAGGGGTTGCACGTTGAACGCTCCGCAAGTCATGCCGGCGGGTGTGCCTTCTGGCCCAATCACGATCTACCGGCTTGTCCATATTGAAAACCTACCGACGCTGCTCACCCGTGGCGCGCTCCATGCGCCGAACTGCACTCCAAACGATGGCTTGCCGTATCGCACCATCCACAACGTGGGTGTCCAAGTGAGCCGCCACAACAGGCCGATCTCGTGTGGACCCCGTGGCACGTGCCACGACTACGTGCCGTTCTACTTCGGTCCCCTGTCTGTGATGCTGTTGAACCTCAAGACGGGGCGCGTGCCCGACTACAACGAAGGGCAGGCACCGCTCCTCTACCTGACGACCACCGTGCAACGGGTTGTGGATGCTGGGTGCCGATTCGTTTTCTCCGACGGACACGGACTGGCGACATTCACCGACTGGTTCGACGACCTAACGCGGCTCGACCATGTGGATTGGAACCTCGTCGCCGCCCGCTACTGGGCCGACCAGCCCGACGATAACGACCGGCAGCGGCGCAAGCAGGCTGAATTCCTGGTCTGGCAGTCGCTGGACTGGTCGCTGATTCAGGGCGTCGGCGCTCTCAACCAGCAGGTGAAAGCGCGGGTTGAAGCCATCTTGGATCAGCATCCGGATCGGTCGCGACCCAATGTTCAAGTAATGGGACCATGGTATTACTAGTGAAAGAGCCGGACTATGATTGAGATTGCCAAAGGCAATATCTTGGAGGCCGACGCCGAAGCACTCGTCAACACGGTGAACTGTGTCGGTTTTATGGGCAAAGGCATCGCGCTTCAGTTTAAGCAGGCGTTTCCGGCGAACTTCAAAGCCTACGAGAGCGCCTGCCATGCGGGTCTGGTTGTGCCGGGGCGCATGCTCATATTCGACAACGGCCGCCTCATCAATCCGCGGTACGTGATCAACTTCCCGACGAAGCGCCACTGGCGCGGAAAGTCCCGCATCGCTGATATTCGATCGGGCCTGAAGGCGCTCATCGACGACGTTCGCCGGCTCGGCGTTCGATCCATCGCCGTGCCGCCCCTCGGGTGTGGGCTCGGCGGACTCGATTGGCGGGAAGTGCGACCAATGGTCGAAGGCGCCTTCTTGGAACTGCCCGATGTCCATGTCCTGCTGTTCGAGCCGGTGGGCACTCCGGAAGCGAAGGCCATGCCCGTGCGGACGGCGCGTCCGCGCATGACGCCGGCGCGCGCACTGTTCATCAGGCTGATGGACGCCTATGCAGCCCTCGAGTACAGTCGCACTCTCCTGGAGCTCCAGAAGCTCGCCTACTTCCTTCAGGAGGCTGGCGAACCGTTGCGGCTCAATTATGAGGCCGGCCACTACGGTCCTTATGCGGCAAATCTGAACAAGGTGCTGGAATTGATGGAAGGTCACTTCATCCGCGGCTATGGTGACAGCCAGAAGCCACAGGCTGAGATCGAGCTGCTACCCGGCGCCGTAGAGGAGGCCACCGCCTTCCTCGCCGCCAAGTCCGAGTCGCTCGCTCGTCTCGAACGGGTTTCTGAACTAATCGAGGGTTTCGAAACCCCTTACGGCATGGAACTACTGGCGACCGTCCACTGGGTAGCTCATCGCGGTGGACCCACGAGCAACACCCAGGCATCCGACGTCGCGATGGCGATCGAGCAGGTCCACGCCTGGAACCCACGCAAACAGCAGGTCTTCAAGCCGGAACACATCCGCACAGCCTGGAGCCAACTTTCCCGACAGGGCTGGATGAGTGAGGCAGCTCCTCACGCATAGAAAACGGGAGCCATTGGCAGTTCCGCATAATAGGAGGACACTTTTCTTCGTCCCGCACGAGGAATTGGGAAGGCGGATTCGGTCGCGCACGTGCGCGCGAAAGCACGTGGAATTCCGTCGGCCCGAGGTGCCAGAAGCAACCCAGTTTTCAGCCAGAAACCGAGGTCCGGGGGAGTTCCGGACTCCCACCCGGCACGATCTGACGCGGCCAGGTGACGTTGGAAGGAGGTTCGCCGGGCTGACGCGGACTTATCGGTCCAATTCCGGCGAGACTTCTTCGAACGCGTTACAGTGCTCCAGGGCTCCCCGATAAACTGGAGAGATCTCAATGAAGGCGCGGGACTCCGGCAATGTCGCCGTGTTGGCTGAAAAGCCCTCAGTGGCTCGCGACGTGGCGCGGACGCTCGGCGCGACGCAGGCCGGGCAGGGCTACCTCCACGGCAACGGTTATGTGGTCACCTGGGCCATCGGCCACCTGGTCGCGTTGCCCGAGCCGCACGAGATCGACCCGAGTTGGCGGCAGTGGCGGCGCAACACGCTGCCCATGCTGCCGCGCGCATGGCCGCTAAAGGTCTACGACCAGACGCGCGACCAGTTTGAGGTAGTACGCAAAATTCTGAATTCGCCGCGCATCTCGTCCGTGATCTGCGCGACGGACGCCGGGCGCGAGGGCGAGCTGATCTTCCGCTACATCTATGAGGCCGCGAAGTGCGAGAAGCCGGTGCGGCGGCTGTGGATCTCCTCGCTGACTCCGGAAGCCATCAGGAAGGGCTTCGAGACGCTGAAGCCGGGTGCGGATTACGATGCCCTGGCCGACGCCGCGCGCGGGCGGAGCCGCGCGGACTGGCTGGTGGGGATGAATCTTTCGCGCGCCTACTCATTGGCCTACGACGAGGAACTGTCCGTGGGCCGCGTGCAGACGCCCACGCTGGCCATGGTGGTCGAACGCGAACTAACGATTCGCGGTTTTGTGCCAGAGGACTACATCGAGGTCGTGGCGACTTTCCATCCCAGCGACCGCCAGGACGAAAGCAAGTATGCCGGGACCTGGTTTCGCGCCGAGGGCAATCAGAGGGTCACGCGACTACCGGCTGGGGGCGAAGAGGCGCAGGCGATAGTGGCCCGAGCACGAGCAGGCACCGCCGCGATCGAGTCGGCCGATAGCGAAACGCAGCGAATGTTGCCGCCGCTGTTCTACGACCTCACCGAACTGCAGCGCCACGCCAACCGCCTGTTTGGCTTTAGCGCGCAAAGGACCCTGGACCTCGCCCAGGCACTCTATGAACGGCATAAGCTGATCAGCTACCCAAGAACCGACAGCCGCCACCTCTCCAAGGACGTTGCCGCAACGCTCCCGCGCATCGTCAATAACATCGCAGCGCCTTACCGCGAGTTGTTCGCGCCCGGCACGGGGGAGCGCCCGCTCGGCCGCCGCTTCATCGATGACGCGAAGGTCAGCGATCACCACGCCATCATTCCGACGACAACGCCTGGAGATAAAGCCGCAGTCAACGATGACGAACGCAAGATCTACGACTTGATCTGTCGCCGCCTGTTGAGTGCCTGGCAGGACGACCATCTCTCCTCGGTCACCACAGTGATCACGGCCATCACTACCGACGGCGCTATCGACCGGTTCCACACGTCCGGGACGGTGGTCCAGCAGTTGGGGTGGAAAGCGCTGGACCGGCCTGTCGAAAAGAAGCCGTCCAGAAGCCGCGGCAAGAAAGATGTTGACGGCGACGAAGAGCAGGCCGGCTCGGCCCTGCCTCCGGACCTCGCGGCCGGACAGGCTCAGGACGTCCTCGACGCGAAGGCCCAGCGGAAGACGACGAAGCCGCCCAAGCGGCTCACCGAAGGCACGCTGCTCACGGCCATGGAGACCGCCGGCAAGACGCTCGACGAGAGAGAGCTCTCCGACGCGATGAAGGATAGCGGCCTGGGCACGCCGGCGACGCGCGCAGCGATCATCGAAGTGCTCCTGAAGCGCGGCTACATTGAGCGGCTGGGCAAGGCGCTAGCGGCGACGGAGAAGGGCGTACGGCTCATCGAAGTGGTCCATCCCGAGGTCAAGAGCCCAGTCATGACGGGCCAGTGGGAGTCCTACTTGCAACGCATCCACAAGGGCGCGGCGCAGTTGGAGCCGTTCCTCGCCGGGATAGAAGAGTACGTCCGCAAGGTCGTGGAGCGTGTCGGGCAGGAGGGGCGGCAGACGTTGGCATCTTCCCGGGCGCCGGCTGATGCGACCGCAGTGCCGTGGGCCGACCAGGGGGCTCGCCGTACGTCCTCAACCATGACGTCCATTGGGGAGTCGGCGGCATCCGTTGGCGCCACCGGAGGAGCTCGCGCGGACCATGGGCGCCGCCCAGAGTCGGGGGTGACGGCGGGGGAAGAGCAACGGAGCTGCCCGATTGTGGCAATACCGGGAGAGCCCCTGGATGAATTGCTGCACCGGGCGTTTGGGTTTCCTTCGTTTCGGGCCAATCAGGAGGCGGTCTGCCGGGCCGTGGTCGACGGGCGGGACGTGCTGCTGGTCATGCCGACGGGCGCAGGCAAGTCGCTGTGCTACCAGTTGCCTGGCTTGGCCTTGGGCGGCACGACGCTGGTCGTCGGCCCGCTGATTGCGCTGATGGACGATCAGGCTTCGAAACTCACGTCGCTCGGTTTCCGCGTGGCCCGGATTCATTCGGGGCTCAACCGGGCCGACTCGCGGCAAGGCTGTCTCGATTATCTCGGCGGGAAACTCCAGTTCCTGTTCATTGCCCCGGAGCGGCTGCGCGTGACCGGGTTCCCGGAGATGCTGGCAAAACGCAAGCCGGCGCTGGTCGCGATCGACGAGGCACACTGCATTTCACAGTGGGGCCATGACTTCCGCCCCGACTACAGGAAACTGAGCCAATACCTGCCCGCGCTTCGCCCGGCGCCGGTGATTGCGCTCACCGCCACCGCAACGCCCACCGTTCAGCACGACATAGTCGAGCAACTCGGACTTGACGAACCGGCGCTCTTCATCCATGGCTTCCGCCGCGAGAACCTCGCTATTGAGGTGGTGGAAGTCCCCCCGTCGCGGCGTTCGGAGCTCGTCGGTGAGCTGCTGAGTGACCCCGCGCGCAGGCCTGCCATCATTTACGCTCCGACGCGCAAACAGGCCGAGGTGTTAACGCGCGATCTTTCCGCGCTGTTTCCCGTGGCGGAGTACCATGCTGGGCTAGAACCCGCCCGGCGTGAGCGCGTGCAGCATGGATTTCTCGAAGACCGGCTCGCAGCCGTCGTCGCCACGATTGCGTTCGGGATGGGCATCGACAAGCCGGACATACGCACGGTCATCCACGTGGCTTTGCCGTCGAGCCTGGAGGCTTATTACCAGGAGATCGGACGTGCGGGGCGCGACGGCCAGCCGAGCCGCACCATCCTGATGCACTCGTACGGCGACCGCTACACGCACGACTTCTTTTTCGAGCGGGATTATCCGGATGTCGCAGTTCTGGACAAGATCTATGCGTTGCTGAGTGCAGAACCTCAGCCGAAGGATGCGTTGTGCCAGCGGCTCCGGATGGACGCGGAAGCTTTTGAAAAGGCGCTGGAGAAGCTCTGGATCCACGGCGGCGCGGTGCTCGACTACGCCGAGAACGCCACGCGCGGCCAGGACGACTGGCGCGATTCGTATTCGATCCAATCGGAACGGCGGCGCGCGCAGATCGAGCTGGTGATGCGTTACACGGGGACGAGCCAATGCCGCATGTCCGCGCTGGTGCGCCACTTCGGCGACTACGCCGACGGGCAGAAGGCCTGCGGCATCTGCGATTTTTGTGCACCGCAAGATTGCGTAGCCCAACGGTTCCGCGATCCGACGAATGTGGAAAAGGAAGCGGCGCGAGCCGCCCTGAAGGCCCTGCGGCACGGGCCATCCCGCTCAACCGGAAAGCTGTATGGAGACCTGTTCCACGGGGAACAGCTGAGCCGCGACGACTTCGAAGAAGTGCTCGCGGCACTGGCCCGCATAGGCCTCCTGCACGTGACCGATGCGGTGTTCGAGAAAGATGGCAAGAGCATTCCCTACCGTCGCGTAAGCCTGTCCCGGGACGGGCAGGGTCTATCCGATGAAGCCGAAATTGAGTTCACCTTGAAGGAAGTGATCAGCCCGGCCAAGCGCCACCGTCGCAAGCGCGCGGCGAAGCCGAAAAAAGGCACAGCAGCGAAAGCACCACGTTCTTCCCGGGCGGTCCGCGCCGCTGAGAAACCGGTTGCGAGCAACACGGCGCTCGAAGAGAAGCTGCGCGCCTGGCGCCTCGCGGAGGCCAAGAAGCGCCGCGTGCCAGCGTTCAAGATCCTCAGGGACCAATCGCTCCGCGCGATCGCCCAGAGGCCTCCCGCCACGCCGGACGATCTGCTCTCAATCCCTGGCGTTGGGAGTTCGACTGTCAAGAAACACGGCGCTGCGATCTGCCTGGTCTGCGGTCACGTCCGGTGAGGTGGCGATGAGGTTATACGCACTGAGCTTGCAGGCGAGAAAACATGCAACTCGCGGGATCAAAGGATGGCGGCTGTGTGTATACTTAACAGGACCCGGAAGTCCAAAATAGAATTTCGGATAGAAACGACGGGCTAGGCGACTTCAAGAGGGAAACGCAACCAATCATGAACCCGACCTTTTTCCTGGCAACTGCCATGAGCCTGACCACCGCCGCCGGCGCAACCCTTTCGGTCCGCATCCTGGATGAGCGCGGCGCGGCCACGCCCGCCCGAGTCTACCTGACGGATGCCGCCGGGGCACCGCGCTCTCCCGCCGGCGCGCTGGTGTATGACAAGACACGCGGTGTCTCCGAGTCGCACTTCGTTCCGCGCTCCGGCTCGTTCGATATCGACCTCCCGGCCGGCGCCTGGCGCATCGTCATCGAACGCGGGAAAGAATATCGGTCCATCACCGATGACATCAACATGCCCTCCGCGGGCCGCGTTGAGCGCAGCTACCGGCTCGAACGCTGGGTCCGCATGAACGACCGCGGCTGGTACTCGGGCGACATGCACTTGCACCGGCCTTTGAGTGACACCGCGCTACTGATGGACGCCGAGGATCTCAACGTCGCCATCCCCATCACGAGTTGGCGCCGGGAGCACCAGGAGATCAACCAGGACCCGGACCTGCAGGCCTTCCTGGCTCGTAGCGACGCGCAGGGCGCGTTGAATCCCGCCCCCAACCGCTGGTTCACCGTGCTGAATGAGGAACTCGAGCCCAGCGCCAGCGCGCTGCTGGTCTCGCGTCTCGGCAAACAGGGCAGTGCTCTCGAATACCCGCTGGCCACGTATGGCCGCCAACTCCGCGAGCGCGGCGCGCTAGTCGACTCGGAAAAAGCGACCTCTCTCGAACTGCCCGTGATCGCCGCTCTCGGCGGCTGCGATTTCGTCGGCCTCGCCAACAATCACTTCTGGCGGGCGGGTTCGTTCTGGGCCGTGGCCCATTGGGGCTCCTGGCCGGAGCGCATGCCGCGGCACTACCCAGCCTCGTGCGCCGGTTTCGCGCAGGCCGGCTTTGAGGTTTACTCTGCGCTCCTGAACATGGGCTTGCCGCTTAAGCTCTCCGCCGGCTCGGCCAACGGCGTGCACCCGGTGCCGCCCGGCTGGAGCCGCGTCTACGCGCACGTGCCTGGCGCCTTTTCGCTCGAACGCTGGTTCGAAGCCGTGCGCGGCGGGCGAACTTTCGTGACCACCGGACCCATGCTCCTGTTGACCGTCAACGGCCTCGAACCGGGCGCGCAATCGCACGGTCTCGCCTTTCCCCTGAAAGTGGAAGTCGCCGTGGAGCTGCTATCGGCGCAGCCGGTGAAATCGGTCGAGATCGTCGTCAACGGCACACCGGCGCCCATCGAGCTCACGCCCAACGGAGCCGCTTATTCCGGCCGCCGGCAGATCACGCTCCCGACCAGTTCCTGGATTGCAGCTCGTTGGCTGAGCGACCACGGCGAAACTTGCGACGTCGCCCATACCTCGCCGCTCTACTTCTGGAACGGTGACCAGCCCATTCCCGTGCGCCGCGCCGACGCCGAGTATCTGATCCGCAGCGTCGATCAGCTCATTCAAGACGTCGAAACCGCCCGTACGGAGCCCGGCGATGCCACTCCGGTGGTCGTCACCACTACGCCCGGCCTGCGCGAGCAGACGCTGCGCCAGTTCCGGCAAGCGCGCGAATTCTACCAGCAAAAACTGGCCCAGGCGAAGTAATCGTAGCCCTGCGCGGATAGCCAGCCGGACTACTGCTCCGCGGCCGCATTATTGTGCGCGTCCAACGCTCGCCAGCCATTATCGGCGGCGAACCACTCGCGGATCAGCGCGGCGCCCACTGCGGCGATCGACGTCGCGCTGTCGGCCCGGGCCCGCCAGTTCTTAGGCGCCCACCCAATGGCGTCGCTCACACGCTGGATACGTCGGCGGCGGCGCCCTCGGCCGTGACATTATTGAACGTCTCGGAGAAGCTAGGCTGCCACAGGAGATCCATCCTGTACAGGTAGCGACGGAAGTCGTCGTTATCCAGCCAAGGCACGTTGACGATCTGAGCCTGCGGATTCATTCGGATCCGATCGCGGCTACAGCATCGAGAGCGCGCGCCGCGAGGAGGACAAGGCGCGGGTGCACGCGATCGCGTGATAGGCAGGTTTCAGGTGGGATTGGAAGGGCCCGGCCGCGCACCGGGCTCTTTTGTATTTGGCGGGCGGTCCTACTGCACAACCGGAGCGGCGTTGACTGCGGCGGTAAGGAACAAGATCACCGAGATGGATCGCTGGTGCACGCACGAGGACTCGGTCCTACCGTAACGAGGCAATTGGGCAGGATTCCCTTAACAGCGGCACTGCGCGTGAGATATTCGAGCTTGGCCATGTCAATGCCTGTCCACGAGTCATGATTTGGGATACTGAGGAGTCTAGCGCTACGGTAATATGCCTTTGGGAGATTCTCCCTCAATCGCTTCGACTTAACGGATCGCCGCGAAAGCGCTGGCGCGCGGCCAATCACCTTGCGAATGAGTTGGGGGGCTACCAATCCAAGCGTGGCGTGGGGGGTGAACAGGGAGTGATCCAGCAGCAACTTTTGTAAGAATCCGGAGTCTGGCTCAAGTGCCTTTGAGCTAGCTGCATCCACCGTCACGTGGACTAGCGTGCCGCGGTTCCTTACAATTGACTCCTGCCGATGTTCAACCTGGGGCCGCTGGAGGACATGGTCAGTCGGGGCCGGTTAGCCACATGAACAATCCGCAAAGTGCTCACCCCACGTGAGTCCGGTACGCCATCTCGATGAGCTGCCGCAGCACGTCGCGCCGCTTTTCGACGTCGTCCACGCCGAGGCGGATGCGATAGCCGCCTTCCCGTTTGTCAGAGTCCATCACCTCCAGCCCGCTTCCTTCCAGGCGGGACTGGGTTTCGGCAGACGGCTGAAGCCGGACGGTTAAAATCAGAGTGTTCCTCCGCGGTCGGAAGACGACGAAGTTGTGTGGCTGCCCGTCCTTGACCAGCCCCACATAGAACTTGTTGTACTTTGGCTCCAGCCCAGGATCGAACTCGTGCACGATCTGCAGAAGCTGATCGACCATGGCTAAGGTTGCTTTGGACCCACGGCTCTCCCAGTAGGCACGGTCGGCGACTTCCTGTACCTCTTCGTCGTCGTCCACGAGCCCGCGGCTCAGCTCATCCAGCACGGTCGTAAACACGAGCCCGATGTCGTCGGCGTTCAAGCGGAACGCCTGCATCTGAATCGCGACGAGCGGGATCGTGCCGTTGAACAAGTTGATGATGTTCAAAAACCGGCTCGTGATGTCCTCGGCGACGAGCACGGCGCAATGCTCATACTGCGGGTATCGCTTGCGTTCGATGTCCCAATACTCGATCGTCCGAATGATGTGTGACTCGTCCGTAAATCCAAGCTGGACTTCGACTTCGTAACGGCGATTGCTCTCGGGCTCCTGCAGGAGCAAGTCCAGGCGACCGGCGCGCGGCTGGTTCCGTTCTTTATCTTTGAGGATCAGATCGCCGAGACCCAAGATGGCCGGATCTTCGGCTATGCGCGCCTGCACCCAGCGTTCGTCCAGATCTGGATGGTTCTGTAGGAATACTCTTTCGAGCTTGATGTACCGGGTCACGGAGCACACCCCCAAAGCAGATCGATGAACAAGATCTCAGAGTATACTCTGTAGCACTATGCTCTGCAATCGGACAGTATCGAACTTCGCATGCGACAGCATGGCAGCCGCAGTCCTGCCCGTCTCAATCCGGATGAAGCCTTTGCCCAGGCGCTGCAGCGCGCCCGGAAGCAGCGGGACATGTCGCAAGAAATGCTTGGATTTGAGAGCGGCTATCACCGGACCTATATCAGCCTGCTAGAGCGCGGCAAGATGAACCCGTCGCTGAGGACAATACTCAGCATTGCGGCGGCGCTGAAGATGCCCGCGGCACAACTCGTCCGCGATGTGGAACAGCTGCTCGGGTCTCCCTGGCGTCGCGAATCAGCGTAGCCCGACAGGCCTGAATCGCAGCGGAGTGCCCTCTGTGCCTGCAAATGGCTCCATTTCGAGGGCCATCAGTGGGACGGCTCGACTGATCAGTTCCAGGATGTTCAAATATCGGGGCGCGATCTCCTCGGCCAGGAGCACGGCGGAGCAACGTTTCGTTCTTTGGTGCTTGCGTTCCGCTAACCACCGCTCCACAACCCGCATGATGTGGCGGTCGTCGGTGGGGCCAAGCTGCAGCTCCACGACGAAGAGGACCGACTCGGCGGGTCTTTCGAGAAGCAGGCTGATTTGGCGGGAGCGCCAGGACGCGCGTTTGAGGTCCACGTCGCCCAGTCCGAGGACGGTCGGATCTTCGTTGATTCGCTCGACCAGCGTTTGCTCGGCGCTCGCGCCGCCGCGTGGACGCGCCAGGCTTCCGGGTCGGAGGTGGCTGGGGCTGCTCATGATCGTCTCCGGCGCTTGCGCGGCTTGGGGGAAACATCATCGGCGGTGATCGACTGCTCGTGAAACTCGGCTGTCAACCGCCAAAAGGCGATGCGGGAGAGCTCGAGAGTCACCGACGCGCTCCCGCCTTCCAGCCAGAGGCAGACTGGCCGGCGGCCTGGGACCAAGCGAAGCGACGCGGTGTGCACCTCGAAGCGCGAGATCTCCGCGCCGCGCTGCACAGCGACGGCAGCCTTACCGAGCCGGATCATTGAATCCCGTGAAGCGTTGGCCATGGAGTGCTTTTTGCCGCGGGAACACCGCGGCCCTCACATTCATGGCTCAGGCGCGGCGGGAAAGCAAGTGGCGGCCGCCTGGCAAAAAGCGAGCAACACCCACGCATGTGCATTGCTGATCCAGCAAGCTCGGAGCGGTGTCGCCGCCGGTTGACGTGTCTCACGATCTGACAAGGACAAGAGGCCTTGGAAGGCGAATAGAAGGACTGAAGCGGACTTCCCAGTACTAATCCGAGGATTGCATCTTCTACGACTTGACGTTAGGTCCAAGGGACGCCGCTGAAAGCGCGTCACTCAATTTCACCTTTGAGAAATTTTGCGGTTCGGAAGCCGCTGTCGGCAATCTCCTGCAACGCGCGCATATGCTCTTCCGCAGGCAGCTTCGAGAAGTTAATGATCTTATTCCCGAACTCGACGTGGGCCCCCATCGCGGTTTCGTACCGATCAAGTTTCTTGCGATCATCATCGCTTGCGACGCCCAAAGCAATTCGCATCTTGTAGTAGAACGCCGGCACCGCAATGAGCCACATCATCAGTTGCCATTCATCCGTAATGCTCCATTCTTCTGACAGGGTTGCTATCGGAGTCGGAAGGTCGGCATAGTGCACAATGCGGTGGCGTCTCTTGGCCATCTGACCGAGTGGAGGATAGAGCGATTTGAAGGGAGCCGGGTCAGTTCCAATTCGCGTCAGTGCTTTATCAAGGTCCGAGGTGCCGGAAAAAGTGAAGCTTTTGCCATCCTTCGGTTGATAGCTCCGCAGCGCTACTTCGAATGTGGCGTGAAGAAACACAATTACGGCGCGAAGAGTCTCGGCCGGCGCTCCTTCCCGATCGAATGGAGGTTTCTTCGCTTCAGCAGTTTTTGCCTGAGCAAGTTCCACCAGAGTTGCGACGCGTGCCATGTTCAGCTCGAAGCGCAATTTCAACAGTTCGTCTTTTGTATGTGCCATATCGCTAAAACGCATCATATGATGCGGCAGTTTGAACATACCGCCTTATCAAGAGCGGCACCAGCGGGCTATTACCTACGGCTCCCGATAGGTAACGAGAAACGCGCTAGTGTCCGGTTAACAGCCCCGCACGTGGACGTCGGCTTCGGGCAGACGTGACGTCGACACTTGCTCGTTCGAGCAGGATCAAGCCGGCGTAATCTGAGCCAGCGCAACAGGCGCCGTGGATGCGATGTGGCTCCGTCGCTGGCGAGAGCAGATTCTTCTGGGATAGAGATCATTCGCAGATGGACGGCCATCGCCAGCCGTTCGCCTCTTGCAAATTCATCGCAGAGGCGGCCTCTTTTACCTTGCGTTTCTGGGCGAAAACAGTGATCCATCGTCATGCGCCGAACGAGCGCAGAGAGGATTACCAAACATGCCGAACGCAGAAGCCACTACCGCCGAAAACGCCGCCGTTGTTGCGCCACAGGGCGCCACAGTCGCGCCGGAGAAGGCCTCCTCGAAGAAGGGTGCCAGCAAGAAGCAGGCCGCGCCCAAGCGCC
>Ga0182030_10006835_pt1 | contig 23951 bp, 20 predicted proteins | sample 812S3MmetaG_FD_121299 | JGI IMG/M metagenome (GOLD analysis project Ga0182030, IMG submission 121299) | Permafrost microbial communities from Stordalen Mire, Sweden - 812S3M metaG (Illumina Assembly) | ecosystem: Environmental > Terrestrial > Soil > Wetlands > Permafrost | place: Sweden...
CAGCGCGAGAGTTCGACCACGCTATTCACGAGCTCACCCTCCTGCAGGCGAGTGCCCGGTCACCGGATCCTGCCCGCGTGGATCGCGCGAAGCGAATTACAGCCGCCCCGTGCGTCACCTGGGGGCTATTGGGTCGCGTGCAGCGCCGGAGCAGTGCGAGCAGCGTAGTCCGGCGCGCGGCGTCGAGCCCAGACGGGAGGCGTGCGGTGCCAGCACACCGTTGGCGTGCGTCAGTCGGCGCTGACGCGTAACCGGCCCGAGCGCCGGCGTGAGGGCAGCAACACATACCCTCGGCCGGTGGAGCCGGGCGGCGCGTCCCCGGCAAGATGCTCGTTGGCGAACGACGTCCGCGCGAGCGATCTGGCCGTCGCGCAGGGCTCGGTGTCGCCCGGCGGCATCATGAGCCGCTGGTCGTCGTTCCCGTCGACGTCCCCGAACAGTTCGGGGCAAGGCCCTTGACAGCTTGCTCAACCGGACTGAGGTCGGTTTTGAGCGACTGTGCGGCGGTACTGAGCGACTGACCGCTGGTTATCAGTGATCCGGCTTTGGTCTCGAAGGTCGTGAGCGAGTTTTGCAGCGCAGTGGTATTTGCCTTCGCGTTTATGGCGTCCGTGGCCAAACTGCTCGCCGCGCTGACGATGCCGGCCGTGGCGCTGGCGAGCTTCGTGGACGAGATATTTGATGCCGACAGACCCGAGAGGTTGTTGATGGCCGACTGAAGGGACGTGGCCCCAGCGCACAGCTTGGTGTTGGCCGCAGACTGTGTGCTTGTGGTCGAGCTGCTGGAACTGCTCGAGCCGCAACCGACTGCCGCCACGACCAGAACGCTTGCCAGGGGAACTGCCAAAATAGAACGTCGCATCATCGGCCCTCCAATTCGATTCACTTGTCGTTGCCCATCGAGACCGCCACGCAGGCGCGGCGCCGCCCGGCACACACGTGAGGGCGGGCGTCGATGCCGAAGCGACGCTTCACCTCGGCGAGCCTGCATGATAGTCGAGGAAGGACGGAGGGGATCGGCGCGCATGCGGCGAGCCGGATCGCGGCGGGCGCGTACCTGGCCTTGTCTCAGGCGAGCTGCGCGATGAAGACGTAGACGACCATGAGGGTCACGACCATCACAAAGACCCGCAACGCCCAGAGGGCGGCAACGGTACGTGCGCCGAGCACGGCCCGGGAGACGGGCCGAGACGTCTCGGCGACGAACTGGTCGTGCTCAAGATGCATGCTCAATTCCTGGTCGAACCGCTCTCGGCTCTGCTGTTGCTGCTCGCGTCGTCCCGAGCTTTCGGGCGTGTCATCCGTGGCGGGACGGTGGTGCGACCTCATGAGTGGATGGCGCCCGTCGTGAGCAGAAAGGACTCGATCCCATAGGCGGCTCCGCAGAGCCCAACGAACGTGATCACCGCGATGGCGATCGCGTTCGTTGGGCGCTTGTTGGCCCATGGACCCATGAGCCCCCTGTCGTTGGCAAGCATGAGCAGGAACACCAGGCTGACCGGAAGGAGCACGGTCGCCAGTACGTTGGCGTTGAGCGCGATCGCAAGGAGGGGCGCGCCCGGGATCAGGATGACCGCGCCCGCCAGCAACGCAACCCCGATGTTCGCGGCATAGAAGACGCCGGCGCGGCGCGGCGCACTGTTGAAACTGTGAGCGACGCCGATACATTCGCCGGCTGCATAGGCGGTGCTGGCGGAGATTGTCAGGATCGCGACCGCGCCGGCCTCGATGAGTCCCAGCGCGAACACGCTGGCGGCGGCTCGTCCGGCGACGTGACTGAGCGCTTGGGGGAACCCTGCGCCGGCGAAGCCCTGGATGCCGGATCCGTTGTGGGACACGAGTGCAGCACCGGCGATCAGGGCCCCGACTCCAAAGATTGCGGCCAATCCGGCGCCGGCGGCGGTGTCGTAACGGCCGTGTTTGATGTCGCGCGGGGTCATGCCTTTATCGGCCGACGCGCTCTGCTGGAAGAAGATCATCCAGGGCGTGACGGTGGCACCGATCGTCGACGCAATCAGCAGCAGCAGGGTGTTGAAACTCCCGCCCGGGAAGGGGTGGAAGTCCAGGGAGGCGCCGATGGCGCCGATGCGGGGTTTGACCAGGATGGCAGCGACCAGGAATAGACCATTAAAGAGCGCCATCCCCAGCACGATGCGCTCCCAGCGCCAGTATCGCCCGCCGCCGAGCGTGAGCAGGACCAGTCCCAGCCCCAGTGCAACGGCCACCCCTGAGCCAAGGCCGAAGTACGCCAGGCCGACGCGGATTGCGACGAACTCGCTGATGAGCGTGACGAGGTTGGTGACGGTGAGGTCTGCCGCACCGAACCATCCCCAGGCTGGCCCATAGCGCTGCAGAACCAGCTCGCCATAGCCACGATGGGTGACTGCGCCGACGCGCATGGACATCTCCTGGCAGACGAAGGCCATCACAAACAGCACAGGAATAAACGGTATGAAGAACCCGAGCCCGTATGCCGCACCATCGGCTGCGTAGGCAATCATGCTCGGCCCGTCGTTCTCCCCGAGCATGGCGAGGATTCCCGGACCAACGAGCAACCACAGCAGATGCCAGCGCCTGCCGTGTAGGCGTGCATGGTGCACCCGCGAGCGGTCCGCAGATCGGGCCGCATCCTCCTTGGTCAGCGGTGGCCTGGCGAGCCCCGGACGGACGACTGCCGTGCCACCGACCTCGACGCCGTCGTCATCGGGACCGTGCGGCGGAGCGCTCACGCGAGCTCGACGCGCATTGCCGCGGCCAGTTCCCCGCCGATCAGGTGGGTCTGCTGGCCAATTCGCACCGTCAGCGGCCCGCCAAAGCGCGGAGTCTCGACGACCTCGAGTGTGTCACCGAGCCGTATGCCGAGCTCGTCGAGGTAGCGCAGCATCTCCGGGTTGGCATCTGAGACGCGCAGAAGGCGTCCGCGCGCGCCGACCGCCAAGTCCCCGAGACCCTTGCTCGGCGTCTCATCCAGGCGAAGGTCCGGCCCCGGGATTGGATCGCCATGTGGATCGCACCGCGGATCCCCGAGCTTGGCGGCGATCCGCTGCTCGAGGTCTTCCGAGATGACGTGTTCGAGGACCTCGGCCTCGTCGTGCACGCGATCCCACGGGACGCCCAACTCCTGGGCCAAGAAGGTCTCGAGGAGGCGATGGTGACGCAGCACCTCGAGGGCCACGCGCTGACCCTGTTGGGTAAGTCGGGTACCCCGGTAGGGCTCGCACTCGACCAGGCCGCGATCTTCGAGCTTGTGGAGCATCGCCGACACGGAAGCCGGCGTGACGCCGAGCCGCTCAGCAAGGGCACTCGTGGACACGCTGGCGCCGGTGCGCGTCTGGAGCGAGTAGATCGCCTTGGCATAGTCTTGCATGGCCGGTGAGATTGAAGTGTGGTCGATCATCTAAAAGAAATTAGACATGCCACAACCTATTTGCAACCGCGTCGTGCCTGTCTTGGTGACGCCATTCGACCGCAGGTGGCCGCCGTACCTTTCTCACCGCCGCAGGCGTGTGCGCCGGACGATCGCGACATGTCATCCGGTCACCATTCGGCGTGACGCTTGACATAACTGTCACAATTTCCTTGTGCGGGCACTGGGGCGTGCATCGACTCCGGTGAAGTGACCACGCAAGGACCGGAGCTGGAGACCCCTCCGGGGATGCACATAGGCAACGCAACCGAGAGCGTCGAGGCTCTTCTCGCGTTGGGACAAGGAGGTCCCTGCCATGCTGTTCAAAACTCGAAATCATCGGCCCTCGTCAGCTGAGATGACGCCGAGAGCGCGAAGCGTCGGGCTATTTATCGTCGCCGGAGCGGCGGCGCTGGCCATTCCCGTGGTCAGCGCGCTCGCGGCACAACCACCGGTCGGTCTCGGGACCGCCGACAGCTTCGCCGTCCTCGCGGGCTCGACTGTCACGAATACCGGTCCGTCGACGATCCATGGCAATCTCGGGCTGAGCCCGGGAACGGCGGTCACCGGCTTCCCGCCCGGCAAGGTAAGCGGCGTGATTCACAAAGCGGACGGGGTGGCCGGTCACGCGAAAGTCGACCTCACGACCGCGTATGTCAGCGCCGCCGGACGAACGCCACACCTGGCCGTATCCGGCGATCTCGGCGGCTTGACCGTCACCGGCGGCGTCTACAAGTCCAAATCGTCGCTCGGCCTCACCGGAGTGCTCACGCTCAACGCGGAGGGCAACCCAAACACCGTCTTCATCTTCCAGGCGGGGTCGACGCTCACCACTGCCGCTGGGAGCCACGTGAGGCTGGTCAACGGTGCGCAGGCCTGCAATGTGTTCTGGCAAGTCGGCAGCTCCGCGACGCTGGGGACGACCTCGGTCTTCGCGGGAAACATTCTCGCCCTGACCTCGATTTCAATGAATCGGGGCGTCGTCGTGAGCGGGCGAGCACTCGCTCGCAACGGCGCCGTGACGTTGATCGATGACACCATTACCGCCGCGCACTGCGCAGCCGGTACCAGCGGGTCCGGTACTGGGTCCGGCAGCACGCACGTCACGGGCACGGCAATTCTGACGACCGCGCCAGTCGCGGTTGCTCGGCAGATTGCGCGGTTTGGGACTAGCGTCTGCGTCAAGGGCAATTTCCGGGCCGAGGTCCGAGGCCTGCTGGTCCGCCGAGTGGTCTTCTCGCTTGGTGGCCGAGTCATCGCGAACGTCGGCAAGGCGCCCTTCGAGGCGCTCGTGAAGCCGGCTGCAGGGATTCGAACGGTGACCGCCCGGGTCACATTCACCAACAGCGCTCCCGCTGCAACGCTCGCGCTGCGCTTTCGGGCCTGCGCCAAGGCGGCCGTCGCACCCGGCGGGTTTACCGGGTAATGCGCCCCTCATCTCAACGCGGACGACCGGCGGTCGTCCGCGTGCGGGGCGCGATCTTCGCGCTGGTGCTGGCGCTCGCGAGCGTCGGCTGCCTGTTGCTGCCGGGTGGTGCACAGGCTGCGCGAAAGGTCCGGTCGCCGGTACCGCCATACATGGATGTCGTCACCCTGCTGACCACGCATCTCGCACGTGGTCGGCCTGAGCTCGACAGCCGGCCGGTCGCGTCCGTGAGCGCGACCCGGCCCATCACCGGTCAGCGCACCGTGCTGCCGATACTTGGGCATTCGACCGACAGTGCCGGCCGATTGTGGCTGCGCGTCCGGCTCCCCGGCCGCACCCTCGGGGGTGCGCCGCCGCCACCCACTGCATGGATCCAGGCGGCGCACACGCACAGCTCGACCACGCCCTGGCACATCGTCGTAGATCTCCGTACGCGCCAAGTGCAGGTGTACCGCGACGGTCTGCGGCTCCGCACGTTTCACGCGATTGTCGGCAAGCCATCGACGCCCACGCCACGCGGGCTGTATTTCGTCGAGGAGAACGTCACGATGGCCGCGAGCGCAGCAGGCGCTCCGTTTGCGCTGGCCTTGAGTGCCCGTTCGCACGTGTACACGGCGTTCGACGGTGGACCCGGCCAGATCGCGATCCACGGGACTGCGCACCTGAGCGGGCGCCTTGGGACCGCTGCGTCACACGGCTGCGTACGGCTCACAAGCAGCGCCATCACGTGGCTGGCGAAGCGCATTGGTGCGGGTGTTCCGGTCACTATCGAGTAGCACGTGGCGGGTTCGTCGCATCTGACCGCCACGAGGGACGTGCCCTCGTGGCGCCGCCGCCGTGGCCGCCGTCAGACGCTACCGAGCGCGTTCATACTGCACCGGCCATTCGAGCTCCACGCCGAGTTTCTTCGCGGCATGCAGCGGCCAGTACGGGTCGCGGAGCTCCTGCCGCGCCAGGAGCACGATGTCCGCCTGGCCGGTTGTGATGATCTGATCCGCCTGGGCTGCCGCCGTGATGAGGCCGACGGCCGCGGTCATCACGCCGGCCTCCCGTCGTACGCGCGCGGCAAACGGCGTTTGATACCCCGGACCCACCGGGATCTGCGCGGTCGGTGAGTTGCCGCCCGAGGAGCAATCGACCATGTCGACGCCGAGTCCGCTGACACGGCGCGCCAACTCCACCGTCTCGTCGATCGTCCATCCCCCGTCGACCCAGTCTGTTGCCGAGACGCGGAGCACCAGCGGAAGATTATCGGGCCACACGGTCCGAATCGCCGCGACGGTCTCGCACACGATGCGGATGCGATTGTCGAAGCTGCCACCGTATTTGTCGGTTCGACGATTACTGAGCGGCGACAGGAACTCGTGGAGCAGGTACCCGTGCGCTGCGTGCAGCTCGGCGACCTGAAACCCGGTGGAGAGCGCTCGTTGTGCAGCGGTACGAAACGCCTCGACGATGCGAGCAATTCCTGCATGATCCAACTGGCGCGGCGAGGGGTACGTGTCACTGAACGCGATCGAACTGGGGGCGTCAACCTCGTCCCAGCCGCCCTCGTCGCACCCGGCCGCGCGGTTGCCGTCCCACGGCCGAGTCGTGCTCGCCTTCCGCCCGGCATGTGCGAGCTGGATGCCGGGTACCGCGCCTTGTCCGCGCACGAACGTGGTGATCCGTTCGAGCATCTCGCAATGCGTTTCCGAGTAGATTCCCAGGTCACCCGCAGTGATGCGCCCGCTGGTCTCGACGGCGGCGGCCTCGGTGAAAACGAGAGCTGCGCCTCCGACCGCGCGACTTCCGAGGTGTACGAGGTGCCAGGGGGTCGCGTGCCCATCCACGCTGCTGTATTGGCACATTGGCGACACGCCGATCCGGTTGCGGAGCGTGATGCCGCGAATCGTGAGCGGTGAGAAAAGCGATGCAGTCATGCAGCCAGCCTAGCGACTCCACCGTGGGAGATGGCTTGCCGCGCCGAGACCCCCCAGACGGCCACTCGCTATCCCGATGGATCGTTTGCAACGGCGCCCAACAGGTGAATTCGGCCACCCTTATGCAAGACGGAACAACGTGACCGGGCGCTCGCAGGGGTTACGTAAGAGCGGGCGACGGGGCTCGGACCCGCGGCATTCGGCGGGGAAGCGTGAATCTGGCGGGATTATGGGGGAGGCGGAGGGATGCCAAGCCCTGCACATCAGCGTCTCAGCCGGATCGTCAGACTCCGCTGCCGTCGGCGAACGCATCGGTGCATGTTCCCGCAGTGTTCCCGCGTGCGGGGCGCACGGCTGAGGACGCGGGGGGAGCGGCGCGTACCGGACCGGCGACTGGGCGTCTGCCACATTGGCAGGTTGTTCTGAGCGCCCGTCGTCAGACGAGCGGTTTCTCCCAGCTCTGCTCGTGTTCCCAGTTTGTTCCCACTTTGTTCCCGCCCCAGAAGGCTCGGCGTCGGGCGACGAGCGAGCAGATTCCGTCTAATGGCGACGACGACTGAGGTCCACCTTCGGCGCGAGACCGCGGGGGAGAGCCTTCTCCTCGCAGCCACGGCGGCGAATAAGGCCGCGCCTCTGCCCTGCGCCACCGGGAGCGGTGATGGCGGATGGGCCGCTCGCCGAAGGCTGTGGTGCTGATTGCGCGCTGCCCAAGACGCGGCAGACGATGTCACCTTGGCCGCGCTGTGACCGTGCTAGCGTGAGGGAAAATCTCTTTGAGATTACTCGCAAGCTAAGGAATGACCATGAGCAGTAACAGGAACCCGGACGGGATCAAAGTTCGGAGCCTTCGCGCACTGTCCGGCCGTGGCGGTCCACAACACCGCCTCAAGATCGGTGGCGGCATCATCCTGATCGGCATCATCGTGATGCTGGCCTCGGGCTTCTGGCTTGGGCTCGTCATCGTCGCCCTCGGGGTGGTCGTCGGTGGGCTGTACAAGGGCAAGCGGTCGTAGCCGATAGGTCGTGGCCCGCGCAATGCATAACGCACACCAGGCTCTGCGACGGCGCCGAGTCGCCCCCGGGGCGAATCGGGCAAGGGGCGACGTGAGCTCGGAGGGGGTCGGATGAGCGCGGCAAACCAGTCGGGCGCAGGGGGCCTTGGCCCGGGTCAGATCGCGATCGAGTTCCTGACCGCCGGGGTTGAGCTGAGCGATCTCCTGTCTGAGGTGGTGCGCCGCCGCGGCGGGCTGACCTTGGCGCAGTACCGCACGCTTGCGGCGCTTCGGGGCGCAACGACACGGGAGCCCTGGGAGCTCGCCCGGGCGGTGCAGGTGAGCTCTGCGCACATGACCTCCGTCCTCGATCAGCTCTTGCGTTTGGGGCTCGTCGAGCGCCGTGTGGATCCCGTTGATCGCCGACGCCGGCAGGTCGCCCTGACCGGGACCGGCCGGCGACGCCTGCGGGCCTTGTCGCCCCGCGTGCTCGCACTGGAGGCGCGTGTACTCGAGATCGCCTTCACTGAGGGCGAGCGCACGGTCCTGACCGAGCTTGTGCGTCGCCTGCGGGCGGGTATTGCGGAACTGGCGGTCTCCGACGGCGCTGCCGTGCGAACCGTGCCGTGATGCCAGGGTCGAGCTCACAGCCGGTCAGGCCAACCGCACCGACCCCGGGTACCGGTGCGGCGTGATGCGCGGCCGAGGCCTGTGCCGCCGCAACAGCTGAGGTGAAGGTGATGAGCACCGGTGATCTTGAGGACAGTACCCTCGGCCGCGCCGATCGCTGGCAGCAGGCGCACCGCACACCCGCGATCACCGTGGCGACCGTCAAGAAGTTCCAGGCGGAGCACAGCGGCAACGTGGCGGCCCTGCTTGCCTTCTGGGCGTTCTTCTCGATCTTTCCCCTGATGCTCGTCGCCGCGACCCTGCTCGGCTGGCTTCTCCCGAGCAACGTCAGCAACGACCTCCTCCACACGATCAATGGCTACATCCCGCTCATTGACTTCTCGCGCAAGACGATCAGCGGCAGTTGGTGGGCCCTCGTGCTGGGACTCGTCTCGGCGCTCTGGGCCGCGACGCACGTGACCCGCACCGCGCGCGTGGCCTTCGACTCGGTCTGGCGGGTACCTGAGGCCGAACACGCAGGCGTGGTCGAGCAGACGCTCGGCGGACTAAAGGCCCTCGCGCTGATCGGTGTGGCGCTCGTATTTAGTGTGCTGACGACAGGATTCGTCTCTGGCACAAGCCATCAGCTCGACATCGACGCGCTCGCGATCTTCGGAGGCTACGCGATCGCGGTCGTCATCGATGTGGTCGTGTTCGTAATCGCCTTCCGCGTACTGACTTCGCGGAACGTCTCGACGCGCGACGTGCTGCCGGGCGCGCTCGTGGCGGGCGTGGGCTTTTGGGTTCTGCAGTTGCTCTCGTCGGTGATCATCTCGCGCTATCTGCACAACGCGCAGAAGACCTACGGCAACTTCGCCACCGACATCACCCTGCTGTGGTGGTTCTACCTGACCGGGATCCTCACCCTCCTTGGCGCCCAGTTGAACGTCGTCATGCGCGAGCGGATCTGGCCGCGGAGTCTGCGAGCGAGCGGCTGAACCGCATCGACGGCAAGGGGCAACCGGCACGAGGCGCCGGCAAACACCGTCTGGTGCCGCGCGACACCGGGACCCGTCACCTGTGAGGTGATCCCCGAAAGCTGCGCCAGTGCGCTCGGGGGAACCGACGCTCAGATGAGCTACCGATTCCTGAGTCCACTGGTATTCACGACCTGGAAATCGGCGCCGGTGAGCCGACCGAGCTCGTGAAGCTGGTCATCATTCCATCTCGGGTCCGGGACGCCACTCACATACAGCGGGCTCCCATTGTCGGCAAGGATCATCCCATAGTCCCGAAGTGCAACGAGGATGGTCCGAGCTTGTGGTCCAAAGCCCGCCAGAGATACTGAACTCTTCAGCCGAATCCTGAGGCCCATCGGGGGAGCATTAGGGTCGTTCGTAGTGCCGGCCTGATGGCGAGCTGGATATATGAATGCTCGCCGAGTAAGTGGGGCGGTAAACCGCAAGGCATGCAGAATTGCCCCGCGCGCGACCTCGTCATATCTGACCAGGCCCGGGAGGATGGGCAGGCCGGCGGCATCGGCGGACGTCCATCCGACGGGTCTGAGGGCGTTACTCGCGAGATTCCATATTGCTCCGGAGCCAGCAGTCCACGTGGTCCCCACGCGTCTCGCCGAATAGAGCTCGTAGAGGCGACAGGTGTCGCTGTCCACGAGGATGAGGTGCCGGTCGGAGCCTCGCTCGATCTTTGGTTTCGCGGGGATCGGATACGGGCCCGGATCCGACTCGGCACGGTCCTGAAACGCGATGAGGTACTTGGGCGTCCGAGAATTTACGATGTTAATCGGAATCCCGTAGGCACCATGGTTCGAGAAGTCGGGATGGAGGTGGCTTCCCAGTCCGATGGATTCAAGAAGCTGACGGGAATTGCGAAGAACCGGAAGTCCGGTAACACGCTGATTCCAGACATTACCGCTCGGGAAGACAGTGCAGTGAGGAGCCCAAGGTGGCGGCGGAGGCTGTCCGGTGAGAACCCCAGCGACGCAGAGCGCCACGGCTGCTGCCCCAGCAATCGAAAGCGCAAGAGATGACAAGCGTGTCATTTGACGTCTTATCGGGTGCCGGCGCCGAGACGTTTAGCTAGGGCCGCGCCAGCGAGATGTGTCGCCGGTCGAGAACGCAAGAGTCAAGGGGTTCCTATGCGCGCTGGGATTGTGACAAGTACCCGGTACCTGGTCCAACCGCTCTGCGCGCGGGTTCGAACGCTCGAGGACCGCCGAAGCGATGTCTCTGGAGGGCGCGTTGCGCAGGGCACGCCGGGCAATCGCGAAAGCGCGTGATCCCGCGGTGTTCCCAGAACTCAACGTTGCGGAGCTCGACGACCGCGGGAGTGGCAAGAAAAGTGCCGTCTAGCAGGATCTATTCAAGAGCGGGAGACAGGGCTCGAACCCGCGACATTCAGCTTGGAAGGCCGGAAGAGGCACCGCCACAGGATCGTCGCAACGCGGCCAGGAGAGCGTGATTGACCAGCAATGCGGCACTTCTGAACAGACCCACCGCCGAGCCAACAGGGGCCTCCGGGGGCCACGCGTGGACCGGCGTCGTAGACGATGCGGCGCGGCGCCACTCTCGCCTGCGGCGCGTCGGGGGCGTTGGACGGGAATCACCCCGGCGGCACCCCGAGGACTGCTGTCGGCGGAATGAGCGCAGGCTCGGCGAGCGAGGGGCCGCGGCGTGCGCGTCCCGGCGCTCAGTCAGCGAAGTTGCTCGATAAACATGTAGACGACCATGAGGCTGACGAGCACGACAAGCACTCGCAGCGCCCACGCCGCGGCGGTAGCCGGTGCGCCGAGCTGTGCTCGTGGGACGGGCCGGGAGGTCTCGGCGACGAACTGATCCCGCTCGAGGTGCAGGATCAGCTGATCCTCGAGGCGAAGGTCGGCCCGCGGAATCGGATCGCCGTGCGGATCGCGCAGCGGATCCCCGAGCTCGGCGACGGTCCGCTGCCCCGGGGTCCTCGGAGATCACGTGCTCAAGCACCTCTGGTTCGTCGTGCACCCGATCCCACGGCACACCGAGTTCCTGTGACAAGAAGGCCTCGAGAAGGCGATGATGGCGCAGCACCTCACGCGCGACGCGACGACCTGGCTAGGTGAGATGAGCGCCGTGGTAAGGCTGGCACGTAACCAGACCGCGCTCTTCGAGCCTGTGCAGCACCGCCGAGACAGAAGGCGACGTGACGCCGAGCCGTCCTGCCAGCGCGCTCGTAGACGCGCCTGCCCCGCCGTCCATCTCAAGTGCGTAGATCGCCTTCGCGTAGTCCTGCATTGCAGGCGAGATCGAAGTTTGCTTGGGCACGCAAAGGAGCTAGCGTCGCCACAACCTATCTTCAAGGGCTACACGACGAATGGGACACCATCCTCTTGCGTCGGGCCGCGATGTTGGGGTCGGGGTGGCCGAAGGTGAGAATCCTGCGGTGCGCACTTGGTATCTCGTGCATGGTTCGGCCGGTCATCTTGGCGTATGCCCTGCGGTCGGCGGGGTGTCTGTGGGCAGCTCGACATTGGTCGCGGTGTGCGCCGGGCTCAACGGTATCGGGACACGGGCGACAACCACATCGGGGCGGTCCCGCAACGCGGCAGTGAGAGCTCGGTCAACGTGGTTGTGCAAGACGCGGTACCGGAGCCGGGTGGGGATCATCACCGGAATCAACACGACGATTTGTCCGTCGAACTCCCCGCGGAGCTCGTCGATGAACGCCGATATCGGCCGAACCACGGAGGCGAACTCGGTGTGCAGCACCCGCAGCGGGACCCCGGGCGCCCACCGCGCCCACTGTTCAAGCAACTCCTGCTCATGTTGGTCGTCGTGGTCCGGGTCGTCGACGACGACGGTGACGGCTACGACCCGCTCGCCGATCGAGAGCGCTTCGCTGATCGCACGCTCGGCCAAGCGAGAGACCCCGACCACGGGGACTACCACCACCGCTGGCGCACCGGCCGGTTTGTTCGGCAGGTGGCCGAGTCCCACCGACGCATCGGTTCGCTGGTAGTAGGAGTGAATGCGGAAGAACAACAGCATCAGCGCGGGCACGGCGACGACGACCACCCAGGCTCCGCTGGTGAACTTGCTGATCAAGAATACCGCGGTTGCTACGCCCGTAACGAACGCGCCGAGACCGTTGATGAGTGCCTTGCGCCGCCACCCTGGCGGCCGTGTACGCGACCAGTGGACGACCAGACCGGTCTGGCACAGCGTGAACCCGATGAACACCCCGATCGCAAACAGCGGGATCAGCGTCAGGGTATTTCCGTCGACGGCGACCAGGAGCACGCCGGACATGATGCTCAGCGTCCAGATGCCGTTGCTGAACACTTGCCGGTCACCGCGGAGGGCGAACAGGTGCGGCAGGTAGTTGTCCCGTGCTACCAGGCTGGTCAGGACCGGCAGGCCACCGAACGACGTGTTCGCCGCTAAGGCAAGGACCACGGTGATCGTCAGTGAGACCACGTAATAGGCCCAATGGCGTCCAACGGCGATCGCCATAATCTGGCTGAGCACGGTCTGGCCCGAGCGCGGGCCGATGTGCCAGCGGCGCGCGAGCACCGCCAGTCCCAGCAGCATCACACCGAGAATCACGCCGAGCAGGAGCTCGGTGCGTTTTGCCCGGACAGCCCTCGGTTCCTTGAACAGGGGAACACCGTTGGCGATGGCTTCCACCCCGGTCAGCGCGCTGCACCCGGCCGAGAACGCCTTCAGCACGAGTAGCACTCCGAGTGTCTGCAGACCGCGTGTCGGGATCAGCGATTTGCCCGGCTGGGCGGCATGAAGGCCGAGGGGGTGGACCAGGCCGATCGCGATGATGGCCAACAAGCCCACGATGAACATGACGGTTGGCAGCAGAAAGGCCCGGGCGGTCTCGCCAAGGCCGCGCAGGTTGAGCACGGTGAGCATCGCAAGGATGCCCAGGCAGATTGGGACGGTGGCCGGCGCAAGGCTCGGGAAGGCGGACGTGAGCGCGCCCACCCCGGCGGCAATCGACACCGCCACGGTCAGCGTGTAGTCGACGACGAGTGCGGCGGCGGCGAGCAGGCTGGCAGGCGCACCGAGGTTGGCACGGGAGACCGCGTAGGCGCCGCCGCCGCCGGGGTAGGCGTCGATTACCTGGCGGTAGGACACCACCAGAATGGCCAAGAGCACCACGATCGCGAGCGTGATCGGCAGCACAAGCGGCAGCGCCCCGATCCCGGCCAGGGCGAGGACGACGATGATCGCTTCAGGGCCATATGCGACCGAGGTCAACGCGTCCAGCGACAGCGCAGACAGCCCCTCGACGGGGGTGATCTGCTGGTGAGACATCTCCCGCGCCTGCAGCGGCGGCCCAACCAGCAGGCGCCACACTGACCCAGCAGCACTCCGCCTTTCTGCGCGCTCGGCCGCCACGCAGTGACTCTACCGCGCGGTCCGACAGAGAAGCCCCTGCGGCGCGCCTGCTGCATCGCAAGCGATCAGCGCGGTGCGTGGGGCAGCGCTGCCGATCGGCGGACGCCTATGGGCGCGCGGCGAACCCCGTCAGAACGCCAATCGCTACGTTCCTTCCCCGCCGGAGGCGGTGCATGCGCGGGGGTCCCAAGGGGCGAGGCCTTGCACGGACGCGCTGGGTGCCTGAAAGCCAGCTGGTGTCGAATTCGCTGATGCCGTCGACGAACTCACTGGTGTCGAGGTGGTGCTGGTCGGAGGCGTACTCGTTGTCGGTGCGACGGCGCCCGCGTTTACGGTGAAGTCGCTCCCGGTGACGAGGGTCACCTGGGAGCCTGGGCTGGCCATCGCCGCGTCCTCGGAGGTGATCACGAAGCCGGATAGCGAGCGCGCCACCGTCTCTGCGGCCGCATGCTCGGCAGGTCCGGCGTAGTAGGCGACCGTTTCGGCGGCCTGGGTGCTCACCGATGGGCTGTCACCCGTGCCGGTGACGTGAAAGCCGAGTCCACCAAGGCTGGTGGCGGTGTCGGCGGCCTGGTTCGGGACCCCGGTCCCGTTGAGCACCTCGACGCTGACCGCTGCAGGCTGTGGCAGCGCTCGCCCGGTCATCGTGTCGGTCGCCGGGGTGACACCGAGGAAGCTATCGATGGCGTTCTGGTCCTCGGGCTCGGTGGGAAACACGACGTCGCCGTAGTCGCCACCTTGGTAGATGTAGCTGCCGAAGGTGCTCGTCGAGATCGGAATCGTGACCTGGGGTGCCTTGTTGGGGTTCACCCCGTGAAGGGTCACCAGCAGATCCGCGATGTCGGTCATGGAGAATCCCGAGTCGACTTCCAACTGCGGGGCGACCGACGAGACCAACTGCAGGTCCGTCGCGGGGTTGCCCAAGCCCTTGTGGGCCATGGCGGACACGATCACGCGCAGGAACTCGTGGTCGCGCCGGATCCGGGCCAAGTCGCTTTCCATCTCCTGCGGCCAGGTTGCCGGATCGGTGGAGGTGACCCCGGGGCCCTGGTATTGCAGGTGCTGGGCCCGGACGACCTGCAACGCCTGCACGCCGTTGAGGGTGTGGCAGCCCGGCGTGGTGACATCCAGCCCCGAGTAATGGTCGTAGACGGGCATCGGGAAATACATCCGCACCCCGCCGAGCGCATTTACGATGTTGGCGAAGGTGTCGAAGTTCAACTCGACAAAGTGCTGGATCGGGATACCGAAGTTCTCTTCGATCGACGCCACGAGCTGGCTGGGGCCCTCCGCTAACCCGGCATCGATCTTGTTGGCGCCCTCGGCCCGGGCATTGGGCACGAAGGTGTCGCGCGGGATCGACAGCAGCGTCACCTTGTTCGCCCCCGTGCCCAGGTGCACGATCATCACCACATCGCTGTTGACCGCGGCGTTTTGCGAGCACAGGCCATACGCGGGGTTCTGCACCTTCAGCGCGCACCGGGAGGTGGAGCCGATCAAAAGGATGTTCTCTGAGGCGGCCTCCGCACCGACACCGCCGCCGACGAGGCCTTTGACGTCCACGCGGTTGATCTCCGAGTTCAGATACCAGGCGTACCCGGCGATCCCCACGACGAACAACACAATGACCATGCCGATACCCCCGAGCGTCCACAACACCGCGCGCCGCTTCGTTCGCGGCCTGCGGCTGCGCCGTGGCCCGGAGGGCGCATCTCGGTGCTCGGTGGCTGTCGAGGAGGTCTGGCCGAGTGCCCGGTTGAGGGCGTGAACGCATCGACACCCTGGTCGGCCTTCTTCGGCCGACCTCCCGCTCGGTAGCGTCGGATCGGTCTATCGGTCATTCGGAGATGGATTCTTCGACGCCGACCATCGTTCTGCAACACGGCTGGGTCTGCTCACGACAAGGGGACCTGCGGCGAGAGGATGCGCCTGCCGGCCCGGTCGGCGTGCAGGGCCACTGGTCAACGAGGGCCACGGCGGCGGGTGCACAGGACGGCTACGCACATGACTCGGGCGCAACAGTGCGCGTGTGCAGCGTTCTGCGGTGGGGTGCCTGTGCCTCACGCGGGTCGCAGCCCGGCGGCGAGATCCATCATCGGCGCGGGGGATAAGGCGTCGGTCAGCATGTTGCGGATCCAGTACCAGGTGCCGGATTGGCGAAAGGCCACGATTCGCAGATTGCTTGCGTCATCGATGAGCTCGTATGTGCGCCCGCCGGTCGTGACCGTTCTGGTCGCCTCCTGCAACAGCGGAGGGCTTGGCATCGTGGTTTCCTGCACGTCCCAATACTGGCCGGCGTCCGAGGGCCCATCCTGGAACGCGATGTTTACCGCCGGCCAGCTGCCGCCGCTCTGGCCCATGATCTTGTAAACGCGAACACCCTCGATCTGGGACAGGCTGCTGTACGAGGTCACCCGCGTCGGCACCAGTAGGCGTAGTCCGGGGTGCCGGGCTGCGGCGGCCACGCTCGCGCCGAGCCCGGGGTCCGCGACAACCCCCGCGGCGGCCCGTGCCGTGGCGCCCGAGGCGGCCAGGGTCGTGGCGTGCACGGCGGCCGCCCGTATTGGGGTCGCTACCCGAAGCGGGTGCGCTACCGGGAAACCCGCCCCGATCACCACCGGGGACCCCTGCAGCGTTCCGCTCGGGGATGGCGCCAGCAGGACCGGGGCGAGCTTTGCGACGAGCGTCTGGGCGGCCTGGGCGCCTGCGGGGGTGTAATAGAGGGTGCTCTGGGTCAGACCCGTCGGCGCGTTGCCCCCTGAGGTCGCCTCGAATCCCTGCGCGCGCAAGGCGCTCTCGTGTGCGTGGGCGCTGCGCCTCAGGCGATCCGCCATCGCATCAATCGGTACGACAGATCCTCACCTGGGCCGCCTCTCGCGGACTCTGCGAGTCGCCGCCTGCCAGGACCAAGACGCCGAAAGTCAAGCGGGTGATCGAGCCGCTCCCGCTGCGGCCCGCAGAGCTTGAGGCGCTTCTCTCCGAGGCGCCTGCCTCGTGGAGTGCACCCTTCGCCGCCATCGCAATGCACGGTCTGCGCCCCGGTGAGGCGCGCTTTCTGCGCTGGGGTGACATCTCTCGAGGGCGCCTTCATGTCCGTGGAGCGATCGACTCGGTGGGCGAGGAGCATGAGCCCAAGGCCAGCTCAACCCGCGCGGTTCCGCTCGATCCGCTTGCCGCTGGACTCCTCGCCGAGTTGCCTTCCGGGGCGTCGACCGACCGCGTCTTTCTGGGTCTCGGGCTTCCCGGGCCACGGCCGAGTTGCGCGCGACGCTCTCAAGGGGGCATCGCCGGTGCGAAGTGGCGCGTGCTTTATGACCTGCGCCACAGCTACGCGACCCTGAACATCATGCTCGCTGTCGGCCCGGCGACCCTTGCCCGGCGTATGGGCAACAGCGTCAAGGTCTGCATGGACACCTATGCCGCCTGGTGGGAGGACCTCGCTCCGGACGCCGAGGTCACCGTCTCGGGGGGTGCTCGGTCATGGACCGGTCGTAGACGGTTGCGCTTCTGGCGTGCCAGAGGAGTGGAAATACCCTGCAAATACAGAGCGGGAGACGGGGCTCGAACCCGCGACATTCAGCTTGGAAGGCCGGCGGCGGCGTCTCCGAAAGATTGTGCTCGAACGCCCAAACGAACACGATTGACCTGTAAATCGTCACACTTATCGGCACGCAGAGGATTAGCCGGCCGCCGCCGTTTGGGGCCGTGGGTGGGTCGCCGTCGTAGACGCGCGTCGTGAGCGGCAGGGGTCCCTCGACCGGATAGCAGAATCGAGGCGCAGCGGGGCACCGGGGTGCCTTGTAAGCGGCAGGTCAGGGGTTCGAGTCCCCTCTTCGGCTCTCAGGAAAGCCCTGCTAAACCCCATAGACCTTGACCTCGACCGGTTCACAGGCTCTCAAGGTCAAGTGCATCCAAACGCATGCAGGGACAACGGAGGAACGTCCCAGACGATGGAGCAAACGATGGAGGGGAGCCAGAACCCGCTTTCGGCTGAAGCCCCCCGGCGGGCACCGCCGGGGGGCTTCAGCCGGCAATGCGCCTCCACGACGCCACGCCACGGGGACGGTGCCCGGAGAGTCCAACCATCGTTGGTTCGATCGAAATCCCGGAACGTGGCGCTGCGCTTGGGTCTGTCCTCAGAGGATTGTCCTGCGCCAGGCGTCATGCCGGCAGGAGGTGGAGCGTCCAGAGCAGGGACGGAACCGACTCCAACTGGCTCCCACTGGGCGCGAGACGTCCGGTCCGCGAGCAAGAATCAATTGTGACGAATGAGTGAGTCGCGGACACACGAGCCAGGCATCCAGTTCTCGCTGCTGTGGGCGAAGACCAGCCGCGATCCGGCCAGACCGATGGCATGGCATCCCTTGGTCGCCCATTTGCTGGACACGCTGGCTGTCGGCACGTTGTGGATCGAGCATCATGCCGCGCGACCAGTGCTCCAGAACGCAGCGGTGGGGCTCGGGTGGGATGAGGAGACGCTGAGACTTGCTCTGCCGGCTTTGGTGGCGCTGCATGATCTCGGCAAGGCCAGTGTCGCGTTCCAGATGAAGTGGCCCCCGGCAATCTCCCTGCTTGAGGCGGCTGGCCTCGCGCCGGGAACCGGAGCCGTTGTGCCAGCCAGCCTGCCCGCGCACGGACCACTCGGGGTGCCGATGATTTGCGCTGCCCTCATGCGCCGGATGGGATGGACGACCGAGCAGGCGGACCTCGTTGCCCGTTGCCTCGGTGCCCACCATGGCATGCCCGTCGCTGCGTCCACGCAGCAGATAAGAGATGGGGTGATCTGGGGCGTCACTCAGCGCAGCGAACCCCTGTGGGCCGCTGCGCGCATCGGTCTCGTCGATGCCGTGCTCGACGCGGGCCTGCCGCACGGCCTTGAATTCCCACCTGCGCACGTGACTCCCGTTGGCGCGCTCCACCTGTTGGGTGCCACAACCGTGATCGACTGGGTGGCAAGTCAAGAGGACATTTTCCAGCCGGCGTACTCGGTCACGGACCCGGTGGCCTTGGAGACGCTGGATCCACAGGAGTACTACCAGCAGGCGCAGCGCCTGGCTGGCGCGGCACTCGCGCACGCCGGGTTCCTGCGACGCCGCCGCCGCACGAGCAAGGCGCACACGTTCCGCGACCTCTTCCCAGCTTTCACGCCGCGCCCGCTTCAGCGCGTTGCGGATCAGCTGCTCGCGGACGCGGATGGTCAGTTCTTACTTGTGGTTGAGGACGCCATGGGTCAGGGAAAGACGGAGGTGGCGTTCCAGGCGGTCGCGACCGGTCACAGGCTTGGCGCAGCGGGGAGCTACCTCGCTCTTCCGACGCGGGCGACCAGTGACCAAGCGTTCTCCCGGCTGCACGACTTCCTGGGCTCCGCCCTACGCGAAAAAGGTCAGCAACTGCACCTACTGCATGCGACCGCGTGGATGAACGCTGAGTATCAGGACATCCGCGTGACTGATCTGCGGGATGAGGCTGACCCGCAGGCAGGAGTGCTTGCCGCCGAGTGGTTTGCTCGACCCAAGCGGGGCCTCTTGGGCGAACACGCGGTCGGAACTGTCGATCAGGCGATGCTGGGCGTGTTGACCGTGCGCCATCACTGGGTCCGACTGTGGGGCTTGGCGGGCAAGGTTGTCGTGCTCGACGAGATTCACGCCTACGACACGTTCATGACAACGATTATCGAGCGCCTACTCTCCTGGCTGGCGGCAAGCGGGGCGAGCGTTGTCCTGCTATCAGCGACGCTCCCAGCAGCGCGACGTCGGTCGCTGGTCGAGTCATTCGAGCGCGGCGCAGGCTGGGGGGTGCGGGATCTCGCGTTGGGCCCATACCCCCGAGCGGAACTTCGTACTGCAGTATTTGCGGAGCAATTGAGTCCGCCCACGGACCAGATCACGACCCGATCGGTGCGTTTGGAGTGGTGCGGCAACCATGCCGATCAGATTGCCGCGCGCGCGATGGCGGCATGCGCCGCAGGCGGCTGCATCGCCGTCGTATGCAACACCGTGCGCCGTGCGCGTGAGGTCTTCGATGCTGTCGTGAACCGACTATCGGGCGATGGATCAGAAAGGCAGCCAGAAGTCCACTTGTTCACCAGCCGATTTCGGAGCATCGAGCGGTCCGAGATCGAGGCCCTCGTATTGCGCTGCTTCGGTAAGCCCGGTCCAGGTGTTGTGCGTCCAGCGCGTGCGGTATTGGTGGCGACCCAGGTAATCGAGCAGAGCCTTGACCTGGATTTCGATATGATGATTACGGAGTTCGCACCCAGCGACCTTATCTTGCAGCGTGCTGGACGTGTCCATCGGCACGACGGTCGGAAGCGTTCGACTGGGGTCTCTAAGCCGCGCGTTCTCGTGACCCGGCCCGAGCGCGACGCGGATGGGCAGCCAATCTTCGAGACAGGCTCCACTCGCGTCTACGAGGAGCATGTGTTGGTCCGCAGCTTCGCGGCCCTTGGGGCTCTCCCGCGCGAGCTAGCGCTTCCCGCTGACATCGAACGCGTCGTGCAAGCGACATACGATCTCAACGCATCAGTACCCCCGGAACTCAGGCCTGCCTGGGAGCGCACTCTGGGCGCATTTCGGGACCGCAGGCTGGTCCAGCAATCAAACGCCTCCGCCGAACTCATCAGCGGTCCCGACGCCGACCCATATGCTCAGCCCGGACGACTCTGGAATCCAGACGACGAGGCGGAGCAAGTCAGCACTCGAGTCGGTGTCGACGCCGCGACCTTGGTTATCCTCGGTCCTCATGAACACGGTCTGCTCGATGACTACGCACGGGCCGATTCAGTGCGCCCCCGCGTGAGAGCGCGTCGGGAGCTAATGATGCGCGCGCTGTCCGCCCCGCCATGGTCCCGGCCCTTTGGCACCGATACGCCCGTCGCATGGCGGCAGGATGCGGCATTGCGACGTTCGGTGCTCATCGAGACCGACGCCGATGGCCGCTTTCGTGATGCATCCGGCCTGACCTGGTGCTATGACCTGGAGCGCGGATGGGCACGGATCTAGCACAGGCGCCGCTCGGCGCCCACTGGCAGCCAGCCACGAGTCCTCGGTTCAATCTTCTCGACGAGGCATGGGTCCCCGTCCGCGCCAGCAACGGCGGGCAGCGCGAGGTCGGGCTACGCGCGCTCCTGGCTGACTCGCGGAACATCGAGGCACTGAGCGCCGCGTCTGCCCTGGTGGAGACGGCGGTGCTGCGGCTGGTGGTGGCGCTGCTGTGTCACGCACACCAGGGGCCGCGAGACCGTCAGGAATGGCAAGCCCTGTGGGATGCGCCGTCCCTGCTGGATTCGGTCGTCGACGGCTACCTCACAGCGCGGCATGGCGAATTCTTCCTCCTGGATCCGGATCGACCATTTGCCCAAACCAGCGCCGCGCATCTCCTGGCCTCTTCGCACGCGAACGAGAAGTCGCTCAGTGAACTTAGCCACCACCGAGCCTCGGGCACCGGCAAGCGATTGTTCGACAAGAGCCGCGATGACGTGCCCTTGAGATGCACGGCCGCCGAGGCGGCGCGCATGTTGATCGCGTACCAGTGCTGGGCTCCCGGCGGCGGTACTGGATATGGCAGCTCACGCCTCGCGGGAGGCGTCCTTGTGTGCGTTCCGATTGGGCGTGATCTTCACGAAACCGTGCTGCTCAATACGACGGCCTACGATCCCAGTGCAGGCGAACCGATTGCGGTCAAAAACGGCGATGCCCCATCGTGGGAACGGGATCGTAGCGAGGACACCATCGCCGCTGATCGACCCGTCGACGGCCTCGTCGACCTGCTCACGCGCCGACCTCGTGCCGCGTCGCTCCTCACCGATGCCGAGGGCCGGCTTGGGCGCGTGCTGATTGCCGCAGGTGAGCGCATCCCCGGCGACTCCACCGTTCGCGATCCGAACATCGTCTACCGAATCGCCAAGGGTGTCCCGCGTGCACAAAAGCTCCCCTTCGGGGCGCCCGCATGGACCGAGTTGCCGGCGCTGCTCGCCGCGCGATCGGCCGATTCGGAGTTCCACTGCACGCTCGTGCGATGGGCAGGGCTGACACGCCCCGAGGTGCCCCAGATTTCCTGGCGGGCTCTTGCGCTCGACTCAAGCCAGGCGCTCACCCGCAGTGTGGCAGATGCGGAGTTTCATCTGCCGGTACGGATTGCCGACGAGCCGGCGCGCCGGCTCGCGGTTGACGAGCTGGTTACGAGCGCACAGCGCGCATCGCAGCTGCTCGGCAAGTACTTTGCGGACCTTGGTCGCCGCGGTCGCCGCGGCGACAGGCAGCGTGATGCGAAAGCCCACGCGCAGGCCCGCAATGCTGCGCGCGCCCGCGCAGATCGTGCCTTCTGGAGCGGCGCCTCCGCGGCGTTTGCCTCCGCGATGGCGACCGTCTGTGCAGACTCCATCAGCGAATCAGATGCAATCTCAGCGAATGCCGCGTGGGCAGCTGCGGTGCGCGCCTGCGTGAACGCCGCCGTGCGCAGTGCCGAGGCATTGACTGGTGGCTCGGTTGTCGCGTTGATGGACGCCGGTGAGGCGCGCGCCGCGTTGGACAGTCGTCTGGCGCAGGCAATCGGAACACCGGTCGCGGCGATTCATTCCCAGGAAGGACAGTAGATGGGCACAATCGCCTCGGATCCCGTCGCTCCGTTCGTGCGCCGCCTCACGGATGCGCGTGCCCGCCTTGGACCGGGTGGTGTCGCCGCGCTGCGTCGGGGAAGTGCGCGCCCAGTGGGTGAGCCCGCCAGCGCAGCTCAGGCGTTCTTTGCGCTGGGCCCCCCCAGCGGGACGCGGCTTGAGCCGGCGGCCTGGGTTGCTGCCACGCTGTGGGCCCGTCACGAACTCCACGGCAACGACGCGGGGTCATTCGGCGCGAGCCTTGGGCGACTCGCACGCAATGATCGGGCTGTTGCCGAGCGGTTGCTCGGTCGGGTTCTGGCGAGCGACCGAGGCGAAGCTGCCGCGGCATTGCGGCGCTGCATTGGCCTGCTGCGTGATCGGACCATCGCAATCGACTACGCGCGACTGACCTGGGATCTCGCCGCCTGGGAGCACGACGGCAAGGATGTCCAGCGCAGGTGGGCGCGCGATTTCTACCGGTCGTCTACTGACGATCTCGACCCCTCTAACACCACGAAGGGCTGATCGGCATGCCGCATATTTGTTTTCACGTCATCCAGAGCTTCCCACCCAACAACCTCAACCGGGACGACACCGGGGCACCAAAGGATTGTGTGTTCGGGGGGGTGCGGCGTGCCCGCGTCTCCAGTCAGGCCTGGAAGCGCAGCGTGCGGATCGCCTTCCGCGATGACGCTGCCCTCGATGGCAGGCGCGCCACGCGGACCCGGCGCCTGCAGGATCAGTTGGCGAAGGCACTCGCCACTGATGTTGGTGCTGCGACTGCTACGGAACTGGCCACGGCCACCGTCGATGCGCTCGGGGTCGGCCGGAACAGCCGGAAGCCAGAAGAGAGTGCGGTGCTCGTTTTCATCACCGACGCCGAGGTACGCGCGCTTGCCGATTGGGCGCGCGAGCATCGGGAACAGATCCTTGCTGCCCGCCCTCAGGGGGACCCAGCAAAGGCAGAGCCCGAGGGTGGCGCGCGCAAGCGTCGCAAGCCCGCGTCGGTCGACTGGGATACGTTGAGTGCTGAGGCTCGCAACTTGCTCCACAGCCCGCAAGCGGTCGACACCGCGCTGTTTGGAAGAATGCTCGCCGAGATTGACGGGGCTGGGATTGAGGCGGCCGCGAGCGTCGCTCACGCGATCTCCACGCACGCGGTTCAGATGGAAGAGGACTACTTCACTGCCGTCGACGATCTAAAGCAACTCTCCGACGACGCAGATAAGGGCAGCGGAATGATCGGTGAGGTGCTCTTCCAGAGTGCCGTCCTCTATCGCTTCGCCACGATCGATCCCGGACAACTCTTGGTAGGGCTGGGTGACGATCACGACCTTGCGCGCGCCGCGCTTGCGGCTTTCACCCGGGCATTCCTCTCGGCGATCCCAAGTGGCAAGCAGACCACATTCGCGGCCTACAACCTGCCGAGTGCGGTGCTCATCACCCTCGATGCGCAGCCTCTGTCGTTGGCAAACGCCTTCCTGTCACCGGTTGTGCCGAGGTCTGGCACTCGACTGGACGCGTTGTCGTGGATGGCGCTCACCGACGAGTGGAAGGCGCTCGCTGCGTATAGCGACGGAACGCACCCAGTCGCGGTC
>Ga0182030_10006836_pt1 | contig 23950 bp, 31 predicted proteins | sample 812S3MmetaG_FD_121299 | JGI IMG/M metagenome (GOLD analysis project Ga0182030, IMG submission 121299) | Permafrost microbial communities from Stordalen Mire, Sweden - 812S3M metaG (Illumina Assembly) | ecosystem: Environmental > Terrestrial > Soil > Wetlands > Permafrost | place: Sweden...
CCCCCCCCCCTCCCGCATTATCTAACCCTTATACTAGCTCTCCGCGCGCTTTTGGCGCATGTACAATGCGTTTATATACGTCCATAGATGAAGCGCCTCCCTTCCCATCATTCGCCTTCTCCTCATCGCTCGCTCTCTTATCCATGATCGGCCCGCCCAATTTGCTAGTGTCAAAAGTATTGACTCTTGAAGTAGTACTAGAATTGGTATTCCCAGGGACAGCACCACCCGGCAGAGCAGAATTCGCAGGCTGATCCGTCGTATCCTTTCCCTTGCGATTGTCGCTGTCACCTTCGTTGGAAAGCTCGCTAGGGCTCTCGGGTTTGCAGGATTCGCGGACGCACCGTGTCGCGCCGTCGGCAATGGGGGTACATGTTGCGTTGAAGGAAACCGTGCCGCCGGGTTGACCAGGTGTAGAGGCTTCGGTAAAGTTGACTCTTGCGCCGTTGTTGTCGATTACGGCTTTGTTTTCTTGGATGCAGGTCATGTTCCATATTTTTGTACCGGCTGATGTCCTAAAAGATCCGAGTTAGATGGATTGTCAATCAAAATAGGGTCAAACCGGAATGAAAATATAAAATCTTGGCGGAACGTTTGATATGGTTCTGCACTTTAGATTGGACAGGGAACAGAGCACTGGCCGGACTGATGGAAATGTTGACAGAAAGAAAGCAGGAAGGAAAAGAACGATAAATAGAAAGTCGGTGGCAATAAGAAAGGAATAAAGGGTTCGACAGAAAAGTTGTGATGGTGATAGAAATTGAAACGCCGCTGGCACATACTGAGTGGCATTGACATTCTCGATAGTACAGGCATTAGTACCGGCTGCCGAGAGGTTTCCGGTCATTGATCCTGTGTGAAGTGTTAGATCTACCATGCACTACAGAAAATTTGAAGGGCCTACCAGTGGAAGTAAGCGTCACGTTGAAGATAACACAGGTCTCGCTCGCAGCCAAGCTAGATAGAGAAAGGAGTGCGGACGCAGTAAAAGCAGCAGAGATTTTCATAATGATATTTTAAAAGATGGAATCGACGTATGAGAGTTTGTTAATGATTAGATATAGGATGACGCGAAGACTTTTGGCCTGTGCTGAGAACTGAGAACTGATATTGACGAAGATCTGATGAATATATTGGAGAGAAGAAACACGTCCATTATATAACCTTTAAATTGAATCAAGCATCCAATGCCGACAAAAATACGAATAGATACCTCCTCGGGCTAATGCTTTCAATTCCCACTCCTGCGGCAGCTACAATATCCAAAATCTGGTAACAAGAATGGATGGAGCACGGGGGGATGCGTGTGGCTCTGATATATGAATCCAGGGAGCAGGAACAGATGAGCTCAGGATTGGTAGCTCACGTGATGGTACTCAACTATGAGTAGACTGTGATTGAATGAGTTCGCGAACCAGCCGATGGTATGTGGGGCAGGTAGGAACAGTCTGCATCCCCCGATCCTTGTCTCATGAGCCCATAAAGCCATCGCGATTCTTGATATTGTGAACAATTTCTCTGGATGAGAATGCTAGAAATTCCGAGAATAGATCTCGAGGGATCGTCCCGTCCCGCAGGAGCGGGTGGAAGCATAAGCCCCGGCGGGACCAATCAAGAAGCCGTATCCTTACCCATTGGGATCATTAAGATTTCTGAAAGCTGAAACGGGGCTGTGTTGTCAGTGATCTCGTTCGGCAAACCAGGAGTGAGATTTAAGATCCTTCAACCACGCCGCTTCCGCTTCCGCTTCCAATTAAAGCCTGTTGATCATGATCACATACATTTATCGTCGCAGGACCTACTCCTCTCTAGAGCAAATAATTACCGTACGTATTTCACAGGTTCAACAGGACAAGTTTCACAGCGAGTGTGCCCACACTCAGGACACTTGTTCCACTTTTGTTGACAGTTCATGGAATTTTCGCAAGCCTAGATGTAGCGCCATTCGTGGTTGAGTGAGAGTTGACTTGAAAGTGTATTCTTGGATTTCAAACTTTCGATTCGTGATGCTCTAATGGACACTACAAACATTAGTTTGTGAGAGTTCTCAAGGGATTGGATAATCAACAGCAATTTTTGAGCCTGACATACTGGACATACCCCAAGGTGACGACGCAACAACATCGCTTCGCCACTCTGTTCGAGATTGAGGCGCTTTCGAGGAGGGTTGATTCGTAGTAGCTTGGGTCCGTCGAAATGAATCCGATCGAAAACAGATCTCGTGTCGACTGAGCTAGATTCATTACACTATTGTTCTTCTAGGTCTGTAGATCCATTGGATCTCGCTTCTAGATATCAATCAAATAATATGCGGGCCTTGGAAGTTTCTCGGAAGGATCCGGTAGAGGAGAGCGGGCCGAAGAACAATCGGTGGACAAGAGGGTAGCCACTGGTACTTCCGGGGCCCTTTGGGAGTCCTGGGGGGTCTCTACTATTGAACGAGGCCTTTATTTACGTTGGGAAGAAGTTTGTTGTCGTTCCTGTGAGGTCTTTTTCAGCTCGCGATTTTCATGCAAAATCTTATATAGAAGCGAGGGTCCTGGAGTTCGTTCTGTCTCCGTGTCAACATTTATGGGGTTCATATCTGGAAGGACCATTAGTATATGCCATTTTAGAATTGAAGAAGGCTTTTACGGGGCTGAGTACTCTCCTTAATTATTTTGGTGTCCTGGAGGGGGGCAGTCACAGCCGAGAATGCTTTACTCCAGATGTCTTCGAACGTAGGCGGGGCTTGATCATTGTATTACTGATAGTGAGTCTCCCGAGAGGTGATGTGCAAGAAGGAGACGAGGTGTAAAACTATGGAAATTGATGGCTGCAGAAGTCCCAGCCCAACTCGCCCCCCACTTCCCAAAATCTGTAGAGCGCTCAGCAGCAACCCTCCCGAGCTCGAACCCGGAGAAAGAGCACTCTGTTTCGCTTTCAAATACGCAACATCTTTGAGAATGAGATTTAGTTGTGTTCTGATCGAAGTCTGAGCATGCTGAAAGCATTGTTGAAGCTCGACGCGCCATATCGAAAGCTCCTCGCTCGTTGTGGAGCTTCGGTGCACAAAAGTCTCCTGCGTATTCTTCAAGAATTGAGAGGATCTGAGCTAGATCGTCTGTCCACGTTTCCAATTTCTCTTGTGATAATTGGCTTGGCTTCGCGAGGTCTAGTATGCTTGATCTGAACAGAAGTCAGCCTTCAAAAGTCATTCAACAAAGTCAGCTCTTACAGTGAATGAAGATTGATGAAGACATCTAAGCTCAATTGCGGTTGGTTAATGGCCTGGCGAAGTTCTTTGACCCGATCCGACAACGCAAATCGAATTTCTCTTGGAATCCTTCTGGATTTCCTCCTAGGTCATATTTCACAATCTTCTGATGAAAATCGCCAAAAGCGGATTTTAGGTTGCTGGCTTGCTCTTTCAATTCCGCTTCCCATGTCAAGTCGGGATACTGATCAATGATGACCTGGAGTCCTCTGAGAGTCTTCTCGACGCTCGTCAAGAAGGCTATTGCGTCCTGGTATTCCGTCGCTGCACTGAGTCCTTCAGTGCTCTACCGGCCTTCACTAGCGTGCTCAGCGCCGCAATAATATCCTCAGCTGACCATCCGAAAGACATACTGATATTTTGCATTGAAATGTGTAGCGGATTCGCACGGGCTGAGGACGATGGCGCTGCTTGATTTTCAGCTGCCCCACAAGAAATCCCCCAGCACACATTGGCTGCAAAGTCGCATCATTCTCTAGCTTAGCTCATTTCCTCTCTTGAAATCAAGCATAATAATCAGTAGGAGTAATTGAATGCGCTACCAGAGGACTGCTGTATTAGTGACATCGTGTAGAAATGCGCTAAAAGTTAGTCCTTAGTGTAGCGCTGGGGTAGTATATTAAGATAAAAGACGCTGAAGATTAGCGCGCGTGCGCACTAAATGCGCTGAACAATCGAACAATTTTCTGCCGCTGGAGCAAATTTGCAGCGTACTGGTCACTAAACCTATCAGTAGGGATCATCCCTCAGCATATCTCGAACTACCGCCCTTTTTCTCTTCGACATACTTACTGAATTCGATGTCTAGCCTTAAATTTTACAATAGACCATGTAAATAACAAAGTAAATAACAAAGTAAATGCGATTGTATTATCACTGTTGTAAATTCTCACATACATATACCCCTGTATACTCCACCTAACCATCCTTGTCCTCCCGCAACAAAAGAACCCCACAACACTAAATATAACACTCTATAGCCCACTGTCAATCTGATCCACAACATCCACCCCCGTATACGCAGCCCAATCCCTACAAGTCTGCGCCAGAACCTGCGGAATCGGCTGTCTATTCAACTGAATATCCGCTGGCCTTTCCAAAATATTTGCATACAGCCCTGCACTCACATGCCATGCAATATGGCAATGGAATGGCCAGACGCCAGGATTATCTGCGTTGATCTGCCAAACAATATGACCTCCTGGTGGCAGAAGTTGTACGTCGCGACGTTGTGGGTTATTGGGATTAGTGATAGACACACCGTCCCAGCTTCCGGTACCTTGATGGAGAATGAACATATTGTGCCCGTGGAGATGCATTGGGTGGGCTGCCGGGGTAGGATTGTTGACGATGACGCGGATGGAGGTGTTCGAGCCGAAGTTTTTGACATTCCATTCGGGTTGGTAGGTGAAGTTACGTTGGTCTGCGAGTAGGAGGATCGGGTTGTTGTAGTTGGCGCGGAAGGTTTGGTTGTCAAGGGTCCAGAGGAAACTGCCCGTGCTGTTGATAAAAAAGTTTACGTTGAGGTTTCTGGTTGTCGCTGGTTGGGCTGTGGGGGTTAGGGAATAGTAGGGGACGGTGAGGGAGAGGTCGTCGTTTTGACAGGTTCCGGGGTCAGGAACATTCCAGGCTGTGGAGGTTGGTGGTTTGGTGGTGTCGGCAGAGTCGTAGTAGATAGCTGCGAGAGCGTCGTGTTGAGAGCTGATGGAGCAGATGCTGGAGATGTTGGAGCGCATCCAGAAGGCAGATTTAGAATTGCCTTGGTTGGCGGTCACGAGAATATCGGTGCGCTGGCCGATTCCGAGGGTTACGACATTGGTTGTATATGGTTTCTGGAGATATGTGTTAGAACAATTGAATGTAATAGAGAGAAGATACTTACGATAGGAACGAAGTCGTTTGCAATGATGGTCATATTGTGGCCATCGATACTGAAGCGTTGGATTCCTTCAGCTCCAGCATTAATCAACCTGAGCCTGTGTGTCTTGCCTGTCGTGAACTTGAACTTCGAGATTCCAGCATTGTTGGTACACGGGGTGGTATCTCCAGCTGCAACAGTTGAACAGTCGAAATTCATCTTCCCATTGATCAAGTTGTTGTCTGATGAGGGAGCTGGGTTACCTCCTTCAGATAATGGTTTAACCACTGACTCGACAATTTCAAAGTACTCCTTGTGATAATAATCCGTCAAAAATACAGGTCCAAGATCAATGTCATAATTTGCGTTGGCTGGACCGTGAATGATCATTGGTCCGAGTAATCCACCTAGGAGCTGTAAGTCCAGAATTCATCGACAGGATGCACGTGACTAACCTGCATATTGAGCGGAGTAATGCGAATGGTACCATGAGGTCCCATACAAATCCGCCTTAAACTGGTATGTAAATGAAGAACCAGGGGCGATTGGGCATTGTTGCACAGCAGGCACACCGTCATACCAAGGGGTAGCTTTCTGAAGGATTCCATGCCAATGCAATGATGTCCCTTCCTCAGGTCCAGTAATTTGGTTATGAACAGTGACTTGAATTATGTCTCCCCAGTTCGCCTCGATCTGTGGTCCTGGAAATTGACCATTTATTAAAATCACGTTTTTCTGATATCCATCCGGGGCTATGACTCCACGTTTCACGGTGAAGTCGTAGTTTCGGATTACTCCAGTATTAGGTGCATCGGTATATGGATTGTTGCCGGCGGCAGTGAGCAGTCCCCATGGGAATCCACTGGGAAGTGGGTTGTTGGTGAGAAATAGTGGGAAAGTTGGAGCTTGGAGTGTACCCCATAACGATAGACTGGATATTCGGTTAGTATGATGGTATTGAAGAAAGGAGAAGAAATTAGAGGTGATGGTATAAGAGAAGTTGAATGATCACTTACCCGTTGGTCTGCTGCTGGGTTAAAGCAGGAAGAATGCCAAGAACTCCCTTCAATATTGAACCGATCAACCCGCTGAGGGACATCTCTTATTAATATTAAAAGGCGTGTACGAAAGTATAGAACGAATGTCGACGGATGAGCAAGAATGAGAAATAAATGAGCAGATACGATGAATTATTATATCCCGTCAGATCAGAGTTCAGCTCACAAACTAAGTGTACCTGCATGGTTAAACCCCACGACAGTGCACTTGTCACGCTTCCCGTGTTTTCTTGGGCCATCTAGACCCACATCCGAGGGTACGTTCTCGTACCAAGTGGTCAGGGCGTATTCGGCAAATACTAGGTTCTCAGACACGGGAAACTTCTAGAGCAGTGGAAGGGAAAGTGTAGCGCATCTCAAGCGGTGAGTAAGTCTGCAAAAATATGACTAGGTAAAGGGTAGTGTCGGGTATCTGATAAGATAGAAGAACGGGATGGTCAGCTCTGCTTGGAGAATGAGATGGAAAACATGGAATTATTTTGACTGATGTAGACCAGACCCGTTGGTTGGTCGCTGGTGTCTTAACAAGCGAACTTCCAAAAGATTTCATCCGAATCCGGAATTTGGCGCTTTGGGAACATTTTTAGACCCTAGAGCTTGCTCGGGTTTTTTTTTTGACGTGGCGCGATATGTTCAAGCAGAAGAGATACCCCTGAGAGATTCGGGAACTATCCGAGCTTTAGCGGGTAGCTATTGCTTCCCCTACCTAGGCGCCGTACCTTGCACTATTGGGCCTGTTATATTAGTGGCTTCTTAAAGTCCGTGCCACATCAGAATACGAATGGGAAGATCGAGCTAAAATCTTTGTTTCCTTAGGGAATGAACATATGGTATGAAATGTTGCATTTGCCTTACTAGTCTCTTGGAACGAGGAGCATGAATGAAGAACGACAAATCTACGAGCGAACCACAACTCAAGATCATCTGTAGACCTACGCACGAGAACGCAGAATCGTGTATAGTCTAAGCTTGGTCGTACGTACGTGCACAGTCATTCCCGAAATGGATCTCATCCCATCGAAATGGGACGTGTTTTGCCGCAATGGAATGCTGTGCATTGGATACGGCGGAGTTCATGGTGGGGCATGTCCGAGCTACGCAATTAGTGACCAACGAAAAACTCGTCTTGATTCCTACCTAGTCAAGCCACTTTCGATACCAAGAGCTGCAAGATTCGGGGAATTTGTTTCAGCCAACCGGTGGCATGGTGAATAGCTCATCTAAAGGGCATGTAAATGAACAGTGCCCAAATATTGGGTATTCGTATACAGTACACAGACGGGACTCCATGTTTGAAGTTTTTGATGGCGTTCATCCGACCTCGCAAAACTGTGGCATTTGTGGTTAAGTCTGTCTGCAAACGCTTGGCTTAAGGTAGGTAGATGATATCGGAAAATATCGAAACAACCCGCAAACGAGATCGACGAAATGATCTGCAAGGTTACACCCTTACCACATCGCGTTGTGGCTGATGCGGCGAGCCTTGGCATAACCCTATTGGCGACATCATCAAAAAGCCTGGCCGGGCTTCACGGTGGGATGATCGGAGGGGTCATCATGTTCCAGCGAGTATGGCGTATCTTCTTTTGGTAAGAGAACAATTTGCATGAAATTTTCTTTTCGAGAGAAAGCACGGATTAGGGGGGAAGTGATCTGTAGGGAAAACTCTAATTTGACCGAACCCGTCTTTGTGGGCATGAGTGCGTTGTCAATGCGGCTGTTCATAGTTGATGCTATTCTTGTACAACTGCATTGATGTGATGTGAGCACTAGGTCAGGGTCAGGGATGAATTGATCTCTGAGCTGGAGGCCCATCCTCACGAACGACGCGGGTTCGTGACCACTAACCTTCATCCCAAGGAGAATCCTCTTCATTCACCTCTGCCGCCTCTCAAACTGAACAAGGGGGGAGGGGATTGTCTGTCAGAAGAAGCGTGTTCGCAGAATTCTGTTCTCTTGGCCATTCCCCGAAGGGAAAAAGGTGGTGGACATGTAAGCCATGGCTCATTAGGGCTAAATTTCAATCTTGTCACCACGCAGTTCAAGTGTCGCAAGCGGGGCTAGCCGCATAATTCGCCGATGAAATCTTCGTATTAAACATTAGGGCTTCCGCGGGAAGCATCTGAGAACAGGCGGCCCATAGCGGCGGGATTGGTAGCATGTGACTGTGCATATATCAGTCTATTGAGAATGTGCATCAGGGTCTTGACATAGAAAGCGTTCAGATCGCTAGTTTTGGTTTAATGGATTTAAGAAGGGGGAAGGCGGGGTGAGAAGAGGCGTGGTAGGCCCTTGAGGTCACCCGAGCAAAATATGAAAATTCCCTGCACGGTCTCGATTTTGATGAGACCTCGCGAGAAGAGTTAGGGGCATGAAGAGCTGACTTAAGGTAGCAGCGAATTCTGGGAATTCGACATCATGACCAGGCCTGTCGAGCCCCTAGTCCAAATCAGAGAAGCCCTTCAAGAAAGAAAATTGGTAGAAGGGTTTCTGGCACGGCTAGCATTTCGTAGGGGAAATGAAACAGGGAAGGTAAGCCAACTTTGGCAATATGAATGGCGGAAAGAAAAGGGACACTCTGGGTGCAATCCGGGATCGACGGGTGAGGATGACGACCGGGCTAAGGAAGTCAAGTACTTCAAGCCTTGAAGCTATCAGTCCCAGCTTCTGACCATGGGCTGAATGTATACACAGAGAACGCCGTGACTTCGAATGGAGCAACAAAGCAGCCCCTTACACAAAACAACAATTTCTCCTGTAGGGCAGACCTTCTGGCATACACCATCAAGCAGAAATCAGGTTCATCATGACCAAACTCAGCAAGTTGGGGAAGGACTTGTCCTGTGTTGATGCAAGTTTGAATCCTCAATTTACCTCTGCATATTTGAGACACCAATGCTGAACCTCTAGCCACCCAGAAGTTCTCGGTGACCCTAACAGCGGCAAGCTGACACCCCAAATCCATATTATACATAATCCCAGCGTATACAAGTGAGAGGTGCTTGTCATTTTCATCTCGCGCCGTCCATTATTCCCTCATTGTGTATTTGGCGATGGTTTGTAAGGCTGTCGAGGCATGATGATAGGTCGTCTGCGTGAGCGAGCAAAGGCTTCAACAGCTTGTTGCGATACTGAGTCCGTTCGAATAGCACTTCCTATTGACATAAAGAAGCTAGAACAACAACATTAGCACACTGTGAGCCATTACTTCAGAAGCTGGAAAGTGTACCCAAAGGTCGCCCCAGATCCAAGCATGTATTGCCCCAGAGTTCGCATAACGCCGTTGGGCCCTGCGCCGTATCTCATGATGTTGACTGAACCTTTGAAAATCTTAGTGAGCAAGCTTGCAGTGGAGAATATTGTGTCTGCGGTCTACCGAATATAAATCCAATGATCACACCAACAGCTATGACGCTTTGTTAGATTGAATGTAAGGAGTGAAGTGCGCGATAAATATCTTACTGCTTCCCATCATGGCGCCCATCTTGACTATTGGACTGATCAGTATATTATGCCCAAACTTTGTTTGTCTCTGTAAACGTTGCCAACATACGCTTGTCAACTGTTGATGGACCCCCCATATTTGCTCCTACAGGTACAGGCATGTTGAGTGATCGTTGTAAGGCAATTAAGTAGAGGTTGATGGATCCAGGAACACAAACAAATCTACTCAGTTTCCAATCTTTGGTACTGACGGCAATAGCCGAGCACGGACCTTCCCCAGAATTTTAAAGCAAATCACGTGCTGAACTGCTTATACTTTTCGACGGACTAGGAGACGTTCAACAGTTAGTATTTTCGTCTTCTCCTTCTGACGTCCTTCTTAGATTTGCATATAGTGAGCCGTAATATACATTTCAAATCCGCTTGGACCTGGGCGCGTGCCCTTATCCAGACCTGATCCCTGATAGGTCAGCTTCGCTTGTCGTCTCACGACAACTCCATTTTACGGGTTTCTGAACTTTCCAGCTTGGCAGATCCAAAGCCAAACGGCATCCCTTCAACCACGAACAATCCCTTTACCATCTTTCTCGACACATATGTGAGTACTCTAGAGACCTCTTCTCCCGTTATCCTTCCCTTGAAGGATTGCCGGGCCCTGCTGCGCCGCAAGGAGCCCCCTTTGGCCCCATTGTCATGGCGCCAAAATTTTAAAGGACAACAGCTGACAGGATTTCAACGAAGCAGGTCGATAATCTCCCATACGGATCCTCTCATTCAGAATCAATAAGAGTACTTGTTGCTTTGCTCCAACCCCCATAAGAGGAGGGTTAAATCTAAGGGCCACGATTCGATCTGTTGAAGGTGTTGGGGGAGAATCACGATATCCAACATTCCAAGGGATCGCCGATACGACCTCCACGATTGAACCTCTCTCGATTATAACACATACAATCTCACAGATGACGGCAGTTGCGAGCCCACTGAGTTTCCAACAGAATAGCCGGTCAGCATGGGGTGCTAATGTTGGACAAGGAGGACTCACTGCCATGAACCCCGACGAAGTCGCCCGAATGTTCATGCCACGCAAAAGCGCCCAACGCGCTAACTCATCCTCTTCTATATCTTCCATCTCTTCCAATTCCTCCTCGTCATCAACCTCTACAATCGCTCAACCATCGTCACAACCCAATGGCGTTCCCATGTCGGCAGCAGGAGATTTAAGCTCTTGGGGAACCGCTGCCGCAAGGAAGAAGACACAAAGGGCCGGGCCGTGGCCAACGACTAAAGCGGAACCCATATCAGGGGTTACAACTGCGAGACCGCAATCGATACTGGCAACGAACGGTACTTCAGCTGCCTCTTCGATGACTTCCATCCACCAACCGGCGCCCGTTGTTCCTTCTCAACATATCCAACCCCCTACACAACAATCGAATGGGACTCGGCCCAACGGACAAACCAATGGAGAGGGGAATCCAGTTCTCTATCTGCTGTCCATGAATGGAACATTCGAACGGAAAACGATCTCAGTTCCCTACTATCCCGACAGCCTTAGAATTGGAAGACAAACAAATGCCAAGACTGTACCAACGCCCGCCAATGGATTCTTCGATTCAAAAGTTCTGTCTAGACAACATGCAGAGATCTGGGCTGACAGAAATGGCAAAGTATGGATTCGTGATGTTAAGTCATCAAATGGTACATTTGTAAACGGTGCTCGATTATCAGCAGAGAATCGAGATTCGGAACCACATGAACTTCAGACTCAAGATCATTTAGAACTTGGGATTGATATTGTCAGCGAGGATCAAAAGACAGTTGTGCATCACAAGGTCGCCGCAAAAGTTGAGCATGCAGGATATCTTGGAGCGACGAATAATGTTCTTGATATGAACTTTGGAGATCTGGATCCTGCCAATGGTGCTATGATGGTTCCGTCGCAGGGTGCGATGCAGATGAGAGGAAGAGCTGGAAGTCAAGGGTCGGTAGGGAGTAGTGGGCGAATGGGTCCTCCCACAAGCGTGGCTGGTAGTAGTGGTCAAATGAGTGCCATGGGTCAGCAAAGGCCTATGAACTTTTGGTTGACGCCGGTGACAACGGAGCAGATTGTGAAGAGACTAACTGTAAGTCTGCGCACAAAGGCGGGCTTGAATGAAGCTAATATTCGAAATAGCACGAAATGAGGACAGCGCGACTACAGACAAACGATCTTGGAAGGGCTGATCATTTCTTTGGCGCATTACTATCGAAACAGAACGTCAAGGAAGTTGAAAAGCCGCCGGTAGTGGAAGCTACGAAAGCTCCTCAAGTCAATGGAGGTTCTTTGGTATTCCGTGGTGACGCAAAACCTAGATTCTCTGATCCTCCGGCGCCTCCACCTCAGCAGCCACTTCCAGAGAAACCTGATGTTGCCCGTTCACATCCTTTCGATCCATCATCGCCATCTTTAAAACGAACAAACACAGAACGTCCTCGATCTATACCGAATAGCTCTCCAATCCGCCAAGACTCACCTGCGAGTCAAATAATTCCGCTAGCAGAAGCTCTAGCATCAGCGAGGAAAGAGATCGAAAGCCAAAGCGCCCGGATGCGAGACCTGGAGGAGATGCTTCAAAAGGAAACACAGGCGCGGAAGCTTGCTGAAGAGGTAGCGAAGCGGCTCGAGCTTCGAACTTCTGAATCAAAAGCGAACGGCCATGCCAAGGCCGAAAATGGCTCTATTATCGAGGAAGCCTTTGAACCCCCCTCGGAGGCCGTGAAGGAGACGGAGGAGCCAGACGAGACTAAGGCGGTTGATACGAAATCCATCAGCGATTCAACAGTATTGTTGGAGCAACGTCTGGAGACAATGCTGAATGAGATGAAAGAAATGCGGGAGCAAATGGAATCTTTCAAGCAACGCGCCGAGACAGCCGAGTCTGAGAGAGATGCAGACCGAAAGACACTCGTCGAGATGGTAGAGAAGATCCGGTCAGATGAGTCAAACCGGAGATCATCTTCGACTGAGCGGGCGCGGTCTCCTCCAAATCATCTCTCAGCAGATAATTTATCAAATGGTAGCTTTGGCACCCTGGATGCACTTGATCCACTGCTGGAGAAGACATCTATTTCAAATGGGAAGACTATCGGGTCGAGAGAAGAAACAGAATTCACGCGCTCCGCGGTGGGAGCTCTCTCTCGATCTTCTGGACACGACCCATTACTGTATCATACGGCACCATATGCTTCGATGTTGGGAGTTGTATTACTTGGAATGGGGGTCATGGCGTATCTGAACGGATGGCAGCCGCCGAAAGTGGACCGGTAGATCACGTCGCTTCTTATCACTCCCAGGCTTGTTGCAACAGTCCATACACGAGGTTATTCGAAACCACATATTTAACTTCCTTTGTCATTTCTTTGGTACTTTGCATGTGGCGTTTCGGGTCGGCATGGCTTCGCACGGAGCGGAGCTTAGGATTAGCATATTGCAACCCGATTAGGGTGTTTCCTGTTCCTATGTTGATGGTGGTGATGATGAGATGACAGAAGATGAGATGAGATGAAGTCGCATTGGGCAAAATGGATGATCTTCTTGACTACTCGGGGGCAGATACATTCTTGTGGAATACTGTTTTTATAGTGAATCCAAGGATTCGAATTTCTTCTGATTATGCTCAACTCCTATTGAAATGAGGCCCCAGAGTGTCATCAGCAGCGCCATCGCCAGTATAGTCACGTGTGTCTGTCGCTCAAAAATTCGCCGAAGAGATCTAACTGCCTACATTTATTCGCCTGGCCATGAAACACACACTCAATCACTCGAGTGTATGAAACAAATCTGCGAAACTAACAACAGCAATTGGAGGTCGAGTGGGAAACGTCTTACACGTGATCTGTTTAATCGAAAGCGGGGAACTTCAGGCTACTTTCTTACATCCTAATTGAGACACCGCAGCGGCTCAACTGACATTTTCGGTTCCCGCTTCTTTCAGGAACAAGGAACGAGGCCGTGCGCCATTCTTAAACGATGTGCCCAGGAAACAAATCTCTTTGGCATCGGCCACCTCTATCGCAAGAGCAAGAGCAAAAGCAAGAGCACGTCCGCACCACAACAAGGAATCACTCTTATTGGCATCGACTGATGCAAACAGATACATCGTGATGGCGGAAGTGGGAATCAAGAGGACGCCAACTTATCATAAGAGAGCCAGTGGCGACTTCGAGCAACAATGGATTGATGAAGGCGACTCCTGGGTTCCCCAACCCGATGCCTTCCCGGTTCCTTATCATGACCCATTTGACGACTATGTAGCAGAGAGCTGGCTTCCACAAACCTCTCCGTCTTGGAATCGCTCATGCTCACCTCGAAATACCTGGTCACATGACTCATCTTCTGGTCAAAGGCCATTACCAGCTGCTACCTCGGCACAGGAACAGGAGAGTATCTTATATCCTGATACGAGGTCGCATGTTACACTTACGAGCTCTCAAACGCCCTTCGTTGGCCAAGACTATCACGTCACTGCACCGCATTCCGAAAACAGTCATGCATATCAACCCCAGCCTTGTATGCATGTGATCGATCAAGTACCGCAAGAATCCGGAGAAACTTACCCCTCTCAGACACCGGAAACCATATATCATCGTTCCAAATATTCCAACAGTGGAACATCGTCGTTTCAGCTACAGCCAAACGGGTACTCCAACTTGCATGGGTATGGGGCGGAGTTCATTGAAGATCAAGTCTCATGGCCAACCCCAACTGGACAGATTACCAGCCAAAAACTCGTCATCAATACTGATCTCCAACATCCAGTGTCACCAAATCAACCTTCTTCTTGCTTGAAATTGGATTGGTCCATATGTGACCAGTCTTTAGTTTCGATAAATGGGGGTGATTCCCGCCTTGTTGCCGCAATTCCAAAAAGGAAGGCTTCAAAAGAGGTGATAGCACATTCAAGTAGTCCCGTGGAGGCCCCTCAACTTTCGGAGTGTGTTGATGTCTTCGAGAATGCTCCTGGTGCCTTGGCCAGCGTCAAACGACGGAAGAAGCTGGATGCTCCTGTCCGTAAGGCGGCAAGAGAGGTCCGGAAAGCTGGGGCATGTCATCAATGTCAGTTTAGGAAGAGAACGGTAAGTAATTCTAATGACAAGACATCGTCCTCACTGATGATATCATAGTGTTCAACCGGCACTCCATGTAATTCGTGTCTAAAAAATGGCAATAGTCTTCATGAGATCAAATGTCAGAGGGAAAGTCCATTCATTGGGAAACTGATGCATCAGTGTAAGATCCACATTGATGAAATTCTACAGATAGCTGAAAAATAACCAGACTTTGAGCATTCCTCGACTAGACGAATTATGTGTTTTGATATCACGATTCCTCTTGCCGACGTTGGGAAAGAAACCGTGACTATTGACGGCGTTGGGAAAATATCGTATCCCCTTCAACTCCGGGCTCGCAGAACGTTCCTTAGTGAATTCAGCTCTGAGTCTAAGAATATGATCAGACAGACCGAGGATTCCAGACACAGTGCTTCCAGTCAAGAAGATCCCATAATCATGGTTCTGGAAGACAATGACGATCTAGGGACTCAAATCGAGCAGTGGGCTTTGGAATACACGTCTAAATACGTGCATGCTGCAGGTCCGAAGTTTTACTCCACCACCTTGGCACAAATACTCGGCACCGTATATGTTCAAAGAGGCCTACCGGAGGTCAGTCCTGCTCGCCACATACCCAACTCTAAAACTAACATCCCCAGTCCGCCCTCGTAGCAGCTATGCTCCGCGTAGCCTCCCTCGCATTCATTCTCCGTGCCGGCGTCAAGTACACCACCAAAACCTCTTCCCTCGCTTCCTCCTCCCCCTCCAAAACTCAAACCCAATCGCCCCTCCGCTACCGCACCATCCAAGCAAAAGTCGATACAATCCTCTACCACCGCCTGAAACTCGCCGAAAAAGACCTCTTCCAAAGGCTACAACGCCTTATTTTCCGATCCGCGGGCTGTCTAGCTAGAGAACAGATATATCCTGTTGCACTTGTGTTGTGGCAGCTGTTGAGGTTTTTGTGTATTAGCACCAGCCATTTGAGTAATATTGCGCAGAGATTTCAATCGATCGGTACCTACCCATCCCCACTTTCCTCCGCCTGCTCCTGCCCTTGGCTTCATCTCACATCTCCCACTCAATAATTGATCGCTAATGTGACAAACAGCTCTTGGACCAGCAGACTACCAACACCACGGCCTCAAACTCATGCTCTCAACGCACATGGCACTTTTCCGCTCCTCTAACCCCCTGCTCCTTGACATGAAGGACAAGTTTAACCAGGATTTAGTTGGGGGTGATAGTGAGCTGATTGGGTTGGCGGTGGAGATGACGAAGGTGGTGGGGAAATTGAGAAAGAGGGGGTGTAGGGAGATGAAGGGTAGTATTACGTATAGGAAGGAGTATTTTGATTTGTGGAGACAGGTGTATGAGGGGAAGTAGTGTGGTGTGAGTTAAGGTGGGGGACTGGAGTTTGGTTTTGTGTTTGGTAATGAATGTGTAAGTAAGTTCTGTATTATTGATAGGAGGAAAATATTGTCAATTGAGGCCCTCTGTTTCCTGTGTTCAAGGGCGAGCTTTCATTTGCCATCATTTTGTGATAGGAGGCCTCTTCCCACCACGGACGGGAATAATGTGGGAGGCCTCCCCAGCCTCACCCTCAACCTTTCTATCAGCAGACAGCCTCTCAATAATGCATGAAACGCAAATCTCCTTTCCAATTACGAATATTTTACATATCCCTTATTCCCCAATCGCTTCGATTACATACTCTCTTCTCGGCTTAGTTGCCCCCACTCATATGATTGGAGGCCGCACTTCCGGCCGCGCATGCATGTTAACGAATCGTTTCCAACCATCCTGTTTATTGCATGTCTGAGAGTAGGAGGCCTCCTATATGCATACGAGAAATAACTCCTTGTGTAGTGGGGCCGAGTATGCGCGATTGCGCAGAGCGCCTCAGGGTACGGTGTGTATTGTGTGCTGGGAGGCCTCTCACTCTTACGCGATCGCATCCTGATAATTGTTTCATTTATTATGGACTTACAAGGTAAGCAGTTTTCTGGTGTTGGGGGGACATGTGGCTTGGTCTTCGTTTTGCGCGTTTGTGTGAAAGTTGAAGCGGGGTTGTAAGCGGGATTATAGTGGGAGGCCTCTCAGCCTCGCATGGGTGATAACGAATCACCTTCCACCTACGGATTCAGTAACTTTTCTATTGCATATCTGAGATTAGGAGGCCTCCTATATGAACACGAGAAGTAATTAGCGTGCTGACGAACTCCCCTGGTTAATCACGCATTTGCGCAAAACTGCCTCGTCTGAGACGGGAAGTTACCACGTGATGAGAATATGAATGGCTTGGAATTGAGGCCTCCTAGATCAATAGTAATTGGGTATCGAACAGGCGTTGATTATGCGCGTTTGTGTGAAACCGAAGGTGATGGTTGTGGAATGCATGGGAGGAGCATTTCGGTAGGAGGCCTCTGCTGAGGCCAGGAAACGGGTTACATATATATGGCATCATTTTACCTGTCTGTCGAGTTTGACATTATGTATGAATTACTTGATGTTTCTTTTATCGATACACGTTGAATATACTTCCGCGATCTCTCAGCGAACGTATTTCCGTCTGAATTCTCACTTCCACTTTCCGATCTCGAAGACTATATCGAACCTTCTGCTCAGACTCTTGGTCTAATTATCTAGTGGAAGTTCGAATTCTGTTTCTCCTCCTATCACTATTGATAAGTTGAGGATCATCTCATAGACGAAATATCCAATGTCGGAAGGAGACTCCTCGGGAAATGGGACGACACGGCCTAGGCCGAGAGATCCTTGTGAGTTCTTCTTTCGTACCATGATTACTATCTATGACGATAAAAGAAAAGTTGTGAATTGATACAATTAGTAGTTTATGGGCAATGACAATGGACGAAGAGAGGCTAGGGGGGATAGGCTTACGATGGTTGACCCATCGTACCATTTGGTGGACTTGGTGTATTCGGGCGGCGCGTGCTGGGTTAGCATTTTGCATTGGAGAGGGGATTAGAGAAGCGGATGCTGAGTGGGGAGAAGATATGAGGCCCTTTCTTTGCTTTCACTTGAACTTCATCGAAAGATAGAATATTCTTGAAGTAATACAATTGCCCTTCCATCGATGAAAGCCTCTTCCAAACCTTTCATTACTTCTAAAACTTAATACATGCTTCCAATCCATGCGGGATTGACCTGTTGTTTCTTCATTTTGATGAATAATCATGATATCTCGGATTAAAATTTAAGAAAGAGAATGCAAAAGAATCAGAAATCATATAGCTACATGATTAAATAGCTCTGTTTCAACTATTATACAGTAATTACCAACTAGAACTAAATCATACCCCAAGAATTCGCCCTATACTTCATCTTTGTCGACACTAATATCTAAAAAATTAAGATGCTAGATATTAATATTAATATCTTTTGTTTAGTAAAAATAGAGGAAATTTTAGAAAGTAAATTAATTTAATTTTCTTATAAAACAAGGAATTCTAGCACTTTATTGTTTTAATATTTACCTCTATTCTTTTAGATAACAGAAAGTCTAGTATTCAAGTATTTTATTTGAAAAGATCTCCACTACCACAATTAGTTTTTCAAAAGATCTAAACTATTACTTACATTCCCTTCTTTATTAAGACTTCTTTAAAATATCAATAAAAACTGGTAAAGTTGAAATTTTATTAAATTTTATATATTTATTCATCCTTGCGGCATACCTTGATCCTTCAAAGCCTAGGCCCAGTTGTCAATCAGGGGGGGAATTAATTTCCTACTATCAGAGCGAAGTACTACGTCACGAAGCCTGCAAAGTAGGAATTTGTTGACAGATATTTCATGACATTTTGTCTCCATTCTATTAGCTCACCTCACCAGAATCATGCTAACTCGGAGGTGTTCGGATTAGAACACATCGGTGTCGTGGGGCCACCAAGAATAAACCCTAACAATCCGTAAATAGTGGCTTTTGTGGGGGTAATTTTCAATATTTATCTAGCGCATCATCTTCCTTGTCTGTTTCCTCGTCTGATTCGATGCTGCTCTCAGAAGCGGCTCTTTCCTCAGGCGGCATCCCATTCTCAAAAAAATCGAAGAAATCTAGTCTTCTGTAACTCTTTATCAAGACCGATACAATTATTCAAAGCTTCCAATCCTGTATTCAGTAGTATCTGTGGAAAGTCAAGAAGTGTCTCTATGTCAATACCGTTGTAATCACAACATCAAGCCAACTTCTGGGCCACTCAAAATTGCTCGTAGGCTAGATAAGTGTCCTAGACCACACACAGCATGTGATAAAATCATCAGAAGGGATTTTCTCTCCCAGTTCACATGGGAAGTCTAATTAATTACACCTGACTGCGGCAGCGGAGGTTGACCGAACAGACTCTCTGAGGTATTTTTCCAGACGTCCTTCTTCTATATCGGAGATCATCAACAATTCCAAGGTTCGGACAACGATGGAGGTATCATGACTATAAGCCAGTAGAAGAATGCCCTCAATGTCCGATATTATTATTTCTGGTCCGTCCAGGGACAGAATCAATTCAATGATTTCTGTGTAATCATGTAGTGACTTCTCTTCTAATACCTAACTTCTATAATATACAGACAAGATGAAGTCGGGTTGTTTAGAGAGGATCCTGGCATTCTCAGCAATATTGTTGATTTCTGCGATAACGAATGCGTACTTGATCATCCAGGGCTTTATTTGGAGTACAGCTCGATGTGACAGCATCACTTCCAGGACTTTTTTGTCGTCAACTGCGGCTGCTTCGAGGGCGAACGGCGCATGGTCGTAGTAATATCTCCGGTCGTCTTTCCGGCAGCTGAACTCCAATCTCAAAACCTTCGTTCCAAGGTCAGTTAGTAAGCCTGGCCGCTTCTATTTAGGCTCTAATCACCCTTAGCTCACACTTGAGCTGCCTGAGTAACTGGAGCCGTCCCTGAGCAGCACTTTAGTAAGGAGATAATAATAGAGATATTAGCCTATATAAAGGCGGAAAAGAGATTAGGTGGTGTATTACAAAGAAGCTGAATAGCTTTAAAATATATTAGTACCTTTAAAAGTTTTTAGGTTATGAAAGTTCGCTAGTATATTAATGCGGCAAGTATCGATCCACTAGGTACTCGGGACTTAATATATAGACCTAAAATCACTCAGAACTAGACAAAACACTTCTTAAAAATTTAAGATTAGAGGTTAAGAACCTCCAAGCAAACGTTAAAGTGATATGGTATTACGGTCTCTAATCTAGGCTCTCACCTCCTGCCACATTAGCTGTTTTCCTATATCATGTTCGTGTATTTTATCTCCTTATCAGGTTCATTTCCTTTGAATGCCAATTGGCCACTTCACCCTCACAGCGTTAATAAGCATTTTATTAATTCCCTCAAAACGCCCGCTATCGGACTACCCCGCATTGAGGATTTCACGATAAGATCGAAAGAAGAGTTAGCATATAGTATATAGCCCTTAAAAAAGGAATACATCTTTACCACCCTTATATCCAAGTCATCTTCTACTTTCTGAGGGAGTCTGTCCATATGGCCCACTAAGATGCAGTTCCGATCCGCAATCCTGCTAACGGGACTGGCTTTCTCGGGAACTGCGGTACTCTCTCAAACTGATGTTGTTGCTGCCAATCATAAAAGTAAATGCCCGCCATTTAATGGCTCGTTTGTGATCGATTACTATCAAGTCTATCCCGAGAACGCGGATTTCGATTTCGACTCATGTCTCCTCTACATTGGGTTGGTGATCCTGCTCGACTGTCATTCTATTCCAAGAATAACAGAGCTGACATAACTAGCTGCGTGTGGAATGCCACTGTTGGTGTTTACGATCCGTATATCAACGAAATGATAGATGTTATTGAGTTCCCAGGCCTTTCTCATACTGGTACCTATCACGTTGGTGGCACGAGCGTGGATGAGAAAACGGGGCTTCTCTCTATTCTCGCCGACGCTTGGGAGCCCGTCCTCAGCGGCGGTACAAACTTAACTGGAGACAGTTTCTTCCTGCAGTGGGATCCTGCTACCAAACAAGTACTCTACAAGATCAACTTGACGGAGACGACACGGGGGAAATACTCTGGCTTCGCTACTATTGCTCACGATCCGGACGATAACGCCTATGTCGTCGGCCGTTTGCCGAGCAGTATCCTAAAAATCAACAAGTATGGCAAGACGGTTATCCCCTGGTATCTTCCACAGCCCATCATCCCAACAAACACCGGTATTGGAAGTATCGCGGCGACTGGTTGGACTGTGCTCGTTAGCGACACAAATAGTAGAATTCTGAAGTTTGATATGCGCAAGGAATTGGGAGTGCCGGTCGAAGTTCCTCATTATCCTCCTGTGAATTGGACAATTACAGATTCGGGATATCTGCCTCCCCGATACGGAGGGACTGTTTACCTCCTAGCGGAAGACCTTTTCGGCATCATCGTCTTGAGATCGAAGGACGGGTTGTGGGACACTGCGGAATTCCTTGGGAAGGTCCCGAATCCAGTGCCCAATTCATATACAACGGAGCCAGTTCAGATTGGAAATAGCATCTATCTCGTGCCGACCGATGTTGGGAATATGAGTCATATTAATACAGGTCCTGGGACGCAGGACAAGTTCCCTTTTATTGATATCACGTCGCAGGTAGACGAATTGCTCGAGGCGTAGAGGGAGACTATTTGATGGAGAGCATAGCTAAGAATTCGATTTTGAATTTCCTAGGACTAGCTAGCAAAAATGGTGTGAAGGATGCTCACCGGTTGCTGCTGACGCTCAGAAACCGAAATAGAATTAGTGAAAAATATATATATATTTAATAAATCGTGTATGATTATCTTGGCAGTAAAGTTTTAACATCTAGCTCCTCTCTAACTCATTCTCAGAACCCAATACTTAGCAACAGATTCAGCTCAGTAGGTCAGTCGATGCATACAGAAGGAGTGAATTAAGTACTTCAACTTTCATTCTAGGATCAAGTCCTCACAGTCCTCAATTTTAAAGGCTTCTCCGTACATGATACCATGGATATACGCGTCCCCAACAAGTCGTCCATATCCTGCTGACTTTCTCCTAATAATTAGTGGAACCTTTGATCCTTCAAGCAGCCAAACCTCGTCGCCATGCCTGGCATCTCCGGAAACCAAACCTATATACCTCTTCTGCTCCGTCCGAATCATCCGCTTGAATAACAAGTACCGTGATTGCGCTAGGATATCGTTATGCGGCATTTTAAACATGAGAGAGAGAACAGGTAAGACTGATATTGCACAAAAGGCCGCAAACAAGCCTAGTCCTAGTATTTTGAGCAGGTAACCACGACTATAAATTTCATAGAGTTGGCGTAATTCCCGCTTTTGGCGTCTTCCGAAAAATTCCCCGTAGCTACCGTTTGCCAAAATGCGTCTACGATACTTCCACCGCTAGCGTATTTATCATTCCCATCATGTGGGTGGAGCTCCGCAATGTCCTCCCAAGTCGACAAAGTACGCCACATCCTCAGAATGCTTCTTATAGTGCGAATGACAGATCTGAGATTTTTTGCTATGTAGAACCCCTCAAAGAGATCACCGACGGCAGCGACTGTATCAACAATATGGCCTCTTGTTGTCAATAGAGCTTTGCTGTGAGGGGCATGAAGGGCGCCTGTGTAAAGAGTGGTTCTTGCAGCGCAGAAGGGTTTCGATATTCTGTATTCCGCCTCCTCCCCGTTGGCCAATGAGTTTGTTTCACCGCCAGTGGTGTATCGGAGTTGCTTGGCATTTTCTTCTGTTGGCATGCTCCAGTCTGGCACCCAGGAAGGCAAACCTTGGATATCAGACCCGAGCGGTAGGGTCGGCAAACTGAGGATGTCCAGGGAACTATCATATGCAGCAATCTTCCACCCGACATCTATATAGACCGTTCGGACATCTTCCCCGTAGTCCACTTGAATTTTAGCCTGCGGCTCTATAAAATTCTCTGTCAATCCTAGAAAGGCGTAGACTTTATCCACTGGGTTCGTAGCTCGAGACCTGCGATGGCGGAGGAGCACGCCGAGAAGGGTACATCTTTTCGAGCGGTAGGCCGCTGTCTCAGCCATGATTGGGAGAACAGAGCTGGCTAATGGATGTATCGTAAAGGCAAGGTGGGCCTTAATTGCAAAATCCATCCCTGATATGAGATCATACCAATCCGTGCTAAATGTACCCCAAAAGAGTGTCGCTTGCTTCGAGACCGCAACCTCTTGGACAACCCAAGCACGTTGGAACCATTTGGCCTCTAAGAGGGACAGCAGCGATACGTACTCGGAGCTGAGGAGATTTGGCAGCCCGTACTTCCTAAGATCTTGGCTACTCAAGACATTGATGTTGGGCGTAGTAGAACCAGCGATAGCTGCTGCGTCGTTCAGCTTCCCGATAAGGGAAGTTGCAGGATCGCTATCCTTGGTTCCCTCTCCTAGCCAAATGAGAAGTCCACTAGACCCTCCATAAATCTGACGCATGAGAGGGACCTGCATATTCTTCTCCTTGTCGTTCATCTGATCGATACAAATAGCATCGATCCACAGTTTCCTGGCTGCTTGTTCACGACGAAAAACAAGCAGGGCGGCGTGCAAAGTAGGGGTCACAAAAACGATTCCAATTCTCAACGATCCGTCGTAGATATGAATTTTCATTGTGGCACCTTTCGTGCCCCAGCAATAGGAGAGTGCTTCGTATGGTGTATTGTCGGCGATTGCTTCAAGCTTCCTTGTGCTCAGTTCGCACTCGATTTGGTCATTCTTTCGACCTGGGAGCAATGTAAGAAGGCGGATTTCATTTTGCGCAACTGGGAGTCGGCTATATTCAAAGGGCTCCATCTCTTTCAGGTGATGGTGGTCCTTGTGAAATCGAAACGGATGATGGCGTGGCGACGGTCGCGCGTTTCCGCGTGAGATGCGATGTGAGAGTCTTTGTCACGCAGAGTTGAGATGCTATCAAGCATAATCCGTCAATCATTCACTCTGTTCGTTGTGGGGTTGATAGACTAGGTCAAGGAGCTGCAATGGTGTTTCCGCAAGGGCTACTGAACGCCTAACGTGATGGAAGAGATCACCAGGCAACCTTAGGTGTAGGTTTAGGTAGCGTTTGGTCGATAATCAGATTTGCGACCGGAGAATTTAGGCCTTGTCTTTCCTCTTGCCGATACTTGAACTACAGGTATCGCCCGCTTGACAACGCAGGCCAGACTCGGCTTCTGAACTTGTCACGAGGCTCGCTGGGGTCTCCAATCAAA
>Ga0182030_10006838_pt1 | contig 23944 bp, 14 predicted proteins | sample 812S3MmetaG_FD_121299 | JGI IMG/M metagenome (GOLD analysis project Ga0182030, IMG submission 121299) | Permafrost microbial communities from Stordalen Mire, Sweden - 812S3M metaG (Illumina Assembly) | ecosystem: Environmental > Terrestrial > Soil > Wetlands > Permafrost | place: Sweden...
GAACGCGAGAGGCCCTGCGCCTGAAGCCAGGCGCTGTCCGCCAGGAAGCCTTCTGGCAGGGCAAGGAGGAACCGGTTTAGCAATGAAAATCTATGTGCGCCCATGACGCACATAGTACATCGCGCATAAACCGCAGTCAAGTTCACGATATGCGATGATTGTGCGTCCAAAATGCACAATTTCAAGAAATGCAAAACTTCAATCCGGCACGAATTCAACTCAACAAGTCGCTTTCGTCGATCTTCTTCAACCCCATTTCAACCCCAAATACCAATACCGCTAACGTATTTACAACTAGTTAGCGCTCTTTGAAGCTCCCAACCACGCTCTCTAACTCGTTGAAAAATACATTAGTTGCATCAATCATAACCCAAAGGTCGCTGGTTCAAATCCAGCCCCCCGCAACCAATCAAAGTCAATATAATCAATAGCTTACAGAATACAATTTCTCACGCCCAGGCTGTAGGGTCCAAAATTAAATCAATTTACCATTTCAGCTCCTGGTGACAGCATCGCCCCGATCGTTTCTGCGGCTTTTCTGTCGTCGTCATCTACGTTATGTGTGTAGTGGGTCATAGTGGCAGATGTTTCTCGCTATTCCGGGGAGTACAACACCTGCCGTCGACGTGTTGGCAGACACGCACAAAACAATACCGAACTCGAGCTCGAACACGAGAAAATACTCACCCGCGTCAAACAAAGACGCGGGTCCGTCCTTCGTATGTAGGATCGACACTTCGCCGAACCTGTCGATTAGATTGCAGGTACGGTCGATTCTGCCTCGCCCGGAGAATTTAGAAGAGGTGTCTTCCTCCTTCTAATCCTGTGACAAGGAGGTCGAACGGATGGAATGCGCGGGAGGGTTCACTGACCAAGATGGGGTTGGAGTGGATTGAGAAAAGGGGGAATGGAGTATTCTTCAAACTCATCGAGGAGTATTACCTTAGCTTGAGTGGCGTTTATGGGATGATCGCGAAGCGGTCCAACTCCACCTTGAGTTTCAATGACCTCGAACTGTGGTAGCACTGAGAATTGGTTCGAGGAGGACGAAAGTCTTGGCGAGTTCTTGGATTGCCGCTGCAAGAATGATCCTCATGCTGACAGGTGGCGCAGTCTGCCTGGTTTCCTTTAATAGACCGTGCAGTGGACAGACAACTGATACAGGCGCCGAAGTGCAAACAGTGCCGGCGTTTGACACAGAGAACTTCACGCTCCGTCGCTTCATCGCGGTCCATGGCCGCCAAGCTTTGATCGACGGCTATTCCACGGGAGGCTTGGAAGTGTGGGCCTATCCATTCCAGATTCTCAGCGGGTACCGGGTTGCATTTCGCAATCCGGGGACGACGACTGCCCTGGAAGGCCAGGACATCTTAAGCCGCGTTATTTATGAGCCGAATGTCGTAACGCGCATTTACCTGGGGCCTGATTTTGTTGTTCACGAGAAGCTCTTTATTCCTCTGGATCATCCCGGAGCAATCTTGACTTACGAGATCTCAAGCAGTCACTCTGTCGAGATTGAAGTGCATGCAACGCCGGTGCTTAACCTGATGTGGCCGGGGGCATTGGGAGGTCAAAGCACAGCATGGAACCCTGCGCTTTCCGCTTTTGTGCTCACTGAGCCGGCGGATGGTTATAGTGCTGTGGTTGGCTCGCCGCAAATAGTTGCCCACGACGAGATGGATAACCGGACTGTTCGGGACGGGAGTTCCGCCAGCTTTGGTTTTACGCTTCAGCCGGATCAGGCGGGGAACGCCCAAGTCTACATCGCGTTGAATCCACCCCGCACTGTCGATCCGGGTGTGCTGTTTCGGCAACTTGTCCGTGATCGGATAGCGCTGGAAGCAGCGGCCATCGCTCATACGGGGGAAGTGTTGCGAAGTCAGGTGAAGGTTGAAACCCCCGATCCAGGGGTCAATCAGGCGATTGCGTGGTCTGAAATCGCGCTTGATCAGGCTTGGGTATGCAACCCCGATCTCGGCTGCGGGTTTGTTGCGGGTTATGGTCCGTCGAGAGGCGAACGGCGGCCACAGTACAACTGGTTTTTCGCAGGAGATGGATTAGTTGCCACACAGGCGGCGATTGCTGTGGGAGACTTCGAGCATGCACGTAAGGAGCTGGAATTCATTCTTCGCTACCAGAACCGGAAGACAGGAATGATCTGGCATGAACTATCCCAGAGCGCGGGGTTGATCGACTGGGCCGGCAAGTTTCCATACATGTTTGTCCACGTCGATATCAGCTTTCAGTTTCTTTCCGCAGTCGAGCGCTACGTTGTGGCTAGCGGAGACACCGGCTTTCTCCGCGAGCATTGGAAGTCGATTGAATTGGCCTATGAATACTGCAGTTCGTTGATCGATCCAGCAACTGGATTGCCGCGCATCCCTTCAGATAAAGAAGGCGGTGACGAGCAGGATCGTATCTCGGACGACCTGGGTCTATCTACGGGGTGGGTGCAGGCAGCATCTCAATTCGCGCATCTGGCCATGCTCGCCGAGCGAAGAGACTTGGCGAAGCAAGCTACAGAAGCCAGCCGCTTGGCAGCTGCCGCAATTCCCGGTCAATATTGGAATGCGGAGCAGAATTTCTGGGTGAGTGGACATACGCCTGCGGGTCAGAATGCGCTGGAGCGGCGAAGTTCGCCTGCTGAAGCGATCAGCCTCGAGTTGTTCAGTCCGGAACAGAATCAGGCACTGCTCGACCAACTTGCGTCGTCTTCGTTTCAGACGGACTGGGGCGCGCGAAGTGTGAGTTCCGGATCAGGCGGCTACGATCCCAGCTCCTACGCGAAGGGCAGCGTGTGGGCCATGGGAACAGCTCCGCTTGCCGAGACCTTCTGGTCTCAACATCGCCCAGTTAGTGCGATGGGAATGTGGCAGGCCATGATGCCTTGGACCTCGCTCGATTCGCCCGGACATATGCACGAAGTGCTGGCTGGGGATGTGTTCCGTGCACAGGGTGAGTCGGTGCCGGAGCAAACATGGTCTTCAGCCGGGTTTCTGGATGCGACGGTTCACGGTTTGCTTGGACTTGACGTGGATGGCCTTGCCAACCGGATCACGTTTGCGCCGCATCTGCCGGCAGACTGGCGCGGCATTTCAGTTGAAAATGTCCATTTGTCGAATGCCTCGCTGGGTCTGGTTATTGAGCGCAAGTCAACAGGACTGGTGCTGCGGATCGACAATCCTGGGCAGGTCTTCAACCTTCTCTTTTCGCCGGAGCTTCCGCTTGGATCGCAACTTGCGGCGGCTAGCTTCCGAGGGCAACCGACTGACGCGAAACTGGAGCAGCATCCGCAGGAGACGGACGCTCGCGTGGTGTTGACCGTTGTGCACGGGAAGAGCGAGTTGAATCTGGAGATTCAGGGAGGTGTCTCGGTAATTCCGGAGATGGCCCAGCCCAGGCTCGGAGAGGCAAGTTCCGGCGTCAGGGTGGTTCGGACCAGTCTTGCAGACCATGTGCTGACCGTTGAGGCCGATGTGCGCTCCGACCGCGAATCTCGGATTCAGGTGAAAACGGAGTGGGGGATTGCAAAGGTGGAAGGCGCTGAACTGAAGACTGCTGGAGACGGAGTTTTCAACCTCGCAATTCCAGCCAATAGTGAGAAATCTCCGTCTGGATATTACCGTCGAGTCCGCGTCTCCGTGGAGTTCAAGCCTTGAAAAAGGCAGGATGTCATTTGCAGGCCAACACACTTAGGCTCTATCGTGACTCCGTGGTGCAACGGCGAAACCAAATCAGCGCAGTGTTGTGGATCGCGGTCATGCTCGCGTGTTCCTGGGACTCTCGGAGCGCAGCACAATCCGCTGCGGGGGACAACTTCAAGGCACTGCTCCAGCAGGGATTCGAACTCCACCAACAAGCGGACTTTGCCGGGGCGATTCCGGTGCTTGAACGCGCACGCCGACTACAGCCCGAAGACTACTTCGTGAATCTTCTGCTGGGCATCGATCTGCTGCGAACCGGCAAAGCCAAGGAAGCCGTGCCCGACCTGCAGTTGGCTGCGCGCGCCCGGCCAGGGGAGGAGTTTCCTGAGGACTATCTGGGCGAAGCCGAAGCAGGGCTGGGAAACTACGCCCTTGCAGTCGAGGCTTACGTGCAGGCCATCAAGCGTGGGCACAGCTCCGAGCAGTCCCTGGAAGCCTGGGCCGGTTTTGCTCTGGAACGTTTTCGTGCGCTTGGGGAGCAATTGCGCACAACGCAGGCAGGTACTGCGGCGGCTACACGACTAGCCGGGAAAACTGCGAACCCGTCCTCCGCACCCACCTGTGATGCCTCCATCTCCTCCCTTGAGCGGTATATGGCGTTGCGAGCCTTGTCCGCCGATCGCGCAAACACCTCTGTAGAAACCGCATTCAAACTCTCAATCTGCTATGCGGAGGAGGCTGGAAAAGCCGCCGCGCAGTTGCAGACCGCCGCTGAAGACGTCGCCGCAGTCCACAAGCTGCGCGGGGATGCGCTGTTGCGCCTCAAGGGCGACGCGGCTGGTGCCGAGGCAGAATACCGGAAGGCACTGACGATAAGGAGCAACGATCCGGCGCTGCTGGAACGGCTCGCAGAGGCTCAGCTGACGGCGGACGATCCTGAGGGTGCACGGGCGTCGGCGCAGGCTTCGCTGGCCGTCGATCCGCACCGGCGAGAGGCGCTGCGAACGCTGGCTTCGCTGGCCATGAATAACCGCGACTACGAACAGGCACTGCCATGGCTTCGGCAACTGGCTCAAGAGAGCCCTGGCGACCGAGGGGTGCAGGTTGAGCTTTCGAAAGCTCTTGCGCAGACGGGTGCGGACAAAGAGGCGGTCAGTCTTCTAGGCCCGGTGCTTGCAGCGGGTTATCCCGATGAAAAGGGTGTGCTCCACGGGTTGCTGGCCCGAGCGCTGCGCAAGCTTGGACGCGAAGCGCAAGCGACGAAGGCGGATGCGGAAGCGCGGCGGTTGTCTGACGCCTTTCAGGCTAAGCAGGCCGGTGACCCACCCGGGAGTTCCAATGCAAATCAGTAGGCGGCAGCTGTTGCGCAATGTCAGTACACTGACCGCTGCGACTCTCACAAGCAGTTGGCAGCGTGCCGCCTTTGCTCAAGAAGACGCAGCAACTTCGCCGATTCGCATGGTCAACGGCGCTCGCGCAGCGGGGCTGGACTTTGTGCTTTGCAACGGCTCTACAGGGCGCAAGTATCAGGTGGAGACACTCCCCGGCGGCTTGGGCGTAATCGACTTCGACGGGGATGGGTGGCCAGATCTGTTCTGCACCAATGGCGCCCAACTGCCTGAGCTGACCAAGAGCGGGCCGGAGTATTGGGACCGGCTCTATCGCAACAATCGCGATGGAACCTTCAGCGATGTGACGGCTAAGGCGGGACTACAGGGCGGAGGCTACTCGATGGGTGTGGCCGTTGGGGACTATAACAACGACGGGCACGAGGACTTGTTTGTCGCCGGAGTTCATGGAAATCGTCTGTATCGAAATAACGGAGACGGCACGTTTAGCGATGTGTCGCGCGAAGCAGGGCTGGCCGGGCCGGGGTCACTGGGCAGGCCTGCCTGGAGTGTTGCAGCGTGCTGGATCGACTACGACAACGACGGGCTGCTGGATCTATTCATCTCCAACTACTGCGATTGGACGCCGGGGATCGACCCAGTCTGTGGTGGGCTTCAGGCTGATGCCCGAGCCTACTGTCATCCGGACAAATATCACGCTGAGCCGATGCAGCTTTATCACAACAATGGGAACGGCACGTTCACTGAGGTGACGCACAAGGATGGCTTGCCGGACCTACTTGGCAAAGGGATGGGATTAGCGATGGCTGACTTTGCCGGAGACGGCCGGCCGGGTATCTTTGTGGCAAATGACAACGCCCGCAATCTACTGCTGCGAAATCGCGTAAAGGGGTTTGCCGAGACTGGAATCGAAGCGGGTGTAGCCTTTAACGGAGACGGGCGCAACATCTCCGGGATGGGTGCGGACTTCGGAGATATCGATGGCGATGGTCGGTTCGACATAGTGATGACCGGGCTTAAGAATGAGACCTATGACGTTTTTTTGAACCAGGGGCAAGGCCAGTTCGAGGATGGAAGCGCGCAGACGGGCCTGCTGAATCTAACCCGCATGTGGAGCGGTTGGGGCTGTGGGCTGGTCGACCTGGACAACGACGGCTGGCTGGATCTGTTTGTGGCCGGCGGAGGGTTGGATACGCAGGATTCGCAACCGAACCGGGTCTTTCACAACAAGGGAGAACTGAAGCAGGGTGCCCGGTTTGAGGATGTTTCGGCAGGGGTTGGAGCGGAGTTCGCCCAACCGGCTCTGCATCGTGGGGTGGTGTTTGCCGACTTCGACCGCGACGGTCGGCTCGATGCGGCGGTGACCGCTTTGAACGCACCCATTGAACTCTGGTGGAACCGGAGCGGACAACAGAACCCTGCGCGCCACTGGCTTCAACTGAAGTTGACCGGGCAGCGGAGCAATCGCTCGGCGATTGGAGCGGAAATTCGATGCCAGGCGGCCGGACGGAAGCAGATACGCACCGTTTCATCGAGCGTCGGCTACGCGTCGTCGAGTGATCTGACTGTGCACTTCGGCCTAGGAGAGTCTACCCGTGCGGTGGTGGAGATTCGCTGGCCGTCAGGGATGGTGCAGAAACTGGGTGGGTTAGCGGCGGATCAGCGTCTAAATATCCTCGAGCCTGTGGGTTGAACGCCCTCTTGGATGCGCCTCTGCGGCGCCCGCCAATTGATCGAAGAATGCCGGTCGAATGGAATTTTACGAGGAAACCCTTAAAACAAAAGAAATATCCTCAACGCGCATAGACGGCAATTTCCAAGATGGAATATCAATGGTTGCTAGACTGAGCCGGGCTGTGCGGCAAACAACTGCACGGGAACGGCACTTTTGGAGGCACAGAAGGCCATGAGTGCAATGGGAAGAATAGCCGCACAGCGATTGGGATTGACGCTCGGATTGACGCTAAGCACGATTTTGTTGGTGTTGAGTCCGACCCTGCAGGCGCAGACTTCGAACGCACAGCTAAGTGGGCAGATCACCGACCCGACCGGGGCCGTGATTGGCGGAGCCACCATCAAGGCAGTAAACAATGACACCAACGTTCCCTATTCGGCCGTGTCGAACGGCGCAGGCATTTATGTGCTGCAGGAGTTGGTCCCGGGACCCTATAGCATTGCGGTTGAGGCAAAGGGATTTGGCGCGATCAAGCGATCAGGCCTCAGACTGAGTACGGGCGATCATCTGGCCCAGAATTTCGAACTGAAGCCCGGCGCTGTCGAGGAGTCTGTGACCGTCAGTGGCGGCCAGACTCTGATCTCGTCGGATGAGGCAAGCACCTCGGTGGTGCTCGACAACAAGATGATCACAGAGCTTCCGCAGCTGAATCGCGACGTTCTGGATTTGACCGCGACCATTCCGTCGGTGCAGGGCGCCGGGCCTCTCGCCGATAACATTCCTGCCCTGGGAAACTCCGCGTACGCGATTGCAAACAACGGCAACAGCTATTCCCTGTCCGGCGGTCAAGTGAATGGAACCAGCATTCTTGTGGATGGCAACCCTGTTCAGGATTCGGAGTGGAATGCGAGCAATCGCTCCGTTCCAACGCCCGACGGCGTGGGTGAGTTCCGAGTGGAAACCGGAGCGCTCACGGCGGACAAGGGACGTTATTCCGGCGGGATTATTTCAATTGAAACCAAGAGCGGAACCAGTCAATTTCATGGCCGCTTGTTCGAGTACTTCCGAAACCAGATTCTCAACAGCAATGACTGGATGAACAATGCACAGGGCGTTCCACGCCAGGCATTTCATCAAAACAACTACGGCGCTTCCTTTGGCGGACCCATCGTAATCCCGCATTTCTATTCCGGCCGCAAACACCAGACCTTCTTCTTCTTCGGCTGGGAGGGAGAGAGATTCTCCGAGTCGCAGAATGTCGAGAGCACAGTACCGACTCCGCTGAATCGCGCGGGCGACTTTTCGCAAACCGTGATCAATCAGCAGAACGGCAACCCCGTTTACGCGCAGATTTACGACCCGTTCAACGGTCACACCGATGCAAATAACAACTGGGTACGGCCACAGTTTCCCGGCAGCAAGATTCCCCTGACGCCCACCAGCGGGCCCAATGGAAATCTCTCCGGGCAATCCCAGGTCTGGGCGAAATATATGTCTCTTTGGCCGGCTCCGAACCATCAGCCGTCGGGCAACTCCGACCATGTCAATAACTACTATTCGACTGTCCATGATCAGTTCCCGACGGACAGGTTTATGGGTCGCTTCGACGAGAACATCTCCGACCATCAGCGGGTCAACGCCAACGTAAGCCGCTCCAACATCACTTTCAGCGTGCCGGCGGCCTATTCCCACGGAGGAGCCGTCACAACCACCGACATTGACTGGAGCGGCAACGCGCTTTACACCTGGGAAGCTTCGCCGACCTCAGTGGTTGAGGCGCGACTTGGCGTAAGTACCTCACGGCTCTTGACGCTGGGGCTTTCAGGATACGGCTCCGCGCCAGACACCAGCATCGATACCACTACCTGGGGGTTCGACCCGCTGCTGGTTAGCAATCCGGAGCGCGTCACTTCGCAGATTCCGCCGGGCACCAATGTCGCCGGGTACAGCCAGGTGGGCGGGTATGAGTACGACTCCTTTGTCAATCAGAATACGAACGGCACTGTGTCGTACACGAAGCTTGTGGGTCGGCACACGCTAAAGTTTGGCTACGCGCAATACTTCTATCGCTTTCAGGAGAAGGGCGGCGATAACACCGGGGTGCAATCGGTGGGCGCCGGCGGCGGCTCAAACGAGTTCTGGAATAACAACGATGGCCTCACCGGCAGCCCGCTTGCCGAACTGATGATGGGCTCCTCCAGCTTCTTTCAGTGGGGCAACTGGAACATTACGCCTTTTGGTTGGAACCAGGCAGCCTTTGCCATGGATGACTGGAAGGTCAATAACAAGCTTTCGGTGCAGCTCGGCTTGCGTTGGGATCATGATGGAGCCCGCTCTTTGCGTCATCCCCAGGGGAGTGTTCAATACGACATCAACGCGAAGAACGTTCTCCAGGCGGACAGTGGTTATTCCTGGAGTTCTGCGGCGAGCTCTGTTCCCGGCCTCTCCTCCCTTCCGGCGCCCGCATGGACAGGCGGTGATGGCCCGATTGGTCAAAGTGTGTTGCTCGATACTCCCCAGCACCCGCAGACAAATCTCTACACCACCACCTGGCGCAATTATCAGCCCCGGATCGGTGTCTCGTACGCCTACGATGACAAAACCGTATTTCATCTGAGCGGGGGTATTGTTGACCAGGGGCTCGGCGGGCTTTCGCTTGACTACTACGGAATGTATTACAACTCCAATGAGTTCACCCAGGTTCCTTCCCTGGACGGAAAGCATTGGGTCAGCGAGCTTGGTGACGATCATGGCCTGGGGACCTTCCCGCTGCAAGCGGACGGAACGCATCTGGGCTGGTTCCCACCGGTAACTACTAACACGGCATGGAGTGGTATCACCTTCGGATCGGCAGCAAATCCAAGCACCGGCGGCGCAGGCATTCTGCCCCACTACGACAGCCCGACGGACTATATGTGGGGCTTCAGCGTGGAGCGGCAACTGGGCAAAAACTTCGTGCTCTCGGGAGAGTACCAGGGCATCAAAGGTGTGCACCTGCTGATGGCAACAACCGGATGGAGCCCGACCAACATCCCCGTGCAGTATTACCAATTGGGCTCCGCGCTCCAGACTCAGGTGCCGAACCCGTTCTATGGACAGTCCCAGGCCTTCAATGCCGAACCCACAGTTCCTCTCTACCAGTTGCTTTCGCAATCGCCTCAGTACACTTCCGTGTCGCCGGGCCAGGCGGCGTGGGGCAAATCCTTCTCCGACTTTGGCAACATCCAGATTCAGACCAGGGCAATGCACGGGCTCACGATGCTGGCTTCGTACGCCCTGCGCAAGACTCTGACCAACTCCGGCGGCAAGGACGCTCAACATGCAAGTACCGCCAACCGTGGAATCCTTCAGAACCCGCATAATCTGATGGAGGGCTACGGGCTTGCACTCTATGAAAAGCCGCAAACGATGAAGGTGAACATTGCTTACGATCTCCCTGTCGGCCAAGGACGGCAGTTCCTCGGTAGTCCTCAGGACCTGGGTGGCAAGATTATCGATGGCGTGATTGGCGGCTGGGGCATCGCCGAAATTTCAGTTTGGGATCCGAAAGGTACCCCGGTCCTTGTGCCCGATGTTTCTGGCGGCGTGACTGCGCCGGGAGCCGCAATCCGTTGGTCGCTGACCCAAGGAACAGTGCAGCAAAACAAGAACTACAACAACAACGTGTATGTAAACGGAGTCTTCCTTCATTCCGGCCAGCGTATCTTCAACCCAAGCGTTTTCTCGCGAACTCCTGACTACACCTTGGGCACTGCACCATTTGTCTTTCCGAATGTGCGCAATCCCGGCGATTTCAGCACCGATGCGACACTGCTGAAGAAGTTCTACTTCAGCAAAGACAACACCTTCTATCTGGAATCACGCATTGAAGCCACGAATGTCTTCAATCATCCGACCTTTGGACAGCCAGGGCAGCCCGCACTGGACCCCAATCCCGATGATGCGACATTCGGTGGCGTCAACGGAAAAACCGGCAGCCGCATCATGCAAATCGGCCTGCGGATCTTCTTCTGATGTCGTGGGTGAGGCGCGCCTGAGTTTTGCTCGAGAATGAGACTGCGGTCGAGCTTTGGACCGAAGCCCCATTCTCGAGCGGGACTCACGAAAGGCGCTGAAGATGGTTCAGGAATTTAATCCGCAAGGAGTATCCACTGGATGCTGAGACGCGATTTTCTGTCGACGCTTTGTGCAGGCGCGGCAGTCGGCGCATGGCCCCAAACAGCAAAATTATCGCTACCGCATACCCTCGACCTGCGCGTACCGGTGCGTCTGGCTGCGTCTTGCATTTCGAATCGGATGGACCCGAGCATGGGGTATCGGCCATGGTTTCTTGTAGAGGTCAAGGACTCGAAGCCAATCCGCCTTCGCCACGACGTCTGGGACATCGGCGATATGAGTGGAAGGTTCCTCGAGGGTCTTATTCTCGCACGCAACATGTTTGAACCGACAAGTAGCATGCTGCGGGATGAGGGGCGCATTCGCGAATTCCTCAGCAGTCACCTGGGGCCCGACGGGTTGGTGATGAACCCTGACAAACACGATGTGGACCACATGTTTGCGCAAGGAAGCGCGCTCTACGGTCTGGTCACCGACTTCAATGACGGCCATAGCCCCATTGTGAAGGAGCGCATCCGTGCCTTGATTCATGGACTCAACAAGCGGGCACGTCAAGAGGACGACTACCTCTGGTTCCCAGAAGTTGCGACGACGATTGCCCCGTGTTCGCATATGGCAGCCTATCAGGTGCTTCCAGTAGTCCGGTTTTTCGAATTGACTCGCGAGCCTGCCGCATTGCGTTATGCCGAGCGACTAAGCCGCTGGGCTTTCTATCACGACCCCACCGTCACCAGCCTGGGCGAAATAACCAAGACGGGATGGGAAGGCCATCTGCACGCGTGGATGGATACTTACTCTGGAATCATTCGCTGTGCAAGAGCTGGGGGAAATCTCGATCGCAAAGAAGTCTTGAACCGCGCGCACCTGCTCTTCGAATGGGTTAGGAAGAATTACACGACTCCCTTTGGTTGGGTTGCAGACTCAGTCGGTTCAGAGACGTGTGAAACGTGTACTATCTCCAGCGCCATTCGCCTGGCCCTCGAACTGATCAAGGAGGGCTACACGGATTATTGGGACGATGTGGAGCTGTTCGTTCGCAACCAGGTCATTCAGAATCAGTTCAGAGATGTTGACCGGTTGGGGATTGAAGACGCTGCTACGGTGCGCGGTATGATAGGCGCCTTTGAAAGCTATGCGGCTCCGAATACCTTGATTGCCAGCCGGGACGCAGGCATCGAAGGCTGTTGCATCAACGGCGGTATTCGTGCGCTATTCCTCGCCTATGCGAATGCGATCCAGGAGTCCGATGAGGTCATCCAGATCAATCTGCTCGTGAGCAACGCAACGCCGGGTGTCCGAGTCGTGAGCCACCTGCCATTCGAGGGCCGGATTGATCTACACCCACGATCCCGCAAGACTTTGAAGGTCAGGCTGTCCAAATGGCTGCGCGCGGAGGATGTAACGGCGAGCGGTCCCTCCGGTCTTCAGCAATCCGCGGACAAGGCCGGACACTTTTTGCGTCTCTCCGGAGTTACGCCTGGCAAACGGATCACTCTGACGTATAAGCCGATGGAGGAGAGTGTCAAGTATGGTGTTGCAGGTCATTCTTATGACGTCAAATGGCGGGCGGATTCCGTGATGAAACTGGGGCCGCCGGGTGATCCTTATCCAATCTACATCGGTGGCTATTTGGAGGACCGGCAAGTCTCGGAGGAATTCAACCCCGGTTATTACCGCCAACCTGAAGTGCAGTGGTGAGAATGGTTATGCACGGTTCTTCTTCCAGAGCGAGATCTCAGCAGAAGCGTTCCTCGGACGGTCTCATCGAGCCGGACAGTCCTGCGACGTTAAGGCCGTCGCGACGGAATTGCGCAAAGCGCCTTTCCGTTCCAAGGCTACTTAATCGATCAAAAAGCACTCGAGCAGCGAGGACGTTTCGCGATCTGAAGGCGTCTTCAATGCACTCGTCACTCTGTGCGAGGATTGCTTTGTTAATCCTTTTTTCGACTATCGCTCTTGCTCAGAACAGTCCGGTCTCGCAGGTTGATCCGTTTATCGGCACACAAGCCAGTCCGCAGCCGCCTCATGATTTTGGAAACACGCACCCCGGCGCCACGCGGCCTTTCGGGATGCTCTACTGGAGCCCCGACCCCGTTGACGGCGGGTTCTACCGCTACGAAAAGCCGGTCACGCGCGGATTCAGCCTGACGCACCTCAGCGGTCCGGGCTGTGGAGTCTACGGCGATGTTCCAATCATGCCGATACTCGGTGTGCCGGCTGTCCCCCCGCCAGTCCGGTCCACCCCTTATCGTGCTGGATTCAAGCATGCCGATGAGGTGGCGCAACCTGGCTACTACTCAGTGAAACTCGACAGTGGAATAGAGGTAAAGATCGCTGCGGGGGTGCACTCGGGAATAGCCGAGATACTTTATCCGCAGGGTACAGATGCGCATACTCTCCTCGTTGACCTCAGCCGCAATCTTACGCACATTCATGACGCGGACATCGTCATCCAGGGCAATCGTATTACCGGCTCCGTTGCAAGCGGCGAATTTTGTTTCCACGAGAATCACTACCGCATCTACTTTGCACTGGAGACGGAAGAGAGCCCACAGTCGGCCAGTACCTTTGACGAGATGCAGGTGAGCGAAGGTTCGCGCGACGCAAAAGGCCCGCGCGTGGGCGGCTACCTGGTGTTCCCGCCGACGACGAGCGTTCTGCATGTCAAGGTTGGTATCTCATATGTGAGTTCGGCAAATGCGGCGATGAATCTTGAAAGGGAGATTCCCCGGTGGGACTTTGAAAAGGTGCGTAGCGATGCGCAAGCAGCCTGGGGTGCAGTGCTGGATCACGCCGTTGTGGAGGGCGGCAGCGAGCCGCAACGCAAGGTTTTCTATACCGCCATGTATCATTCGCTGCTGCATCCGACGGTTTTCAACGACGTGAACGGGGAATACCTGGGATTCGATGAGAAAGTACACAAGACAGCAGCCGGCCACAATCAGTATGCGAATTTTTCAACCTGGGATATCTACCGCAGCCAGGTGCAGTTAATTGCCTTGTTACTTCCGGATGTGGCCAGCGACATCGCGCAGTCGCTGGTGGCGGATGCCGAGCAGGGTGGCGGACTGCCGGTGTGGACCGTGGCAAACGACGAGGCCGCTGACATGCCCGGAGATTCTTCGGATGGGATACTGGCCGGAATCTACGCATTTGGCGGTCGCGCGTTCGACACAAGGGCGGCATTGAAGGCAATGTTGGCCGGAGCCGACGATCCTAACAGGCACGTCCGGCTTTGTCTGCAGCGCCCGGGTCTTGCAGAGTATCTTTCGAAAGGCTATGTTCCTGACGACGGACAAAACACCGCTGGCTCGTTGACGCTTGAATACGAGAATTCGGACTTCTCCATCGCGCAGTTTGCCAGGTCGCTTGGAGATGCGGAGATCGCGCATCGCTACATCGTCCGCGCGGGGATGTGGACAATGCTGTTTGATCCGGACACAAAATATATTCGTGCCCGCGGCTTGAATGGAAAGTTTCTGCCAAACTTCAAGCCGGAGCAGCAGGACGGTTTCATGGAGGGTAACGCAGCGCAGTACACCTGGATGATCCCATACGATCTAAAAGGCCTGATTGCGGCAATGGGCGGTGCGGATGCTGCCAATGTGCGCCTGGACGATTACTTCAGCCAGTACGGTACATGGAATGGCGGTCCATACTTTTTCATTGTGAATGAACCCAGCTTTGGCAATCCATGGATCTATAACTGGACCGGCCACCCGTGGCGCGCACAGGAAGTGGTGCGCAACACGCTGACAGATTTGTTTCCATCAACGCCAGGAGGTATTCCGGGTAACGACGATCTGGGAGCGACTTCATCGTGGGTGATCTTTGCCGATCTTGGTCTGTATCCCGAGATACCTTCCGTTGGAGGCTTTACAGTGAACAGCCCCACCTTTTCGAAGGCGACGCTAAAGCTCGGCGATCACACTGTGGAGATTGTCGCGCGAGGCGCGCCGGATCAGCTATATATCAAGAGTTTGTCGGTGGATGGCAAGGCGATCTCCAATTGGTGGATCGATTGGAGCGCTCTTAAGCAGGCGCGCACTGTGGAATTTACGCTCACCCGGCAACGCAATCTGAATCCTGGTGATGCGCCGCCGTCATTTTGAGTTGTAGTACACGTCAACCGATGGTTGCTCGGTGGGAATAGCCATTTTTCAGCTGCCCCCTGAAGGGCCTCTACCAAAGTGTTTTTCGTTCAAGCAAAAACTCGTCGGGGACTGAGAAGGTGCAGGGTATGCTGAATTTCAGGAAGACACACAGCGCGAAGAGCACGGTCTTAGCTGCCTGCTGCGTACTATGCTCTGCTGCCTCGGCGACCACCGTGCCTCCGCCCAGCATCGTCTCCAACTCGAGTATCCACGTTTATTTGCGCGCCACTCCAGAAGGTCCGCATTTGATGTGGATTGAAGGCACAAAACAAGCCGGTGTCGAGGCCCATCCCTGGGACAACCTGGCCGAAGAACCGCTCCCTACCAGCGTCGAGATTGAGGGCACCACCGTTCCCGTGAAATGGCTGCCCAAGCCGGAACTCGGTGAGAGCGGCGGCGACCTTCGCAATGTTGTGTTTGTGTATGAATCCGCGGAGCCTCATCTGCGTTTGCGCTGGCAATGGCAGGCGCGCGGGGACTTTGGACCAGTCGAGCATCGCATCACCATCGAGAATCTTGGCGGGCAAGAGGTTTGGCTGCCCATGGTTGATTCGCTGCGGCTCGATTGGAAAGTGACTCCAACACAGAACCTTCGCAACCTGTATGTCGAGAAGGGAGCCGACTCGCCATCGGCTGAGGGCACACATCTGGAGACAGTCAGCGACGGTTACAACTGGAAAGGCAAATCCTCAACCTACGCACATCCAGTAAAGGGCGAAAAGCGCGAAATCATTCCAGCGGAGATTGTCTGCGACTCAAATGGAAACGGCTGGTATGCAGGGGTCGAGTTCAGCGGCAGGACGCGAATTTCTCTTGAGCGGAATGGTACAAGCCTGAAGAGTGTTCTTGGCCTCGATCCGGAGCCCGGACCGTTTAAAACGCGCCTCGGGCCTGGTGAGACATTTGAAACGCCAACCGTATTCCTGGGTGCCTTCCGTGGCGGACCCGATGGGGCCGGGAACCAGTTGCGTCCGTGGGTGCGGGCGGTGCTCGGCAACCCAATCACATGGAAAGATCCCCAATACCCGCTCATGGTCAACAACAGTTGGGGAAGCGGAATGCAGGTGGACGAGCCCCTTGCGCTCAAGATGATCGGCGAATCGAAAGAACTCGGACTGGAGATGTTTCACGTCGATGCCGGCTGGTTTCGAGGCGTCGGAGATTGGTATTCCGAGCCTAAAAAGTTCCCACATGGGCTCGCCTTCATTGCCGACGCAGCCCACAGAGAGGGCCTTCGCTTCGGCATCTGGACAGACTGGACCCAAGCCGCACTCGACACTGAGTCGGGAGCGTTAAATGTCCGCGATCCCAAGGTCAGCGACTGGCTGGTGACCGACCTGAAGCCCGACTGGAAGCCCGAAGACTTCAAAGGCCAGACCATCGACATCGGCGTTCCCGAGGCGCACGACTGGGCAGCCAAAGAAGTAAAGCGCATTGTCGAGGACTATCACCTGGACATGCTGGAACACGACGGTTATCTTGTCGCCCAAGGCTGTGTCCAAACGGATCACCCACATGGCCCGCCCAACCGCAGCACCATGCGCGTCATTCATGACTGGGCATCGGACTTTGTGCTGGCTTCGAATTCTACCGACGTGAGTTATCACGCCGTCCGCGCCTACTACGACATCTACGAGAAGACCCGCCGCGAGCACCCCGGCCTGCTCTTCGAGATCTGCAACGACGGCGGCCGGATGGTCGATTTTGGCTCAGCCGCACACGGGGATTATTTCTCGATCACCGACACCTACGACCCGCTCTCCAACCGACGCGCCTTTTACGACACCAGCCATTTGCTGCCGGCGGCCATGCTGGAGAGCTATGTGGAGAAGTGGCCGGTGCCCAAGCCGGAGAATTTCCTCTACATGCTGCGCAGCGGGATGATGGGCTGGATCACCATCATGACCGACACGACCGCGTGGACCACGGAACAGCACGAGGCGGCGCGCAAGGCTTTCGAGCTGTACAAGGCCCAGCTTCGCCCATTCATTCGCGATGCGCAAATGTTCCACATATCAGCCCGGCCGGACGGCGTGCACTGGGACGGTCTGGAGTACTGGGACGCAACTCGAGGCAAGGGGGTAGTCTATGCCTTTCGCGGGTCGATTCCGGACGAAGCCGGCCATCATTTCATCTTGGCCGGATTACCGGCAAACAAGCATTACCGGCTCCACTTTGAAGATGGCAGCCAGCCCGACCACGAGGTTTCAGGCAGTGAGTTGCTTGGCCAGGGCCTGTCGATCCGTTTGTGGAATCCCCTGAGTTCTGAGCTTGTGTTTCTGGACGAGGTTGCAGCAAGAAAGTAAGGAGGTAGCCGAATGGTTCTGGAAAATCCCGGCGTCAAAGGCGAGTTTGCAGGTTTGGTTGCGGTCGTCACAGGGGCTGCACAGGGAATCGGGCGAGCCATAGCGGAAGAACTCCACGGACGCGGAGCTAGGCTTGTCCTGGTGGATCGGAACGCGGAAGGCATCTCCGCAACGGCAGAGGCGATGACCGGGCTGCATCGAGCCGCCGTCGATCACTTTGCTGCGGATCTTGCGGACCCCGCTGCGCCTGCCCGAATTGCCACTCAGATCGCCGCCTTGACGCCAAACATCGATGTGCTGGTCAACAACGCGGGTATTGAATACGATCTACCCCTCGCCGAGGTCACCGCGGAAGTCTTCGACCACGTCATTGCGGTCAACCTGCGGGCTCCGCTGCTCCTCTCAAAGTCGCTGGCCCCGCTCTTTTCAGCAGCCGGAGGAGCGATCGTCAACATCAGCTCGATCCACGCAACCCACGCCTTTACCAACGCGATTCCCTACGCCTGCTCCAAGGCTGGACTGGTGGCACTCACCCGCAACCTGGCGCTGGAACTTGGCGTCCGGCACATTCGTGTCAATGCAGTTTGCCCAGGATACATAGACACCCCCCTCTGGGACGAATGGGTGCGAACAGCAACTGATCCCGCAGCACTTGCGGCGCACACTGAGGCCTTGCATCCTCTAGGCCGACGCGGCATTCCCCAGGACGTAGCCTCTGCCGTTGCCTACCTCGCCAGCCCGGCGGCGGCTTGGGTTACGGGAACACACTTGGTTGTGGATGGCGGACTCACCATCCGAGCCCACCCGTGATGGTTGCGTTTGGGAAGGGAAAACAATTAAACGATAGTTTATGCCGGATTATTGATATTCAAGTCTAAGTTCCAAAGCTTAAGATGGCTCCGCCAAACTCTTCCACGCGGAGCTGCGCCGAAATGAAAAAGCAAAAGGCAGACTTAAGCGAGACGCTCAAACAGGAATTCAAGAAAGATCTGGAACTGTTTGAGTATTTTCTTGTACTTCTGAACGACTCCAGCCCCATTCGCAATGTGGAACTCATGTGGGCAGACGATCTTGAACTGTTTGATCCCGGCCAGGGGCCGCGGGTGAATACCGAGGATGCGCTTGTGCAACTGCAGGTAGCCGGTGCGGATATGCCGGGTCGGACCTCTCCAAGCCCGAGCACACTCTTTTGCGATATGGTGCACGGATTTGGTGCGCACGAGGAGACCACCTGCGCGCGTAGCGACAAGCCGGCCAAAGAACGCTGCCGGGTAACGGGCAAGAGTCAGGTATATCCCTGCCACGTGGGACTCACGGACATTGCCGTTCCCGTGCTGTGCGAAGGCCGCTATCTCGGTACGCTTTTCAGCGGACAGGTCCTTGCCGTTCCGCCCACCGCGGAGGGCTTTCAGCAAGTCAAAGAGACGCTCGAGGGCCAGCCACACATCGACATGGCGCGCCTGGAGGAGGCCTACTATCGCGTCCCAGTGGTAACCACCGCGCAACTGGCCGAGATGCTGCGCATGATGGAGGTCTTCGCCCGGTATCTGGGTAATGCATGGAAGCGCCTTGAAATCATGAGTGAATTTCAGCGCATGCGAGAGCGGGAACTGGCGCTGGACCGCCGGGAGTTGGCCGAATTGCTACTCTCTGGCCAGGTGGGCAACGGCCCTGCCGGCAGTCTGGAACAGGTGCGCTCTCTGGCGCGGAATGTGGGGTTGGAACGGTATCCTGACCGGGTTCTCGTGCTACGTCTCCAGCCACCCCTGGATGAGGTGCCCGAACCTTCTCCTACCAGGCATGTAGCGGAGTTTGGCGCTCCCAAGGCGATTGGCGGGAATCTGGCCCTTGCGCGTGTGGCGCACATGATTGAATACCGCTGTCAGAGCTGGCCGAATACCCTTGCAACCGTGGTGATGCCGGAGGAGATGTGCATTTTTACCGCGCAGAGATCGCGCACCCCGGCAATTGATCGCTCCCTTCTTGAGGAGATGGCCCATACGCTGCTGCGGATTGCCCGCTCTGAGGGATTTCCGCTGGCCAGGGTAGGCATCAGCAGCCTCCATCAGCAATCGACCGAACTGCTGCGGGCATATCACGAGGCAGCCTCGGCGCTAGAGTCGGGCCATTCCATGGTGAATTTGTTCGAGACCCTGCTGCAATCGAAAAAGCAACCAGCACAGACACTGGGTCGGGTATTAAAGGCATTGCAGCAGGCTGACTCGACGGCAATCACCGCTTCGGTTCGGGAGTTCCTTGCCACTGCGGCACCAGCGGCGGCCACCGTGGCCCAGCTGCAACAGGCCCGCGGCTTGCTGACTTGGGCATGCGAACATCTGGCCAGGGAACTTGGGAACATTGGTATCAGCACGGCGGTTGTGAACACGGCGAAAGAGCAGGCAGTGCAAGTGATTGTTGGTTCGCCGAGTTCGTTCGCCATGGCTGAAGCATTTCGCTGCTATGTAGACAAACTCCGTCTGCAACTGGTGCAGATGTTCTCTCAGCGCGAAAAGAAAATCGTCAGCGAAACGCATCGCCTGGTGCGCGAACTAGGGCCTCAGAAGGTGACTATCCAGGATCTTGCGCGGGATTTGAAGCTTTCTGCCGGCCACTTGGGGCGCATCTACAGTCGGACAACAGGGCACACGTTAGAGGAGTACCTGATCCGCGAACGCTTGGAGATGGGCAAGCGGCTCTTGCTCGATCCCCGTTTGCATGTAGCCGAGGTTGCTGACCGCTGCGGCTTCTGCAACCCGGCCTACTTCGCTTCCGTTTTCAAAAAATACATGCACTGCACCCCTCGTGCTTACGCCAGCAACCCGCACCGGTGGGGTGCAGTGGAAGCCGATGCGGTCTCCGTTGGTTAATACGAGGCCATGTCGCTTGCTTACACACCAGCGGATTTTGACCGGTCATTGAAGTTGCTTACGGATGGTGAAATCGATCTGCGCCCCTGGACCACCGAGTTACAGCTGGAACAAGGACAGCAAGCCTTCGACCGAATGACGAAGGAACCCGGCAATCCACTGAAGACGGTTCTGTGCGCAAATTGATTCCTAGTGCCCGAACCGATAGCGCTCGATAGTCTCGGCGTTGAGCGTCACTCCCAAACCAGGCGCTTGCGGTACACACACGCATCCATCCTCTTCCACCGGAAAGTGCTCGTTGGTCGTATTCCAGCGGAGTGGCGAGTGGCTCAGCGAAAACTCCAGCGGCTCCATAGTGGGCTGTGCGGCAAGGAAGTGAAGGTTCGCGGCAATCTCGATATTTGTTTTGTAGCCATGCGTGATAACGCGCTTATTTCTGGCGTAAGCCGCCGCGGCTACTTGCAGAATTCCGGTGAACCCTCCGACTTGGGAGATGTCCGGCTGGCAAATGCTTGCGCCGCCGCGGTCCATCATTTCGACAAACTCGCGAACGTGGGTAAGGCCCAGGTCGCCAACCCCAAGAGGAATGCCGTGACGGCTCAACTCCAGATGGCCTTCCACATTGTCCAGCGGGAGCGGAGCCTCAAGAAACCAGATCCCGACATCGCGATAGACGGGGTAAAGGCGCAGTCCTTCCTCGGTGGTGCGGTACGAAAGCGCAGCATCAACAATCAGGTTGGCGGCATCGCCGGCCTGCTGACGAGCGGCGGAAAGCAAGCGCCCGGTCTGTGCGATGTCTTCGAGCCACCATGGGTCGGCTGCGAACTTAAAGTTGCGTAAATTGCGAGCCTGTGCGGCAGCTACCTGAGCACGGACCTCCGCTTCTGTCTTGGCCATCGGATAGATGGTGCCGTAAGCCGGAAGGCGATCGCGCTTTGCTCCGCCAATCAACGCATGAATTGGCTTGCCCTCGATTTTTCCGCGAAGATCCCACAGCGCCAGATCCAGCCCTCCGATGGCATGCATGGTGAGGCCGCGACGGCCTAGATAATCGGTAGACTCAAACATCTTGTGCCATAGTCCAACCGGATCGGAAGGGTCTTCGCCGGCCAACACAGCAGAAAGCGCGCGCGCATGGTTATGGGCCGAAGGGCCGCGCACAATGGCCTGAATCGCCGGTGCCATCGACTCCGTTTCACCAATGCCGGTGAGGCCTGAGTCGGTGTGGACTACCAAAACGCAATCATCGTACGACCCGTCGAACAGCTCAATCAGCGGATCCTCGGCGCGCAGGTGAATGGCCTCAATTGAGGTGATTTTCATGGTGCCTCATCGGTCTTACGCACGAATCATAGAACGCGCCTGATCGGTCCGTGAAGCCACGAGCGGTTAGAGCGAAAGAATGATCCGAAAAACAGGGGTGGAATCTCCAACTCGGCGTTGCCTCAAGAAAGCCAGTCCCGCTATCCTCGGCGAATGGGTGAAGCAAGCACTTCGCGCCGCCTGCCGCTGTGGCTAGGCTGGTCGCTCGTCACTATCCTCCTGTGGGGCACATGGGGGCTGGTTTCCAAAATCGCATCCGACGGCGTCGATGCCTACATGAACCAGCTGCTCTTTACCGTCGGCATCGCCCCACTGCTGATTTTTGTTTCATGGAAAGTCAGCAAGGGCATACCCGGTGAGAATCGCAAAGGCCGCGGCCGCGGTGTCTTCTGGGCGTTCCTTACAGGCATTCTCGGCGGGTTGGGAAATATGGCGTACTTCCAGGCCATGGTCAAGGGAGGCAAAGCCTCCGTGGTTACACCGGTGACTGCGCTGTTTCCCATGGTCACGGTGCTGCTGGCGTTGCTGTTTCTGAAAGAACGCCTAGGCCGAGTCCAGTGGATCGGGCTGGGCCTGGCATTCGTAGCAATTTATCTGCTCAATGCGTAGTAGTTGAAAGGACTTTCTGATGGCCTGGCTTGGATTCGCAATTCTGGCACTGGTTCTGTGGGGCATTACGGGTGTAACGCAGAAGCTCTCGACCAACCGCATCTCGAGTCTGCGGTCGTTTCTCTGGTTCTGTTTGGCCATGGTGGCGCTGTCGGCGATCGTGTTGGTGGTAACTCCCCCGCATTGGGGTATGGCTACCAAGGTTGTCGTCTGCTCAGTGGCAGGAGGGATCTTGAACGGGCTCGGTGCATGGGCTAGTTTCCGAGCGCTGGAATCAGGCGGCAAGGCCTCCATCGTGATTTCGCTGATCTCCCTTTTCCCGCTGCTCACGGTTGTGTTGGCGGTTGCGCTGCTACATGAGCGGCTCACCGGAATGCAGATGGCCGGCGCAGTGGTTGCGATTGCCGCCGCTATCATGCTGTCGCTGGAGCCCACTCCGCCGAAACTCGACGCATAAAAGCTAATCTTCGTCCCCCGGTAGAATCACACCATTCTCGTCGATACCACCAATCGAGGTCAGGCCTTCCGCGGCGGAGAACAGAACCGAGGTTTCCAGATTTGCTCCCGGCGCCAGCCATCGTGCGCGCCCTCCATTGATCATTGCCTGCATTTGAAAGGGATAACCCGTGGCCGGTTCAAGAACGGCAACATTCAAGTCCTTCCAACCGCCGTGGCTCGCAAAAAGCCAGCAACTGGAAAGAACATCCGGATCAAATCGCAAGGCGCAGCCCAGACGGTTGGAGCGGTTGGTAATGCCGCACCAGCCGGTTGCAAGTCCGATCCCATAAAAGAAGTGCAGGGCTTGCGATTCAACGCCGGGAACCTGGCGCAGATCCAGCACCGTGTCTCCCAGCGGCGCGTGTGGCCACGCAAAGATTGGTGGCGCGTCGCCAAGGGTGCCGGGAAACTCAGGTTCGCGAAGAACGGCCATAGGCGGGAAATCGATGCGGTGGTGGGGAGAGACGGCGAACGCCGGATGCAGCTTCCAAAGAAACGGAAACGCCTCGCTCCCTTGATTAGTGAATCGGTATTGAATCTCGAAGCAAGGGCGATTGTCGTGTAACAGCAGCGTGCGCTCCACCAGGAAGTTGCTGATAGGTGTTTGCAGGCGCAGGTGCAGGCCGACAGCATTCGGCCGAGCGACGGGCTCTGCATGCCAGTTGCCGGTCCAAAGTTCCCCGTGATCGGGCAGTATGTAGCCATTCACCGGTCCGGGTTCGTCGTTGGGAAACAGCTCGTCCCAGCCCCCGCTCCACACGTCGTCATATGGCGTGTCAATTCCATGCCGCGCCGCTGGGACATGGGAGTTGTTCCACAGAATCTCAACGTTGAGCGGCTTGTAAACGATCTGCCAGATCTTCGCGCCTGCCTCGGGCACCACAACGATGCGCAGGAATCGGTTTTCAACCACGAATGTCTTCAGGCCGTTCAGGTCCAATCCGGGAGTGAGGGTCAGTTCGTTCATCGCTGGGCTACACGTTGACGCCAGACTAGCGGGACTCACTGCCGCTATCCACAACGATATGGCTGGATTATGAAGGATTGAATTGTTTTTTCGTCTCGTAGTTGAAAATGCGCGAAATCTCAGGCGCTTCCCTCAAGTTGACATTGAGAATTGCGCCGTTGCTTTATCGGGCGCAGGACCCTTCACATCCCAGCTGAATCATTTAGGTCCAAGTACGATAGGACCAAGGTCCAAAACTGGGTGAATTTGATTGGTTTTTGCTACCTTGGCATGAGTTAAAGGCATTGAAATCAATGGGACTTAGCTAATTTCTGTCGGGCTCATAACCCGAAAACCGGGAAACGCATCGAGATCGAGGAGGAAGGCGCTCGATTCAATCCGTTTCCTGGAGCTCCGGCCGCCAATGTGCCTACGTTATACGCTGCCGACAACATCA
>Ga0182030_10006839_pt1 | contig 23943 bp, 21 predicted proteins | sample 812S3MmetaG_FD_121299 | JGI IMG/M metagenome (GOLD analysis project Ga0182030, IMG submission 121299) | Permafrost microbial communities from Stordalen Mire, Sweden - 812S3M metaG (Illumina Assembly) | ecosystem: Environmental > Terrestrial > Soil > Wetlands > Permafrost | place: Sweden...
GCGCTGATGGATCGCGCTGAACTGAGCACCAGTGCTCAGGGTTCCGACTTCAGCCTGTTCCAGACGGCCATCATGCTGGAGGAGCAGGTGCGTAGCCGCACCTCGGAACTGGAAGCGGCTCTGTGCGAGAACGAAAGAATCAATCGCGCCCTGCGCGAATCCGAGGCGAAGTTCCGCGGACTCGTAAGCCAGTCCCTGGTCGGCATCGTCATCATCAAGGATGGGAAGTTCAGCTACTCCAATGCCAAGTTCGACGAGATTTTCGGATACAGCGCAGATGAAGTCCGTGGGTTGGGGCCACTCGATCTCGCAACCGAGAATGATCGCCCACTCATGGCCGAGACTATCCGCAAGCGGCTCAGCGGCGAGATGGAGCGGGTTGAGTACGTAATCCGCGCGTTACGCAAGAATGGCACCGTGATCGACGTCGAAATTCACGGCTGTGTTATGGAAATCGACGGCAAGCCGGAGCTGTTCAGCCTGTTCATGGACGTGACGGAACGCACCCGCGCCGAGCGCGAGGTGCAGGCACTACAGGAGAAACTACGCGAACAGGCGACGCATGACGCGCTGACCGGCCTCTACAACCGCCGCTACCTCGAGGAGTCCATAGGCCGCGAGCTGATCTCAGCTGAGCGCCATGGACATCCCGTCAGCGTGATCATGGGTGATCTTGACCACTTCAAGGCGGTCAACGACCGCTATGGGCACCTTGGCGGTGACGAGGTATTGCGAACCTTCGGCTATTTATTGAAGCGACTAGTGCGCGGCAGCGATATCTACTGCCGCTACGGGGGCGAGGAGTTTCTGCTGGTTCTGCCGCAAACGTCTGCAAACAGCGCGCTCGAACGGGCCGAGCAGTTGCGCAGCGCGATGGCTGCCGCCCCTGTACTCTACGGCGATTCGGCGATTGCGGTGACCGCCTCATTCGGCGTTGCGACTTTTCCTGGCGATGGCCGGACCTGCGACGAGCTGATCGCCGCGGCCGACAGCGCGCTGTATGCAGCCAAGGCGGCCGGACGCAATCGCGTCAACGCGAACTCCGGACCCATTGGCGTGCCGAAATAGGGTAGATGGTCGAAGTGATGCTGATCAAGTAGCCGCCGGTCCAGACTTCTCAGAACCAGTCGTGCATCAAAGACGCGACCACGTTCCCAACAAGGTGTCCGCTTTCGTTTTACCTGATGGCAAAGGTTAGGACGATTTTGTTCCTGTGCGGTCACGCGAACGCGCCATGCGCTTCTGATCGCAAAGTTTAGTGCGGTTCTGCGATCGCTGAACGATGTTACCTCAGCCAGGTGCAGACTTTTCTATTTCCGCCAACTGCTGGCTTGCTGCAACGAGTTCGGCCTATTTCTTGTACGTCCGTTCCGCAACCTGCACGATCTGCTCCCATCCATTGGGCAAATCTTCCGACAGATCGTGCAGATCCAACTTCAGTTGGCCCGCCTCAAAGCTAAGCCGCTTTATCCTGGCCTTCAATTTGTCAGTTGTCGTCGTTTGACTCACTGCAGTGCTTCCTTGAACAGGTCAAGCGTAACATGACCGTCTTCAATCGCGGTGAGACACGGATGACCAATGATCTTGCATTCGAGCGGTTTAAGGTCCGAGCAAATCTGAGCGACGAGTTGACCGGCATCAGACATGGCTAGCCAACGTTGAGCACGCCGGCAGTCGGGATGGGTGGGGGCGGAGGTGAGCCCATTGCCAACCCCGGGCGAAAAAGCGAGACCTCTCTTCCAGAGCCACACCACAGCGGGGTAGTTATCAATACTATTAGGCGAGTACCGTCTATATGGCGTGGCGCTTGTCACTTTCGCGTCCGTCGGCTTTATCAAGTACTTCACGGATGAGGCGCAGCATCGCGTCGGGAGTGAAAGGCTTCTGAAGGAAGATCATGTCCTCTGGGAGAGAGCCGTTGTGGATGAGGGCATTGTCGGTGTGGCCGGACATATAAATCACCCGCATGTTCGGGTAGCGCTCCGCCAGCGCGTCGGCAACTCTATCTCCACGCATCTCGGGCATAATGACGTCGGTGAGTAACAGGTGGACGGGGCTATCCTGTTTTGCCATTTGTTGCAGCGCATCCGAACCGCCATTCGCACTCAGGACTTTGTAGCCCTTGTCGCGCAGCACCTGAGTGAGCAACTCGCGCAACGGCCCCTGATCTTCCACAAGCAACAGGGTCTCCGTGCCACAAACAGTGAGCTCTTGACGATGAGCCATCTGCGGTGCCGTGGCAATCGGGGCAGTCGTCGCAGGAAGATAGATTTTGAATGTCGTTCCATGACCAAGTTCACTGTAGACCCAGATGTGGCCCTGGCTTTGGCTGACGATTCCGTACACGGTTGCCAAGCCAAGGCCTGTGCCCTTGCCCACTTCCTTGGTCGTAAAGAACGGCTCGAAGATATGAGCACGCGTCTCATCACTCATGCCCTCGCCAGTGTCGCTGACGGCCAGCAGTATGTAATCGCCGGCGGCCACGTTATGATGGAGCGCTTCAACTTCATCAAAATAGACGTTCGATGTTTCGATGGTGAGTTTCCCGCCGCTCGGCATTGCGTCCCTGGCATTGACGACCAGGTTCATGATGATCTGCTCGAGCTGGCTCGGGTCGGCCTTCACATGCTTCAAGCCTTCACCCTGAAGAATGCGCACGTCTACGTCTTCCCCGAGGACTCGCGGAATCATCTTCCCAAGGCCGGCGGTGATCTCACCTAAGTCGATGACCTGCGGAATCATGATCTGCTTGCAGCCGAAGGCAAGTAACTGACGTGTCAAGGCGCTGGCTTTTTCGGCGGCGTCGATGATCTGGTGGCCGGCGTTACGAATCTGATCGCTGCTGGAGCCGCTGGTATGGACCACGTAGGCGTACCCGACAATGACGCCGAGCAGGTTGTCGAAGTCGTGTGCCACACCTTCGGCCAGACGCCCGACAGCTTCCATCTTCTGCGACTGGTGCAGTTGTTGCTCCAGGCGCCACCGTTCGGTGATGTCGCGGGCGATGGTGGAAGCTCCCACCACCGCGCCATGACTGTCGCGAATGGGGGAAACGGTCAACGCAACCTTGATCTGCTTGCCGTCTTTTCGCATGCGAACCGTGTCGTAGTTGGTGCTGACTCCCTCGCGCGCGCGCCGCACATTCGCAGCGACTTCGTCTTCGGAGTCGGGTGGCAGAAGAATCTTTGCGGATTTAGCAAGAACTTCGGCGGACGTGTAGCCGTAAATCTCCTCCGCCCCAGGATTCCAGGATTGTATGACGCCGTCCAGATCCTCGCCGATAATGGCATCATGCGAGAATTCGACGATGGCGGCCAGTTGGCGCAGTGTGTGCTCCGCTGCCACGCGTTCAGTGATGTCGCGCAGTCGCACGGTCATTACTTTCCCGCCGCCAGCCTCGAACTTGGAGATGGAAGCTTCGGCTGGAAACTGCTTGCCGTCCTTGCGCAGGCCGTAGATGCTGCCGCGCTGGTTCATCGGGCGCAGCGCGTCGGGCGAATTGGCAAATGCTTGCAAATGACCTTTATGAATCTTCCGGAACTGCTCGGGGAGGAGCATATTGACCGACTTGCCGAGTACGTCGGCTGCGGCATAACCAAAGATCTTTTCGGCCCCGGCATTGAAGAGGCTAATGTTCTGCCGTTCATCGATGGTCATGATTGCATCTTCGGATATTTGAACCACTCCACCGAAGCGCAGATGTGACTTGTTCAGCTCCGATGCTGTGCGTTGCAATGAGGCCGACAGCGCGAATACCAAGGCCGATGTACCCACGAACCCAAAATAGTGTGCCAGATTCATTGTTCCTGGAGAGTCGGATTGGGAGGGCAGGAAGACGCAGAAGATCGCAAGCGCGGCGCTAAGGACGCCCGAAACAACTCCCGGCTTCCACCCGCCGTACCAGGTAGCCAGCGCAATCGCAGCAACAAAGAAATAATAAGGTCGGCTGAATACGGGAAATAGCATGGTCAGCGCGGCAGCTACCAAAGTCATGAGCAGCGCCAAGGCGAAGCAAGCCAAAGCTTTGTCTCGGCCAAACTTGTTCGAAATGACGTTGCTGACGGAACCGTGTTGCAGATCGTGTCCGGAGTCGCCGTGCTGATATTCAGTTGTTGGCATCTCTTGAAAGGCTCCCATCCCAATATGCAGACGGACAATCTGCAACGGTCGCCTGCTTGCCTAGACGAGGCAAGGAAGTGCCAAAGCTCAACGTATCACATAAACGTGTGACATGCGTCACGCAAAGGAGAGCGGAAGATCCTGGGGGTCTGCTGGTCCCTACGCAAGTGAGCCCGATGATGCAGGAAAAGTTTCTCTATGTCTGCGACACCCAGCATACGTGGGAGTGGGATGCACTTTGCTGCCTGGATCATGAATCCGCGCATCCAAAACATATGTTCTGACTCTAATATTCAGAGGTTTAGCATGAGTAAGAACATCGCTGAGCGAGGGTACACCAAGGCTGATGTCCTGGTCTCCACGGACTGGGTCGAGGAACACCTGAATGATCGGTTCGCATAGCCGAATCCAACGAAGACCCGCTTCTGTATAACTCCAATCACATTATTGGTGCTGTCGAGATTGACTGGACACGGGATCTCAACGATCCGATCCGGCGAGACTATCTGGGACGTTCTGCATTCGACAAGCTGATGCGCAGAATTGGAGCGACTCGGGATACGATGATTGTTCTCGATGGCGACAAAAATAACTCGTGGCGTCAAGCGGTACAATTCTCATTCGTGACTGCGCCCATGTTCCATGTACCCCGAATTTAGGCTCCCCCAATTTCCCCTTACTCGACGCTCTTTCCGACGTATACCAAGTCCTGAGCCGCTGGAAAGTCTACGCTGCTTTCTCTTCCCCTTCTTCGCGGATGCCAGACAGGACTTTCTCTGCAAGTTCGGCTGAGAGTTCGTTCATACCGTGGGCGGTGCGACCGTGTTCCGCGATCTGTAGGAGTATTTCCTCCTCCGTTTGACCGCGAGCTACAAAGTCACACTCTACGCCAACATCTCTGCAAAAAAACAAAGACGACCCAACGAATGAACAACACCGCCAAATTCGAGAACAGCGGTCGTAATTTCCATCGGACTCATATTCAGTAGCGATGTTTTGCATCGCCATAGGTTCACCGAACTCTGCCTTTAAACGGTCCGGCGCATTGCGCTAGGCCACAGTGTGCTTCGGCACCAAGTCTCCTTCCCACTCTATGCCGCCTCGGATGACCAAAGAAAGCTATAGGCCTCGAGTCGCTAATAGGACAGTGGTTGGCAACCTGCCAACCGATCACTGCTTGCAAGTGCCGAGAACCGGACGGCGTCGGTACCGCGGAGTATGAGAACACAGCAAAGGCAATGGAACCAGTCCGCCGCTGAGCGGCGGACCAAATGCTCCAGACGACGAGCTCATCGTAGAGGGGGGCTAGATGCCGCGAGATCTTAGCGGTTCCGGTCTGCGGGGAAAAATGTCTCTTGACATCCCCTTTTATAGGACTCTCCCACAGCTCCGGCGGCGGTCGTGTTAAGCTGTCCAACCCACCGGGACTCTCAGTATGACTGGACCAATAACGGGGGGCAGATCACCCGTAGTCGCAAAAACCACACTCCGCCGCCCGAATTCATTGGCAAAGTTGTCAAGCAATGAGAGACAATGGTTGTCTCATAAAGAACACTCCACTTCGTAAGGAGAGCAGTTAATGTACACAACAGTGCGACGGTACGAGAGCGTGACCAACCCAATGGAAGCCGCAAACCGCGTAAAAGAAGGCTTCATGCCGCTTATCTCGAAATTAGCCGGGTTTGTCGAGTACTATTGGGTGGACCTCGGACAGAACACGGCGCTTTCTGTGAGTGTTTTCAAGGGCTTGCCCAATGCCATCCAGTCCAATGAGGTGGCGGCAAATTGGGTAAAAGCCAACCTGGCCCAATTCTTGCCGAAAAATCCTCGAATCGAGAGCGGCAAGATCGTAGCGCACAAAGCGAGCAGGGCCGGCGCCTAGTTATCAGCGCGAACCCCAAAATTGCGAGGCACACAAAAAGCTCCGGCTCAGCCGGAGCTTTCATGTTTGGTGTCCCTATCACACCCAGTTGCCTTCTCGATAGGGCTCTGCTCTACACCGCGGTGACTCGAAGGGGTCCGAGGCCGCGCGTCATGATGGTGTCGTGAGCCACGGCGAGCAGTTCAGCCTGCTCGCGCAGCGCCTCGGCACGCTCCTCAGCGACATCCAGACACAAGATTCTGGTGGTCGATGACGAACGTCCCTATTTCAGGTCCGGGGTTTGGGATAAGCATCAGGGTAGACCTCGTAGATGCAGTCAGGGCATAACCCATGCGTGAAGTCAATCCCTGCATGCTCGTGGAAATAGTCGTCTACGCTCTTCCAGTATTGCTGGTCGTCTCTGATTCTTTTGCACTTCATGCAAATCGGAATGATGCTCCGCAGCGTCGTTATTTCGGTGATGTCCTCGACCATCAATACAGCTAAACCTTCTCCGTTACTGCTCGGCAACGGGCTCGTTGTTATCAAGAGCGCCAAGTCCTTCAAGGAAGAACCTTGCTTGACATGCAAGTTCATTCGTTTGCGGCTGACTATTTGTCCCTCTAAGCATGTTGCGACTGAATTGCGAATGACGCAACTGCGGCAAGCGGGGCTTCTTCCGCACCCTTCCGGGACATCGGTTGAATGTAAGCACTGGAGAATATCGCCTCCGCGCTTCTTGTATACCGTTCGCTCGTCTTGACCGCAGAACTGGACGGCTGCTCCATTGAGTTTTTGTATCTGCACGTCGTCATCGACCACGAATATTGCGGTGGGAATCGCGTCGAAAATCGTGCGGTCAAACGTCACATTAGATGTCATAGCAACTTTGTTTATCGTCAACCTGAGACGGCGACCTGTCCTGTTGGAATCGCTCCCCATATTCTACACGGTGGCGGAGCCATCCTGCCGAAGGCTGCTGACCGCAGCTACGGATTGATTCAAGCTCTGGCTGGATGTCTGCGCGACAAGCGGCAGGCCGGCAAGGTCGATCACTCTTTGCGCGAATTGTCGGCCCAGCGCGTGTTATCGATTGCTTGTGGCTATCCAGACGCCAACGACTCGGCCCGCCTGTCCTGCCACTGCTTCAGGGGCAATGAGGTTCGGCTGTGGCTCAGCATTCTTGCCTACAACCTTGGGGACCTCTGGCGGCGGCTGGCTCTGCCGGCGGAATCAGCTGAGAATCCGTGAGGAAGGAGCAGTGTCGGCGAAATCGATGGGAAATGCTCACGATGACGCATCGGAGGCCGCTACGGCACCGGATCACTCAGCTTCTCGACCGCAGAAGGGAGTTTGGTCTTGCAAAACCAGCTATCAGCGGTAAAATTCAGGTGAATGAGAGCTGAAAAAGGAGATTCCAGTTTAGGCACACGGGCATTTCTCAGAGTTACCTAGGGCTTTTAGCTAATGGGCCGATTGGCATCTGGTAGTAGGCTCGTGAAAACTCCCACCTTTACGATTGGCGCGCCTCTTTCGACGGAGGACGCGCTTTTCGAGTCGAAGTTTTCGGGCGAAGAAGAACGGATCGAAGCCGGCACTCGAGCGACAAAGATTACTGGACAGTATGAGTCTTAAAAGAAAATTTCAGCTGATTGTAGCTGTTGCGGTTGCCGGCCTTTTCGCAGTGTCCGGAATGTGGCTCCAGAGTGAGCGGACACGCATCCTAAGCGAGAAACAAGCAGAGACCCAAAGCCTGGTACAGGCCGCCTACAGCGTTCTCGATGAACAGCATGAGCTGGAAGTAGAGGGATTGATCACTCGACACGAAGCTCAGTCTCAAGCCATCAAGATAATCCGGGCCATGCGTTATGGCCGTGGCAACTACTTTTGGATTAATGACTTGAAACCCGTCGTGATCATGCATGCATCCATTCCCGAGTTGGAGGGTAAAGATGTCACCGAATACAAAGATCCGACGGGAAAGAAGATGTTCGTCGCCTTTGTCGAAGTGATTAAGAAATCAGGCAGCGGATTCGTTTCCTACATGTGGCCCAAGCCTGGCCAGTCAATCTCGGCCAAGAAGATCTCATTCGTAAAAGGTTTCGAACCCTGGGGATGGGTCATCGGCACCGGAATCTACATTGACGATGTGGATGCCGCGTGGCGCTCCAACGCCATCACCGCCGGGGCAATTGGCCTGGCATGTATATCGATTCTTTTGATCGTCTCCCGGAGTGTCTCGCACTCGATTTTCCGTCGCCTCGAATCCGTTGTCGATCAAATGAAGATGGTGGGCCGCGACGATCATAGCTTGACCAAACGGATCGTGTTGCCGCCTGCGAACCCTGCTTCTGGATCTGAAGCTATTATCCGGACCGATGAGGTTGACCTTCTGGTTGCCGGATTCAATGACATGATTTCGCAGATACAGAAGCGCGACCAACAGTTGCTGGAACATCGTGAACACCTTGAGCGCGAAGTTGTCAGACGTACTGCCGAGCTAGGTGAAAGCGAAGAGCGCTTTCGCCGAATCGTGGAGACCGCGCAAGAGGGAATCTGGGTGATTGATGGAGAGATGGTCACCACCTACGTGAACCGGCGACTGGCTGAAATGCTCGGCTACAAGGCGGAGGAACTGATTGGCCATCCTTTGCTCAAGTTTATGGATGAAGCCGCTCGCGTTGAAAAATTGCAACACATTCAGCGGCGTAGGCAAGGGGTTAGAGAACAGTATGAATTCTGTTTCCGGCGGAAAGACGGCTCTGAGCTTTGGACCCTGATCTCTGCCAGCCCATTGGTGGATGAGAAAGGCGAGTTCGTCGCATCGATGGCCCTGATCACCGACATAACCCAGCGCAGACTCGCCGAACAAGCCCTGCGGCGGTCGGAAGCGGAGCTGCGGTCACTCATTCGAAATGCCCCGTATGGGATTTACCGTGTCACCGCCGACGGCAAGTTAATAGATGTAAATCCCGCCTTGGTCGAGGCTCTCGGTTATGACTCTGAGGCTGAGTTGTTGACGATGAATCTCGCCAGCGTTTACGAAAGACCTGCTGAGCGGTCGGTTATAGTCGAGAGAATGCTGCGGGATCGATTCGTACGCGACGTGGAAGTTTGCTGGAAGCGCAAAGACGGTACTCCTATCACGGTCATGCTCAACGGGCACTATGATCAGGACGACGGGGAAGACTGCGTTATCGAAGGCTTTGTGGACGACATAACCGAAGAGCGCCTGCTCGCAAAGCAATTACAACAAGCACAGAAGATGGAAGCCATCGGACGTTTGGCTGGCGGTGTGGCGCACGATTTTAATAACTTGTTGATGGTAATCAACAGCTACGCGGAAATGCTGGACGAGAAGCTTGAAGACGATCCCCTCCAAGAAATGGCTCACCAGATTCTCAAGGCCGGAGAGCGGGCGGCTTCGCTGACCAGGGAGTTATTGGCGTTTAGTCGGCAGCAAGTGCTAATGCCCAGCGTTTTGGATCTGAACAAACTCGTCATGGACTCGAGAAGTTGGCTCTCCCGGCTCGTAGGGAAAGACATAGAACTGTGCATTGTTGCAGATGGTGAACTTGGCCGTGTCAAAGCCGATGCTTCGCAATTGCAGCAAGTGATCATGAATCTGGCGGTGAACGCGCGGGATGCCATGCCCTCCGGCGGCAAATTGACAATCGAGACCGCCAATGCCGAACTGGATGAAAATTCTTCTCGCACACGAGGAGCCCTGATAAAGTCCGGCTCCTATGTAATGCTGGTGATGAGCGATACGGGTATTGGCATGGATAAAGAAGTGCAATCCCGCATCTTCGAGCCGTTCTTTACCACCAAGGAGCTGGGCAAAGGTACTGGACTTGGACTTTCCATTGTGTATGGAGTGGTAAAGCAGAGCGGGGGCCACATCTGGGCTTACAGTGAACCTGGACGGGGCACGACTTTTAAGATTTACTTACCCCGAACTGATGAAGCAGGAGAAGCAACCTTCTTTGATGACCAGGTTCGAGAGACTCGGCGGGGATCGGAAACGATCTTGCTGGTCGAAGATGAAGACGGCGTAAGGCGCGCGCTTGGCGACTTCCTCCGGAGCAATGGGTACTCCGTCCTCAGCGCATGCAGCCCTAATCTCGCAATCCAATTGGTCGAACAACATCAAAGGCCCATCGACTTGCTGATCACCGATGTGTTAATGCCAGGAATGAACGGATGGGAATTAGCGCGAAAGTTGGAATCCGTGCGCCCAGGCCTGAAGGTGCTGTACATGTCCGGGTATACGGAGCGAGGTGTCATCACCGCTGGAACACTCGATTCCGCGCACAGGTTTCTCCAGAAGCCGTTTTCGATGAATGTACTTGGCCAACAATTGAAAGCACTCCTGGAAGAAGATGGCACACGGCAGAAGAGCATGACCGTGAACCTCTAGCATGGAAGCGATTTTCGCTTACCGGTGAACGGCAATGGGTAAAATATTTGCTATGCGTACCCGGCGCCATCGCTAGCGCCGAGAATCGTCCGGGCGCGGAACGAGCGCTCGATTACTTCATGGCTCACCAAGAGGGGATCGGACCGCTCTTCTTCGAAGACGCGAAAGATTACCTCGCCTTCCTTGAAGGTTTGGGGATCCAGCGGTTGAACATCGAAGAGAAAGGCACCAAGAACGTCTCTAGACCTAGTGAGATTAGACTGGTGTCGTATGATCCACAATCCCGAATACGCTGGAGAGAAGCGCTGCCTATAAAGTCGCGTGACGTTCTCTGGCCAACACGGACACGACAAGGGGACAGTGACTCGACGCACGTTTGGGAATCCTCGCGCATTTGAATGCATCCCCCAAAAAACCACTCGTAGGCAGTTTAGGCTTCCGGTTCTTCATGCTGATGGCGTGGATTGCATGGCCGTGGTTAGTAAATAGGAACGGGAACAGCGATAGCCCTCTCCCGTGAGTGGTTTCACGGAACAGCGCCGAGTCGCTGACAAACCTTGCCACAAGCCGACTTCACAGCCTCCCGCCAGTCTTCAGCGTGATACTCATGCTTCATGCTCAATGCTTCCGTGCTGTTTTCTCCGTTTCTACACCAGACCAATGATGAACTGGCGAGAGAGATTGCGGAGCGCAAGCTGGCGGATGACGCGCTGCGAAGGAGTGAGGAGCGGTACCGATCCATCGTTAAAGCCTCCCCCGACGACATTACGATCACGGATGTTGAGGGTCGCATCCTCATGGTTTCGCCCATGGCCGTGACGATTTTCGGGTGCGAAGGGAAAGAAGAAGAAGAATTTCTGGGACGTCCGCTCACGGATTTCATCATCCCCGAGGATCGGGATCGCGCATTGTCGCAAGTTGCCCGCAAACGCCAAGGCATCGCAACGGGCGCGGCTGAATACCGTGGACTGCGCCCCGACGGAAGCACCTTCGACATTGAGGTAAACAGCGAGTTCATACGAGATGGGAACGGATCGCCCACCGGCATGGTCGTCATTGTCCGTGACATCACCCAGCGGAAGCAGGCGGAGGCAGAGCGGAAGAAGCTGGAGGCCCAAAACCGGCAACTGCAGAAGGCCGAAAGTCTGCGCTGCATGGCCGGGGCCATCGCCCACCACTTCAATAACCAGCTCGGAGCGGTGATGGCGAATCTGGATTTGGCCATGATGGAGCTTTCTCAAGGAGCCAGTGCCCACGCAAAGATTGCCGCGGCCATGAAAGCGTCCCACAAGGCAGCAGAGATGAGCGGCCTGATGCTTGCCTACCTCGGGCAATCGTTCGACAAACATGAACCGCTGGACCTTTCGGAGAACTGTCGCCAAACGCTACCCAAGCTTCAACTTCTTATGTCGGCAGATGTGGTGCTGGATGCCGATTTGCCTTCTCCGGGGCCGGTCATCATGGCGAACGCGAATCAGATACAGCAGCTCCTGACCAACTTGACCACCAATGCCTTGGAGGCCTTTGGTGAAGGCCGAGGTGCAATTCACCTGTGCGTAAAAACGGCTTTCGCCGAGGATATTCTCACAGGGCACCATTTCCCTCTGGACTGGCAGCCGCAGAACTATGCTTATGCCTCTCTCGAGGTGACAGATGCGGGTTGTGGAATTGAGGAGAAGGACATAGAGAAACTCTTCGATCCGTTTTTCTCTACGAAGTTCGCGGGCCGCGGCATGGGCCTCGCCGTCGTCCTGGGAATTGTGCGTGTCCACAGTGGCGTTGTCATGGTAGAGAGTGAACCGGGCCGGGGTAGTACCTTCAGGGTCTTTCTTCCGATGTCTGAGGATGCCATTCGGCAACCGAACACGGCCCTGTAACAGCAGGCCGCAGCCTCAAGGGGCGGCAGATCAGTGCACGGCCCGGAACCAGCGTTGGGGACAGTTACCCGGCTTGTGAGCGAATCGGCAATCCGGCAGTGATCTGGCCTCGGCATGACGAGATTAGCAATGGTTGCCAGCCGGCTTTGCGATCTATCGCTCACAAGCTGCTACCAAGAACCGCGATGTATCTCTGCACGTGTTCAATCTCGGAGCAATTCATGTTCGTATTCGATACAAATATGAGCTGCGTCACCATCTACGCAGGGGAGAGTCACGGTTTCAGGTGATAGCAGTCACTGCCGGGAGCAGGTGCAATGATCGATAAACAAATCTCTCTACTCAAATTACGCCAAAAGGTTTGTTGGTCCACGCCGGGGCCAATCTCAAATTCATTTGGGCCCGGATTAATACCGTTGAAGGCAAATGTCACCGCAGGGATATGACGTGGCAAATGATGCTATCAAAAGGGAAGAATGCGGGCTTAAGGCTTGGAATCAGACCTGTCGTAGCCGGTGCCGCACTTCTGTTCGGATTCTCGGATTTTGCCTTCTCCCACTGGCTGCTTGACCTTCATTTACCCATCAATCTGGATTGCATAGCGCAAGCAACGATTGTTGCCCTCGGAGCAGGATTTGCCCTTTGGCTGATTTTGCGTGGAATCAACGAGCGGCGCAAGATGTTAGAAGACGAGTTGTGTCGATGCGCCGAACTGAATCATACACGATCGCCATACGTTGCCAAGAAGGGTCATTCGCGCAAAACATTCACATTGCGAGGCTTCCCGGGGACCACGCCGAGAAATGGTTACAATAGTGGCTTTCCGAGTTCAAAAGGAAATTTCAGCTTAATGAAAGGGGCAAACTGGCTGTGAGCAATATCTCTTCGGAAAAGGTTCGTGCGGAAGTGACGCGATATTGGACGGCTTTCACCGGGAAATCGGCTGACATTATGGCAAGCATGTACGCTCCGTATGCCATGGTCTTTCCTACCTGGGCCACTCGTCCGGAGCCGGCCCGGCTGACGGTAGCACGCCGCCAGCGGGAGTACTTCAATCCCAAGACTTCGATCACCGGTTATCCGGGCGAGATCGAGGTTACGCTACAGGACACCACCGCTGTAGCCGTGTATACCTACCAGTTGCATATCGTCAATTCGGAGACCGGTCCTCGCGGCACCGAATCGCACACTCTCAACGGCCGGGCAACGCAGGTTTTTGCGCTGGATCACGAAGGCAAGTTGAAGATCGTCCACGAACACCTCTCGGTTGCACGCAAGTGAATCACTCCGGCACGTCTTAAGGGGTAACTGCTCTGAAGCGCACCCGTAGTATTGAAAGAAGATGTTGCCGAATTGGCAACTCTGCCCATTTTCGGTTGTGCTGCAGCCTGTAGTCTGAAAACGTCGCGCCCCATCGGCAGACTCGCTGCTCTCTCGGCCGTCAATAATGAGGGCCGGTAGAGGGTCCGAATCCCTCTGCCGATCCGCTCGCGCTTGTGCGGGTGACGGGCGACAATAGAAATTCCCGGCGATGGGGAAGAACGCTTGACATCCGACATGCGGGGAAAGTGCCTCTGCTTAGAAGGCAGGTGCTCTATCGTGCTTGCATCCTTCTTTGGCGACTCCCCCGACCTCCAGCTTAGGAAGCCGCTGTTCCTTTAATTCCGCACCAGGGCCATGCTACATAGGCATCGGCTCGGGATAGGGATCGGTTCCAGGGATAAGGTCTGGGTCCGAACCCGGCTGCGGCTCGGGATCTGGTGGTGGCTCGGGATTTGGATCCGGCGAAGGCGGATAGGGGGCCTTGGCAATTTTGTCGGTGGCGAATTCCATGCCGATTAGATGCCGCTTTAGGCGCGCCTCGAGAAAACGCGTCTACGGTGCATCCTGTCGAGTCGTTCTTCTTGTATTTTGGGAGAAATTTGGGTTTTGGGCGTTTCGCGCTTTGCCTCTGGTGGGCTGCCGTCATCCCGTGAGAAAGGACATTATCACATATAGGTTGGCGGCCGGAAGGCCCTCGCTCCAGGGGTTGTTTGGCGGTAGTTCGAGGGCCAACCTCATCACCGGCCTGCGCGATCCGCGGGCAGGGTGCAAGACAGAACGGGTGATCAACGCCGTCGAAGACGGGATCTTTCTGGCCAACCAGATTTACGAAAAGGCTCTGCTGCGCTTCGGCCAGGGCAACATCGATTTCAAGTGGTGAGTACGGGCCGGCAAAGGATCCGACACCAGCGCACAGGCCATCACTTGGATTCTTAGAGCCCCGACAACTGGGGCCGATAATCGATCGAGTACGTAAATGGGATATGGCAACGATTCGCGACAAAATGGGCCATTTGGGCGATTTTGCGCCACTTACTATCTACAAGGCTTCCCGGCGGTTGTTGGTTCGATCAGCAACTCTCTATTGAATGTCGCCTTGCGAACCAGCGAGGCGATGGGGGCCACTCTGGACAACCCCGTTTAGCACTGCTGAATCTGTTCCATCCTGCTGCCGATCGCAGCCAGACAGGACGGCACATAAAATGATGTACGAAGGACTGCGCCCCACGCTAAGAAGGCCAATGCCGCTCACACTCATACGAGTTGTCCTAGCAGTACTTCTCGCGCCAGTTCCTTCCACTGGGTCACCTCAATCCGACAAAGATCTTGCCCAGCAAATTTTCGACACCATGGTCCAGTTGCCGGGAAACCAACCGGGCTACCGTCTTATCCATGCGAAGGGGATCGTCTGCGAGGGAACATTTGCACCGACAAAAGAAGCCGCAACGCTTTCGCGCGCGGAACATTTCCGCGACGTTATGGTACCTGTAATTCTTCGCTTCTCGGAGGCGCCACCCGACCCTGCCGTTTCAGACATCGCTCCTGATGCGGCTCCATACGGAATTGCGGTTCGCTTTAAGCTCTCGGGCGGCAAGGAAACCGACATCATCGCGTCTTCGCACAACGGCTTCTTTGTTGGCACAGGGGAGGATGTGCTTGCATTTCAGAAAGCCAAAGTGGCAACGGATCGTACAAAGCCCCATCCTTGGCCCATCGAAGCGTTCCTGGCTACACATCCCCGCGCTTTGAAGTTTGTGAAAGATCCGAAACCGATCCCCGTCAGCTTTGCCACGGAAGCGTATTACGGCGACGATACGTTCCTATTGGTCAACCAAAAAGGACCGAAGCAGGCGGTTCGTTACCAGATTCTTCCGGTTGCCGGTCAACATTACCTGACCGACTCGGAGGCCAAACTTAAGTCTCCCAACTTCCTCTTTGAAGAGCTTAGGACGCACCTCGCGCAGGAGCCGGTGAAGTTTCGCTTTCTCATCCAACTCCCTAATTCCGGCGATCCCACAAATGATGCTTCGCTCGCATGGCCTGACGACCGCAAGACAGTTGAGCTAGGCACGATCACCATCACTTCCGTCGTCTCCGATAGTGACACGGCCCAAAGGGCGCTTGCGTTTGATCCCACACGGCTCACGGATGGAATCGAACTGTCCGATGATCCGTTGCCGGCTCTGCGCTCCAGGGTTTCCAAGCTCTCATGGATGCATCGCCAGGGCCACTAGTCATTTGCAAACGGGACGGGGCGGCCCACCCAACGCCTAGGATGGGGCGCACCCATCCCAGGACACCATAATCCGCGACACGCTGTTGATACCCCATTGCGGGAATTGCGCGACGCTGCCGGCATTGAGTGCGTTGCGCAAACGATCGGTTGTGCAACAAATCGGCTATCGTTGGTTTTCGCGGGTTGTAACCTTCAGAGATAAATGGCGGGGTTTCTTCGGCGCTATTTGGTGGCCGATCCTACGGGCGTAGCCGATTTTCATGGTGTAAAAACCAAATAGTGTGCTTATTATGAACCGTGTCTTTTGCACCATAGTTCTGCAACCGTATTTCTATCACTTGGGTTATTTTTTTGCTCCGGCATGGATGAGGTGCAAAACAAAGGTTATTGAACCGTATCGCTTTTACGTGCGGCGCGTCGCAAGAGAGAGGGCGATATGGTTGGGAACGAAAAGACGACGCTTATAGCATCTGCTCTCACGGAGGAGCAGCGCCAATTGGCCATGGAACGCTTTGCCGTTCTCCGGCCCCACCTTGAAGAGGACGTTCCGCTGGCGCAGGCGGCCCGGCATGCCGGGGTTGCGGTTCGGACGGTTGAGCGTTGGTTATGTCGCTATCGTCAGATGGGACTCGCCGGGCTGGCGCGTTCCGTCCGGGGTGATGCTGACGCACATAGACTGCCTGCTGATCTTCTCGCGCTCATTGAAGGCATGGGGCTTAAGAAACCGCGATCTTCAGCCGCAACCATTCATCGGCGCATCAGCAAAATAGCCAAGGCGCAAGGCTGGCCCATTCCTTCCTACAGCACGGTCTATGCAATTGTCGCCGCTCTTGACCCGGCAATGGTGACACTGGCGCATGAAGGGGCCGAAGCCTTTCGCAATCGCCACGAACTTATACATCGACATCGTGCAGATGCGCCTAACGCTGTCTGGCAAGCCGATCACACTATGCTTGATCTGCTTATTCTTGATGAGAGTGGCAAGCCAGTCCGTCCCTGGCTTACAACCGTGATGGATGACCATTCCCGTGCCGTCGCCGGTACGATGGTGTTCCTTGGAGCACCGTCCATCCTCAATACCAGTCTCGCGTTGCGACTGGCTATCTGGCGCAAGGCCGACCCATCTTGGCCCGTGTGCGGTATCCCCGATGTGCTCTATGTCGATCACGGCAGCGACTTCACCAGCAACCATCTCGATCAGGTCGCGGCCAGTTTGCGCTTCCGCATTGTTTATTCCGCTATCGCACGACCGCAAGGGCGAGGCAAGATCGAGCGCCTTTTCGGTACGCTCAATTCAGAACTCCTGCCGGAACTGCGAGGACACTTGGTAAACGGTAAACCGGCGACAGCACCCAAGTTGTCATTGAACGAGTTGGACAAGGCGATTACCGCTTACATCACCCAGACCTATCATGCCCGCGCTCATAGCGCGACGAACGAAACGCCGCTTGATTCTTGGCGCGGCAAGGGATTTCTGCCACGCCTGCCTGAAAACCTTGAAGAACTTGATCTGTTGCTTGTGATGCATGCGGAGCCGCGAACAGTACGACGCGACGGCATTCATTTCCAAGGATTGCGCTACAACCATCCGACCATGGCGTCCTATGTCGGCGATGACGTTACTATCCGCTATGATCCGCGCGACTTGTCCGAAATCAGGGTCTTTCACCGCAACAATTTCCTCTGCCGTGCGGTAAGCGAGGAACATGCTGGCGAGGTCGTAACCTTAAAAGACATTCAGGCCGCGCGCCGGGCGCATCGGCGTTCCTTGCGTACAACTATCAATGAACGCATCTCGAGGGTCGTCGATTTTCTGCCAGTTCAATCGCCGCCGAAGGACGAAATCGAAAAAGGGAACCGTTCCCCTGGTAAGTCCAGAACTAAGCTGCGTATCTATCAGGAGGATGATAGATGAGCGGTGAACGAGACGGGACTTTCATCGCGACGAAGGAGCATCGCCGGTTCACAGAGTTTGCCGAAGCCGTGCGCAAGCACCGCTACATCGGCCTTTGTTACGGATCTGCGGGTGTAGGAAAAACCTTGTCCGCGCGCCGCTATGCTCACTGGGATCAAGCCGAACCCCTCATCCAAAACTGGGATCGTCGTCACCCTTCCCAAGCGAAGGTCAAGGCGGCCTTAGCGCGTTCACGTACCGTTTTTCACACGTCGGCTGTTCTTGGCACTTTGCGCGACCTGCGAGAAACTCTCAAACATAATATCGGCCGGGTGGAAACGTGCATTGACGATCATCTTCATCGCCACGTGAAGGGTTGTCGGGTCATAACATCTTGTGAGTTTGTCGTTGAAATGCTGATCTTTGACGAAGCCGAGCGCTTGTCGGTAACGGCGCTCGAATTTATCAGGGATCTATTCGACCGCACCGGCGTCGGCATCATCCTCATCGGCATGCCGGGTATGGAAAAGCGTCTTTCTCGCTATCCGCAGCTTTACAGCCGCGTTGGATTTGCCCACCACTACCGGAACTTGCAAGGCGATGAACTCTCCTTCGTTCTCACCAGACATTGGCGCAAACTCGGCCTCACGCTCGACGAAGCTGACTTCACAGACACACAGGCCATTGCCTCAATCGCTCGTATCACGGGCGGCAACTTCCGGCTTCTTCATCGGCTGTTCGTGCAAATCGAGCGGATCCTTAAAATTAACGGCCTGTCAGTCGTCACCGATGATGTGGTCGAAGCGGCCCGCAGCACCCTTGTCATTGGCACATAGCGCCGAAGAAACCCCGCCACTTATCTCTGAAGATCACAGTTGATTTTCGCGGGTTATCGCGGTGCACAAAGGTATTGCATTACTGAATTGATTGGCAATAGATTTGTGCAATGCTGATTAATTTGTGGCGCTGGAGTCAGGCCTCTCAATCGAGGTACGCGGAACGCAAATCTTGTAAGTACTTGCGTCCGCTGGAGGCCTTCTCCCGATAGATGCGCCCGCATCTATCGGCTTTGAGAGCCGCTACCTGCTCGGCGGTGTCTTGGTCATCGAGTCCGCGGGTGCAGTGAGAGTCTGCCACTCTGGCAATAATCATATAGTGCGAGAGTAGCCAAAGAACGCCTTTGGCCACCTCGCTTGTGCTCAGCCATTATGCACCCGCTGTCTTTGGGCGAACTTCTAGAGTCTGCGATCCCCGTCCAGAAGAGGCCAGCAGTTCCGGTAGGATCCCATACCGCTCCGGTACCAGCGTGATCTTTGCCTTACTTTCGACCAGCCTTTGGGTTTCGAGAATTTCAAACATTGCGGATTCCACGTCCGGATCGGCTGCTACCTTGTTCAGCGCCTCGCCCACAATGCGCGGACGCATCGCGGCGGCCTTGGCAAACTCCACCGCAGCCTGTCGCTCGGCAGTGCTGGTAATGATGCTCACCTGGTTGGAACCGCTCTGCTTGATAGCCGCAGTCACCTGGCGAAGCCGGTTCACCACCTTCTCTTCGATCTGTTTGATCATCTCGAGGTCGCGGAAATGGACCTTGCGAATGTAGATCGAGCCCAGTTTGTAACCCCATTCATGAGATTTTGGCGAAACCTCGTCGCGTACCGTCTGACTCATCGTGTGGCGGTTTTGTGAGCATATCCGCCAGCTTCATGTTGCTGAGGCAGCGCACCGTGGAATTACTGACGTTGGCCGCCAGTGATCCGCGCGGGTCCGCGTTCTTGAATAGGAATGCTACTGGATCAGAAATGAACATCTCGTACCAGATACCAATGCCCATCGGCGCACCCTCTTCTGAGTTGACCGGCTGGCTGCGCAGATACTGCTGGTCGATACGCATATCTAGAACGTAGCGCTGACCGAACCACTGTACGATCGGAGCTGATACTCCAATGTCGCGCAACAGTATGTGCAGACCTGGTTCCTTAATGATTGCCTTCACTCGCCCGAAGAGGACGTAGACGAGGCACTGACCCTCTTCAACGATGGTGTACACGCCGCACGAGCGCATTAAGACGAATACACCGGGAAAAGCAATAAAACAGAGAACAAAGGCAACTACGGCAGGGAATAGGATCATTTCGATTTCGACTCCATAACCACCTGTTGGGTCTGGCCAAACAAGCCGAGACGTACATTGCGGACGTAAGCTCGCAGGGCGTTTTCGCCGGTGGCTTTCAGTTGAGTCAATTGGTCAGCGAGCGCGACGAGCGGCTGCACTTCAGCTTGTGCCTTTAACGTCTCAATTTCGACCGCACGCTTGGACTGCTCAATCCGCTGGTCAGCAGTGGCCTGCGCCAGGCTGATGTCGGAAGACACCATATTGTGGGCCGTGTTGATGGCCGCTAGCGCAGATTCCACCTCGGAAGGCGGGTCAATGCCAGTGATTAGCGAGGCGTCGAGGACGATGCCATAACGCGCATCCGAAGAGCTGCACTCCTTGTCCATATGCTCGTTAAGATCGCGCAGATTCTTGCGTAGATCGTTGATTGAGATACCGGCTGCGGCTGAGATGCCCGCCGCGGCCACATTGCTCGGATCCGGCGGGGCTTCGAAGGTGGCAATACGCTCGCGCAGAACTGAGACAAAATATCCCATGACGTGCGCAATAGGTCTTTTCACTCCGAACAGATACGCATAGAGGTTACGTTCTGAAATGTGGTAGCGGATCTGTCCGGTCAAGCCAGTGTTCAACTGGTCCTTGGTGACCGCTTCCAGGATAGTGCCGCCGTTGTTCGCGTTCTTGACCTCTGGATCGTAAGCCATGTTCAACGTCTGCGTGGCGATCGAGACCTTGTACACTTTCTGCCATGGCAGTTTGAAATACGGTCCCCCAGGCATGATGACGCGCACCTGCGGGTATTTGTACCGCTGCTTTTCTTCATCGTTAAGGTTGGCGGAGATTGGATCGTCGAGGGTTGTGACGGTGAGGCGTGGCGCACGTCCGAAAGTGGTTTTTATCGCGCGTTCATTCTGATCGACGGTGTAGATACCGCCCATTAGGATGAGCACAATAATCCATGCGATGAATGCCGCGAAGATTCCAAAGAAAACACTGAATTCCATGTGGGTTACTCCTACAATGTGGAAACGGCGGCTCGGTAAGCCAGCAAGGTCGAGACGAAATTCGACTCTTTCGGCATCGTACACCTCCTGCTCGCGCGGCGTGGGGGATCTGGAAAAGCGCAGTGCACATGCAGATCCACCGGATTTGTATGGGCGAAGCCGATGTGGAATGCGGCAATGGGCGATTGCGAGCGCCTACACCATTCCTCGGGTCAATCTGAACGTCGTCAAGTTGCATAGCGAAGTGAATATGGTCGCCTCCGGCCATTCCGGTCTGGCCGCTCGTGCCCATGACCTGACCTCGTTTCACCATGTCGCCTTCGTGTACGTTAATCTGGCTGACGTGGCCATAGATCGTCTGTAGCCCGTAACCAGTCGATCACGGTGCAATTGCCATAGATACCCAGCGGCACCCGGCCATCAGTGGATGCCTCCACCCCAATATGCTTTGTTACCGCCAGATCATATCCAAGGTGCACCTGCTAATCGATCTTCTTTCCGTTGTATATATAGTTCCGCACGTCAGCGAAGGTCGCTTCCGCCTGAACATGAGACCGCCGCGCGAACGGCGAAATCATAAGAACTTGTCTGCGGACTTACAGCGCAGATCCGAAAGTACCTTGTTGTCAGCGCGCCGCATTTCGTTATTAATCTTCAGAAAACGCGTCACAAGATCGCCGCGCCATTCGGATCAACGTGTAGCCGATCCCCGGTGATGCTCGAGAGTGCTTCAACGCGGTATTGTTCAAGTTTCAACTTCATACGCCGTCTGCCGGGTAGCCATCGCCACCACCACCTATCACCCTCAGTCTGCCTCTCGGGAGGAGATGTTGTAGCTATCGATTTCATGGCTTTTTCTTTTCGCCGTTAATCGCATTTTCCATATCCTGCGCCGTCGGGTAGCACGTTTTCGTTTGATCGCTGGTTTGAATGCACGGCGGAGCCGGATGTTCTGCAAACCATTTGGTAGCCTGCTGCTGCGCTTCGGATAGCTCAGTTGGCGATAGCTTCGCGGCGGCAACATTCAACCAGAAATATGCTTCCACATTGCTCAGCGGAACGCCTTGGCCTTGGGCATACATGTAGCCGAGATTGTACTGTGCGCCAGCATTGTTCTGCTCTGCCGCTTTACGATACCAGCTTGCTGCCTCTGCATAGTTCTGCGGTACACCCTGGCCGCTGTCATACTGCCGACCAAGTTGAACTTGCGCATTGGCTTGGCCTTGCTCTGCCGCTTTGCGATACCAGCTTGCCGCCTGAGCATAGTCCTGCACGAGACTCTGTCCGTTGAAATAGAGATTAGCAAGGTTGTCCTGTGCATCTGCATCACCCTGCATGGCTGCTTTGCGATACCAATATGCCGCTTCGGCAAAGCTCTGTTGAACGCCTTTGCCGTCTTCATACATCGAGCCGAGAGTGTTCTGTGCATTTACAGAGCCCTGCTTAGCTGCCTTGCGATACCACAATGCGGCCTGAACATAGTCCTGCCGGACACCAAATCCTTGCTCATATATCCCGGCGAGTGTAATCTGTGCTGCCGCACTCCCGCCGACAGCCTTCTCTTTGATTGAAGCGACGTATGACGCTATCTTCTGGGACTTCACGGCATCAGCAGACTGTGCCAATGCTCCCGCTACCAGGGCCACGACCACACAAAGGGATAAGAATCGTGCTCTCATAGGACTATTCCTTCTTGGCAGCCGCGTTGTTGGAACCGCCGCATTCCATCAGCGTACCACCACCATTGCCGGGTGTACTATGGAGATGATACGGCATCTATCTATCTTGTTTTCAGGGGGATGAAATGAAACCTCTAGTGGCAGTAACCGCTTTGCTGCTCTGTGCTTCCATCGCTCAAGCCCAAACGCTCACCGCCGCTCAAGCCAAAGCTCATGAAGGCGAGAATGCTACGGTCTGCGGGAAGGTAGCGGGTGAACACACCGCAACTCGTAGCCGAGGCGAACCGACTTTCATCAATCTGGATTCCGCCTACCCCAACCAGGTATTCACCATCTTGGTGTGGGGAGATGACAGAGCAGCCGTGGGAACATTACCACCCACAGGCTCGCATATCTGCGCTACAGGTCTGATTAAGGATTACCGAGGCGTGCCCGAAATCGTGGTGAGGCGCAGTCGCCAGTTCAGCAAGTAGTTCTTTAGATTCTCAAACCGCCAAAACAGCGCCGACAGGCTCGTCTTCATCCCTTTAACGGTCTTCTCAAGGTGCCTATGCTAATCTTTCCGGAACACAAATTTGCTCCAAGCCGTGAGGGTAGAAGTGTGAGTCCACGCTGGGCAATCCTTCGATCAACGCTTTTGTGCGGACTACTAATCGCTACGGCGATTCCTGCCCGTTCGCAAGACATAGCCTTCAGGAACGACGGCGTTTCAGTGCCCCCGGAACTCAGTGGAGAGCCAAAAACATTTAGGCAGCCGACTCAGATTGACCGACAACTCTTCGAGGTCATTGGCCACCTGACGGAGCAGGAGCGAGAGAATGTCGGCCTGCTCGCATTAGCTAAATTCATCGAAGAGCATCCGGACTACTCGGACGCATATTTTCTGCGGGCCACAGAGACTTGCGAACTGAAGAGCCCGAATTTCCAACTAATAGCGAGCGACGTTAGAGCTGCGATGTCGCATTCCGGCTCCGAAGTCTATAAGAAGGCTGATTACTATTCACTACTCGGAAAGATCGCTATGCAAGAGGCGCATTACAAAGAGGCGATGGATGATTTGGAGAGCGCCATGTCAAGCGACCTCACAACTTCTACCAGAATATTTAGTATTCGTGGTGTTGAACCGGAGAGGAAATCTGCCCCGTGTGTTTGGAATCTTACCGATCTTGACGCTTTGGTTACGAAGTTCCCGACTGACTATCGTGCTCGGGTCTTCAGAGGGCTCTACTACCAATTCTTCACAACATTCAAGGAGGAATACTTCGAAAGGGCTTTACCAGAATTTCAGCGGCGGAGCGTGTCAACGAGTTTGAGACAGGCAGCGTGAGAGTTTAGTGTCGAAAGGCTTAGCTCTATAGCGGAAATGGTGGGTGAGGTGGTCGGTGGAAGAAGCCGCTCCGAGGAAAAGTCCCAA
>Ga0182030_10006840_pt1 | contig 23936 bp, 19 predicted proteins | sample 812S3MmetaG_FD_121299 | JGI IMG/M metagenome (GOLD analysis project Ga0182030, IMG submission 121299) | Permafrost microbial communities from Stordalen Mire, Sweden - 812S3M metaG (Illumina Assembly) | ecosystem: Environmental > Terrestrial > Soil > Wetlands > Permafrost | place: Sweden...
TCTTCCAGAATTCGTACCCCTTCTTCAGATTCTGGTCGAACCGATGATCGTCAGTGCTCTCGGCGTAATGCTTGAAACAGTCCAGAACGTAGCCCGTATGGAAATTGTCAACCCAGTGCAGATTCGCCTTTTCTCCGTAATACCATGATCCGTCCGCGCGTTGATGCTGCGCCGTGTACTGCATGGCTCTTTGCGCCAGAGCTCGATAAGATTCATTCTCCGTGTAGGAGTGGGTGCGGGCAAGAAAACAGCCGCCAAGCGTGTTTGAGTTATGAACCCAGCAGTCCGGGCCCGGGGTATAGTTGATGCAGACGCCTTCCCCTTCCGGATAAGTCCTCAGATCGCGCACAATATGCTCGCATATGCTGACGGCGATTTGCAGGTATTCATCCTTCCGAAAATGTTCGTACCCGTCCAAGAACGCGTGTCCGATCAGCGACGTCCAGACAACGGTCGGCACACCCTTCGCGATAAAGGAGCTGCGCGACTGATAATCGAAGTGATTGCCCCAGCAGGCTCCTGAGTAGCCGGGCAACCGGTGGTCCATCAGCCATTGCAGGGCAAACTCAGCTTTCTCGGCCCACACCGGATCGCCCGTTGCTTGGTGAAGACGAATGAATCCCCGCGCCAAGAAGCCCATGCCCTTGGTTGAATGTCCCTTGTCAACACCGAGGAGAGGACGCAGGTTAAGAGGGAAGCGTCGCACTCCCTGCAGAAGCACGGTGCGTAGGAACTTGTTCTCGAAGGTGAGCGGACGCACGAGCCTTGCGTTGAGGCCATCGAAGGTGTCGTAACCGCGGTAATCATTCTTTTCCAGCCAACCGAAGAGACGGAGAATAGAGTCATGAATTTCCGACTTCACGGCGCTGTTTACTTTCCCCTCTTCAAACCATTTACCAACAGATTCCGTGGTACTTGCCATTCCCTCTCCTTTATTTGCCGATGTGCACAAAATCCACCAAACGCTGGTCGTCGAGAAGCCACGCAGACCGGAAGAAGAACAACAATAGCTTTATCAGGTAACTGACGGGACCTGTTTCGTCGATGACGCGTTTCTGAATGCGAAAGACGCGCACCCCCTGGATCACTTCGAAGGAAGGCTGCCCGCCGCGAGCCAGCGCGATCGCATCCACCTGGTCTCCGCGCTTGACAAGAGCCTCGGCATAACGGCGAACCCTGTTATCCGTCTCGTAGAATGTGCAGGCCAGCATGCAGGCTCTCATGGCCATCTAATTTCTCATGCGTGCTCTTGAAAGCGCGCTAAGGTAAAAAGTCTCATGACGTTGAATGAGAGATGAAATACTGAACTTGCTGGAGACAAATTCTCTTCCACGCTGGCCGATGCGCGACCGCTCCGCTTCATTCTGGAGAAGAAAGCCTATCTTGTCCGCTAAGGCTTTCACGTCGCCTGTCTCGATCAGAGATCCGGTCTCATTCTGCAAGACGGCTTCTCTCATCCCCCCGTTATCATAGGCCACAACCGGCTTTTTCATAGCCTGCGCCTCGATCAGAACTCGACCCAATCCTTCCGAGTAGCTTGGAAGCACAACTACACTGCTTATCGCATACAGGTCGCGCATCTCTTCTGCGCTCTTCTCGCCTAGGAAAAGAACCCGTTCCTCGATCCCCGCTGCCGCTACAAGCCCAAGAAGTTCCTGGTACAGCGGTTCAGAATCAACTGCACCAGCAAAGCACAGGACAAGACCGACCTTTCGGGCAATCAAAATACGCGCTGCCTCGATCAAGTCGCGATGGCCTTTGCGCTCGTAGATTCGCGCCGGCAGCAGAACGATGGGATCCGCCGGAACGCGCATGGACCGCGCCTTCTCGGGAGTGAAGAATTCGGTGTCGACCGCATCCGACAAATTGAAGCATCGTCCTCGAAGGTCATCGGGAATACCTTGATCCGAAACGGCGCCAATCGCGGCCGCCCGGCCAATCCACTTCTGCATCGCTGGACGGGAGAATCGCTCGTTATCGAAATGGTTAATCAAAACAAACGGAATTCTAGCTTCCAGCGCGCTCGATATCAAAGCGTCAGTATCATAGAAGAGCCAATGTAGCGCGAGCAGATCGACATTTTGTGTTACCAGGAGGCGAGCTAGATGATCGCTTAGAATGGTCGTATCATATCGGAAGTGGCTGCAGTGGTGCTGTAAGACGCCTTGTAAAGAAAGCAGTATCGCGCGGTACCGCCCCCCCCCCTGCCGACGATACTGCCTGTACGTTTGCCCAAAGATGTAACCCATCCTATTTGGCAGATCGGCTAGCGTCCAGTCCATCTGCCGAAGGGGCACCGGCAGCCACAAGATGCGGCCCATCCCGACATTCTCAACGTCAATTGCGTCGTTCTTGTCGTCTCGCGTCAGATACATCTGCAACACGGTCAGATGGTGCCGTTGAAGGAGACCGCGATCCAGATGCCGCAAGTACTGTTCGACTCCGCCGGAGACACGGTCGCGATAAATGTGCGCATACCTCATGATGGTCAGGCCGTCCAGAGCGCCCGCTGGGACGCAAAGGTCGTTGTACGCCGGGGTCTGCAGCACTGTTTTGCCTGTCTGGATAATACGTTTTGGAATTTGGTACCGCACTGCGCCGACCTCCTGATTATGCCTGCATCGTGCGGTTCTGGCACTGGTAGCGTTTAACTCTCACTGAGTTGCTGGCCCAGTGTGCGCGACAACTTCTTTCCGGCGCGTGCCAGCAGTGCACATATGATTTCCCAATAGGTCTGACCCATATGCCGGATCTTATAGATACTCTGTAAAGCAGCCATAAGCCTCAAATGGCTGATCCTTTCAGCAGCTCCACCGTAATAGAGAGCTATTAATTCATCTTTGAGCGATTGGCGCATATCGCGATCTGTAAATTCGGAATGGGCCAGCATTTTCTTGAGAATAAATTCGCGCCAAGCGTATGTTTCGTCGCTCATGTGGGCGAGCAGGCCTGTAAGACGTGGAAGGTCCGGCAAGCGGTCGATACTCACTAGTGGCGTTGATATAACGCAAAACTCAGTTTTGAAGGAGAGCCTGAATATTAGATCTCGATCTTCTGAGAAACCGAGTGTCTCATCAAATCCGCCGGTTTCTTTGACAGTGGAACGGAGTACAACAAGACTCGACACACATAGACAATGTACGTAGGAACCATTTGCTCCTACTATATGTTTGATGGGGTTACAAAGTGGACCAGACTCCGAGTTGATTTTTAGCTCCGCTTCTTCAAACGCGGTGGAGTCGAGGTCCGGGTTGCCAAAATAATTGCAATTGGTAAAACATGCGCCAAACTCACTGCCCAGCGTGGTCAAGGCTTCCATCTGGCGTTTCAGTTTCGTAGGGAGCCACACATCGTCGTTGTCCAGAAATGCGACCCATTCGCACCGTGCCTCGTTGACTGCGCGGTTCCGAGCAGCGGAGACCCCTCTGTTCTCCTGCCGAATTACAGTAACACGTGATCCGTAATGGGCACGGATCGCCTCTGACGTCCCGTCAGTCGAGCCGTCATCCACGACGATGATTTCGTTCACAGGCAGGGTTTGCGCGAGCACGCTATCGATCGCACGAAACACTTGCAGCTTGCGATTGTATGTTGGAATGAGCGCGGAAATACTCAAGGCTACCTTCTTTTCAATTAGAGAGGGGTGGCCAGCGCGATCGGTTCAATGCGCCTGTGGCGACGATCGTTTATGGCCGAAAGCAACTGCTCACGCTCACTGCCGTTAAAAACAAGAAGCCAGACACCGGCTGTATAGATAGCTGTGGCGCAAATCGCCGAACCGATCAGGTACGGATAACTCGGTCTCATACCCCACGCCGAGAACGCAATCGCTACAGCCACGAGGAAACCGCAGCGCAACACATTCCCTCCGAGAACTCTCATATAATTCCCGTATTGGAGTCCAACTGCCTTGCACACCCACCATGGCTGTACCGCAAGGCGGATAACAATCGCCGCAATCAAAGTGCCCAGTGCGACGCCGAGAATTCCAAGGGGCCGGGCGAGAGCGAGGCTGACAATCAAATTAATGATTCCCTCTGCCAGATTCACGTATGTATAAAACCGATGATTGAATGTTGCATACAGCAGGCCGATAGAAGGGCTTTGACCTACATCGAGCAAGACGGCAATCGACAAGACCACCATGGGCGGGTACGCATCTCCATAGCTTGTCCCCATCCAGCAAAGAATAAACGGTTTCCCAAAAAAGATGAGAACGAAGCCGATGAAAATCGAGATGCAAAGCGATATCTTCGTTGCGAAGAAGAACACTCTCAGCAGTCTATTGCGATCTCCCGCGCCATGAGACCGGCTCATAACCGGTTGAACAATGCCCGTTGATGTAACTACAGCGTTGATATAATATCCCATGAGCGCGCTTGCGACTCTGTAGTGGGTAACGGCAGCCAAGCCAACAAACGCGGTGATGACGAGAGGGTCGATCTGGAACCGCAAGCTGTCCGCAATGGCCGTCACAAAGGTGTAAGCACTATACGCAAACAGGGCTTTCGTTCTTTTCCGTTCGATCGGCGAGGAGTTCCATCGAGCCCACGGAGCCTCGCGCCTCGCGTACCATATCTGCAAGACCATGACCGGCAGGGAGGCTATGAGCGACACCCACGCCAATGCCAGTAACCCGCCGCCAGCCAGAATTACCCAGATGATTAACCCTGTGCGTAGAACCAACCCAAGGAATGCCAGCCACGCCTGAATACTGAACTGCAGCACCGCGTCCAGGACGCCCGCGTAGACCCTGACCGGGAAGCCTAGGGCCGCATTCACTCCCAAGATGACGATAACTTTCCAGAAAAGAGCGGCATCCACGGGATTTCGGCAAAACCACGGCGTGGCTGCCGCTATCGCTGCAGTCACAGCTAAAGCGAGCCCACCTAAAATGGATTGAATGCCGAATGCCGTCTTGAAGACCGCACCGCACTCGGCCGCATCTTTTCGGCCGATCCCTACGCAGAAATACTGGGAGACGGCACTCGACAGACCAAGGTCCAGCAAGCCGTAATACCCTATAAATGCTACTGCGAGAGACCAGAATCCATAAATACGATCTCCTAGATGATGCACCATCAGCGGCATCAGCAACAGCGCCGCAGCAGCAGCCAGAATGAGATTAAGCAGCCGTAGCGCGGAACCAGAGAGCAGCTTACGGCCTACTGACGCTTTCTGTCCTTCGGTTGTCATAGGAGGATAATGTCCGTCAAATTCAAACCTCGGCAGGTAAGCTGTCGGCTGATGCTTGCTGTATCGCAGCTAATTCGTACGCTGGTTGGCGCTTCTTGTGCAGCAAGCCTGGGGGAACGAAAGTCACCGCCAGAAGAAATGCGATCCAGATAGGACTCATCATCCTGAAGCCGGCTTCAGTCAGGCTGTAAATCACGCCGGCAGTGAAAAACGCCAGGCGTAGTCTGCCGACGTGTGGATCGCGGCGAAGCACGGCGAGCACTTTGCGGTATCCGGTTACAATCAGGGTCGCCAGTAAAGCTACGCCTGCCAATCCCAAGTTCAAGTAAAGTTCGAGGTATCCATTGTGGGCTTCCTGGATGCCCTGCCCCACCAAGAGATCTACGCGCTCCAGCCGGCTCCCCATCCAAAAACTTTCAAAGCCGGTTCCGATTAGTGGGTTGGTGTGCATGGACAGGACTGCCCGCCATATTGCCGTCCGTCCAGTCAGGGTCGTATTTCTTCCCAGGGCGTGAACCAGCACCCCTGATTCGTCAACAAACATCGCGAACAAGGACAGGACCACACAACCGCCGACTAACGCGTGTACGACATGAGTACGCTTGGCGGCCCATCGCCGAGTTGTCATGACCATGACTGCCCCCGCCATGAGAAGGCACGATAATGAGGTCATGGAATTGGCAAATATGCAGAGCCAGATTGCCGTGGCGACAATGATGCCATGGGCGGCCAGATGCTGGACCCGATGAGGCATCTTACGATCCTTGTAGGCGCTGAGGAACGACCAAAGCGACCCGAGACCGAACACCAGACAGATCGTCCCGAGTTCGTTCTTGCCCAGCGTTATCCCGGAGTACATCGGTGTCCAGGACCACTGATTGTACGAAAGGCCGAGGTTTGGGTAGTACTTGATGAAGAGCACTGAAAGTGGCAGCAACACGAATGCCGCCCACGAAAAGAAGCGCTTTATCGCGGCAAGCGGATTCGGATCGGTGAGGACAATCAGGATCATCACCAGATCCCCAACGGCCTTGATCCATCGCTTGAGCGAGATGAAGGGATAATCGGACCAGGCAATGCTGAGGGCGCAGTAGGCAAAGAACAACAGCAGCGGCAGGTTTCCCCGCAGAAATCTCCCCACTTGGCGCGATCTCAAGCTCAGCGCCACCGCGCCCGCGGCAATCAATATCCCGAAGACCGTCGCATTGAGCGGGTCGCCCTCTAAGTACGCTTGCTCTTGAGAGATCGTCGGCCCCGATTGAAACCACGAGGACACCGGACGGGACCCAACGATGAGCAGCCATATCACGGGAATCCAAAGCGCCTTCGAAGTCCGCACTTTCGCTTCACGGTCCAGATAAAAGAGGCCGATAATGCCTGCTGCGTAGATGATTGTGGCAATCAGTTGTTTCATTTGGCGTCCAGAAACAACCGATGCAAATGCTCCAGCGTCAGAATCCTATGGATAGCCGTGGTGTAGTTGCGGTCGCCTTTCAGGTGGCCTTTTACGATTGCTTGCACAGCGCTTGCCTGGAGGTATGGCCGGGAGAGGGTCCGCGAATCGAGCAGCATTTCGCGCACGTAATGGGAGAGAGCGTCCCGGTACCAAACCCGGAAATGGGTGAATTTGTGCCTGCCCAGGAAAATCCGCTCGAGGTGGAGGAGCGACAATCGATGATCGATCCGCGCCACCCACTGCGGCATGCCGTAGTCGTAGGCGTACTCGGCTCTCATTGTGAAACGATGAAAGCGAGGACTCAGTTCTGCCGCCAGCCTGCTGCCGCTCCCGGCAAATCCAAGGTCCGTCCTGATCTTACGCAGATCGGGGCTGCCATCCCCAATGAGACGCACACGCAAGTCGTTGTTCGTGAGTGTCGATGCAGGAGCGCGAAAGAGAGCCCGGACAAGTTCGTTATCCACATACGGAGTCCGCATGGAGAGCTGCGACGACTCCAGAGCGAGCAGGCCGTGATAATGCCAGGGCGCTTGCCGAAACGCGGCGAGGGTCAGAGCATGTCCCTGAGCGATCCGGGCATAGGTTTCTCCCGCAGAGGCAACATGGGCGAGGAAGTCCGAATTGAAAAGCCCCGTAGTGGGCGCGCTGGGCCGGAACACACACATGTGACGGAGTATCTGGTCTCCATAATTGCCGGTCATGCGGACGGGAGCAATCTGGCGCGCCAGTTCGTTCACGTAAAGATCCGGGGAATGGTTCACGCCGGCGCAGCCGTCGGTCAGATACACCGCGCGCTCCGCGTAATGGGGAAAGCGAGAGAGAAACTCCGTCCCAACCGGAATCACTTCGTGGGACTGACCGCAGGCCTGCGCCACCTGGCGGGCAATGCGAACGTCGCGGCATTCGCGATAGCTGCCGCCAAATGTATAACAAGGAAGCGACCCCGGCGCAGGCTTATGCCAGGCCAGGATCGTTCGCGTGTCCAATCCTCCAGTCAAAGACAGTCCGATGCGCTCCGGTCCATTGAAATATCGAGGTAAATTGCGCTCGAAGATCTGCCGGACCTCCTGGTAGAACGGCTCTGGCTCCAGGGGAGATTGATTCTCCCATTCCCGCGGCGAAAAGTAGCACTGTTTCCGCTCGATTGCTCCCCCGCGAAAGACCCAGGCCGCTGCGCATGGCAGCACATGAACGTCCTTGAAGACCGTCCGGTCTTCTAAAACGCAACCGCAGGAAACAAGTTCTCCCAGCCCCTGCCAATCGGGCGACCGGAGTTCCGGGCAAACCTCAAGGATGGCCTTGGCCTCGGCCGCGAAATAGAAGGCTTCCTTTGCTTCGTGATAGTAGATCCGGTGCAGTCCGTAGCGGTCGTTGAAGAGCGTGACCGTCCCGCTCTTCCGGTTCACCAAAAGGCCATGAAACTGCCCATTCAGGCCCGCGGGGAAGGCGGAATCCTCTTCCGAAAGATGAACAAGATACGAGTAATCCTCCGGGTTGAGTGCATGGCCTCGCTCCCCGAGCCGCCGCGCGGTTCCAGGCTCGGGAAACTCGTCTCCCGAAAAAAACAGAAACCTCTCCCCCGACTCGTTGCGCAAGGGCATTCCGTCCGCGAACGAATCTTCCCGCTCAACCCAACCGACATACACGCCCAGCGATTCGTCAATCCACGTGCCGGTTTTGTAAAACGATTCATGGCGCATGGACTCGACCATGCGTTTGAGTTGCGCCTCGGCGCGCTCGCGCGGAACCTGTGTAATGATCCCTACAATCCCCGGCAAAACTCTACCTCAAGACGCTTCAGAAGTTGGACGGAGCCTTCGGTTGTACCAAGCGCTCCGAAAATCCAGCAGCTTTCTAATCAGGGGCCTTGGCAAGTGCATTGCAAGTCCGTGATGCAAACTGCATTTCAGTGCAATCCGGCCTTGCAATGTCAATGGAATGTAATACCTCGGAAGATCGACACGTTGAAAACCATTGATCTCTTTAAAGTGGGTCATACTATCCGCGCCCTTGTTTCCATATTCGAACCTTTGATAAATCAGAAATGGGATGCCGCGATCCGCGCATGCGCGAACCGAATAAGCGATCAAAGCATTAGTCGGTGCCTTATCGCGCTGACAAACCATCGCCGCTATGTTCATCAGGTTGGCTTGAGTGCGGGATTCGTCGATCGTTAGTTTTACAAAACCAATCAGCTTCCTATCGAAGAATGCACCGATGAAGACACTTTGATCCAGAAAGGTTGCCGATTCCTTGCGCACAGTTGCTAGATCCTTTCCGTAGTGTCGGTTTGGCCTCCCCTGCCTCACATCGGTTTCGTTGTAGATGCCCCAGATGCCTTCAACAAGCTCATCGCCAAATGCCACCTCCCTCAAAACCACCCCACGCTTCTCTGCTTGACGGGCTCGGTTCCGAGGATAGGAACGGATCTGATTATTCCACCAGCTATCGAAGGTTGATACGGGCAGAACAGCAAGGTTGTCCATCTCAATCTGGTATTCGAATCTAGGCACCGTGTCCGGCATGATCTGCATGAACGTAAACAAATCAATTCGAAGCCTCAGATTCTTCAGCTCCGCCACCAGCGAGCCAGGGTCCTTGATGGCTTCGTACATATCGCCATAAGGTCGAGCAATCCGAAGCAGCTGCCCCTCCAAGATGATCGATCGGCCACTGTCCAACGTCGTTTTAACCACACCTGCTCCTAAACATATTCTTCGCGAATCGGATTGATGCCCACCAACATAAGCAACTTGCCCAGATGGTCACACAGCTTCACGAGAAGCGTCATAAAGCGGTGATGCCCCAGTAGCTGCGCGAAGGGAAGAGCAAGCGCATAGAGCGGAACGGCAATCATTGACTTCGCAATGCTGCCGGCTCCGCAGCCCGGTTGCAGGCTTGCAGTTGCGCCTCGAAGCAAAGCTTTCCTCAGCAAATACAAGCGTTTCCAACGGGCCGGAGGAACAACTTCAAACACCTCCGCCTCCGCAGACCAGATGAAGACGCGTCCCTCTTCTATCTTTCTTCTAAAGAAATCCTGGTCTTCTCCCGCCCTGAACTCAGGCCGAAAGGGAGCAGGATCGCCGATTACCATCTGTCTCTTCAGCAGGACATTTCCGGTCCGTGCTTCGTGCCAATCAACACGCATGCCTGTCGGGTTGACCCTGCGATCGTAAAATCGGCTCTTTTCGATCCACGTGGGCGGAACCTCATCGAAGTGGCGTTTCACAGGCCCCAGCACGCCATCCACTTTGTACTCATTGCAAGTGTTGAACAATGTCCGCAGCCAGTCCGGTGTCGGAAACTCGTCATCGTCGATAAAGGCAACAAACGCCCCCTCCGCGTTCTCGACAACTGTATTTCGCGCCAGCGCTATGCTCTGTCGTGGCTCAACGCAGTACTTCACGGAAACCGTGGAGATCGAACGAAACTCTGCTACAACGGCTTCGGCGGATTTCGCCTGATCGTTGTCCGCCACAACAGCCGAATAGGTGAATAGACCGCCGGTTTCCTGCCGGTTCAATTCAGTCAGAAGGTGCTTGAGCATAAGCGGCCGCTGGTAGGTGCAAATGCAGACACAGATGTGCGGGATATCTTGGCCGGGAGCGGAAGAAAACGAATCCATGCTAGCCGCGATCTTCGCTCGGTTGGCACTCGCGCCCGTTTGGTTGACGCAATAGCCAGCTTCGGCAGCGCGGTTTCCGGGGCGCAGAAGATATCCTTGAGCTACCGCGACCTTGCCGGCACAGCGGATTAGCTCTCCGTCAATCAGGAACCTGTATTCCTCCGGATTCACGGGATGAGTTTCGACCTCGACGCTGAAGCGGCTTGCAAGGCCGAAAATCCTTTCCATCCGGCGTGGATCAAGCGGTGGCAACGAAAAAAAGAAATCCGCCAAGCGATGCCGTTGTGCCAACCTGCGATCTTGCCAGCGACGATAGAGGCGATTGAGGTAGCCTTTTTCCCTCGATCCAAACGAAAAGTTTCTGCGAACGATCGTGCCCGCAGGCAGCAGTTTCTGACGAAGTACATTGGCGCAAAGATGCATGTGATGGTGGCCATCCACACGATTTGGCAGGGCGCCATAAAGTCGTTCAAACTCCTCTAGCTGCGCTCGGACAACATATTCGAACGAGGCGGCCAGGCCAGGATGGTACATAAATGGCGCAAGACGATGCGACCGCAAAAAGCGAGAGAGTTTCTGCTGGTGCTCGATAAGCCGGGAAGAACATTGCGGCGCGGAAAAGGGCGTGGTCAAGTTCAAGTGAAAACCGGCGTCGACAGCATGCACTTGCGCAAGAACTGCCGCTCGTTCAGAATCCTCCATGAACACCATCGCGCTTACGGAGGAGACCGCCTCACGAAGTACACAGTCCAGAGAACGGTCGGTTGTATCCACATCTCGTCCCCAATCGTCTGCGTTGACGATGAGTACGCCGTTCCGCAACGGATCTTCGTCCGGCCTAACAGACTTCCTCTCCAATGCTGGGCCCAATGCAGGCACGGTATAGGCAGAAAGATTGCTTAAGAAGGTCACGATCCGCTACTTTCCTATCTGCGGCCCCGGCTCAGCAGATCGATGCGCGTTCTTGGTGAAGAGGCCGTTGATACGCGAAAACAACTTCTTCAATCTCCGCATCTGTTCCCACCGATGAAACCCCACTAACTCGCGTGAAACAGGCCGTTCTGCCCGCCGCACCGAGGCCCAGAGATAGCCTGCCCCTAGCGCGAGACCTCCCAGCACGAAGGGCTTCTTGGTCATCTGATAAACGCATCGGAACAACTCCCAAGCGGGATGGTTCCCGATAGCGTAGTCCTTGGCGCCGAACTTAAATCTCGCTTGTATCGGGCCGCGCTGCGCCGTCCCTATTTCGCGATGATGCAAGCAGGCCCTGTCTGTGAATGTACGGGTCTTCCAGCCTTTCATCCTGGCGGTGATTACAGCGATATGGTCGATAGATCCGCCCTTCACGGGAACATAGCCACCGATGGTCTCAAAGCATTCGCGCCGGAAGACCTGACAGGCTCCGGATACATGCTCGACGCTCACAAACCGGTAGTCATAGGTCTCGCCCGATGTCTCGCGGAAGGGTGTTCCGACCAGTCCGAGCATCGGGTCCGCAGTCAGCTTTTCGAGCAGAAAGGAGAAGTAGTCGCTCTCGAAGGTAATATCCGCATCGAGGCTGACAATCGCTTCGTAAGCCAACTCTGCGACCCGCGCCTGGCCGGCATTGAACGCATGAACTTTGCCGGCAAAATGGCGCTCTTCGCGCTCCGGCATGCGGAGTAATTCGATCCAGCCGTGCTGCGCGGTATATCTCTTGACAATTTCGTCAGTGCCGTCAGTCGAACCGTCGCTGACGATGATCCATTTCGATGGGCGCACCGTCTGCGCCAGCATAGACTGTATGGTCAATTCGATAAACTGCGCCTCGTTGCGCGCGGGAGTCACCACTACGTAGGCCGGGATTCTCGTCACGACACCGCCTCGCTCCGCATCGGAAAGTATGCTATTTTACGCAGTAATCTTTGCGAATGCCAACGAGTTCTCTTCACTTTTCGCCGGCTTGCCAGAACACTTGGAAGAAAAGACTAGAATCTCCTCGGCCACCGTGGCTAGCTGTTGGGCCGTAAGGTGCGGGAACATCGGCAAGGAGACGATCTCGGCAGCGACGCTTTCCGCCACGGGGAAGTCTCCCCGTCTGTAGTTCAGCGCGGCATAGGCCTTCTGCAAATGCAGCGGAACCGGGTAGTGGAGTCCCGTGCCAATGCCCGCGCTTTTCAAATGGTTCATCAGGTCATCGCGGGCGCTGGTGCGAATCACATAGAGGTGATACACGGACCGAGACCAGGAGGGCTCATACGGAAGAAGCACGGCTTCATTCCTCGCCAAGAGGCGTCTGTATTCGGCTGCCCGGTCGCGGCGCTGCGCATTCCACCCCGCCAGGTGGGGCAGCTTCGCGTGCAGGAGTCCGGCCTGGATTGCGTCCATACGGCCGTTGTAACCCTCCATCTCGTGGTGGTACTTCTTTATCTGGCCGTGATCGCGCAGCATCCTGATTTTGCTGGCCAGAACGGCATCATTCGTGGTTACGGCCCCGCCTTCGCCGCAGCCTCCGAGATTCTTCCCAGGATAGAAGCTGAACGCAGCTGCGTGCCCCATGGAGCCGGCTTTCACCCAGCGATTGAGTTTCTTGGAGAAGTACTCGGCGCCGTGAGCCTGACATGCATCCTCTATTACGATAAGCCCGTATTGCTCGGCTAGGCCAAGGATGGAATCCATGTCGGCCATTTGGCCGTAGAGGTGCACGGGCACCACTGCAGTTACGGGCTGTCCTGTCCGGAGGCTGATAAGTCTCCCTGATTTGTCTCGAGTGCACTGCCGTATCAGAAATTGTTGCAGCCTTTCGACACACATGCTGCAGGTGCGCTCGTCGATGTCGATGAATTCCGGCGTGGCGCCAGCCTGCGAGATGGCTTCTGTGGTGGCAATAAACGTGTTCGGCACGGTCAGCACCACGTCCCCTGGCTTGACTCCAGAAGCCATGACGGCGAATCGTAACGCATCCGTTCCGCTACTGACGGCAATAGAATGGCTCACATTGCAGAAGGTCGCAAAAGCCTTCTCAAAATCCGCCACGACGGGGCCGCCAACAAAGCCGGCCGTAAGCAAAATGCGGCGAAACACGCCTGTGAGTTCTTGCTCGAGATCCACATGCGGAGTAATCAGATCCAGGAAAGGAATGCTGTCTGGAACGGCATTAGAAGTGTACATTGCGACCTTTCACAGTCTCTTCGAGGTAACGCAGAACCTTGGCTGGATTTCCGGCTACAATGGCGTGGGGGGAAACATCTTTGGTGACAACGCTGCCAGCGCCCACTATCGCGTTTTCGCCGATACTGACGTTGGAGAGAATCGTGGCGCCGGAGCCGATGGATGCGCCCTTCCTAATGATTGTCCGCTCGACCTTCCAGTCTACTTCGGTTTGCAAGCTCCCGTCGGCATTCGTGGCGCGAGGATAGTGGTCGTTGATGAACATGACTCCGTGCCCGATGAAGACGTTGTCCTCAACGACGACACCTTCGCAAATGAAGGTGTGACTGCCTATCTTGCAGCATTTGCCGACCCTGGCATTCTTCTGAATTTCGACGAATGCGCCGACCTTCGTCTCCTCGCCGATTTCGCACCCGTACAGATTAATGAATTTCGAGAGCCGGACGTTATTCCCCAGTTTGACGTCGTTCGAGATGCAGCGATAGGAGTTCATAGATAGACCAGGGATCCTCTCTTGCTCAGCGATTGGCTGGCGGCTTCCAGCATCCTGACTACCCGTAGTCCCGCACATCCATCGTTAAATGGCTCTTTCCCATTTGAAATGCAGTCCACGAAGTAGGACAATTCCTGATGCAGGGCCTCGACCCGCTCCAGATGAGGAGCCCACATATCGCCGGAGCGATAATTCACAAGTAGTTCATAGACGCCTTCGCTGTCGGTGATCTTTACTCCCTTGTCGTAGACTCTTACCTTTTCGTCGGCTTCGAGATCGTTCCAGACAAGCATTCGCTTCTCTCCTCCGATGAGCGTGGTCCTGACCTTTACCGGAGAGAGCCAGTTGACATTGATATGCGCTATGACTTTCTCTGGGAAATAGAGCGTCATGAAGGCCACATCCTCGTGGCCGTTGAGATGACCCTGCCCGGTCGCGACGATTGCCTCGGGGCTTGGTTCGATGAGGTAATCCATGATGGAAAGATCGTGCGGCGCAAGATCCCAAAGAACATTGATATCGTGCTGGAAAAGGCCTAGATTGACGCGGGTGGAATCGTAGTAATACAGTTTTCCCACGGTTCCTTCGTCGAGCAGTTGGGAAATTTTCTTTACTGCGGCGGTGAACAGGAATGTATGGTCCACCATGATCTTGAGATTCTTTTGCTGAGCAAGGTTGATCAGCTCCTCCCCTTGCGCCGAATTGCTGGTGAACGGCTTCTCAACGAACACGTGCTTGCCATTCTCCAACGCGGCTCTTGCCAGCTCGAAGTGCGTCCAGACCGGGGTGACGACGGCAACGGCGTCGATCTCTGCTGACAAGATCACGTCCGAGGCGTCCGGAGTTACAGGGATTCCCGGATAAGCCTTGAGTGCGCGCTTCCGTGCAACTGGGCTGACATCCGCGATAGCAAGCACCTGGGAACCCTCCAGGCTCGCAAGGTTCCTCACGATGTTTGGTCCCCAGTAGCCGTAACCAATTACTCCGAAATTCATGATGCTTTCACCCTGCTTCACAACCGCTGACGATCGAGAATATACATTGTAGGAAAGACAAGTCCGGCATAGAACGGAGCGGATGAGGCGTAGACCGGAATCGACACACTGCCTGAAACGCGGAACTCAAACCGCGCCCGTGCCTCTGATGATTGCGAAAGGCGTACGCATAAGGATCTTGAAATCGAGCCAAGGAGTCCATGACGTGGCATATCGCAGATCCAGCCTGACCATTTCATCGAATCTAACCCGGTTTCGGCCGGACACTTGCCACAACCCGGTAATCCCCGGTTTGACTTCCAATACTCGGCGGCGGTGCCACGTCTGGTAGACAGCCAACTCATAGGGAAGTGGAGGACGGGGACCAACCAGGGACATGTCTCCGTTCAGTACATTCAGGAACTGCGGCAGTTCATCCAAGCTGGTTCTCCGCAAGAACTTCCCCACTCGCGTGACCCTCTTGTCGTTCGTCAGCTTGTATATGCCCTCGCCATTCCCGCTCGACGGCTGATGCTCCGCTTCATTGGCGATGAATCTCATTACATACTCTCTGTGAACGCCATTGTCGTTATCGACGCGCATCGACCGGAATTTCAGGAATGTGAAGAGCTGGCCGAACTGTCCGACCCGCTGTTGTCTAAAAAGCACAGGGCCTATGGATGACGCTTTGACCGCCAGCGCGATCATCAAGAGCAGGGGCGCGCAAAGAATCAACATCAGTGCGCTTCCGGCAATATCCATCACTCGCTTCATGACCAATACGGACCGCCTGCTGTCGTCGGGGCTCAACAGGTCGGGATACAAGACAGGATTGGTCGGGCGCCCTGAATTGTCATTGTCCCAATCGTCAGGGAAGAAATGGAACGAGATGGCGACCTGGCTGAATTGGTCGGCCATCAACTCGTCCCGCAGCTTGGCGCTCACTCTGTTTAGGATTATGCTCAGGACCGAGTTCTTGTCCTTGACCGGGAGGCCTGTGTACATCACACCGACTGCGGTCCGGTCTTTGTACCAGCCGATAACGTCGGTTTCCCTGGTGGATGGCAGCAGAGCGGACGCCACACTGTCGAGAACTTTGCCGTTCTTTTTCGATTCCTGATGATGATTGGCCTCCAACAGCATAAGCAGGAAGGGTTCCTTGGATCGTTCCGATCTTTTGCGCTCGATTGCGATCATCCGCTTGAAGTTCTCTTCGCTGAGGACCTCGCATGCACCGGCCGAAGCCGGCTTGAACAGAGGGCCATCCAGCTTTGGAGCATTAATCGCCGGCAACTGAGTCACGATTTACCCCTCTCTCGACAATCGTTTCAATTGTCGTCTTCGATTGCGAACCAAGATTCATGGCATCCAGTCTTCCGCGCGCGTGTTCTCTGAGGCAAGGGCAAAAGTACGATCGCAATGATTCGTGCAATAGGGGCGCTGAATGCCGTCCCCCTTGGATATCAGGCGATGAGAGATAACTGGATTGATTCGGGTCACTCATTTTGTCGAACTGTCATTCGGCGCCGGCACAGAGGGCATGCGGTAGTAATAGTCGTCGTGAACCGAGCTTTTGGAACAGTTCAACAATACGCCAATGAGCTTCTTGAGCTCGATCGCTTCCAGCCCTCTCTGTAATGGCCGCTTCTCGGTGATTCCTTGACGAGTAACCAGAAGAACTCCATCCGCCATCCGCATCCAGACGCTCGTGTCGGCCAAAGGCAGCACGGGAGGAGTATCGATGATGATCCACTCAAACCATTCGGCCAACTGATCCATCAGTGAAGAGAGTCTTCCCGATTGCAGGAGTTCCAGCGCATTGCCCGGAGTGCTGCCTGCTGGCAAAATCCAGAGGCCAGCGTCTTCGAGATAGTAAATGCTCGCCATAAGAGTGCGCTCGCCCTGCAGGCATTCACAAAGGCCCGGATTACTTTCGAGCCCGAACATATGAGAGAAAGCAGGTCGCCGCAGATCTCCCTCTATCAGCAAAACCCTCTGCCGCGTTCTTAGAGCGAGGATGCAGGCCAAGTTGGCAGCAACCATGCTCTTGCCCTCTTGAGGGATTGTGCTCGTGATCAGCACTTTCCTGAGCGGTCTGGCTCGCCGTAGATTTCGCAATCGGACCGCAAGCAAGCGGAAGGCTTCTGCCGCCGGACTCTCGATATCCGTGAAGCATATCAGCCGGTTTTGAGCTGCAACCGAGACCTGCAGGGACTGAAATTGGCTGAAGATATCCACGCTTCCGTCAGCCGGCGAAAGCTCGCCTGCGGAGGGAGCCTCCTGCGCGGTAGCATCGGGTGGCGCCTCTTTCGGTCCGAATGACGTGCCGCGCTCGGCGCTTTCCGGCGCCGCGGACTGCTCAGCCAGAGCTGCTGTCTCCCATTTCGACGTTGCTCTACGCTCGGCACGCCGCAGTAGTTCAATCGCTTCTGACGGCGCAGATGAATCCGTTCCAGAGCGTTCGTCTTCCGATCTTTGCAACGCGTCAAATATATGGCTCATGTGTTCTCTCTTCAACGACTGCTGGGGCGCCCAAATCTGAATGACTCGCGATAGGTCTTCGCAGAGCGGCATACTGATCAAGGATGGTATTTATCGCTCGCTGGACCTTCTTCTCGTTGTGTCTCTCGGTTCTTTCAGCATCAGGCGAATAAACCACATCAAGGCGGAGCTCTTTCGCCACATATCCTATGATGTCTGGAGTTACGCTGGGCAACCGTCTCGCGTAGGCTGCAATAAGGGCATTCTCGCAAATTGTGTTGATCAAGCGGGGCAGGCCTCGCGAATGACGATACACTTCCGCAATGGTTGGTCCGGGAAACAATGGGTCAGGGTGCGGGCCTTCTCCAGCAATCCGCAACCGCTGTTCGATGTATCCCTTTGTCTCGTCAACATCCAGCGCGCCAAGCAGCGTGCGAACTGCAATTCTTTGTTTGAGTTGCCTAAGTCCGACCGAATCCAGTTTCTCGTCAAGTTCGGGCTGTCCGACCAATACGATTTGCAACAACTTGTCGTCGTTCGTCTCCAGGTTTGACAGAAGGCGGACTTCCTCAAGTATGTCCGCCGACAAAAGGTGTGCCTCGTCCACGATGAGCACGGTAGTCATTTTCCTCAAACTTCTCGATACTAAAAACTTGCCCAGGTCAATCAGCAGTTCATCTTTGCTCTTACCAGAGGCAGGGAGCCCGAAGTCGGAGAGAATGTACCGCAGGAACTCCGTCGGCGAGAGCCGGCCATTGAAGATATATGCGTAGGCGACGTCTTTGCTCTCCTTCAGCAGTTTGAGCAAGCATCGAAGCAGCAAGGTCTTCCCGGTGCCCACTTCTCCAGTCACCACAACAAATCCCTTGTGCTGCCGAACGCCATAATAGAGCGCCGCCAGCGCCTCGTTATGCCATTTGGTCGGGAAATAGCAATTGGGATCGGGCGTGAGGTCGAACGGGCTGCGCGCGAGTTTGAAGTAGGTCTTGTACATTGGGAAGAGGTACCTAGCCGTGAAGATAAGTGAAGGCGGAACCGGCCATGATGGTGGCGAAGACTAGCGCCGCCATGGCCCATCCCAACACCATTTTCTTTTTCCTGCTGTGTTCATCCGACGGAACCACAACCTCCGGGATATCGGAGAGTATCGCCATCGGCAGCAGGGCTTTGATTTCCTTCTCGCTGAACAGGCGGTCATCCATAACTTCAAATCCACCCACCACGAGCAGGCCCAGCGCCAGACCGACACCCAACCCGATTCCACACAATTTGAGGCGGTTGGGGAAGTCCGGTTTCATCGGCAAACTGGGAGGATCAAGCATCTTGAACCGCTCACCTTGCTGCATCTGTTCCATGCTGGTGGCCATCGCCGATCCATTTTTCTTTTTCAGCAGGTCGTCGTAATTGGCCTTGGATTGCTCATAGCCGCGAGTCAGATCTGCCAGTTCCTGTTCGCTTGCCGGTTCGCTGTTCAAGCGCGCCTGGTATTCGTTGACTCTGGCTTTTAAGCTGGCAGCCGCTCGCTCACGATTCGCGGTTTCCATCCGATTGGCTTGCAACTGGCTTTCGAGTTGCAGCATCGGCGAATTTTGCATACGCTCCACCGTATCGCGCGCAACGGATGCTTCACTGGCTTGCCCGCCACTTCTGCCTTTGTCCTTCAGGCCGGTAAGGAGCTCGCCTTTCATCTTTTCGGTCTTGGCAATCTCATCCTTCAGATTTCGGATATCAGGGTAACGATCGGTGTAATGAGAGCTAAGGTTTGCCAGCTTAGACCTTAGCAAGTCAAGCTGCTGGTCAATCGCCGGCAGATTTGTCGGACTTCCGTCGACGGTCCCCGAGGTTCCGCTGAGAGCCCGGTATTGCTCGCTCAGCGCCTGGAGATAAATACCCTGCTGTTTCGCTGTGTTAAGAGCATCCTGCTCGTTCTGGAGTTGTGCCTGCAACCCGCTGAGGATTTGGAGATTGCTCGCCTGCTGGGAAGGCAACTCACCTTCGTGTTTTCCTTCGTATTCTCGAACTTTTGCCTCCTGCTCGGCGAGGCTCGCGCGCGCAGTCTCCAACTGGCTCTCGATAAAGCTGGTGGTTTCCTGGGACTCTTGCTGGCGGGCTTTCAAGTTCTCGTCGATGAACAGGTCGGTCAGTTGGCTGGTGACCTGCTGAGCAATCTGGGGATCGCGCGCTGAATAGCCAATCGTGAATCCGGTGATCTCTCTCTGGTCTTCGCTATGCACAAGTTCGATGTCGATGTCTTTGCGCATCAGCACGACTCTCTCATCCGGTGAGGTCTGGTCGCGCCCCTCCCCATAGAGGTGAAGCTTGTCGATGATCGAAAGAAGGCGCGTGCGGCTAAGAATCTGTTGCGTGATACTTTGCAACCGGTCCTGCAAATCTTCGCTGACATTTGGCAGGACGTAGTCTTTCGGCATGGTGTGCTGTTCCACCAGGATCAGCGTTGTCGACTGATAGCGCGCCGGTAAAACCCAGCCGACTCCCCAGACTGCCAGCCATCCGAAAAGGAGTGGTATCAGGAAATGCATATGGCGGCGACGCACTATGTTCAGGTAGCGTTGGATGTCGGGCCGCTCTGAAGTCTGCTCCTCGGAGAACTCGGAAACTTCTGCCATGATTATCTTCCCAGTGGTCTTGTGAATTGATAGGAGATCGAGATGTACTCGCGATCGCTGTCAGGATCGCTGGTTATCGCCGCGATGCCGTTGTAACTCTGATGCAGACGCTGGTACCCGGCTTGGGCACTTAAATGCCCGCTGAAGGAATGACCGACTGAAACCGTTCCAGATATCGAATGCCCTCCTTGCTCGGAGGAGAGAGGCAGCGCAGACACATTCTTATAGATCGCGTAGGCCGCCGCCGCTTGAACGTCCCAGGTGCGTGCCAATTGCCAGTGCGCGGATGCACCTGCGCTATTTGTAGTGAAAGCTCCAAGCAAGCCTCCGCCTCCGGTCACGGATCGTGAGTAGCTGGCCGCAATATTGGTGCGCTCCCCTTGCCGGCTTATGCTTGCCACTGCAGCAGGTGTCCACGAGGCGGACGCCGGCAAGGGAGACAAGACCATGCCAACGTGTTGCGGCCCGACTGCCAAGGATAACGAAAAACGCTGCGCTAAAATAGCTGTATAGAAGGCGTACAAGGTATGCGTCTGAATCTCAAGCTGTTCATTCTCGGGATTGCTCTTAATTCTCAGATACTGATAGGTAACGCCAAGGTACTGCGCTGCAGTCAACCGGCGATTGTAAAAAGCCGATCCACCGCGCGAATTCGAGTCATAGAGGCCAGTCGATTGCGCCTGACTGAGATAATTGGACAAACTAGACGTTCCACCGGCGCCGATCATGCCATCCCTGCTGAATTGATAGGTTAACTCCGCATTCGCTGCATTGCTGAGCTGGTCTGCGAACGGCACGATGACGTCCGCAGTCAAAGATGGCGGCAAACCGGAAACCGCTCCATCCAAGGCCGAGTAGGGTTGGTTGAATACATTCGAGCTCTTTAGAAAAGTATCTTGTCCGCTGACTGTTATGTGCGGGCTCAAGCGGTATTGGAGGTTGAGAGACGCATTCTGATCTGCCTCATTGCGAGCGCTCATGCGCTGATAGATTGTGAATCCCGGACGATATGTCCACGTCTGGTGCAGCCTTGGAGTCAACTGGTCCAGCTCGATCGCTGGCGAAATCGAGTAACCCATATCGCTGATCGGATGGCCTCCGTAGTTGGGCGCCAGGTTGTCATCGTATGCAGGCTGCAAGGTCAATCCAGCGTCCAGGTAATTTGACCGTGTTTCAGAAAGGGTCGTAGCCGGAAAAGCTTGACCGCTCACCATGGGCGGTATCGGCATTCGATAGACATCGTCCTGGATATCGGTGCTTCCTGTTGCGGCCGGCACCACTTGAGACCAGGCGGGCAAGGCCACGAGCAGCGAAAGACTCAGACAAGCTCGGGTGAGCATAAACAGCCCTCAGGGCACAACAACTGTGTCGTTTGGTTGAAGCTTGACATTCTGCTCGGGATCCTTGCCCTTGATAACGTCCTTGTAGTTGAAAAGAATGCGGGACTCGCCACCATTGGCATTCTGGCGAAGGATGTAAATGCTTTTCTGTTTGGCGAAGTCCCTGAATCCGCCGGCGGCCGCAATAGCGTCCAGAACCGTCGTCGCAAGGGTAAGTGGGTACGATCCGGGCTTTGAAACCTGTCCGAGAATATTGAACTTCTCACTGTTGATCTGCTGGACCATTACGGTGACTTCGGGTTCCGTAATGTAATTCTTGAGTTTGCCGGCAATTTCCTGTTCGAGTTGCAAAGCAGTTCGTCCCGCCGCTCGTACCTCTCCCACCAGGGGCAGCGAAATCCTGCCGTCCGATCGCACCGGAAGCGACCGGGAGACCTCCGGTTCTTTCCAGACATTGATCGTCAGAAGGTCGTCATTGCCAATGACAAAGCTGTCATCGTGAGGCTTGCTGGCAGATGGCGCCGACGTTTGTGCGGGCGAGGCCGCCGTGGCAGCAGGCGTGTTCCTGGGATCAGCGCCACTGGTGGCCGGCGCTTGCCCAAGCAGAGAACCGGCGATAGCAATTAAAAAAAGCCCTAACGCGGTTGGACGATTGACTCTGTCTTTCATAACGACTCCTGGCGACGATCTTTAAGGGATTTCGTTCCTCCGCCGGCGAATCCTGCCCGCACGTTGTCAAGAAGTCCGGCATCCTCACTTCTTACATCCTTGGCTCTCGGGAGCAGCGGGGCGTCAGACAAGGTCATCTTGTACTGCTCGATCTTGTACAACACTGTCCGATAGCTGACATTGAGTAACCGTGAGGCGGCTTTTCGATTCCAACCTGTCTTCTCCAGCGCTGCGGCGATGGCGCTTCTCTCAGCCTCCGACTTGACACTCTGAACCAGAGATCGGAGGGACTTAAAGCCGGAGGCTCCCCCATTAGTCTGACTCGGCGATGGTGCAGACTGGTTCACGACGGGGCGCGACCAGGTTAGAGCGGCGTTCCGGGCCCCGGTCTCAAGATCCGACCGGGTCTTTTCGAATGCTAGTTCTTTGTCGCCCACCATCAGGTAGCGCTTCACGAAATGTTCCAGCTCCTTCAGATTGCCTGGCCAGTCATACGCCTGCCAGGCCTCGATGATTGCCGGGGAGAAGTCCCGCGGCGTGAGTCCATAGTGCTTGGCAAGCCGGTGCATGAAATGGCGCGACAGGAATGGAAGTTCTTCCTTGCGTTCTCGCAGCGGCGGCACATAAATTGTGTAGGCGCTCAAGTGGTGGTAGAGATCTTCGCGAAACCTTTTTTCAGAGATTCCGAGTTCGACTTTTGCGCCATTCGCGGCCAGGATGCGGACATCGGCCTCAATGAAGGTGGAAGTTCCCGGTCTGATGAATCGCTTGTTCTGCAGCACCTGTAGCAGATTGGACTGCAGGCCCGGCGGCATCTCGGTGATCTCCTCCAGGAGAATCGTACCCTTTGCGCAGAGTTCCACTTTGCCAGGTTTGGTTCGCGGCGACCCATTCGTGCCAGCTCTCTCGTACCCGAAAAGTTCCCGCTCCAGAAGGTTCTCGGGCAGCGCCGCGCAATTCACCTTTGCGAACTCGAATCCGGAACGGACAGACAACTTGTGGATCAAGCGGGCGGTGGTCTCCTTGCCACTCCCACCCTCGCCGAGAATCAACACAGGCACGTTGGCTTCCGCCAGCAAAGCCGCCTGCGCGCGAAGAGTTCGCATGATCTGGCTGATCCCAATGAAGTAGGCGTCATCGCCGACCGCTTCGACATCATCGCTCGTCATATCCGTCTCGGTAGCTTCACACGCCGTGAAAAGACTACGTTGGATGACCATTTCAAGTTGGCGGTCATCGAGGGGCCTGATGAGGTAGTCGCATGCGCCCATGCGAATTGATTCTTCTTTCCTGCCAACATCGTTGGGGTGGCCGATCAAGATAATTGGCAACTTGGGACAAAGGCGGCGTAGCCAGCGCAAAATGTGCAAACCATCCGCCCCGCCCTGGGGCAGATCCAGCAACAGCAGGTCTGGCGTTGCTCCGGATTGAACTTTATCCATCGCCTCCCACGCGTCGAACGATGTTTCAAACTGCCACGAGTTCGATGCCCCCATCGACAAAATTGAGCGAAGAATGGCGGAATCGCGGCTCACGACGAGGAGGCTCGCTATTTCGGTTGTGGTTCTGATCACAGGTTGTCTCATGGGCACGAAACCGGAGAATAGGGAATGACTCTAGATCGGTTCGGCGTCTTATTTTTCAATTCGAACGGTTGAATATCTCTGCATCGCATCCACTGATCTAGCTAGACCGCAATCCCTGGCCGAGGGCTATAGCAAAATCAGAATAGCTGTACCCCGAAAGCAAAACCGCCAAGTGGCTTTTTCCTCAAGAAAAAGCCACTTTGAGACTCTTTGTAAGATTCTCTCTTCTAAGTCAAGTGTTTTCGGAGTGTTGGGATTGGATTTTCAAGGCATAGCGGGTCTATCCTTCGGATGTTTTTCTGGGCCGGGCGAGGATTTCCTCGTCCGGCCCTTGGTTCA
>Ga0182030_10006841_pt1 | contig 23934 bp, 20 predicted proteins | sample 812S3MmetaG_FD_121299 | JGI IMG/M metagenome (GOLD analysis project Ga0182030, IMG submission 121299) | Permafrost microbial communities from Stordalen Mire, Sweden - 812S3M metaG (Illumina Assembly) | ecosystem: Environmental > Terrestrial > Soil > Wetlands > Permafrost | place: Sweden...
AGACTGTGTTGCCTAAATTGATGTTAGTATCTAACCAGTTCGAATGTGAAAGCTTGCGTACGTACATAGAATAAAAATAGTACCATTGTCGTATCTAGCAGCTGCATTCCTTGCGACCCCGTGTAGGTGTCTAGTTCGTTGCGGTATAGGTTAATAGCAGTATTATGATGGTCGAAAATATCAATTGGTGGGTGGTCGTCTTTACTAGCTTGCCTGCCAGCATGGTAGCAAGATACCGCTAGAATAGCATGTAACAAAGACTGGGATCCATGGGAAGTTTCGGACCGATACCGAAAAGGATTGCTAGCAATATCTCCGCTTAGCGGGATGATACAGAACTCTTGATCGTCTTCCAGTCTGAGTCAGTATAGTACGAGGCAAAATTGTGATACGGTTATTTACACTTGTTAAGTAAGGTTTCGATAAACAAGCTCCTATGTAGAGCAGGACTTCCCAAGGCTATCAAGTTATGCTGCGGTTCTCTAAATATAGGAGTAGGTGAAATGTGCTCCCCTGCTGCTGCATATAATATGGCAGATGACGTATCCATTGTGCAGTAATCATTATTCAGTTCGCCTAATATATCATGATTTTCGATGTCTATATTTCCAGTAGAAGACCAGCTATACAAGTCAAGGGCATTAGAGGAGAAGTCAATTAGTGGAAACAGAGCGAATGGGTCATAAAATTCGCCCTGTTCGTTTCTGAGGCTTGGAATAGTAGCTGCATTGTATTCAATACACATTAGAATGATTAAGATAAGCATGGGATGTCTCATCTCACCATGGGCACCATCATCAAGAGTGCCGAGCAGAGGGGTACTCTGCGTATTTTGATCAATTGATCTGTCCTTTGCGATATTGTTCTGCTGAATAGATGCGCATTCCTGGTCTTCACTAACAGAGGAAGAACTTTGTTTAACACGAGCTTGACATGATTCAGTAGCGGTTTGCTTCCCACTTGGGACATTTGTAACTACGAATCTGAATTTCCGAGGTTTGTGAGGCCGAGATCGGCTGTTCCTGTCCCTAGCATAGGTAGAAGCATGATGCGAAAAAGACTCGAGACGGAATGGATCATCTGTAGCCGCCCTTGGTTGTATCGACTTCCTTTTGGGCCATGTCAGCTGCATGGAGTAACCGCCACAGACAATGTCCTTGCCAGAACAGGATGAGCATCTCGGCCGCTTCCTGTCACAGCGACGCTGATTAGCAGCACATGTGTGACAATCGGTTTTGGCAAATGCCAGAGAATTTGTGCGAGGCTCGGATGGAGTAGGCATGACTCTTAAAAGTGGGGGTTGTCATAGGGAACAGCACGAAGACAGGAGAATAAGACAGCCTCGAAGAAGAAATGAATGAAGAATCAATATCGGATGTCAGGAATAGAAGGTCGGGCGATAACGCTACAACGGTAAAGTCTCTCTTGATTTCTTGAATTACCCAAACCGTCTCTCCTACTAGGATAGGTTAAGGTTGCAATTAAGAGCGGGTAAGCGATAAAACGCTTATTATTTATAGGGGCGCTCCGCCCGAGAATGGGGGCAAAATCATCCCCAGCTTAAAGATACGAAGATTCGATCTCAATCCTTGCACCAAAAGCACCTTTATTTCTCATATTACAAACACGTGGCGGGCCAGACCTACTGGAATTATGGCCAGCACGGAGAAGAACCCAGAGTTCATTGCGCGTGCTAAGACACTCACGAATACGCCATGGTGCGACGATTACGAAAAGATGATCTCCGGAATGATGTTTGTACACCTTCCCACATTTTTGGATGTCTACTAACAAAGAGAGAATAGGTATAATTCATTTGTTCCCGAATTACGAGCAGGGCGATTGCGCGCACGTAAACTTGTCAAGAAATATAACGAGTATCTACCAGATGATGCGACAGACGAGTCATTGGCCGAAGGCCGTTATGTTATACTGAACGAGCTCATTGGCCACATAGGTAAAGGGGTCGACATTGACCCCCCTTTCCGAGTCGATTACGGGTGCAACATATCTATCGGAGATAGCTTTTATGCAAATTTCAAGTGTGATTCTCAAGAACACCAATGACAGGGCTGGAAGCTAATGTATTAAATGCAGCATGGTGATCCTAGATTGCGCGATCGTGACTATTGGAGATCGGGTGAAGTTTGGCCCAGGTGTGAGCATCTTCGCAGCAACACACCCGACGGAAATACAGCCGAGACGAGAAACTCCAGATTATTCCAAAGAAGTCACCATTGGAAATGATTGTTGGATTGGAGGAAATACCGTGATCTTGCCGGGCGTGACGATAGGCGATGGTGTCACAGTTGGTGCCAGCTCTGTGGTGACCAAAAGTATTCCAAGCTATTCGATAGCTATCGGATCACCAGCGAGGGTGATAAAGAAGGTCGAACCCGTTCCGGAAGTACCACGGAAGTGATAAAAACGATATTTAATCTACTGCTTCGCATAGTCGATAGATGTGGCATTCATTTCTTGAGGCCTTAACCTGTTTATAGTAAACAAACATGCGTGAACAATTTCATGATTCAAAGTGAGAGCGCCAGATCCAGAAGACTCCTAATAGCAGCGACATTATACATGTGTAGATGCACCCAATATCGTTTCTAGTTCAATCTTTCTTCAATTCCCTATACTCGTTATGACAGTGGACATTAAAAACAACGCTGCATATCAATCTTGCCTAGGCAAGATGATAGATCATAGGCTCCCCCTACCATCATGACTGATGATGAGGTGAATCGCGGGATCCTTTCTTGAAAATCGGACTAGACCCATAGCTCAAAAGTTCGTATGATTTAGCGGGCATGAGCGTAACGATGTGGTACTCAATAATCGCTTCTCAAAAATGATCTACGTTGTTTCGAATTCTACAAAGAAACTGGAGAGTTTCTCCTCCACGATATATCCGAGAAACATGATACGGAACTCTTTGACGTGGAAAATATGGAAGAACCCGGCAATGCGTCGTAGTTATGACGGCGATTGCAATTGTGTTTAGATCTTCAAAATTTGTTGCGCTGGTTTTCGTCTAATATCACGAAGAATGCAGGGAGAAGGGGCACTCACCGAAAAGAGGGTGGGGCTCGCCGGCTAACTCGAACCTGAGCGGACGTAGAAAGGGACCATACAGCGAGGCATAACTCTACAATCCGATACATTACCAACCACCTATAACCCCCACAATACTTGGTCCTGTACTCTATAGAACGTGAGAAGATGAAGGGATCTGGTATCCAAAGCTTGAACGGCTTGGAAGTGGAGCATAGGGTGAAGTGCACAAGGTTGCCAATATGTATTCGGTCACTACTATAGGTAAGATCTTCGCTGTTAAGGAGGAGGTACCGCAATAGAGGACATATTCGAAGAAGGATTTCAGGACTAGGTAGATTATTCGGGATCTAGGCAAACCCTCCATTGTTGGATGGATCATTCGAGTACGTATATTTTCTAAGATAAGTGCTTGTGACTTACCTCAAAAGGACCCTCTTCTCACGCAACCGGTGCTATCTCCTATCATTTGTCGCCTTTCTGATATCATGAATACATCTGTCGGCCACCGCAATGCCATTCTAGGTACAGAGTCACAATCTCCCGTGATACCTGCAACTACCTAAGTTGTCTATCAATCGAGTGCATACGCCATCCGCCCTATCGAGGCATCTTCCACAGCTGCTAACGAATGCGCAATTCTGTTTGACTTACCCAAGCAGAGAGTCTTTCGCTTCGAGTAAAGCGTCATTAAATCCGGCTAGGACTTCAATATCTAGGAGGGAGAGACTATGTCGTTCGTAGCAACTCAGCTTGACACATTCCCAAGTTCCTTGGACTGGAATATACGACGACATCACTCTGATTGAAATGCAGATAATTAGTAGTCAGATATGACAAAAAATCTAGCCGAGCTTCTCGAACGAGGGCAGAGAATTTATTGCCCAGCAATTGAACGTCGCCATAGAAAAGATGCATTCAATTCAAGGAACAAGCATCGGATCTTTTCAGCACGGCCGTTGAATTGCGAAGCGGAATTCAATGCATTTCTATTGGGAAACACGATGCCAAAAGATTCCGAATATACAACATCACATCTTACGATCGGCCATATCGACTGAACACTAGATCGTCTTAATACAAGGGAGTCTGGGTCAAAATATTATTCAGATCGAAGATGGAAAATCCGTGGGATTGCTTGACTTGGATTGCATTAGGACTGTCTGAAGCAGGAGTCGAAAGCGTTCGCGTGTATCAAGTTAATTTAGAACTAGCTAGGTGCTCTAGTAGCTACTGGAACCCAAGCATCCATGTCAGAGTGCGCGGGAAAGCAACTCACTTGACCAGACCATGATCAAAGTTGTTATAACTCATGAAGCGAAAGCCCAATCCAACCTTTGGGCAGCGTTTTTGAAACATAACCTAGATATGAATTGGCTAGCACTTTCTATGTTCAAAGTGTCGAGTAGTTGGGCTGTAGCTTTTGGCGTCGCACAGCACATTCCGCGTATAAAAACATGATTAGGCCCTTCGGTTATCTCACCGGATGACGTCTTTCGCGGCAGTGAACAGCGAGTATCATCAGCCGCAACACACTGACAGAGACGCCCAAATACAGTATTCTTGAGACTAGGAAATCCTTAATGTGCCGATGAGATTGCAATGAACCGTCCAAACACCACACTGCCGACGAAAACGCCTGCCAACACACTCATGAAATATCCGACATTCATGGTCATTACCGCAATCATCCTAAGATAGTGTTAACAGGGCTGTCATTGATTAGTTTCTAAGGGTAGGACACACAGTAGATATCCCACGCCCGCGAGTACGACGTCAATCAATCCTAACAAAGTTGCTTCTCTGGCTCGCCATCGATGCTGAACCGACTCCTCACGTTGGTACGGTTCATACGCTAGACCACCGTTGCGGCGTGTATCGGCAACAGCTAACAGCGGATAGAAATTGACTCGAACAGCCAGCAGTGCTCGGAAGATTGCAGCAAATGTTATCAAGAAGATGCATGTCCCCGCGTACTGGCCAACGGTGCCCGGTGTCCAACTCATTGAGTAGAGTGGCGTTGTTGAAGAGGTGAAGAATGTCATTGCCATGGATTCCATTCCCATCATTGTATCGGACGACATTGACATCGAAGAACTAGTTGAGCTGGCCATCGACATGCTTGACGTTGTGCTGGTTGGCGACATCGACATCGACATCGACGTCGAACTTGTTGAGCTCGTCATTGACATATCCATGGCTGGCTGGGTGTGCAAAGATATTGGAAGTTGCGAACTGTGGTGTGAATGCTTCCTCTCATCCCACGATAGCTAGAGATCCGTTTTACTTGTGTGCAATGAGGCCGGATCGCGTAGTAGCGAGTTCTCGGTCATACTGTCATAGCTTGGTGAAGATCCCTCCGCGTCGCATAAGAAACTTGCTCAAATGCGTGCAAACCTCGTTTTTCATTGGTTGTTATCTACAAAACTTTACTTGAAGCGGAAGCCTCCTCTGTTTGAGCACGTTTGAGTACGTTTTTAGAAGGACTTGGCAAACCCTTTTTCGCCGGCCAAATCTACGCGCGATGGGACGTCGTTCTCCCAATGAAGTGGGCTGGGTTTGGCTTCGGCCTGATAGTGGGGTGTTTCTTATAGAAGCTTAATAAAAGTTCTTGCTGCCGTTTGGCAATACTGTTTGAACGCTACCAACGTCCAAACTATTGTTGTCCTAAATCCGAATTGCCTCGAATACTTCGCCAGTGCTCAAACCGGGACAACGAGATATCAGCACAGCCTAGCAGTTGTCGCGTAGGAAGCTACAAAAAGATGGCTGCATGGCTATCTCAACCTGTTATGTTCGAGTCGAGCCGGGCATTCGACTGTGAAGGCTTCGAACCCGACCAGTGCCAATATTACAAGGAACGATGGCATAACTGGTGAGCCCACACTTTCTGAGAAATACTAATCGACAACGGTGAGCTTGGACTGATGATTTCGTTAGGTATGTAGCTGACTGGACGTTCGCGCTGCCAACGGTAGCATTCTTCATGTGCACTATCGGCATCTTCATAATCGGCTATGCACTCACACAAATGCTTGCTTTGTCCCGCAAACCTGGACCTTCGATATGGCGAAGGGGCGTCGCAGCGACTCGATATCTGTCTTACCGAGGCTTTCACGTCAAAGTCTTAGGATGGAACTCTGCGCCTATTGGAGTGCTGTTATTGGGAGTTACAGGGGCCATTTACTTTTTCTGTGCGTTAGATGGTGGCTCACAGCTGATTAAAGAGACAAGGACTGACTTCCTCCTCAAGGCATGGATTTGGCACCATCCCCATACTATTGGCCGGGTACGGATACGGCTTGGGGCAACTCGCCGCCGTTAGGTACCAGGTCTGGCTGGCTGGCGCTAGCTTGTATGCCCTTCCTCTTGTACGCTCAGCTACTCAGCAACGCGAAGTCACGCTAACAATGCGTAGTGCAACCGCAAGTAAGGCGAATTGGATCACACTGGTGACCGGGGTTACACATGAGAAGCTCCAGGTCTTTCATCGCTGGATCGCGTACGCCTTCCTCATCCTGGCGCTGATGCACACATTTCCATTCATTGTCTGGCATATTCGAAATCATGACATGGTTGTCCAGTTCACTGTGAGCAACATCTTCGAATATTGGACCGGTATTGTTGCCTTGGTATTCCAGGCGTGGCTCACCTTTGCATCATGGGGTCCAATTCGGTAAGCAACCCCGATGTAGTAATAACGTTCAGCAGGCAGCTGATTACTCGCCAGGAACCTTGGCTATGAATTTTTTAAAGCTACACATTTCTTGTCTACTATCGTTTTTATGGTGATCTTTTTCTGGCACTGCGGCGGTACACTCACATCTTGGTATGCTCCGTAAAGTAACTGTTAACTTCAGACTTGTCTGACACACTGAAAGGGACTATTTTGTCGCAACAGCAGTAGTCTACGTGCCTTGTTGGACGTATCCATGGCTCCGGACCCTCTTTGAATACGGTATAGGCCAGAAAGCACAAATCTTCGTTGAAGATAATGGCTTTACACGCATCACAATACGGGCCAACTTTAAATGGAGACCAGGGCAACATTGCTTCTTGCGGTTCCACAGTTTCGGTATCCATGCTTTAAGCTCTCATCCTTTTACCATTTGCTCGCTGCCATCGACATATCCGAAGAAACCATCCGAGATTACTTTCTATATCCGCCACCAAGGAGGTTTTACAGCAAGGCTGTACAATTATGCAATGACGCAACCAGGCGTGCAGGTGCCTGTGCTTGTGGATGGTCCCTACGGAGGCATCGACAATCAGAAATACTTCGACAGCGACCGTCTTGTCGTGGTGGCTGGTGGCTCAGGAGCTGGCTGGATGCTGCCTTTTGTTGAGCAGTTCCTGCGATTTCTCTCTCTGAACAAGGTCCCAGAGCCCTTGCCCGAAGAGAATAAACAGAGCTCTGATGAGCCACCACGGCAGCGGGTCCTACGCGGACCTCGATCGTTGCGTGTTATACTAGCAATACGAGACGTAGAAACCTGCACATGGTTCCATACAACCTTAAACAATCTGCTATCAGACTATAAGTCGCTAGGCACTCCCTCAGATTTAAGTGTCGAAGTATACCTGACTGGCGAGGCTGAGAGCATCGTGCAGCCAACCAAATCTGCTTCAGAGCGCGTAACATCTGGACCTTCATCGTTAGGAGAAGACGACATCGAGAAGAATGTAGGAGAACAAAAGAAGTTTGACATAGATGACAGACCGGGAGAAGAACTGCGTGGTCGCCCAGATCTGCCGTTGATTATTCGGCAGGAAGCCGCTGCAGCAACGACAATAGGACAGGCAGTGGGTGTCTTCGTGTGCGGACCGCTTACGATGCAAGATGATGTCCGCAATGCTGTTGCGAAAGAGAACTTGAGCATTCTGAAGAACCCGAGCTCTGGTGGCATGTACTTACATCTGGAACATTTCTCGTGGGCGTAATGAAATAAGAGAGAGAACAGACCGCGAAGCTAGCCATCCGTGACGAGCAAGCAATCGACATCAATTGCTAAGTGAATTATTGTCCCTTGAGCATATTTCTGCTTGCACTAACGTAAGACTCCTCTCAAACGCCTCAGAGCGCGTAGCCTGAATATCAATGACACACTATCGGTGTAGAGACTCGTGCCCTCCGATTAGCAGTGCGCATAATGTAATAACTCTTGGTGAGCGGGAGAAATTTCTGCTGCAGTGTAGTGTGGAAAGGATCCTGGGAAAACGTGCTCAGTGCGGAGCTTGATGCAGATCACCACTTGCTCCAACCCATCTTTCCTTGACTACCGAGACCGCGTAGACAACACTATTTTTGTCGAATACTGGCTATTTCAGCTTGGCACAAGAAGCCTAACAGCCCCTCATATCATTAAGTGGTCCTTTCAGAGCACAAGGCTCGCTTCTCTAAAACTGCCTCAACAAGAAATGTCACTACGTGGGCGATGATACTGCTGGATGGCAATGGAGGCCATGAGATGAACAATTCGTTGCTTTCGAGGCACGATAGTCACAAGTAGAAGGCTGAAGGCCACTACAAAGCCAACGATCAAAAATCAACCCCTTCACAAAATAGAAGTTTAAATCACAAGTTTCTACAGCAATTGTTTTGTTTTGCCTGCAGACGGCATCAACCCATATCAGTTTCAAGTTTCCTGAGCAGCCGGACGAATTTCAATCTGGAGTTAGTCTAAAGAATCGGCTGTTTGGCGATCTGCACCGAAGTACCTGAAATTTGCACATTATCTGGGTGAGGTAAAAGCCTCAAGCCTTAAAAGAACCAATTCTTTGTGTTTGCGAAGAAGAATGGCAAACATGAGAGATTTAATGGCTTCCCAAAATAGAGATTTATTAAGACTATCGATCAATGCTGTGCGTGGCGAATGCGCCGTGAAGGAAGTCAAAGTACAGCTGGCTCATTTCATCACACGGGTCGTGATGCGGATTAGAGACTGACTTTCGTTCACGGGCACTATGCCGCTTATTTCGGGGTTAGATGGATGTGAGATATGTTAAACATATAGTTATAGATCTTGAGATGTGGCCATGGGCAAGAACAATGCTATACCCTATCCACTGCTATAATATATGGCTATATCGATATGTTGTAGGATCACCCCAACTCCTTTCCCAAATTTGTCATCAATTCTGCTTGACCATGTTACGACAGACTTTCAAGCACCATCATGGGTTACGGACTCAATTGGGCCATTACCACGTCTGATTTTAATGAAGTCAAACGGCACAATGAGTATGAGACTGGGTTTCCCTCGACTCGTACGTTCTCTTCAAAGGATTTGTTTTTATTGTTGACGGCTTTCAAGTCGACGTATTGACAATGGTGGACATTGAAGAAAGAGTAGGTGAAATCACCATCGAATCTCTACTCGACAATCGAAATCTCGGTTGGCCTTGAAATATTGAGGCAATTACTAATAAGCTGAAGTTGCGGGGTGAGGGGATTAGAGAAAATATGCGAGAAAAGGATGATCGTGAGAACCGGTCTGATACTTCAGACGACCTGGCTTGGAGTATAAGAAGAATTGCATATGAAGTCATGATAGCTGGTCAAGTTTTCAGAGTCGACACAAGATGGCAAACTAGTGTAGTTGAATACGCTTCTCCTTCCGATCCTATTCCCAGGGACTGGCTCCTGCTACTCCAAGCCGAGGACCAAACACGAGGCCGAACGTTGGTCCTTTCAAAGCAGAATTCCCTTGGTCTAGCCCCTTTCTTTCTTATCACAGCCTAGAGATGCTACATTCATCTTGTCTGGGCTTCGAGAACCGGTAATACTAAAATCAATTGGCGATGGCGCATATCGTTTCATTCGGACCGCCCAGATTCATGGTATCGTGAATGGGGAGGCGCTAGAGGCCTTTAACAGAGGATTAATCAAGCGAGAGAGGGTCACTTTACAGTAGCTCTGGCTTTGGTGACAGAAGATTGTATACGATTGGATGAAAGCTAGAAATACATCCACGAACTGGAAAGTAGCCGACTATCGACGGTCCGCCGGACATACGCGGGCGACTGACTTTCAATGAATCTCAATAACGTCAACGAGGATCGACTTCCATGGCTTCACCAAAAGCTGGTGTCAAATTCTAACTCACAGGCCCACGGATTTTGCCACCCGATCCGAGATCTTTCTTTTTAAGGGGTTTCTAGCTCTTCATTGCCTCCGTGGGTTTATATTATCCCCGCCAGACGTCCCCTCTCCCTAGGTAGGGCAGGATACATTTCCAAGCAATAGCGAGAAAACATTCGATGGATAAGATACTGCCGACTGTTTTCTACCTTCAGCGTAAACTCACATCGTCTGCATCATTCTGCAGCTTCCTTCGCGTGAACTGCCTCTTGGTTTTGCGACCCACAGCCCTAGCAGCTAGCATTTGTGGCCTGCCGTGCTCAATACTCAGGTTGCGGTGTTCTCTTTTGCCCCTCAATCCAAAGCTACCTGTTTTCACACATATCCCAGCGCATCTCCGAGTGTATAGTGCGACTTCCGGCAAAACTCTTGCATCGACCCAATGGACACGGGTGCTGGTGCTTCTACATAAACATACACGATCTGAGGCTCACACTTCTGTGGCCTTGCTCTTGTATTCTCATCGCAAATCAAAGTCTCAGTCTGCACTTCAGCATCTACGTATCTCGTCCTCCTAGGTCTGACTTCCTCAATACCCTGTGTCCGCAATCTGGCAACAATTTGACCTTCGTTATTTGACGGTCTGACTGGAGGCCCAGCCAAAATAATATTCCTCCGGCGATCGGACTTAGGTGCCTCAGTCGGGACAGTATTTCTAGTGAACAGTTCCGTCCTTCTTCGAATGAGCTTCGGTGTTTGAGGTTGTGGATTCAATTCCGCTGGTATCCGTCCAGATATGGTATTAGATTTCCTTCTTGAAGCGAAATCCACTACAGCAGGTACTAGACTAGCAGCCGCTTCCCGACTTGAGATTTTACCATACTGATCGGATGCGAAGAAATCATCGTTGGAACTCAAGGAGACTTGGAGAGTGTTCAAATCGCGAGTTTGGCCATCGGACGGAAACAGCCATGCTTGCAACTTTTCAGGGAGTTTATTGCTATCTTGGATCGATCACCAAATTAATTAACTGATATTGACACGGGAAAAATATCTTACCTTGGTGTAATTCCCCACTGTTGTCCTGCCACGCCATGTAATACCTGTCAAACGCTCCGAAAGCAACGCAAAGCATATTTTGCACATCCTTTAACTCTCCCAAGGCTGTCGGGCCGTCTTTCGCAACTTTCTCTGTCCTCTCTATCGGAGTAACTAATCCATTCTCCTCATCCATGGTAGGAGACTCTGGCGATAGACTTATCGAGCTTCGGGCAGAATTCGACGACGACGGCGAAAAAATATTTGCTGTTCTGGAGAAACTGGTGACCCTTTCTAAACTTTCCGGGCGGAAACCTTTCGGTATTCTCGCAAAGGCCGGAGGAGATTCTGGCATGGATCCATATGAACTTCTCGACGAATTCGAAGGCCTCTCAGAAGAGTCAGAGATAGATGCGTATGAGTTGCGCGTGGAGTTAATCGAGCTACGAAAGGAATCCCGTGAGGAATTCATTGCATCTTCTCTATAATACAATTGTATAGATGGACAAGTTTCGTTCTCATGATAATTTGATCTTTCACATGGAGGAATCAATCAAAGGCGAGTCTGCAAAATCACGATTAGCCATATCCATGGCCTTCCCCACAGCACTGAAACTCGCACGTGCACCATGGCATGATTTATCGTTCAACTAATCGGCCTATATCCAAAGGATCTTCGTCAAGCATTTCGATCCATATAAGCTTCTGGATTTGGGTTGAGAAATCAGTTCATGAGCTGAGGCATGAACGCGTCGGTCACAGATGCGCTTCACTCGGTGCTCGTCAATGTTTCAGATTGCAAAGATTACAATGGGAGGGTCGAATGTGTCATCTTTGATGTCAGTTTGGGAAGAATTGTTGATTAGAATTGTTCTAGAAGCATGTCTTGTCTTGGCTTTATCAGGTAAGGATATAGTAGTACGACTTCGAGAGATGCGTTTCTTTACTAGCCGAAAGAGGTGCCGCGCGAGTTCTCTGATCGCCTTCGACTAGTGACGGTGAAAATGCACCGTCAATTATTATTAAAAAAAAACATTTGAATGTTTGGGATCGAGTATATAATATATAGTTCGAAAGCTACAACATTGTGTAATTTGTTCCCATTCCTTTGCTTGAGGGTAGGCATAGCCAAGATGGCAAGAATATATCATAAGCTGCTCGTGGTCAAGATCTATATAAAGCTTTGGATATAAATTCATTTGCCTATAAGTGAACCATTCAAGGATATAGGTCTCGGCCGAAAGGCATAATCGAGGACTCAAAGAGAGGTCTTGACACGTGACTAGTGTCTTGCACAGTTTGATTTTCAATCATTGCGGATCCTGCCCTTCAATGATTGATACTTTGAGCGAAGATTTACTACTCTTGTTTTTGTGATTCAGTCTCTAGTGATGTCCTTAGCCATCCCTGAGGTTCTCCTTCCGGCTTCGGCATCCTCTTCTCCTCCCTGCGCAGTTCTACCTCAAGGACTGTTCTTCCAAATCCAAGCTTGCCCCTCAATCCATCGTCATCTCGATCATAATATAATGCCCATAACTGCTCTCCTTTCTCCCCTTCTTCCTTCACCGCCACGAAGCCCTCCCACCCCTCGATCGTGAGTCTTCTATCTTGTCTCGTGCAATTGAAAGGTCCGGTGATATTAGGTTGCGCATCCAAACGTACACCATACTTTACTTCATATGTGTCTTTGTCGACATAGATCCAATTCAATACAGGCGGGACGTTGGTGATGGTTGAGACCAGCCCTTCATGCCCTGCATCCCGATACGGGAGGTAGTATCCAGCGAACGGATGAACATATCCCTCAAGAGCGCCTGTGTCTATGTACAACTATATACAGCGTCAGTGAATGTATATTTAATCTCAAACATGGTATTTTGGACTCTTGGCTTACTTTAGAATTCTTCAGGACAATTTGCCGATGATCGATTTGCCTGCTACTTGGCGATGCCGAAACACAACTAACTATTAAATTGCATCTCCGCGCTCTATGTTCTTCTTTGCGATCCTTGGATTGTCCTTGCCGGATAGATTCGTTGACAGCAAGAAGTGCGGGGCAAGTGATGAGCGCAAGTAGCATTGAAGTCATCGTGACAAGCTGTCTTTGTCTCGACGAGTAAGAATGACAAATAATTCCCTAAAATAATTAACAGATGGCCCGTTTCTTAGACGATATTGTTGAGATGAAATGATTCGTATTCTCCGAATGAGTAAGGTTTGATCATCAGGTAACGTAGAGAAATGGCCATATCATAGATCTTCTGCCAGGATCCTCCCGCCCCTAGCACGATTCAGAAACACGACACAGACCAGGTTTACGGAAATCATCCGATGATTTGCTTCCTTACACACTTCAAGTGTCAAGAAGAAGACCGCGCTTACCGGGACGTTTCCAAGCTACATGGCCTCCCAAGGGCTACTTTCAGATGCAAACACGATAGGAGAGTGCAGCAAATTAAGCGAGAAAAATAATCAGGGATACTCCTCAGTTGGACGTCGCAGCATGATTTCAAGCTTTGATACCTGATACTTTGATTGCCAGGACATTGTTTGGAGGGGCGAATATGGGAATATGATCGTAAGTGATATGTGGGCTGTTTTCTTCGTATTAACTTACTGGTATGGGAAAGTTCTAGAACACAACTCTATAAAGCATCCAGGAGCACACGGAAAAAGAAATCATCATCTCAATCATCGGCCTCCAAATCCATTCAACAATAACCAGTTCCGGATTCATCCAATCTTGTATTCGATCAAACTGATCAATCATCACTTGGCCAATAGACCTCGAGCCCGCTCATCTACACTCATCCCCAATACCAGTCCCACCTCCAACCATGGCCTCTACGTAAATAACTGCCTATATCCTAGCCTCAAAGCCCAAACTGACTCTTCAAAGTACAACCTTCAACAACACCTCAGGGGGAGCCGCCTATTCCCCTAGCGTCAGTGACGACGAGCGCGCAGCCGGTGGTCGCAAATCGCTCACCACGCAAAACCTCAACCAGTCCTCTCTTCCTGCGCTTCCTACATCTCAAGGGCTCCGAGCACCCGCTGGTACGAATTCTCCTTAATCTCGAGCTTCGTGCTATTATTTGTTGGAGGAAAATTGCTAACGCTGAAACAGGCGGTCTGCTCAAAGGAGCAACTGACGAGAATGGCCAGTTGAAGTCTGCGGGGTTGATGGTGGGAATCAAGCTTGATTTAGAAGCGGAAGTGCATTTGACTGCGCGGATTCGTGGTGATGTTGTTATTGGATTATACTAGCCGGGAGGGGTTTGTTTTAAGATTTTTTATACCACGTTGTAAGAAAAGGAAAGGCCGGGTATGGGCATGATGGTTACTCGGTCGCTGGATAGACGGAGATACCTAGTGCGGCCAGTGCAATTGACAGGATATATACCAGTAGACTTTGAAATGAAATTACATTGGACAACTCTTGGATGTCTGTTCGGATCAAAACAGCAGTCGGCGTTAGTTGTGTATTTATTTTAGGACTATGTATCTTTTACGATAGAATTTCCACCAAAGCGAGATGGAGGCGAAAGTTAGAGCCGTCGAAAATTATAAATTGTGCTGTTTTTAGCAAACTGCAGCACACTATATATTTTACAAGGAATCTAAAGTCAAAACTTGAGCAAAAGTCAGCCAAACCGTAAGCCAAGACCCAACCTCGTGGCCCATGCGGTGAACATCTTTATGCCACAAAGCTCGTCAATGGCCATGAGTTCATGACCTGTGTGGAGAAATTCTGCTACGAATTGTGGGCATTAGGTACAAGAACTCGATTGATTGAAATGGAGATGGTTTCCCTCTCAACCCTCGAGTAACCCAACTTCAGCCACCAAACCAACTAAATTTGTGATCTCTTAAGTAACAACATATAGCTCTTACGAATTTTGTCGATCAACCTCCGTGAGGAAGGAAAGTGTGTTATCCAATTCGCAGGGAAAGTACGATGAGATAGCCAGACCTATCTTATTCAAATTCAGAAAGTGAAAGGCCTGAAAAGCTGCCCGCTTTTGATCATTCCATCAAGGCATGTCAGAATAGGTTTATTCGGTACCGGGTTTCGATGTACACCGATGCTCGGAGGCTTTTCAATTCCTCCTCGGTGGGCGGTTTCGGATGCTGCTTCTCGTCTTCGTTATATTTCGTGTAATTCAAGCGCTACCAAGGAAAACCTCGACTGCTCAGGCTATGTATGGGAAACATGGGGCTTTTGTACAAATTGATAAACCTTCTAGTGCATGTTAATTATCAGTTTGGCCAGAGGCATGGCCACAGGCGTAACAAGGTAACGTGTGAAGTGAGGAATTTGTCAAAGACAATGACAGCGGATAGAAAGAAGGCAATCTTATAATCTAAGTTTTTTACAGACTTATGATTTCGATGATGTTTCAAGGATGTATCATATAATTTGTTGCGGTTCTGCGTATGAGTTTCAAGAGAATAAGACAACTATATTCCACAAACAAAGTTCCCACTCCGAAGATCTGATAGCCGTTACTGGACTTGACACCCTACAACTAGTTCCAGATAATTTCTTCTGATTCTCTGTAGCGAGTTATTCGTATGCTATGCACGGTAGACTTTGGTAAACAAACTTTCGCGCAAAGTCATCCGAATGAAATTCGTTCGAGGTACAGGCTTGACGTGAGCCAATTGAGCTCAACTTTAGGCAAAGCTCCTTTTATTTTCACACAATCCACGTCCGGAAATTTATTGGAACAGTCTGTGACTTTATTATTCTTAGGTGCAATTTATTTCTTATTGAGGATGAAGACTTCAACACACAGTCAAACCAAACCTTTTGGTAATTCTGGCTCTAAAAAGGGTGCAATATTCTCGTCCAGGCCCGTTATTTTCGTCCAGATTCAGTCAGCGATGCTCAGCGCAAACAAAGGATTGTCTCCCAGGAGCTTTTCAAGTCGCTGATGATGCAGATTTGTCACTTCCTGAGGACTTAGCTGTTTTGGATTACGTTTGTTTTGGTATGTCGGCGTATGAGTGATGGAACCACCCACTTCCCATTTTTATTTCTATTCACCCTGGGAGATAATATTTGAATGGGAACTGCTGGAAAGATAATCAAATGGGGTTGTAGCGACCAATGTGAATTAGGAACTCTCGTTGTTTGCACAAGCAATTGCAAGGTGAGCACTATTCACTTTGAATTAAGCCTCATCTTCGCACTGAAATTTCAACCCCTCTTAGGGTATTTAACCCTCCAGTTTTCCTCTCTGGCTAATCTTTTCTCCACACGTAAGCAACTTCAAAACCTTATCAAGAAAGCCTTCTCAAAACAACATCAAAGCGAAAATACTCTGCCCAGACGAAGACACTTCCCGCGACAGCAAAATCGAGGAAATACCACCGCCCTTCAACCATAATCATGTTCAAGCTCATGATTATGAGCCTCCTTGCCATCTTGGCCAGCACTTCCTTGGTAAGTAGCGTCTCCGATCATGACTAGGCTTCAGCTAATTTTCCAAAGACTCTCGCCTCAGCCATCCCTGCCGATATTTCCGTCCGTCATGCAATCCCCGAGAACTATACCTTAGGTGTCGCCCGCTTTGTCGGAACGATTGGCGATTATGAAGTGGACTTGAATGGCACCGTTCAGGTATGCTTATTCCTACTGTGACAATTTCCGCCTATGTTAACGCACAAACAGCAAGTCTTGGCGCAATTCCAGGCTCTCTACCCTGAATTCAATGTAGCTGCACATGTCGCCAGTTCAAAGCGCAGCTTTGAGAAGCGTAACAAGGTATGTGTAAGACTGCTATAATTACAGAAGCACATCGCTAATCATGGGTATTCAAAGGACGGCATTCTCTGCATCCCGGTTCCTGGGCAAGACTGGTTAGTCTTCCCTTTCCCTTATTTAGCGACGCCGAAGGAGTCTAGCTCTTGAAAATTCCTACAGAGCTTGTCTGCTCCTCAAACCCCACAACTTCTATTGAAAACGTAACTAATTGAATGATCAGGGATAAGGCATGGAATATAAACACGGCTGGAAATATCGATTTGCTCAACTCGTTCCAGGGAGGAGCTTCGGTTGCTCCAAAGCAATGCGTATGGATGGCTTGTGCCGATCCCGGAGATATTATTATGCTCTGCAATGATGTGAGCAGCTTATCCATTTCCATTATAAGTGATATTGACATTTTTCTATGTAGAACGACTATGAAATTGCTCCTTCTTATCCTTATTTGGCCAGTTATGCACACGACATTACGCAACATTGTGGATTCCTTTGGAGTGGTGGACAAGAGTTCGACTCAGATAGTTATAACGTCATCGTCAAGAGAACCGGCGGAATATGTTAGGCTCTGATTCTTGACGGCTTATTTCTTTGCTATAGGGGCAATTTTGGCATTTGACAGGGTTGGATTTCCTGGTGGCTTTCCGCAATCTCATTAGACTCTCCCTGTGAGGTACTTCAAGGGTTAGGTTAAATTCCAGAAGGCCAAACTATACAACTTCGATCCAGATTTTCCGAGCTCTTATCGCATGTTATTTTCGCGAATGGATTACCCATCTTCTTTCGACTAGTAAATAGCATCGCCGTGATCTACATGTAGTTATTTTGAACCCCCGACTATACTGAGGACCTGAGTATTCTCCATGAGCTGGTAGGATGTTGAAATAGATCCGCTACCGCATCCAAGATACTGTTCAGACTATTATATTCGTAGCCATGTGCCATGCAACCTTAGAAAGGAGAGGTCACCTCGACTTTGTTAAAGTTGGCGGACCGGCTCGAAAGCAAGGAGATCCTCCACTAAAGCATTCCCAAATTTTATGCCCTATCCTTAGATGTTAATAGTATGCATTAGGAAGAACCAAGAAGTCACAGGCGCGGTTATTTGATAACAATCTCTTGACGCTAATAAACTAGAGCCGGGTGATCTTCCAGGAATCGCAAGTGTCATACAGGATCAAACAATCGCCAATAACCCAAGAGCGCAGAGGAGGATAGACCACTGGTCTTTGTAAACCCGATAGGTTTCTAACTTTCATCTGTATAGTGTGTCCGCAATCTTATGGAGCCTCCTTGCTAATTCGATCATTTATTCGAGAAATATTTCCAATACACATCCGCTTGCGCAGAAGACTCCAAAGACGGTTCATCGCCAATACAACCAACGATGCGCTCGATTTCAGCTGCTGGCTGTATATTCTAGCCGCGAAAAAAACGAAACAGAGCTGTATGACCGATAAGAGAACTCAACAGCTACCCATTGAAAAGTTCCCGTCTCAGGGATTCGCTTGATCCACAACGACGAAGTATGCATTGCTTGGCCGGCGAGGGAAGAAGAAGCACTGTGGGTTAATGAAAACTGGCGCGTCTTGAATATCAATTCACCTGCTGCCTATGCTCTTCCATACAAACCGTATCTACGTTCGAGGGAATTATCCGGATTTGTCATACGCGTCCGCTCGCCGAATCGCTCGATAAAGTTCGCAATCAATTATCGAAAGACAGAAAAAGCATTTCTGGTGCCAACTCAATCAATGATGCGCCTGTAAAAGATCAGAAGTGGTTCCGCAGAAGAAAAGATGCGTCACATACCTCAAGGCCTTGCCATGCCCATTACTCCAGACACAACAAACCACAGCAACGGATCGCAACGGCCACGCACCGCCTTTGAACAAGAAATAGTCCACTGTCCATGACCATGGGACGTAGCGCAGCGCATATTAAATGCACCGGAGAACAGCCGCAAATAGAAATGCGTCAGGAGAACAACTTGGGAGGGCATTTCGGCTTCTGAGGCTGGGTCATTGTTGAGAAGGATGAAGAGAGAAGAAGAGAAGGGAGAGGAAGGAAACATGAGGAAAGAAATAGACGCTTATGTTCCACGAAGTTGGGAGGGAAAGAGCGATGGCTAGCATGGGAGAGGACAGGTACGGAAGGAGAGATCGCGACTCGTAGGAACTATGCTACTCGCATAGCTGATAGAGGAAGAGTAATTCTAAATCAGATGGATTTCCTTGCAGAGAGTCTAGAATATCTCGACTGCATTGCCTCCTAGTAATGGCTCTGGAAATAGTGGAAGCGATGATGTCGCGCGAAAGCTTGAATAAGCTTGCCAAAGGGGGACGAATATACTATGCCCCAGCCCCCGTCCAGCACCTGGCACTGAAGATCGAATAACTGATGCTCTTCGCAGCAGGATGCATTGAGTGCGTCGAGGCCAATGCCGCAATGGCGCACAAATATCCAACCTTACCTCACGTCCTGTCCCGCTATTACGGATTAGCCGAACACCTAAGTAGGGTCGAGGGAGAATGGCAACGTCGTTCGGCATCTTGGGACGAATGGCCTAGAGTGTGGAAGTCGTGGATGCAATGAATCTCTGGCTATTGCATCATTTTGGCTGCTGCGATGGATTGCGGAGCCGACAGCTGTACAATATTGCCACGAACCGTACCCCGCGATGCCGTTTCAAGCTCATTGATACTACGAAGACCACGGGCGCTCGGGAAAACTTCTGGCTTGGGGGAAATTGTCATCCCAACTCCGCGTGCGAGAGGGTGTAGGAAAGTATCGGTCGAGAATTTGTTTCGAGGCAACTGGGCTAGCGCGTCCCATTTGCCCACCTCCTAGAAATGAGGTAGGTGAGCCGGATTTCAGTGACTAGTACAAACAGTAGAGCTTGCTTGGCAGTCCCGGCGGGAAAGCTGTAGGTGGTCAAAATTTCTTCACACAATGTTGATACGAGAAGGAAACTTCAGATCTAAAATGGCTATCCTTCGGCTTCACTATGCCTTCTGATCAAGATCACGCCCCTTTTTCTTAACCCTCACATTCAAATCAAGTGTCATGGCCCTTTCCTCAGGACCACCTCTGCCACGCTGGTCTTTTTCGCACATCCAGCAACGAAGCAAGCTTCACAGTCCCCGCTCCAGCCGTCTCCACAACAAGCCGCTAAATTCATATTGCACAGCCATGCATATCCTCTAACGTATTCTGCTCCAAGAAGCTTCAGTCCTCAGACATTGCGATGTATCCTGGCACTCCCCCTCTGCCAATTTTCTATCCCATGTTGAATTCCGGGTCTACGATAGGTCAACAGCTCATTAAACCTAATCCCACGGGAAACAATGGCTGGTTGGTAGAAAGGTCTCTTAAGCTGCTCCTCGGGCACGTCTCTTGACTTGCTGCCAGTTTCTTCTCCCAAACTTCTTTCCATTTGCTCTTGTATTTCTGGTCAATACTTTGATATGGTTCATATTTAGGCCTGTATTTAGCGCACATCTGATAAGAAGTCTCCAGGAGCGATAATGAAGAATCTATCTTCTCCCTAATATGATGTACGCATATTTACCTCAAGTCAAATAGCATGAGAAATAACTTCTCTTGTCATTGGAAGACCTATGGTTTCAGATCCGAGGTAATATATAAGTTCCTGTGTAATGCTGTGTAATGAATTTCTTTTTGTTGAGCTCAAAAAGCAAAGTTATTAAGAGTGAGATGTGCTTTCAACTGCAGGAATGAACGGAGCATAAGTAACTCCAGTTAGCGGTCCTGCAGACCCTTTTCAAGCTGCAGGATATCACGTAATATGACGGTGGCTGAGGAGGCATGGGAAGTCTTGCGTAACTTCTACTTGTCATATTCTAATTGACAAGTGGTACAAATGAGGCTATGCCAGATGCCGCTGGAAGTCAATGCACCCTCATAACTTCCGTTGTATGGGATTTGCGATGTATAATAGATTGAAAGGGATCGGTCAGATGGCCATTATGAGTTTCCGCTTTATTATAGGAAGGAGCTGACGAAGGTGAACTAGGTTACCAGGATGACCTTATATTTCAATGTCTTCCCTTTTTGGAATACGCTATATTCCCTGGATGCCGCGCAGACAGGCCTCTACCAAAGGGAAATTATGGAAGCTAACACGCCAGGTATGAATCCATGGTAGACAGAAGAAGGTGGTTTTGGGCTCTAAAGTAAATCGTACGCAAGTTCACAGACATTTCTCTAATCATGATACAGTCACAGAATAAAACACGATATCGCTCACAAATAAGGATTAGAACTACTGAATTCAATTAATTTTAGCATTTACACTCCAAGGCTGTCTCAACTAATATCGATACTCATCATCTCCTCTTCTCGAGCCTCCATACCGATCAGGATCCGCCCTCCTCCCACTGCGACTAGGCCGAGGTGAATACGAAGATCGAGAATAATGCTTATCATTCTCGATCTCCTCATCAACGATTCTCATCGCTTCCTCCATCGGTATGCCATGCCGCATCAACTTCTCGACCAGTTCCTCGCGATTGGCCCCTGATCTACGGCTGCTTTCTGCTTGTTGTGCCTGTGGTGGAGAATAAGCACGCGACTGAGTAAATCGTGGAGGGGACGGGCAGCGTGCGGAAGACTTTCCACATTCGCTCATCACCTTCGCGATCTCCTCATCGATGACCTTCACTGCGCGGGTTTTCTCCATACCCCCCGCGACAAGCCTCTCCATCATTTGCACGTATCTCTTCATATCCTCTGTTGATACCTTGTATTGTCCGTGGCTATCTCCTGCATTAGGATGCGAGTTAGTGTTTTGTGCGCCAGGGGAAGAATGATCATGAGAAGACTCACGTTCTCGAGGCGTTGGAGATGGAGACCTGTATCTTCGGGGCTGGGGAGATGGTGATCGGAATCTTCTTACGGGTGACGGTGACCTGTGCCGTCTTGGAGGAGGGGAAGGATATCGATGTCCTCTTGCTGGCGGGGGAGAACGTCCTCTTCTCGGAGAATGTGCTTCTTCTGCCTCCTTAAAATATGGACTTCTTCGTGGTGGGGGAGAAGGAAATCTAGTTCTGAGCGGGGATGGAGAACGATACCTAGATCTAGATTGTTCTCTGCTAAATCCAAACCGCGGCCCGCCTGCGGGTCTTGTTTGGCCTTCGAACCCGTAGGATGTATTTTGAGACGGTGGCGGGGATGGATATCCACGGCCACGCTGAGAATTGTATGCGGAGTTGGATGGACGAAAGTAATATGACATGTTGTAATTTTGGTAGTTGATTTTGGCTGATATTCTAGGGGTTTGGATAGGGCTTTTGATTTCTAAGGACATTAAAGTTAATGTCCCAAGATAATGTAGGACTGCTAGGTTGTTCTGGAACCCTGCTGGTGAAAGGAGGTTCAAAGAGCCCTTGTTCGCTTTGTTCAGGTCGCACCTTCTACAAACAATCGGTTTCGAAATCCCTTTGTTGGCTTTGCTCAAGTCACAGCTTCGTACAAAGAACAGGTTCCGGAATTCCTTTGTTACGAAGCATCTTTGCACCAATCACACAATTCACTGGAGGTTGAACTTCAACCCTCGAATATTAGGATTTGGAATGCTGCTATAATCCAGTCGGAGAAATGGCGATAACTTGAATTAAAGGTGACTCGAGTCGCAGGTCTTGAGACACTCCGCTAGCACTTGTTGCCACAGATGATTGAGGTATATATTGCCTTATCTACTTCTCCTTTTAATGATTTCCTCCAATATGAGAAAATTTTATCGGAGATCTGGTCCCCTCGAATCCTAGACCACATATAAGACGGAAACATCCCAACGATTTCGGCTCCCCGACCAGGCTGTATCACGAAGGCTCGCACAAGCTCAGAACTTCATTCTGCCCATCAACCCTGATACACACGTCATCATGTGTTTCCTCATTATTACCAGATACACCGGGTGTTCTCACGTCCTACTCACACATCACACGTGTGAGATCGGAAGACGAATGTGCACTTCTCGCGAAATCTACGAAGAAATCCGACCAGGCCGATGTTGCGCGCAATGTCCGTGGCTTTTGTCTCTCAGTTTGCAGGCGCTCATTCCAATTCAAGATGGCCTTAATTAGGTTTCTTGGTCCTCTTGGTTGTTAAAGATAGTGTAATTCAACCTTAGCCACCTGACAATCTCTTTATTCCTGCGTCCCATTTGATGCAGTATCTTTGTGCTTGTATATCTTTGTGGCCACAACAAAGACATAAATGTGTATAAAGTCCAGTCAAGAACACTACTGATATTTCAAATCTAACAAACTTTTAAAATACCACCTTCTCATCGCTTATTCATAAATCAAACGACTAGAATCATCAATATGTGCTACGATTCAAGATTCTTCTATACCCTCTGCGAACACCCCTTCTTCGACTTATACGGTAGTGGGTACTGTGGTCTGCAAGGTACCAAGCATTGTGACGGAAAGGTAAAATCAGTGATGAACATCAAGAATATCTGCCCTGAATGCAGAAGATTGGGGAAATTTGGAACTAGCATACTCTATATAAAGGAGCTGGAATCTGACCTTCGTCTTGAAGAAGCATTTAGGTGGACATGGCAGCTCTGAAATGACAGCTCTATATGTCGATTATCTTTTCTTGGATTATATTTGCAATTAATGAAAATTACCTCACCTTCTGTTGTATATATATTTAACTTCCTCTTTTCTTCCTTCTCATTTTCAAGGCTTTTATTTTGTTGGTAATATGCAAAGGATACAAATGGGGTTTCACTTTCTTTGTCAAGATTCTTTGTTCTATTGCAACATGAAGGACTCCATGTTTTGAAACTTAGAATGTCATTGTCACCCTGTATCCCTACTGAAGCTTGGATCTTTCTATTAAGACATTATACACCCCCCCCCCCCCCCCCCAAAAAAAAACAACCAAAAAAAAAAAAAAAAAAAAAAAAAAAAAAAAAAAAAAAAAAAATTAATAAAAAAAATTTTAAAAATAAAAAAGA
>Ga0182030_10006842_pt1 | contig 23929 bp, 22 predicted proteins | sample 812S3MmetaG_FD_121299 | JGI IMG/M metagenome (GOLD analysis project Ga0182030, IMG submission 121299) | Permafrost microbial communities from Stordalen Mire, Sweden - 812S3M metaG (Illumina Assembly) | ecosystem: Environmental > Terrestrial > Soil > Wetlands > Permafrost | place: Sweden...
ATTGCTTTGTGATCTCCATGATCCTGATTTTTGCCAACCCTTTCTGGACCCATTTCCTATCAGCAAAATAAAAAACAAAATGAAAATAAGTTGGTTCACCGTAATAGCCCAGTTGGTTAATTTCCTCATTTTGGTGTGGTTGATGAAGCGTTATCTCTATAAACCAATCCTCAATGCAATTGATGAACGTGAGAAGAAAATTGCTGCCCAGCTTGCAGATGCTGAGAACAAAAAGGCAGAAGCCGAAAAAGAACAGGCTGGTTTCAGGCAAAAAAATGAGCAATTCGATCAAGCGAAAAAAGGATTAATGGATAAAGCTGTTGCTGACACAAATGATGAGCGTAAAAAACTCATGGAAACAGCAAGGAATGAAGCAGACGCTTTACGTTCCAAACAGGAAAATTCTTTGAAAGATAAGCAGGATAGCCTGAATCGCGAGATTGCGCAAAAAACGCAACATGAAGTTTTTGCCATTTCTCGTAAGGCACTTACTGACCTCGCTTCAGTTAGTTTGGAAGAACAATCAGCCAATTTGTTTATTAAGCGTTTGAATGAATTAAAGGAAGGTGATAAGAAAAATTTCATCACATCTTTCAAAGCAGATGCCAATCCCATACTGGTGCAAAGTGCATTTGCCCTGTCACCCAAACAACAAACAGATATTCAAGAGTCAGTTAAGGGAATCCTTGGAACTGCTGCCCAATTTCAATTTAGAATCACACCTGAAATCATCAGTGGCATTGAGCTTTCAGCTAATGGATTCAAACTGTCGTGGAGTATTTCAGATTACCTTAATGCTTTGGAACGCAGTATTACCGAAACGATAAAAGAAAAATCAAAACCACAACCACAACCTGATAAGAAAGTAGAGCCAGAAACAAAGACAAAGCCTGAGAAAGCAGAACCAGAAAAGAAGTTAGAGCCTGATACAAAGACCCAACCTGAAAAGAAAGTAGAACAAGGAAAAATTGCAGAACCTGAAACAAAGGTAGAGCCAGAAACAAAGACAGAGCCAGAGAAGAAGGTATAACTGGAAACAACGGCTGAATCTAAAGAAATCCAGAACTTAAAAGAAATAAAATGCCATCAATTGATTTAAATGCAACAATAAACAGCCTCTTTGATCAATTGGGGCAGGGCATAGAAAAATATACACCCTCTTTTACACCTCGTGAAGTTGGTGCTGTAATCAGTGTGTCAGAAGGAATTGTCAGGGTGTCTGGTCTTCCAGGCACTGGTTTTGAAGAACTGCTGAAATTCCCAGGAGATTTAATGGGAATAGCCTACAATATTGACGAAGGCGAAATAGGTGTCATTCTTCTGGGTGAAGATTCCCTTTTGAATGTAGGGGACCAAGTAGAACGGACAGGCCGTGTAATGGATATTCCCGTTGGCGATGCTTTAATCGGCAGAGTGATCAATCCCTTGGGAGTACCGGTAGATGGTAAAGGAAGTATTGTCCTTAATCATCGTTTGCCAATTGAACGTCCTGCTCCGGCCATTATGGATCGTAACCCTGTTACTGTTCCTTTGCAAACGGGATTAAAAGTTATTGACGCCCTTATTCCCATCGGTCGCGGGCAGCGTGAATTAATTTTGGGAGACCGCCAAACTGGTAAAACTTCTATAGCAATTGATACCATCATCAATCAACGCGATAAAAATGTACTATGTATATATTGCGCAATCGGGCAACGCGCAGCATCGGTTGCAAAGGTAATCGCAAACCTCACAGCAAAAGGAGCGATGGATTACACCATTGTAATGGCAACTGAAGGAGACAAAGCCCCAGGATTAAAGTATATCGCTCCTTATGCAGCTACCAGCATTGGAGAATATTTTATGGAGCAGGGCCGCGATGTGCTTGTTGTGTATGACGATCTCACTCATCACGCACGTGCTTACCGTGAACTTTCGCTGCTGTTGAGAAGGCCACCGGGTAGGGAAGCATTTCCCGGAGATATTTTTTATATACATTCAAGATTGCTGGAAAGAGCTACGCACCTGAGCGACAAATTAGGAGGCGGGTCGCTTACTGCCCTGCCGATCATTGAGACAGAAGCGCAGAATATTTCTGCATACATACCTACAAATCTCATTTCCATTACCGATGGGCAAATATACCTTTCTCCCAAACTGTTTGAAATGGGTATTTTACCGGCTGTTAATGTAGGGAAATCAGTTTCCCGTGTTGGGGGCAAGGCCCAGCTACCCGCCTATCGGTCTGTAACAGGTAACCTTAAACTTGCTTATTCCCAATTTGAAGAATTGGAAAACTACGCACGCTTCGGCACCCGCCTTGATGAAAACACCCGGAAGATAATAGAGCATGGAAAACGGATTCGCACCTGGTTGAAACAAAATGAGCTTAAACCAATACCTGTTCCCGAACAAATCGTTGTCCTGCTTGCTTTGACCAATGGATTTTTTGATATCATACCCATAGAAAAAATGCACGATGCCGAAGCGGCACTTTTAAAAAGCACAGCAGAGCTCACGTCTGAACTCGTCAAACGATTATTTACAGAAAAAGAATTGAGCAAAGGAGACAGTGAAGCTATCCTTACACTGGCCCGCAATACGCTTGATGCATACCAGGATAAATCAGCGCCTGAAAAAAAGCGTGACGCACCCAAGCCTGAACCTGAAAAGAAACCAGAAAAGATAAGAAAATAGACCCGAAGAAGGACCCCATCCCAAATCAGCCCAAAAAATAATGGACACTTTAGAAAGCCTGCGCAAAAAAATTGAAAGTGCGGAAGATATTAAATCCGTTGTTAAGACGATGAAAGCAGTCGCTGCTTCAAACATCGGGCAATACGAGACGGCTGTCAGCGCTCTGGGTGACTATTTCCACACTATAGCGTTGGGTGTCGTTGCCTATTTCAGTGCAGCGCATATTGAAACGATACAGGCAAAAAAAATACAAAAACCGAAGGATGAAAAACTAATTTGCGCCATTGTGTTCGGTTCAGATCAGGGCCTCGTCGGGTCATTTAATGATTCGCTTACTGATTATGTATCTCAATCGCTAAAGGCGATGCAGGGCAAAAAGGAAGTCTGGGCGGTAGGAGAACGAATCCAATTGTTACTTTCGGATATTGGTTTTAATGTTACAAAGAGTTTTGCTGTGCCGGGTTCAGTTCAGGCAATAACTCCGCTGGTCGGTGAAATGCTGGTAAAAAGCCAGGAGAACAATGAAGATGACCAGGTGCAGGAGTTTTACATTTTCCATAATCAACCCAAGCCAGGTTCAGGTTATATACCGGTTATCCGGCGAATGCTGCCATTGGACGAAAAATGGCGACAGGAATTTGCGGATATTTCATGGCCTACAAAAAATTTACCACAGGTTGCAGGAGACATTAAGTCAACTTTACTGGCACTCATCCGTGAGTATCTTTTTATGTCACTGTTCAAAGCATGTGCTGAATCGCTGGCAAGTGAAAACGCCAGCCGGTTAGCTGCCATGCAACGGGCGGAAAAAAATATTGAAGAAATGCTTGATGATCTCAATAATACCTATCACCGTACCCGTCAAAGTTCCATTGATGAAGAACTCTTTGATGTAGTATCTGGTTTTGAGGCACTGAAGAAAAATAAATTACATAATCATCTTCCTTAAGTAGAAAGGATTTTTAACTCACTTGTAATTTTCGGTATGATTTAAAAATAAATCAAATTATAATAATGAAGTAATAAGCAAGTCAATGTTTGGCCATTATTTCGGAAACAAAGAAATGCTATTTGAAATGATTGTTAAAGAAGCCCCTGATCAGCCTTTTTATATTTAGGTTTATTGATGTTTAGTATAGTTCTATTAAAAGGAAGCGGGCTCGCAGATATAAAAAGTCAGATAGCAGCCGTACTTGGTTTTGCGTTTTTTTTAATCGGTTGTCAATATTAAATTATAAGAAATATCATGATGACGCTAATAATGAGTTGTTAACGCTCCGTAACTTCCAAGTCACTTAAAGTTATTGTAATTGATAGGGCTTAAATACATTAAACAAAATTGCTTTATTTTTAATATGTATAGTGAAGAAATACCTCTATAGAAAGGTCAAATGACCTTTTTGTTTGTTCTCAACCGGTAATTTTTTATTGCTTTAATAGTAAAAACGATGTTTATAGATTTTCTTAAAAATGAAATACTCAAATATGGTCGATAAATTGAGAATCTCGGATTCTATTGGAGGTGTAATATATCGATAGCAATGTTTAAACAGTTTAGTTCCAATACAAGGTGCAAAAGTGATCATCACAGCTCGTGATAGGACTAAACTTGACGAAGCGGTTAAATCGCTGGGAAGTAATTTCTACGGTATCTTGTCTAAACAGGCCCCTAAACGCTCCAGATCACTACTAATTGAGCGACTTCAATGGCGATTACAGGAGAGCACTAAGCGGGAAGATGTCGCTACTAAACCGTATATAATAACCTTCCGAACCCGCCTCATCATACAACTCGAAAACAGCATCGTCTCCCGATTGTCGCAATATACCGTAGTCGCTCGTATCAATTTCGCAATGTTCCAGCAGTCCATCATATAGTTCTTTATCGATAAACCGGAATCTCCATTCTTCAATTTGCCTCGATTCGGCAATGAAATTGTACAGTTCTTTTTTCAACTTTTCGACTTCGACGTATATGCAATTCCAAGCGTTTACATCAAGCGTCTCTTTACTATCGGTCTGTGGCGCGTGCTTTGCGCGAGATGATAACCATAAATCATCAATCGCCAGAATCGCATAATCAGTGCCCGAAAAGCGGCTATCCCATGCGGTTACCAGCAAGTAGTTTGTTTTCTCTTTCGTAATCTTCATTTTTTAGTTGTTTCAGACAAAGATGCAAGGCAATTCCTGAAACGACTTTGAAAGGGAAAGTTTATTCTTAGTCCGCGAAAAGGTCAAATGACCTTTTGTTGGTTGTCAATTGTGTTTTTTCAGTACTGTAATTATAAAAAATCGTTGATTTAAGCTTTCTTGAAAAAGCCAAAGCTTTTAAAGTTTCATCTCGTGCTATCAGCCTAGCAATATTGTAAGTTTCCTTGCAAGTTGTAACCAGGCTTCTGATAAGAGGGTTACATTCGTGCATGAGCATACGTAGTCTGGACCTTGAGTTTATAGTCAGGGAAAACTTGTTCAAGCTTGAAGCGCCGGTTAAACTTTATTGAATTCACACCTGTAAATTTAGCCCTTGTTTCCATTAGGTTATGATAATGCAATAGTGCGACCTAAGCGATTATTATTAATCATTTTTTTGGCTGTCTATTGTGATGGCACGGTTATAGCATAAATATTTTTTGAATTTATTCCCTAATCAAAGCAACTTAATATTGGAACATAATAAAATTAGCAACCGGCAATCTAAACTCAACGTTAGCAAAACACATCATGATAAATTCAATCAAAGCAATCTGCTTGCATTAATCAATAATACCCAAGACCTGATGTGGAGTGTTGATAGAAATTACAAACTAATTACTTCTAATAAATCATTTGATGCCATGGTGCAGCATTTGATAGGTCAATCAATTGCTAAGGGCAGCAATACTCTTGCCGTGGGGGTTACCGCAGAGCCATTAACAAGGTATAAGAAATTATATGACCGTGCATTTGCGGGAGAAAAATTTACAGTAACAGAGTACACCGATTCTCCCGTTGTGTATTGGTCAGAACTTTCATTTCATCCCATCCGCATTGGAAATGAAATAGTGGGGACCGCTTGTTATGCTCATGATACTACGGAAAGCAAACTTGCAAAAGAAAAGATTGAACATAATGAGAAATATTTTCGCGCGTTAGTTGAGAACTCGACTGATCTTGTTGTGTTAACAGATAAAAGTGGTATAATAACTTATGTAAGCCCTAGCCATGGAAAACTAACTGGGTGCACAGCAGAAGAAGTAATAGGCAAGTTTTTTTATTCATTTCAACACCCTGCCCATGTTGCTGAACTAAAAAAACAGTTCGATGAATTATTAGCACATCCGGGCATACCTATGCCCCGGGTCAGCCGTTTCCGGCAGCATGGGGGCGGATACATATGGGTAGAAGGTACTGTTACTAATTTGCTTCACGACCCTGCTGTCGGAGCATTGGTTGGCAATTTCCGTGATATTACAAAACGTAAACTTGCAGAAGAAAAAATAATCAATACACAACGGCTGTATGAATTCATCAGCCAGATCAACCAGACCATCACGCATACCACAGATGAAGCAACCCTGTTTCATAAAGCATGCAATATTGCAGTGGATATAGGCAAGTTTGGTCTTTGCTGGATAGCGGTGCCGGACATTCAGAGTAAAAGCCTACGCGTTATTGCTCACAATAGTAGTGCTATTGCGGGTGATATAACGGCGCTTGAAAATTTAAAGTACGATGACAATGGGCCTACTGCAAATGTGCTTCGAAGTGGACGGTACTTTGTGATTAATGATTTTTCCAGCCAACCTGTGAATACCAGTTCCTACATTTATGCCTTTCAAAGAGGGTACAACTCTTTGATTGTATTGCCAGTTATGAAATCAGGCCTTGCAATTGCTACCTTCAACCTGCTTTCGGAACGTGTTGGGCTGTTCGATGAGCAGGAGATCCGTTTATTAAAAGAAGCCGCAGGTGACATTTCCTATGCTTTAGATGTTTTTGAAAAAGACAAGCATAGAAAGAAACTGGAAGACGAAACAGCACATAGCAAATTACGTTTAGCCCAAGCCCAGTCTATAGCACGGCTTGGTAGTTGGGACCTGGATTTTTCCTCCGGCACTGGTAAATGGTCTGACGAGGCTTGTAGGATCTATGGGATCTCACCGAAAGACAATGTTCATTCTTATCAGTCATGGTTGTCGTTTGTTCATCCAGATGATCTCGATTATGTGCTCCAGGTTATCAAAGAAGGAGAAAGAACAATAAGCAGTTCTGCTTTTGATCATCGCATAATGCTTAAGAACGGAGAAATTAAGCACATTTGTACAGAATCGCATTTTGAATTTAACAGCGAGGGGAAGCCTGTTGGTTTATACGGAATAGCACAGGATGTGACAAGATCAAAAGAATTGGAAATTGAGCGTGCAAAAATAACTGCCGATATAGTTCAACGAAACAATGACTTAGAGCAATTTTCTTATATAGTATCCCATAACTTAAGAGCTCCCGTTGCAAATATCATCGGTTTAGTGAATGTCAGGCAAACTATTGGGATCAATATTGAAGAAGAAACATTTATAACGGAAGGCTTATCTAAAGCCGCCCAAAATCTGGATACTGTAATAAAGGACATTAATCATATATTGGATTTGAAACATGTAGTGAATGAAAAAAGGGTAATAATAAGGCTTGAAGACCTTTTAGCTGAAGTAAAATTAAGTATTGGCAATTGTATTAATAACGATTCAATAAGGATAATCAGTAATATTTCGGAAGCAGAAGAAATAACAACAATCAAGAGCTATCTCTACAGCATTTTTTTCAATCTCATTTCAAACAGTATCAAATATAAACGCTCACAAATACCTGCAATTATAGAGGTTACTGCTGTAAAAACAGATAACAAAATCCTGCTAAATTTTAAAGATAATGGGCTTGGTATTGATCTCGAAAAAAAAGGCGAATATGTATTCGGCCTATATAAACGTTTCCATTATCATACAGAGGGTAAAGGAATGGGGTTGTTCACGGTAAAAACTCAAGTTGAAGCATTGGGTGGAAAAATTACGATCGTGAGCGAAGTAAATAGAGGTAGTGAATTCAAGATTGAATTTGAAATTGGTAAAAATGAGTCCTCTCATAATCACACTTCACTGCGCAATACATGATCTTCGTCAGTTTTCTTATCCACGGCACGATTGTGTAGCAGTTGTAATCAGTAATTTATACTTATCGGGATAATAATGATGTTTTTAATTTTTTCAATTAGCATGCTTTTTTTATCGCCTAGCAATTCCAAATAATTAAATAATTAAATAATTAACCATAGCTACAATGAGTATGAAAATATTGCAAATAATTACATTGACTATTGTTCTAATTACTCTGTTCTTATCCTGCCAATCAGGTACAGATAAAAAACAAGTTCTCTCAAAATCTAAAAAACAAACATCATGAAAGGGTTTACCACTAACATTGAAAAAGAAACTTTGGAAAACAATAGCTTTCGTAAAGTATTATATACCGCAAAGTACAGCCAGATTGTTTTAATGAGCCTTAAACCAAAAGAAGAAATCGGCATGGAAACCCATGAAAATAATGATCAGTTTTTCCGTTTTGAAAGTGGCCATGGCAAATGTATTATTGATGGTAATGAATATAAGGTTACTGCTGGAGATGCCGTTGTAGTACCTGCAGATGCAGAACATAACGTCATTAATACATCAGAAACAGAAGCGTTGAAGCTTTATACAATCTATTCACCACCTAACCATAAAGACGGGATAATACGCCAGACTAAAGAAGATGCCGAAACAAATAGTGAACAGTTTGACGGTAAAAAAACAGAATAGTTAGCTTTTCAGTTTGATCCGGTCTGGGGTGGTCAATTTGAGCCGGTTTACCCTGGTCAGCTTAAACAGGTCTAGGGTGGTCAGTTTACCCGGTTTTTGCAGTAAGGTGTTTTGAAAATTTATCAATGCAGTTTAATTTGGCTTGTTCCAACTTGTCATAGGTGATTCCTGAAATATCTGTTTCCATGCTACATGATAACTAAAAATCATACCTTAAAAAAAGGCTGCAAACTGGTAAAAAAATATTCAGCCAATTTTTTATTTTAGTAGACTATGAAATAGTTTATTTATACTAAATAGCAATTGGACGTTTATGCTTCCATCGTCTATGCGACCATAGCCAAGTTTCAGGTTGGCTGGTTATGTCTTTTTCCAGCCGCCTGATAAACAGCTCAGATAGCACGCCATCTCCTGTTGCCATAGGGCTTTCCGTGAGCACCTCTGCATTCATTTCATAAAAGCCTCTTTTTGTCTTTTTTACCGATGAATAGAGCACAGGCAGGTTCATCTTTTTTGCTATCAGCTCCATCCCTTTATACACGGGCGTATCCTGGTGCAAAAAAGTGGTCCAGTAAGCATGATCTGGCTTCGGGGTCTGGTCGGCAACGAAGGCAGTTGCATTGAGACCGTTTTTATTTACGGCCATTTGCCTGTAGGTATTTTTCATGGCTATGAGCCGGGTACCGGAGCGAGAACGGATACGATGCATCAACCCATCAAAATATTTATTGCTGATGGGGTGGTATATCACAAATAGCTGGTGCCGGGATAGCATATTGAATACGTTGCATGACCACTCCCAATTGCCGTTATGACCCATGACCAGGAGGACACTTTTGTTTTGATCGGCAAATTTTGATAATACATCCAAAGCTCCGGGAGCGAAAAGACAGCGGTTGAGTAAATTCTTTTTACTAACGGTAAGCACTTTAATGGTCTCAAGGAAGAAATCGCATAAGTGGGAATAGAATTTTTTGCAAATATGGTATAGCTCCTTTTCTGTTTTTCCAGGAAAAGAATTGCGTAGGTTTTCCAATACTACTTTCTTCCTGTAACCGATCAGGCGAAACAGAACGACATTTAAAAAATCAGAAAAGAGGTAAAGCATTTTAAAGGGTAATATGGATATAAGGTAGATAAAGGGCAGTGACAGGTAGTAGATTCCGGCTTGCAACGGAGAAAAATTTTGGGAGGATTTGGTGTCAATATTCATTTTTGTCGTTTGTTATTTTGTAGTTTATTAACTGAACTAGGTGCATGCTATTGGCCGCCAATAACATCTTACAAGAATTGGGCCCTAAGCTGTTGCATGCCGTACGTAAAGTTTAGACAAGCAGTATTAAATTACCAGGCACTGACACCAAACCAACCTGATCCGGTAAGGATCGCTCAGTACGACAAATAAAAAATATTGCTTACTTGTATTTTTGATGGTATAATTTTTTAGGCATCTATTCTAAATAGGATTTAAACGCGCGGTCATCAATGATTAATTCGGAAGAAAAAGAAATATTACACATTGCAATAAGAAAAAAGGACAAAGAATATTTGAGGCTGTCCAAATTATTGCAGTCCCGTCATGCTTTAAACTCAACCGAATTATTTACTCCAAAAAGATAATATAATAACACTGGCTCACGAAAGATTAACCTGGCTCACGAAGGATGTTTTCTTATTAAGTAGGCAAATGATTTAAAAAATTAATTCTGTATGTAACGGACTATGGTTATTGACTTCCCTGGGGTAGTTTGTAGCGATAAACATTATGTTGAAGAAAAGAATAAGTAAACCAGGTCTATTTCAACGACGCGATCACAAATATTTTAAACAGTGGAAGATTTGATAGTACAATCGTCGAATCGTCAATTGGGATATAAAAAGCAAATTTATTTGCGTAACAATATTATGTTTAGATATAAAGATTCAGAACCGTATAAGAGAGATAAACACATTATTCATTTCATACTTATAGGGATATGCGTTGTAATTATTTTGGTTGGTGTGTTGATATACTTTAATCAGTAGAATAGTCCGATTCGATTTCGGCTTTTACTATTTTACGAATGAGCAGATATTTACTTCTAATAGTTATTTAAAAAAGAATACAATGACACCAAAACAAATTGTACTTGCTTCAAGACCAAAAGGTACGCCAACCTTGGCAAATTTTAAATTTGAAAGCATAGTGTTGCCAGACTTACAAGAGGGGGAAATACTCCTTCAGGGCTTGTTCTATTCAGTTGATCCGTACATGCGGGGAAGAATGAATGATGCTAAATCATACTCGCCGCCATTTCAGTTAAACCAAGCGATTCAGGGCAGTGTAATTGCCAAGGTGCTGGACAGCAAATTTGAGGACTTTAAGCAGGGTGATATAGTATCCGGGTTCCTTCCATGGCAGGAACAAATGATTTCAGATGGAAAAGGTTTGCAGAAAATTGATGCTGACATTGCTCCACTGAGCTACCACCTGGGTATATTAGGCATGACAGGTCTTACAGCTTACTTTGGATTAATGGATATTGGCAAACCGAAAGCTAATGAAACGGTTGTAGTATCTGGAGCTGCGGGCGCAGTGGGTATTGTAGTAGGCCAAATAGCAAAGCTGCAAGGCTGCCATGTAGTAGGGATAGCAGGGTCTGATGAGAAGATAAAATTGTTAAAAGACGTCGGTTTTGATGATGTAATCAACTACAAAACTGTTACGGATATAAAAAAGTCAGTAGCAGGTGTTTCCCCTAATGGAGTAGATGTCTATTTTGATAACGTAGGTGGCGAAATATCGGATGCAGTAATAGCTAATATAAATTTCCATGCAAGAATCGTTTTGTGCGGTCAAATATCTTTATATAATAGCACTGAAATACCTGTGGGACCGAGGCTTCAACCAATGCTACTTACAAGAAGCGTATTGATGCAAGGCTTTATCATAGGTAATTATCAAAGCCGTTTTCCTGAAGGTATCAAGCAGTTGACTAAGTGGGTGAAAGAAAATAAATTGACGTTTAAAGAAACTATTGTTCATGGGTTTGACCAGCTACCAACAGCATTCATCGGGTTATTTGACGGTAAAAATATAGGCAAGATGATTGTGGAGGCATAGTATTTAGTGCTTTTTAAGATAACGAACTATTTGGTTAGATGTGGAATGCCCCGTTAGCCTTCCTTTTTTTTACATACATTTTATGATGAAAACGGTTGTGATAACTGGTAGCAGCAAAGGTTTTGGTTTAGAGATGGGTAGGGAATTTCTAAATCAAGGCTATCATGTTGCATTTTCAGGGAGCAATGAACAACATCTAAATAGAGCAATTAGTTCAATAACATTTGATGGGGAAAAAGTAGCGGCAGTTTTATGTGATGTGAGAAATCGCGGTGATTTGCAAAATCTCTGGGACGTGATCTTTAAAAAATGGGGAAGAATAGACCTCTGGATAAACAATGCGGGTGTAGCTCAAAAGGCTGAAAAGATATGGCATTCATCTACAGCGGACATAAAAAATATATTTGACATAAACCTGCTGGGGGCATTTTACGGCACACAGGTGGCAGTAAATGGCATGCTCAATCAAGGCTTTGGAAAGGTATATAATACAGTAGGTTTTGGCAGTACCGGAATGATAAGGACGGGCTTAAATTTATACGGCACATCAAAACATGCTGTAGCGCATTTTACAAAGGCATTTGCGAATGAACTAAAGGGCACAGGTATCATTGTAGGCACTTTGCAACCAGGCATGATGGTAACAGACTTTGTAAATGCATCCAAAGGCAGTATCTATAATAAATCCGAAGTCCAAAATATCTATAACATTCTCGGGGATTTGCCGGATGTTCCTGCAAAATATCTTGTTAAAAAGATGATAGACAATAATACAAACGGCAAGCTATTGACATGGCTGTCGAGTGCTAAGGTTATCTTTAGATTTTTAAAACACCTTTTCGTTAAACGAGATTTATTTAAGTCAGATGCACACCAAAAATAGTTATCATCATACTATCATTTTATTCTTTACAATCATCATAATTATTATGTCGGCAAGCACGTTGAAATCTCAAACCCTACATACAGTCCCCAGTGTAGATATCAAAAAGTATTCTGGAAAATGGTATGAAATTGCATCCTATCCGCAACGTTTTCAAAAGGGATGTCATTGTACAACGGCTGAATATAATTTAAGCCCGGATGGTTATCTGATAGTAGAGAATAGATGTAACAAAGGCAGTGTGAACGGCAAGCAATCTTACATCAAGGGCAAGGCGTTTGTTGAAAAGAACTCCGGTAATGCTAAGCTAAAAGTTCAGTTTTTCTGGCCGCTACGGGCAAAGTATTGGATCATCGATTTGGCTGATGACTATAGCTATGCAGTGGTCAGCAATCCTAATAAGAAATACTTATGGATATTATCCAGAACACCTAAGATGAATTATTCAATATACCAGCAGATTCTTTCAAGATTGAAAGAAAAGGGATTTGACTTGAGTGAACTCAAACTAACTCAGCAGATTTAGAGAAGAAATGATTTTTTCTCGGTTACTCGCGGAACGTTAGCATCATGATATTAAACTTCGTTTTAAGAATTATACGGTTACTCCACTTGTAATCCCAGGCAAACCTGAAGACTTGGTATTTTAAGTTCGTTATAGCAACAATTACATTCAAATAATGTGAGTAGAAAGGTCAAATGACCTTTTGAAGTCTATTTAAAAGATCCAAATCTACCTTAGAAGAACTTCAGCTGGTTGGAAAGTAATCTTAAATCGAATTGAGCTTTAGGAATAATTTAATATCAATCAAAATTGCTTGCAGTACAACTTGCAGTAAAGTTGCCGTCAAAGTGCTTCTCGACGAATGTTTGCTTTAAAGCATCAAAAACGCAATATTTACAGTTAAAATCAGTTTCTTTGCAAGGCAGGCAAGCATTTGAAGATTTGTAACATTGCGTTTTTTGCATCAAAAAGATAACTTCTAACGCCTTCTCTTAATCAGCGGGTCCAGGGTTCGAGTCCCTGAGGGACCACCTCATAAGTAATTGAAAATAAAGGAGTTACATTCATTTGTGACTCCTTTTTTCATTGACTTTATTATTTGCTCGCAGTGCAACTTGCAGTAAATATTCCGTCTTGCTTTTTGATGCAAAAAAGACAAGTTTTGTTAGATAATCTTTATCGGCTTGGTTTTATGTGCTGCACAAACCAACATATATTTATTGTTGTCTATTGGCGTACTTTGTGTCATTTATGGAGCTAAAGCAAATGCGCAATTTTTATAGCTTTTTAAATATCGCTGGTCCGCTATGTTCTATTTTATAATGTGTACATTGTTTCTCAGCATATTCTAACCGCTCATGTTCCGTTAGCGTCAAACTATTTCCATCATAAGCTAGGTACACCTGCTTGTTAATCTGCTTAGTCCAACCAGTCAATATATCTACTAAAATGCCGATGGCAGTGACGCTAGTACGCCGTTAGCCCACACAACTTGGGGCCGTCCACCGGTGTTGCCATATCTTGCCGCTTCACGGCCAAGTTTCTCATCTGTTAAATACCCGGTACAAAACATACATGGCATACCAGGCATACTTAAGATAACCTGCCCAGACATGTAATATCCACATTTGCTGTCATTAACATCCATTCCAATATCAATGTAAGGAATAAGATATCTCCGGCATTCTGCCTCCAATTGCTGCCTTTCAGAATAAGTATCTACACAACCTACAACAATATCACAGAGTTGTAGCAAATCAGGGTGGTTCTGCCATTTATCAGGAATGCAGACGAGGTTATTATTTGGTAGAATTTTTTTGAAAATTCGTTCCGCTACTTTCGTCTTTAGTAAGCGTTTTTTAACATCACTAATCCAAGCACCAATTAGACGGTTCATATTGGTTTCTTCAACCTTATCATTATCAAATACGACAACGTTCTTCACCCCAAGGTGAGCGAGTTGCTGTCCTCCGGGGCAAATTTCTAAATTTGCTTTCTAAATAAACAGTAGGTACAAATTTGTCTCATAGTATCAAAAAAGTAAGTAATGAGGAAAGAAAGTTCAACAAATTTTTCGAATGAAATAGAATTAGCGGCAATATGCCCTATGCATAATGTCATGAGAGTGTTAGGTGGGCGTTGGAAAATTGCTTTATTATATTTTATACATCAAGGGTACAATCGTTTCAGCTTGCTCCAGAAGAAAATGCCCTTCATAACAACCAAAATGCTTAGTCAACAACTAAAAGAATTAGAGCACAGCAAGTTGGTTTTAAGAGAAATTTATGCTGAGATGCCTCCGAGGGTTGAATATTCGTTGACAAATACAGGGCAAACCCTATTACCTGTTTTAGAGGAATTATATACATGGGGAGAAAAGAACTGTAAGTTTTAACGCGTGGTGAATATTGACGCCCCTGACTATTTTGAATGCCTTGCCTAGAACGCGATTCTACTAAGAGCCTCTTGCATATAAATGCTTTGTGCCGCCTTCGGTACTATTACCACAGATTCAGAAACTGTACGCTTCAGTGTAATATGTTTGTTCTTTACTTTATCATCATTACTTGATATCTTGTCATTAACAGGATTTACATTGAATCGTTTAGATTTATAGCTGACATTCCAGTAGATTACTCATTTTTTTCGTTTTTAATTGTTATAAAATTTTGTTTTTTAATGATGACGCATTAATATGGCTATAATCGAATTTAATTACAAATATATACAAATATAACATGATATAATATTTATATATATAAAATAAATATTATACTATAGCGAAAAATCAGTATCAATCAGTCTTCATATCCGCTTTTGATGACAGTGAGCAATAGCTTAAAACGTCCGTTGGGCTCTACATCTATCCGTGTATTATCCACATAGAGGGCTATCATCTCATTATACTGACTGCAATCAATTATTGATTTCTGTGTAATACCCGAGAATATCATTTTAAGATCTCTCCAGGCATTGTATATTTTGCCATGGATTTTTGATTTGATTTCGGCGCCGCCGGTTAACACTTTTATCTTTTGCAGTAGCTGTTGTTTGCAATATTCTCCATCAGAGATTATTTTGTCAATCTCATTACGCAGGCCTGAATCCACATTTATTAATTGCGAAAGCGCCTGCCTATAACCTGAAATGCGGTCATCATGGATCTTTACCAGGTCGGTTAGTATCTCAATTGATTTCGCTGTTTGTTGTGGTTGCGTAGCCATTGTTATATGTTTTGAGATAAAAGAATAATCTTCCTGTTATGATGCCATGGCCAATTCTTCATACCCTACCAGGCTTCTGCCCTGGTTTGTATTCGTTTTTGAAAGGTCTTTAAACATTACATAATACTGTACGATCTCGTTTACCGGTAAATACATCATCTGTTCTATATCACCACACATCGTATGCAAACTACTTCGGACAGCTTCATACGTTACTATTCTTCTTTCGCTATACATTTCGTTGGCTTGGTCGTACTTGATTACAAATTGATTATAACCCATATTTAATAGTTCCTTACATAATTCGTAGGAAAGTGGCACTATCTTCATAATGCAAGTTTTATTAATGAATTAAATGCCTATGAAGAGCTTTGAGGCTTGCTATGCGGCTAAATAGCTAAGTGATTTAGATAACAAACTTACGCTGAGGTACAAGTGTTTACAATGATATTAGTCATTGCCTGCTATGTTCTTCGTCAATGTGTCTATAAGAGGGAGAGAAACTAAACTGATAAAATTACTTTCTTTATAAAAATAATATTACATAATTACGGAGAAGTCTTATACAATTCACACGTTTTCAAATTGCTCATACGTTTCTGTTTCAATTTTTTGAAATAAGTTGGAGTTCAGTGCAAATGCAGGCAGGATGGCTTTATTGACCATTTTATTCATACTGTTTGCCCGTATTCTTATCCACACCTAAACGTTATAATGGGGGTGAAAGATACGAATAATATATATTCATATATATATATATATATATATAGTCAACAAAATTACTCTTGACGCATAAATATTTGCCACAACAATACTATATTTGTTATTAACAGTACGACCAAGGATTATATTTAACAAAATTCCATTTTATGGATAATGTCCGCAATGCACCTGTCTATTTTAATGCACTCGAATTTCCCCGGGAGCGATAGCATTACATTTTGAAATAGCGGCACATTCGTGCATTACCTCTAATTGAGACTTTCATATCAATCAGGATCAACAATGATAACCCAGGAAACAGAACTGAAAACGGATTTCAGGATGTTATTTGAATCGGTTCCCGGTTTATACCTGGTGTTGTTGCCTGATCTGACCATTCATGCTGTAAGCGACGCCTATGCGCAGGCTACTATGACCAGGCGGGAAGAGATTGTCGGCAGACATTTATTTGATGTGTTTCCTGACAACCCAGATGATGCTGATGCCGATGGCGTTTTCAATCTCCGTGCGTCATTGAACTTTGTTTTGCAGCATAAAACCGCCCACACCATGGCTGTGCAGAAATATGATATTCGCAGGCCGGACGGGACTTTTGAAGTCAGGTACTGGAGCCCGTTTAACAAGCCAGTACTCGATGCCGCAAATGAAGTGGTGTACATCATTCACAGTGTGGAAGATGTAACGGATTTTGTTCACCTTCAAAACGAGCAAACAGCCAGGGATAAAATAACAGAAGAACTGCGCATACAGGCGGAGAAGATGGGAATAGAAGTTATTAAATGGTCGAAGGAAATACAAAAGCTGAATGCTGAACTGGAGCAGAAAGTAACTGAGCGCACGGCCGAGTTAGAAAGTGTACACAAGGATGTCTCTGATTACAGGTATGCACTCGATGAATCCTGCATTGTTGCGGTAACTGACCAGCGGGGAATAATAACTCATGTGAATGATAATTTTTGCAAAATATCAAAATACAGCAGAGAGGAACTGATTGGGCGGGACCACAGCATCATCAATTCCGGCTATCACCCTAAAGAATTTATCCGTGACCTGTGGATAACCATTGCCAGTGGAAAAATATGGAAGGGCGAACTGAAAAATAAAGCTAAGGACGGAACAATCTATTGGGTAGACACCACGATAGTGCCTTTTCTGAATGAGCTGGGAAAGCCTTATAAATACCTCGCTATCCGCTCAGATATCACGGAGCGCAAACGCTCTATTGACGAACTGGTGGCGAGCGAAGAAAATTTCAGGAATATTTATGAAAATACAGTGGTATCCATGTTTACCACTAATATCAGAACATTCAAAGTGGTAGAAGTAAATGATACATGTGTGGAGGCATTCGGATATAAATCAAAAAAGGATTTTATAGATAATTATGATCCCCACGTTCATTACGTAGATACATTAATTATAGAAAAAAACCTCGCCGCAATTAAAAAAGAAGGTGAAGTAAAAAGCGGCGTGCAGGAAATGAAAAAACTGGACGGAACTCGCTTTTGGTCGAAGATTTTTGCAAAGATTGATTCCGGGAAAGCCCTTGTGCAAATCGTAATAATAGATGTTACCCGGCAAATTCACTTCCAGGAAGAATTGGAGGCTAAAGTTAAAGAGCAAACCTCAATGCTCACCGAATTGCTGGAGCGCGAGAAAGGTATGAATACCCTGAAATCGCGCTTCGTGTCTTTTGCCTCTCACGAATTCCGGACGCCATTAACGAGCATTATGTCCAGCGCAGGTTTAATAAAGATGTATGAGGGGACCGGGCAGCAGGATAAACGACTAAAGCATATAGGACGCATTGAATCTTCCGTAAACAATCTTACGGGTATTCTTAATGATTTTCTTTCGGTGGAGCAGTTGGAAAGCGGCACTTTTGACGCAAGTATCTCTGAATTCGACCTGCCCGTATTTTTAATGAACGCAGTGGCTGAGATGGATGGCATGCTGGGTAAAAAAGGTCAGATCATCAACTATCGCCATGATGGAGCGGCAACAGTACGGTTATCAGAAAAAATATTGAGAAACATACTGAACAACCTGCTGTCAAACGCATGTAAATATTCCTCAGAAAGATGTGAGATCCACCTTACGTCTATTGTCACAGATGAACTCGTCACCATAACTGTAAAAGATCATGGAATGGGCATACCGGAAGATGACCAGCAGAAATTATTTACCGGATACTTCCGCGCAGCTAATGTGGATAAAATACAGGGCACGGGTTTAGGATTAAGCATTGTAAAGAAATACGTAGATCTCCTCAATGGTAACATCTCCTTTTTCAGCAAGCTGAATGAAGGCACCACGTTTACTATACAGTTTTCGGTGGAAAAAGAGCCTGCCCCCGAAAAGCGATGACACTATTTCATCAACGGGTATCAGTTCACCTGTACTACCTCATAAGCGTCCCGGCCGTTTTGGGATATGGGCTGGTAATAAGTATTATTATACAGTAAGTAATCCTCCCCGTCAATTGTTTGTTCGGCCGCACCTTCGGGAATCTCGGTCACTATAGCGCCCACAGGTGCAGGCACCACCCTGAAAGATCCGCCCTGGCTTACATAGAATGCACCGCCATAATAATAGTACACCCCATCGCCCACAGGCACCGTCATATACCCGGCAGGCAGGTAGCCTACTACTGCGCCTATTGGCGGGGCAACGACCGTATAGCCTCCCGATGCCGGAATGTAGTAAACCCCGTTATCATAATAATAGTCCTGGCTGGCTATGTCAAACATAATAGCGTCAACCGTCAGCGCTGTGCAGAAGAATCCAAACGGATACCAGTATGGGCCCCACACATACGGATGAAAAGGATGGGAGAAGTAAGGATGATAGCCATAAGCGTGATGGTATATGCCTTCATTAAATCTCCCGGGGGCTGGCCGGTCACCACGCACACCGCCAAATGCATGGTCTCCTATGTGGCTGCCACCATTAATCGTGCGGCCGCCGCCGTGAAATTCGCTACCGCCACCACCGCGAAATCCACCGCCGCCGCCATGGCCAAACCTTTGGGCATTGCTGCTTTGCGGCAGGCAGAAAGCGGCTATACAGAAAATACTGCTAATAGTAGTAAGTCTTATCTTTTGAGTTGCTTTCATGTCAGAAAATTATTGCTGTTTTAATTCTTATGTCTTTGAAGATATTATTAGGATTGAATTCATTTCTTTGCAGATAGTAACGGGGTTAACCGGATCTTTCTCGCGTTTGGCGGTATTTTAAATTCAAATAGGCTGTTGGGCAGGTCGGGATTCAGTTGCCAGTCGGTATAGGCGGCCTCATATTGCGGGTCCATGGGCTTGTCTTTATATACGATCACCAGTTTCATGGGCAGGTAAAACATATCGTCCGATATCCAGAATTGGAAGGTCTTGTCTTTCCCGTTGCCCGCTATATGATAGCAGTCCTTGCCATTTACCTTCGTCATGCTCAGAAGTACCAGGTCGGTGGCATCGGCCAGTATATCATCTACAAACGAAGGATAAAAGAAGTCGGCCATGGGGAATACAATGCCGTAATCTTTATTCATTTTGTTTATCATTTCCATCACATTGGCTGGAGCGTTGGTCTGGGAATAGTAGTTCTTATCCAGCGAATAATAGCTCAGTGTTTTGCCATTATAAACAATACTCCGGTTGCCCTTATCGCCTTCAGACCGTACGAGTAGCTTCTCAGGGCCGCCGAAATAAATGTGCTCTTCATCAGAATGTTTTATGAGCCCCAGTTCCCTGCTCGTTACATCATAATTCGATCGGACGGTTGCGCTGCACGACTTTAGCTCGCCCATCATGACGCTCATCCTATCCAGTATCGAGACAGCCACAGTATCAATACGGCCTGCCTGCGCGTTCACCTGGCCGACCAGCATACAGCCAAGCATGATCATCAACATGATCTTCATCATTCCAACGACTAATTCTCGTCATTGGCGTTCAGGCTCTTGCCGGCATGCCTCAAACAACTGATACAAAGATGGCTATCATAATAAAGGTGTACTGTTCTACGAGCCCTTTACATAGTAGGGAAGACGCAGTTTACCTGGTGTGCGGCGTTTGGTCGTGCCGAAAGTAAGGGTAGATGGCTAACCTTGGCATTTTATTCCTTCTGATGATATTATTTGTTATAGTTAAAATCTATAACAAATTTAATAGCCACGCAGGCAACAGACCCAGCAATAATCCACAGAGTAGTCATAAACAATATTTTGAGTCAGCAATAATAATATTGTGCCATGCGGCGTGGAATGAGCAATATCATGTGCTGCATTGATGTATATCATTTCACTAATCAAGCAACCTTTGTCATTTTGTTAGTAAATTTTTGCAAATGAACAGTATTATGACAAAAGATCACGTACAGCATTATGCAGATGCCATTGTCAGGCATCAGACCCCGCGCGATGAGGCGCAGGCCAATAAGGAAAGCATGAATGGTTTCTTTAGCCATAAATTGAAGGAGCTGCATGCCTTGGTCATGTCCTTTACAGACGATGTGGACATAGCTGTAAAGGAAGAGATAGCTACCGCTGCCAGGCAAAAACTAATCAATGCATACAAGACATTGAGGGGAATGGAAATGCAGGACCAATTCCAGGCATCTGAATCAGTGGCCCAAATGGCATAGACGGGAAAAAATATTAACGCTGAAAAAACATAAAATGGAAAGGGGAAACAGTTTTTGTCAAAGTTGCTGCACGCCAATGTTGGCAGGTAATGATTTTGGGAGGGAGAAGGACGGTACACCCAGCCACACCTACTGTAGCCATTGTTATAACGATGGTGAATTCACAAACAACCATCTTACACTGGCCGGAATGAAAACTACCATGAGGGTTGAAATGGAAAGAGAACATACGCCACCGGGCATTATAGAAAAAGTAATAAACCTGCCGCCTACACTGAAACGGTGGAGAGCATCCTGATTTGCTATTGCTTAACCTAAAATGTAGCCAGGCGTATGAAGCAAAAAAGGTAAGTCTAATTGAAGTTCATAATTGAAGTAAGCATTCAATTATTAAACTATTTTAACCATTCAACTAATCGGCCGTTCAACTAATCAACCGGCTGCATACATAATTCCATAAGTCTCCTGATATGAGAACCAAATGCATTGGCGAAGCTGGGTTTCAAATTATAATCCAGATGGTATTCATGTGCAGTCCGCTCCACTATGGGCGCAATTTTTTGATAATGCACATGCGAAATATTGGGGAATAAATGATGTTCTATCTGAAAGTTCAGTCCACCCACATACCAGTTAAGGAAGTGGTTATTTCTTGCAAAGTCCGACGTGGTGCGCAATTCATGCACAGCCGAGTCATGATGGATAACATTATTTGCATCAGGCATGGGTTGCTCTGTTCCTTCTACTACATGCGCCATCTGGAATACCGTGCTTAAAATACAGCCCGCAACCCAATGCATCACAAAGAAACCGATCGCCACCTGCCACCAATAGAAGGGCGTGGTAAGTATAGGTAACGCGATAAATGCAAACAAATAAACAATTTTCACCAGTACCATTCTTAGATATTCGGCAGTTGGATTTACAAGATAGCGGCGGGTAATGCCCTCCTTATTATAGGTAGCCAGCTGTGTAAAATATTTTACCATTTTAGAAATGGTCAGTAAACCATAAAAGAAGAAAGCATGAATGTACTGGTAGTGGTGAATTTTTCGCAAAGGGGCGTTCTGCGACAGTCTTATCGGGCCTTTTGAATCTATATCCTCATCCAGCCCTTCTATGTTAGTATGCGCGTGGTGAAATACATTGTGTTGCATTTTCCAGTTAAATACATTGCCGCCCAGTAAGTACATGGTACCCCCTAGAAGCTTGTTGATGCGGTCATTACGCGAATAAGACCCGTGCACCGCATCATGCATCACACACATACCCACACCTGCCACGCCAATGCCCATGATCACACACACCAATAACGCTATCCAGCTGTTCATAGGTACAAATAACAACATGATGAACGGAACAAGGTAAAGGGAAATCATCACAATGGTCTGGAGCGTCAGGGTTATATTACCCTTGGTAGAAATGCCTTTTTCTTTGAAATATGCATGCACATTTTTTCGTACTGCTATAGCAAATTGATGTTCTGCTTCAGTGGTTGCATCAAATTTGATCGTTTTCATTGCCTGTATTTTTTTTGCTAAATTATTTACAGCCTGTTTTATGTAAAATGATTACGGTCAGTATAAAAAATGATTTTTATTATTTCGGTTACTTCAACAGGGGCACTTCCACCATAAATGTAGTGCCCGCATTTTCCTTACTCACAAAATGGATCTGTCCGTGCAGCAGCTTTACGTATTTCCTGGCTATGTGCAGCCCAAGCCCAGTACCCTGCAGTGCTTCCGCATTCCTGGCCCTGAAAAACCTCGTGAAAATGTGAGGCTGGTCATCTTCCGGTATGCCCATTCCGCTATCGGCAACAGTAATAACAATCTTGTCTCTCTTTACACAGGTAATCCAGCTAATAGCTGTTCCTTCAGCCGAATACTTGCTGGCATTAGCTAAGAGGTTCAGCAGTACATTCTTCAGTATATTGATGTCCTGCTTCACAAGTTCCGGGCCGCTATGGGTGTATGCTATATGTTGTCCTTGTTTCAGGGTTGCCCGTGCTTCATCGGTTATTTTATCGGCAAGATCCGTGATATTAAAACCGGTAACAAAGGGTTTCACCAGCCCCTGTTCTATATTGTTTAATGATAGAAAGTCCTCCAGTATTTCATTCAGTAATTTCACCGACGATTTTATACGTCCCACATGTTTGAGACTTTTGTCGGCATCATTGTTTTCGATGAACGTTTCTAACAAACCGGCGCTCGCCAGGATAGTCGTAAGAGGGGTACGGAACTCATGCGACGCCATCGCGATAAATCGCGCTTTCAGGTCGTTGATGAGCTTTTCTCTTTCCAGGAGCCTGGTAAGGTCTTGTGTCCGTTCATACACCTTATGTTCAAGGGCCTCATTCAGATGTTTTAGGTGGAGCTCAGCCTGCTTAATGGTGCTCAGATCAATGATCGTCCACAACTCATGGGGTGCGCCATTTAGTTTGATGCTTGCGTACGATTGCAGTACATCAATTTCATTTCCGTTTTTCAAGCGCATAATGGCTTCACAATCATTAGGCACATGTTCAGTATCCGAAAAAATTTTGTGGTCGGGCTTATTTTCTGTGCAGGGTGTCATACCGGCAAATGAAATGTTTTCGCCAATGACCTCATCATGCACATAGCCCGAAAGTGCAAGAAACTGCCTGTTAGCGTCCCTGATATTTCCGTTATCGGCACGCACTATGATTTGCGCGATCGGGTTGTTATAAAATGCCTTTCTGAATCGCTCATGTGATTCCTTCAGCTCTTGCCGGGTGCTCCAATCTTGTGTTTCATCTATTACAACGGCGGCTATCAGTGGCTTCCCGTCTTCAGATCTGATGTGATTATTCAGGTGCAGGCTCAG
>Ga0182030_10006843_pt1 | contig 23926 bp, 29 predicted proteins | sample 812S3MmetaG_FD_121299 | JGI IMG/M metagenome (GOLD analysis project Ga0182030, IMG submission 121299) | Permafrost microbial communities from Stordalen Mire, Sweden - 812S3M metaG (Illumina Assembly) | ecosystem: Environmental > Terrestrial > Soil > Wetlands > Permafrost | place: Sweden...
AAAAATGCGATCAACCCGGTGGAGCGAATGTCGCTGCTCTTACACCGGGTTATTCCGGGTTGACGGATTCGCTAAGTGGTTGCGGGGGTAGGATTTGAACCTACGACCTTTGGGTTATGAGCCGAGCAGGTCGCACTAACTTGTTGTTGATTCAACGACTCTTACACCCCCGCAACCGTGATTTCATGCCTAAATTGCCTTAGTTCTTGACCCAAGTTTTGCCCAAGTTATTTGTTCCTCACCGCCTTGGATATAGCGAGGTCTAACGTCATGGATGTGGAAACAAGTCGGAGTGTTCCGTCGCTCCAACCCTCGCAGCTTACGCCGGAGTTGAAGGATTTCATCAAGCGAATTCTTGTGCCCATTCTCGTTGACCGCTACCTTGAGGAACGGAAAAGGGACGCATCGGAGCGACTGCGAGAGCAAGCAGTGCTGGGCAGTCAAACAAACGAAGCATCAATCGAACCGTGACCGCGTTTCGAGCGTACGCTTTGTGTATTCCCCTTGAGAGGAGAAGTTCAAATGAAACCGCAGAAGTGGGGTAAAGAACCCAGCACCGAAGAACATTTGATGCAAGCCATTCGGGAAGTGCAAATCGCGTGCCTAGGGAAACAAACCTTCTACAAGAGCATGGGGTTCACCGACGACCCCAGTGGAAACAATGCCGTGGTCGCGTGCTTTGTCGTTTGTCCGAATGCCATGGCCCGTGCATTACGCGAAAAACTGGATGCGTTTGTGAACGAGTTCATGGCGGACAATGGAATCTCAATGGGCAACCACCCCGCTACCATGTGATGTTCGCGTGTCCGCTGTGAATATCTTCGCTTCTCGTTCGCCTATACTCCCTCCATGCCACCAGACCAAACCCACCGTGTGTACCTGTCGTTCCAAGACCGGCATGGCTGGCAGTGCCAGTTCCTTGAGGCCGACCTCCAGACTCCTCTACCCAAGCGATTGCACTTCGCATCCTCTGACAAACTTGTTGAACTGGTAGAGCGCGGCGGCGGCATCACCGACCAAGAGAGCCGTCTCATGCTGGAGCAAGGCATCTCTATGGGAAGAGGCGGGGTATTCCTCAGGCTCACCGAAGAGCAGTACGCCACGCTGAGGAAACGATAAGCTTGCGTTGACGAGACGGAGGACGGGAAGTGCCTTCCGGTGGGAGCCACCGAAAATATATTTTCCCGGCTTGTCGCTAAAAATCGCTCAGAACGACACTATATATATGAAGCAATTTGTTTGCGTCAGTTGCGTCCAGAGTTGTCAGGCCGGTTGCTGTCACAGGATGCGGTTATTGGCTCCCATCAAGGGCGGCGTCAGGCAAGGAGACGAGCTACTCGTCACTCGGCAGCAGCGTGCCGGAGGCCGGTAGTATGTTGGCTCCGCACCGGCAATCGAAAAAATAGTTTGGGGCTTGTCGCTAAAAACCGCCGAAAACGACACTATATATATGAAGCATTCTGTTGGCGGCGGCGTCAGGAATTGTCAGCCCGGTTGCCATCGCAGCTTGCCGTGCATGGCCTTCGCACTATTTTTTCTTGGATGCCCTCCAGTCCTCATACCACTGCAAACGAGCCTCCATCGCTGCGGCGTCAGCCATGTCTCTGGCAATGGCATCGCGCAAATTGGGTCTCTCAAACGTGAGGGCATGGAGCCATTGTCTTTCCCGGTGGGCTGAGAAATCTATGAACGATTCCTTCGCTAACAGGCCCATTGGGGCTTTACTAAACGCCTGTCTTGCCGCTCCGTAATAGCTCCATGCGAGAACATCGGCACACTGAAGCCCCGGCACACCCTGTTTCTTCTTGAAGGCATAATGACCTTCGAACTCTCCGGGGAATATGGATTCAAATTGAGCCATGAGCATTTCAACCTCCTCCCTGTCCTTGCTTTCTGCCCAATCGAAAACGAATTCAATTGGAGCACTCATTTTCCTCTGCCTACGCCAATCCACCAAATTGTTTAATAGTGTGCGCAATGCCCATGTGTAATGGCTCTGTCCCCCTATCAAGCGCCATTCCGCAGGTGCCTCCGCGTCAAAATCAGGTTTGTGAATCGCAAATGCGAATGCTTGAGATGTTCGCCTTTTGGTGATGGCGCGTGCCCGTCTGAATGCCTTCTCAACTTTCACGTTGCCCCAATCGGCGAACTCCGATTTGCGGTTTTGCGCAGCACACTCCGAGGAATGGAAATACTTTGTGAATCCGAAATCAGAATGAAAAGACGACCAGTCATTATCTAACGCTGGAATCTGGATGCACGGGATAATCAATGCGCCAGCAATTGCCACTGGTGCCCTTGGGTCGGTGCCACTATCGTCCACGAAGACGGTAAACATAACGTGAGTGAACTCCCTTAATTTGCCGCCGTAATCGCGTAGGCGACTATGTTCGAAATGCTCTTTTTCTCGGCGTTGGTTGCATCCGCTTCGTTTGCGTCAACACTCGAACGGTCAACATGATTACAATTCCTACGTGAACAAACCCACGCTCGTTTACCACGCCGACTGGAGCAGTAACGCCCAGAAGCGTTGGTGTGCCAAGGCTTCCCTTGGTGCGGACGGTCGGTATACCGCTTCGGAGCCAGTTCGTGTGGATGAACTCTCTCGGCTTGTGGAGAGTCTCAAGGCCAAAGCGTCGGAAACAATATTCGCCGGGTTCGATTTCCCTATTGGTGTTCCTGCCCACTTTGCCACACGCGCCGGTATAGCAAAGTTTCCGAACCTCCTTCCAGAACTTGGGAAAGGGGAATGGAGCGAATTTTACTCTGTCTGCGACACCCCGGAGCAGATTTCAGTTTACCGACCGTTCTATCCAAATCACAGTCTTGCAGGGCACATACAGCAGCACCTGCTCGACGCACACGAAGCGGAAACGATGCTTGATTTGCTTCGCATCTGTGAACGCGGCGGCAACGGTCAGAGGCAAGCGTGTTCCTTGTTTTGGACTCTCGGTGCCAAAGCTGTGGGGAAAGCCGCACTGAAGGGATGGGAACTTGTCCTTGTTCCTGCACTCAAGGACAACTCTGTTCGACTATGGCCGTTCGAGGGGGAATTGGGAGCCCTGCTCCAGTCGGGTCACACAGTCGTCGCCGAAACCTATCCAGCCGAGTGCTACAGTTGGTTCCCCGGCGACCCTCTTCGCAGCAAGACGGACATCAATTCCCGAATAGAGTTTGGCTCCAACCTGCTTAATTGGGCTCTCAGCAGTAAGGTCACAATCGAGCCAAACCTTGAAAGCGCAATAATGGCCGGATTCCCAATCGGGACGGACGATGCTTTTGACGCGGTGGTCGGACTCTTCGGAATGCTCCAAATGTGTCTTGCACAGCGTGCGACCGGCGAACCGCAAGAAGAGATGATTCGCGAAGTTGAGGGTTGGATTCTCGGTCGGCAACAGCAACTTGTCGATGACAACACTAATGCCCTTTCCGCCAGCGCCGACCCTGAACTCCGTGACTGGCTCAGATGGGCGTCCGATAGAGGCGAAGTACCGCGTTTCATCCGGGCAATCGCAGAAGCGGCGTTCCTCGCAGACTTGCCGAACTACGCCCTGTTACGCCCAGTGCTGTTAAGGCTGAAGCGGCAGAGACCAATAACGATATGAGCCGTGATACCAGCGATGAGTCCTACGTGATTGACCTCTGCGACAGTATTTTGGGTCGCCAAGCAATCCGTCAGAAGCGTTTTGACTTTCTCTGCGGCGACCCCGGCAAGAACAAACATCGAGCGAGACTTCCGGTGGACGCCTACTACGAGGAACTCGGCTTGGTTGTTGAGTATTGGGAGCGTCAGCACGAACATCCAGCGCCATTTTGGGACAAGAGAATCACGTGCAGCGGCTGTACACGTGGAGAACAACGACGGATGTATGACGACCGAAAGCGTGAAGTTCTGGAAGCAAACGGAATATCACTCGTGGTCATCAAGTTTGAACAACTCGACCACACTTCGCAGGGAGGGCTAAAGAGAAGTGTCGAGCAGGATGTGGATGCAGTCTCCAATGCGCTACGTATGTCCACGAGTGACAAGCCGGATATGAAAACAGACTTAGAAGTCGGCGATTTGGTGAAAGTCGGTATTGACGAAGATGGCTACTTCACGCCTTGGAATTCGTTTATTCAACGCGCCTCCCGCCCTTGCGTAGTTGATGCAGTCGAACTTCCGGGGAAAGTGAACCGCATTGCGGTCAAGCTTGGCAATGAGAGGAGATTATTCCCCGGCGAATGGTTCAAGAAGGTCAGCAAAGAAGAGTGGGTGCTCCTCAAGATGTAACCAGACGACTAGCCCCACCAAGAAGGCAACGGGAAAAGCGGTGAATTCGGTGGAACCCGGCACAACGCAACAGGAATCAGAATGAGCAGGAACCGAATAGGCGGTCGTCGAGCGCGACTGCCTAACGAGCCCCGACCTACGCGAAGATTCGGCGACGAGCAACACGCCTCCGCCATGTTGACATCGCCGCAAAGAACAGACCTGCACCTTCTGTGGAATACAAAGCCTTGCGATTATTTGCGACACTACTGGGCAGCAGTAATTTGCAGGAGGGACAATGCCGCTAAGCCTTGGCGTTTCTGTCGGCGACAGGATTGAGGTTGGAGATTCAATTGTCAAAGTGAAAGCCATCAAGAACCACAAACTGATAATTGTCTCGGTGAACGGTGGCCCGGACATCTCGGTAAACGACAACAACGCGGATGCAGTTGAAATTCTTCCCGATGTCCGACTGTTCACCGGACTAGACAGGGATGGGGCTCGTAGCAGATTGGCTTTTGACGCCCCAAGGTCGATTAAAATTACTCGGATAGAGCCTCCGCAGTCCTGATAATGCAGTTCGGCGACAAAGCCGGGAGATATATGTCGAGCGTTTACGTGGTAAACAATGGCAAGACGGAACCGATGGAAGTTGTCCTTTGCAAGAACGAGGACAAGGAACTCCAGACACTCCTGAAAAACAATTTCAACCTTTTGCCCGGCGACCAAATCGACCCCGATGTTCCTCCTCGCTGGATGCTCATCAAGCGGGAAATGCCGGTACCAGACCCATCCACAGGGACAGGGCGTTGGAGTATTGACTTCTTCCTCGTTGACCAGAACGCTACCCCCACCTTCGTTGAATGCAAGCGATACCTCGATACAAGAGCACGGCGAGAGGTCGTGGGGCAGGTCTTGGAGTATGCCGCCAACGCCCAGTATTACTGGAATGCGGATGAGATTCGCAAGCACGCCGAATCGACGGCTCAAGAAAACCAAACCACAGTTGATGAACTGTTCAGCACCGTTCATTCAGAACTCGCGGACTCCAGTGATGACTTCTTCAAGGAAGTCGAGAAGAAGCTTAAGTCCGGTGACATTCGCATCGTGTTCTTCTTAGAGCAAGCACCGCCAGAACTCAAGCGCCTCGTGGAGTTCATGAACAATCAGATGGGGACAATCGAAGTCCTACTCGTGGAAGCAAGGCAATATGAGGCAAACGGTGTGCGGGTTGTGGTGCCGACACTATTTGGATTCACTGAGAAGATTCGTCAAATCAAGATTGCAGTGTCAACCGAGAAGAGTCGTCAGCCGGTTGCTGTTGACTGGGAGAGTTTCGAGAGAAACGCTGAACTGAGGGGACTCGATAAGCCGACCGTGGATGTGATGCGGAGGGTTTATGAAACCTGTAAATCGCTTCGAGCAGACATTTCTTGGGGGCGAGGCACATTGATAGGCTCGTTCAGTCCAAAATGGCCGAGCCTTCACGCAACCATATCACCATTCTCCATTTGCTCGAACGGGAGGCTAGATACTCATCTCAGTGCGTTTCAGAACACTGAGGTAGCTAAAAACTTCTTGGAGGCATTCACGACACAACTCAAGCAAGGAGGCTTTGAACTTCCCCAAAAGTATCGCGGAGAATGGCTCAGCATCGAGGCGAAAAAGTGGGTGCCTCACGTTGACACGTTCATCGCTGCGCTTCAAGGCGCTCTGGCGAAGGAGGCATCTCAACCAGAGTTGGTGTAGCCACGACGATGAAATCCAGACATTCCGTGGTTGCATCGAGCACTCCGGCTCTAGCTGCGGCGTATGCTTGAGAAGGGAGAACTCTCTTTGACTACGGGAATAGCAGCCCTGCTCATCGCTCTTTTATGTGCCGTATTGTTGCTTTCCTTCTTCGTCTGGAAGCTAACATCACATGTCTCAAGTACGGCTCTTTCGATATCTTCCCGGCTGGACGCATTCGCCTCTTCCCAACAAGACTCCTCTTCGCCTGCGAACCCATCACGTCTGGATGCGGGGTCTCGCATTAGTTATGGCAACCTCGGGGCGAATGTCGAACTTTTTCCATGTTCACTTCCTAGCATTGACACTCTCAAACCCCTTGACATGCCGGAGACGATTCAGCGTAGCATTTCGGACTTTGTTCTCGATACTGCCAACCTTTTTGCCGAAGCAAGCGGAGTGCGAACCCTCGCGATTCGATTCTCGCCTGATGTGGCACGCCAGTTGAAGAACGGGCAACTCGAACTGATGAAGTCTGCTTTCTCCCACAAACCAATCGCCATCGACCCCAATAATGGACGCCGAATCCTAGAACTCGGAGACATCGTGAGTTCTATCAATCCAGTAGCAACAGTTGCTTTTGTGTGGCAAATTCTGGCAGTTGTAACGGCAAAGAAGTTTCTTGCTGACATCGACAAGAAGCTAGGACAAATCGGTAAGGAGATTCATGACATCCGCACATTTCTCATCGACGCTGAAGAGTCGGAACTGATTGCGAATTATTACTATTTGGTTCAGGTTACTCAATCAGTGCTAATGGGGAATTTGGGGCCAGATGATGTAGTCGTCATTGGAACACAATTGGAGGACATTGAACGGCAATCAAGCAGGACGATGCATTTAATGCTCAAGAGGGCACGTCAGGTTATGGAAAACATCAAGAAAGAGCACGATAGCCAAATCTTCGAAAAGGGGTTCAATAAGTGCTGCGAATACAACATAGAGATGAGCGAGGAATTCACAAAACCCTCTCGCATCTGTTTGCTTGCCCTTGCCGTTCGAAGCGCAGCAACCTACACTCGCGCAGCCCTTCCCCTCAATAAGGCCATCACCAGAACTCGCCTTATTCAAATTGAGGATGACTTTGACTCGTATACACAATTGAAGTCTAACTTCAGCAAAAGAATTCACGACCTTAACAATTCAATTAAGGGGAAACGTGTCTCTTGGAACAATGAGCACAACTTCATTCAACACAGCAGAGAGGAATTGGATAAAGTACTGCTTAGGCTCGATTCCAGATGTCAGGAAGTACAAAGCGGCATAGAGTCGGTCTCCACAGCGGTGGACGACAAGCCAGACCAAGAAGTCGTATATGCTCAGGTCAATGGAGGAGAAGTGCGCCTGTTCAACTCGGCCACCGCTAAGAACATAACTACCGAATGAGCACTCTCCACCAACTTGGTCGCTTTGTCCGTCGCCTCCTTCCAACCGGGCGGGTCGAAGAAGCAGTGGTGACGACGGCCAAGTTGTTGGTTTCGCCGGTCGTCCGGCAGTTGCCAACCGTGTCGGCAGGTAAAACCGACCGGGAGCGCCTCATTACAGCACTACGAGCTACTTCACCCGTAATACTTCTGCATGGCCGTGCGGGTACCGGCAAGACAACTTTGATTCATAGTCTGAAGGAGGAAGGCTTCCGGCATGTAGTCGTTGCTCCCACCGGGATTGCAGCACTTAATGCTGGAGGGCAGACGATACACAGCTTCTTCAGCATTCCTCCCCAAATGGTGAACTTAGACGACATCAAGCCGCGACATCGGCTTGGTTCAATTCTTCGAAGAATCGACATCATCGTCATTGATGAAATCTCGATGGTGAGAGCCGACCTCCTAGACGTTATCGACAAGACTCTGAGGGTCAACCTAGACCCACAGATGCCATTTGGAGGAAAGAAGCTGCTTCTAGTCGGGGACTTCTTGCAATTGCCGCCCGTGGTAGAAGAGACCGATGCTTCAATATTGCAACATCGGGGCTATGAATTCACACATGCATTCGGGGCGAAGTGCTTGTTTACCCGTCAGCAGGTGACGCTGATTGAACTCTCTACCGTATATCGCCAGAACGACCCTGAGTTCCTAGACCTTCTTCATAACGTGCGAAGCGGCCAAAAGCTAGACGATACTGTTCAGCGACTAAATCATCGTTGTCATCGACAACACCGACATTCAGCAAAGCCGGTAGTGCTCACAGCTACGTTGGAGGCGGCTTCGTCGTACAACCGCCGAGGGCTCACCGCACTGCCCGGCAGTCCAACTCGCTTCTTGGGAACTATTGAGAATGAATTTCGAATAACGAGAGATAAGCTCCCCGCGCCGGAACACTTGGACTTGAAAAAAGATGCACGAATACTGATGGTGAAAAACGACCCTGAACACCGTTGGGTAAATGGGAGCTTGGGCACAGTCTCGCGGCTTTCTGAGAACGCGCTTTGGGTCCACATTGACGGCTCATCAAGCGAAGCGGAAGTCCATCGAGCGACTTGGGAAAGCATCGAGTATCAATACGATAAGATGACTCAACGTGTGAACCCTGTGGTGGTTGGCACCTACACCCAATTCCCAATCGTGGCCGCATGGGCAATGACGATTCACAAGGCTCAAGGGCTCACGTTGGATGACATTCGAATTGATTTGGGACGTGGTGCATTCTCTACTGGGCAGACCTACGTCGCATTATCGCGAGTAAGGACCTTGGACGGCTTGTCGTTCGCACGCCCACTTAGGATTTCAGATGTGATGGCCGATACAAAGTTGGTGGAGGGCGTTAGGGCGATTGCAGAGATGGGCAGTGCATGAGACAGACCATTCTATCGAATCTCTCATCGCCATGCCGAAAGCCATTACCCCTCTGTGCTTTCGACTAAGCGGCTCACAGACTAATCGCTATAGACCACCGCCGAGGCCGCGATTTGGAGGGCAAAAAGCCGCTAAAAACGGGGGGCGGGAATGAGGGCTTGTGAACCACATGCTCGTGACCTTCATGTTCTGCTGTTTAAGACCGACACTGAGCAGCTAGGTCCTCATGAGCAAACCTATCCTACGCTCGGCAAGAATTCACAAGACGATTCATTTCTGCGGAGTTCGGAACGCAAGAGCCTCCGATGCTGTCGTCAGAGAAGGTCATGGCGGCTCCGTGTGCAGCGCAGCCGCTATTGAGTTCCACCGCTCGGATTGCCCCACGGCGCTCACGGCGTGCTAGTGACCACGTAGTCCACCGGCCAACTGTGATATTGCTTCCAGCCGAGAGAATAGTATGTTTCTCCTGAGCCATTGCCCGTGAGCCTTTGACCCATGAGCATGCAATAAGCCGGGTGAGCACCGTTCTGTTGAAAGCTCACGGCGCACATGATAGTGCCAGCCTGTACTCCGACCGTATTCTGAATGGCCATTTCGACAAAGCCCAAGCCCCTAGGTTGGCTGTTGAGACTGCTATTTCTCAGGAGGGCTGTCACATCCCTTGGCAAGGCTACGCCATTGGTTTCAATGGTTAGACGATAGTCCTGTCTCACAACTTCTGGAGGTAGCGGAGTAGCTAGATTTGGCGTCGATGTATATACACGGAGTCCGACCAGTGACGGGTCATAGTCCGGATTGGAACGTAACACCTGCGTCAGCGTTGATTGAAGCAAGGCGGCATACTGTCTCCTCGCTGCTCCTCGGGCAGGGCTGTCATCCAGAATGCCTTCCCGCTGAGCCGCTTGCCGAGCATTTGCAACACCCTCCCTTTGCCTTGCTGCCGCCACCTCAGCGGCTGCTCTTTGCCGTTCCACCGCTTCCTTTGCCTCTGCTCTGGCACGATTCTCCTGTATTAGAGACTGAACGGCTGCGAGTGACTCGCTCAATTTCCCACGAATCTGCACAGCCTCCTCAATTACTTTCCCCTTCGCTTCTACAGCCGTCCTCGTCGAAGTTCCACATTGCTCACCGATTGCGGTCATCATAGAAGGTTGTGCAAGGAGTGCGCGAATCTCAGCGACCGACGCTAGTGTATAGTCGAGGTCGGTGACCTTCTCACTGAGGAACCGCTCCTTCGCTTCGGCGTTAGCACTAGTCGTCGTTGCATACCGCTCAGGAATCTTGTACGATCCCTTGTCAAGATGAACGGACGGTGATGCTTCTATTCGGGCTGTCAGGTCGGCTCTCCCCGAAGCCAAAGCGTCTTGAAGGAAAGCGCGTGTAAGGGGCTCGGATTGAAGAGAACTTAGTAGCTCTTGTTCGCGAACAAGTGCAGTCAGTTCTTCGGACAACGACATCTCCGGATTACGAGTGAGACGCGACGCTTCAACATAAGCATCAAGGTCGGCCTGCAACGCTCTGGTCTGTTCTAGGTATTCCCGAACGAAAGGGAATCGTACGGAGAGGTCTGTGAGTGCCTTGATTCGGTCATCAGCCCCCACGTATGCCCCATCATTGAGCAGAGATTCGGTGATATTAATCTCATTAAGGGCGTTGTTGAGACCTGCGAGGTTTTGCTTAAAGGGCGCGAGAGACTCATCAACTAAGGCGTCAAGGTCAAGCACATCAGCGCCATGCCCAGCAATCGTGGAAACCCTGTGGTCGATCTCCATCATGACGCCCGTTATCCTGTGCGAGCTTTGCGAATTGGCAACTCGGTAGTCGTATGTCCGACAATCGAGAAACACTGACAGCATCGCAAGAACATCATCAGATGTCTTGGGCTGGATGCTCTTGCCAAGCGACAGCTGTAGCGCCTCGATACGCTCAACGAGCTGCGTTGCTTCAGGAGACGGTGCGTCTTTGAGAAGCTTAGGAAAGAGCTTAAGAGCTTCGGAAAGAGCGATGTAGAATCTGGTGGGTGCTTGTAGAAAACCTGCTTTGGCACGAGCTTCTGATGCATGTTGGTACACGGCTTCAAGATGCTGCGGTGACAGCCGCTCCTGCGATACCGCACTTCGCTCAGCAACTTCCAGTCCGGGGTTGAGTTGCTGTCTCTGCACAACCTGCTTGGGCGTACCAGAAGGCGTCTGGCCGGAGTTGGGCTGTGGCTCAGGGATCGCCTGAATGGCCGCTTGGTTCTGCTGCGGCGGTGCCATACCTGACTGCGGTGCATTCAGAAGACTCAACGCAGCGCGTGCATTCTCGTCGCCTTGCTCCGCTGCTTTGCGGTACCACGCCACGGCCTCTTTGGTGTCTACTGGGAGTCCACCCCGGCCATTTTCATACATGACCCCAAGGTTGAACTGGCTTCCAGCATCACCTTGCCCTGCTGCTTTTCGAAACCAGTTAATAGCTTGGCTGTCATCCTTTGGAAGCCCATTCATGCCGTTCTTATACATTAAGCCAAGAAGGTGCGTTGCTTTGACATCGCCTTGCTCAGCAGCCTTTCGAAACAAATGGACGGCTTGAACGTCGTCGTGAGGGAGGTCGCCTCCGCCTGTTGTATACAAGAGTGCGAGGCTGTATTGTGCAGGAGCAAAGCCTTGGTCTGCGGCTTTCTTTAACCAGTAGACTGCTTTTGCATCGTCCTTAGGTTGTCCATTCGCGCCATTGTGGAAGTCCTCTGCAAGCTTATACTGCGCTTCAGGTGTGCTCTCATCTGGTGCAGCTTGAGTCGGAGCAGCAGAAGTCACTTCGGATGAGATGGGGTGGGCGGGTGTGTTGAACACATCAGCAGCTTGGTTCTGCTGCGGCGGTGCCGAACCTCCGAGTGAGAAGAAGACATGCACAGTTGTTCTGATTTCAACCGCCTTGCCGTTAAGCAGATAGGGCTGATACTTCCACCGCTTAACAGCGTCACTCGCTGCGTGAATGAGCAACGGGGGGCCGTCGATGAACTGTGTTGACTTCACCGAGCCGTCTTTCCCGATTACCACTTCGAGTAATAAGTCACCTTCGACTCCTGCCGCTTTGGCGATAGGCGGATAGACCGGCTCTACCCTCCGTAACAGTCTGCCCTTAGCCTCCTCCAGCTTTAGAGGTAATGGAGATTCTCCAGCCTGTGCAACTGCCTTTGTTGCAAAGCACACCGTGGCAACCACGAGCAACATCATGCAGAGAAGAACATTAGACTTTCGCATCGTTCAATCCTCAAATGGCCTCTCTCAAAACTGGTTCTCAGTAGCAATTCTCACAATCGTCAACGGGCTCCCGATGATGCGGCCTTGTAGCACCAGTCAAAACCGTGCCCTTTACTTTCGGTCGCCCATCCTGACGGACATGAAGATGAGGCAGGGGGGAGTGAAACGAACTTTCCATCAATCATGCAAGCCATGGGGAAACGAACGGAGTTCGTTGCGGCGTCAAACTTAGCTGCGGGATTCGTGGAACCATTCGGGCAACCAATGTCGTCTGCGGCTTCTGCGGTTCCTACAGCCGACTCCCGTACTCCGGCTGCGACAGCATCTCTGATGCCATAATCCCTTACAGTTGGTGTGGCTGGTTGCGCCGGGGTTGCCGGTGCAGGAATTGAAGCGGTCTCGCCTCTGTAAATGTCCCAAGGCCATGCAGCGAAACCTCGCAGATTTAAGGAATGCCATTGCCCTTCGACAGAAAGAGCCGCCGTGTGGACTCCTAGACCGGATGGACGAAATGACACGCTGACAGTGCAGTGGTCGCCGGGGGAGACGGTCCCAGAGGAGCAGTCATTGTCCAACTCAAAGCTGTTATCGGGGTCTCCTTGCAGAGAGATAGCTATAGGAGATTCGGAAGTGGACTCGTTGTTGAACGTAATCTGCTTCTTAAACGCGGAGCCATTACCATGGATAGGCACGATTCCAAAATCTTGTTCAGACGAAGTATCCGTTTCAGTCTTATAACTTCCAGAGGATGACTGCCCCTTGTTCTTTTCGTCCGGATATTTCCACGACATGTCGGCCTTAAGCACATCCGGCGAGAATTCGTGCAACACTGTCTCGGTGTCGTAGTCAACAATTAACAACTTGTCGATTCGTTGGCTAATCAAATCGCCTTGCCCAACCAAGACGATTCGGTCGGAACGCATCTGGGTTTCGGCCAGCCTCGCGCCTTCCTCCAAAGAGGCATTGTCGTTGCAGTCGCCATTTATTCCTGATGCCCCTAGTGTCTCGGAGATTTCGCTTAGCTTCGCAGGGTCGGAGCACTCGCTTTGAGAACCGCCGAGATTCCTGCATACGTTCCGAAGTCTAGCTTGGCACGATTGCTCGTTGACCCAATCTCTTCCCTTCTGTTCAATCTGAACACTTGCCAATTCTCTGAACCTCGCATACACGGCGTCCATGGAGGCGATATCGACAGAGATGCTGGCTCCGTTGGGAAGGGAAATCGGCGATGCTTCGACGGAAGAAACCTGAAGAGTATTTGTGCTGGTGAAGGATAGGTGGCCAACCTCAAACCAATCACCTCTGTGGGCTTCAAGAACGGCACGCAGGTTAGACGAAGTGGCATCGAGTTGGGCAATCTCCGCTTGATGCTTGTAATCCTCGACGTTTACCTTTCCCCATTCCTCATCCCCCAGTCGCTTTTTCAAGTCTGGGTCTTCAATTGATGCCAGCTTCAATTCAATTTCATTTTTCTTTGCTTTGTATGCTTCACTCTGTTCCAAAAGGTCATCGCCCTTGGAGGGGTGAAGCAACTTCATAAACTCAGGGTCTTTGGTGAGAATGCGCGAGGGAGGTGTAGCGGATTGCGGAGAACTCGCGGTTGCCGATTGATTTAGCTGCGGACTCTTGGAACCCCGCACAATCATGATGAGAATTACGACGGCAATGAGACCTCCAAGAGCGAACAACGGTATGGGTATACGTCCACTCTTTGGGATTGGCTTCACAGCTGCGCTCTCCGGCGAGAGAGAAGGATGAAGCCCCTCGTCGTCGGGGGACAGCGCAATGACCTCAGGCTTGATAGAAGGTTCTTCACTTTGCACCGGTGGCGCAACGGCCTCAACTGGCTCTGATGCCTGAGTTGCCCCACACTCTGAGCAGAATTTCGCGGCGTAAGGATTATGAACGCCGCAACCGGTACATACCTTCGTACTTGAAGACTCGGGGCGCAATCCGCCTTCAGGGTTGTTTTCGTCGCGCATGAAGATTCTCCGGAATACAGTATTCGTTCGGACTATTGGTATAACGGTCCTTGGTTCTGAGCGTGTACTGTACGGTCATTTTGCCTCGGAAGTTTGTGGGGGCGTAAACCGCTTTTTCAAGATGAGTTCGTAAGAAAAGGTCGAATTTGCACCTTCTCCACTTGACGCGCGACGAGAGGAGACAACTTCCCAGCCATCAGCACCATCGTTATTGAGAACTTTCTCAAGGTTGGCGTCATTTGGTGCGATAACCGCGTATTGCCATTTTTCGGGAGGGTGGTCAAAGGTCTGGATGGCAAGAAGTGTAGCGATTGCGCCGAGGAAGATGACCGTGATTGAGAGCAATATACGCACGACTGAATCAACTCCGAGTTTGGAAGCGGGATTCAATCCGCTTTCAGTGTCGTTTCCGATTTCCATAAAAATTCTCCCTTACCCATGTTCGTTCGTACTCCGAATGCCGCTGCGGTCTTAGCGAAAACACAGCCGCCTAGTGTTACCAGTATTGTTTACCCAGTGCGAACTTCGCCGCCCATCCAACCAGCAGCGAAAGCCACCATGCCCACGCCAAAGCTGGGCGAAGGACAAGACGCATTCCACGAAGCCTCTGCCAAGAGAGAACCGACACCGAGTAAGCGAAGAGTCCTAAATACACAAGCGTTAACGGATTGAACAAGAAGGATTGACGCAGTTGTCCCCTGCAAAGGGCTTGAATGCTTCTGCAGCCCCCGGTCGTAGGGCACGGAATTCCGACGAACCCCTTCAACATCGAAGGGGGGATATGCCCCCGCGCTAACCAAGCCACATTCCATGCGATATAGACAGCAAATGCACAAAGCGCGAATGCACGAATAACGCCGGGAGTCAGCCGAGTTTCATTCCGCATGAAGAACACTTCCGCTCCTCTTCTTTGCAAGCATCAATCACGAAGGGAAGAAAGCAAAGAGGAAAACAGGTCAGAAGCAGAACGCCGAACAGAACCCATCCGCCGGTAGACAACTTCTTCTTCTCGGGATAAGGCAACCCTTCATGACTGCAGTATGGACATTTAAAAGCCATGGACGTACTCCTTAAAGCTTCTTAAAACATTTCGGGCGGACGCCAAGGTGAGAACTCCCTTAAACGACCACCGGGTGAGCTACGGCTTCCAAGTCTGTCCACAGCTTGTGCAGACGGATGGCTTACGACCGGCAAGGAGAGCGAGGAGACCAATAGGGAAAAGACAGATGCTGACGACAATCGTCCATGCCGGGAAACCCTGCTTCTCAGTGAGCGTGGTGCATTTGGGACAAGAGACTGATGCCATTGTGAAATCCTCCTTAATAGAGTCTTAGAATCCAAACGGTGGTCAGACATGCAAATACTGCTATCGACCCCCGTCTGGAAAGTTGATTGATTGCTGGGCGAGTCCTAGCGGAAACTATTGCGAGTGGCCTAGCGACGATTTGGAAACAAAGCATACTTGCCAATACAACTCCGCCCGGATTGAATTTCCACGCTTGCGCAAAATTCAAACCGAGCATCGACTTCATAGAATGCAAGACACCGCACCCCGGACATGGAATATGAAGGAACCTCTGCATCAAGCAAAAGTGCGGTAGAAAAATTAGAAGAGGGGAGAGAATTAGGGCGATTGCGCTCGAAAACAGAATGGCCGCGTGAGGTTGGATGTCGTAAGGCACTCCAAACTTCGTCAACATCCATCGCGGACAGAATTCAATTTCCAAGGCTTACTCGGTTCGGTATTGCAAAAGCCCGTTGTAGTTGTTTCCAGATGAAGACGGGTGTTTGGGTGGTGGTGAGACGCGAAACAGGCGTTTCATCCCCGTCCGGAAATGTCTATCCTTCTATCGGCCTGTTTCCAGATTGATTTCAGCGGAAGAGTACGAGTCTGCCCACATCATCGCCAAGATGTGATTGGCTAAAGGATGGTGGCTTCGCACCGACTGCTACACAATCTATTGTCACTTCAAAAACAACAATCGCTAGAAACGCTTTATGTCTCTTGCGGAACCCCTGATTCTGTTGCGTTTTAAATTTGCTAATGACAAAGCCGCTTGATATTCTTACAATGACGCGCCACAATGTGGCGGCGAATCCAGCAAGCAGGAGACTTACATGGCAGATACAGCGAAGAAGACAAAGGTGGCTGCAACGCCGCGCCAAGCCTCAGCAAGCAACGCGAAGGCTACTGAAGCAGCAAAGCCAACGACAACACCACGCAAGGGCATTGAGCTTGTTGCGAAGGTTGAGGCACCGAAGAAAACAACGACTCCGGCAACACCGCTCAAGACCGCGACGAAGAAAGGCAATGTTGTTGCCATATCAAAGCCAGCACGCGAAGTAGTTGAGCAACTCGCCTATCAGTATTGGGCTCAACGTGGCTACCAGCATGGATACTCGGTACAAGATTGGCTCCGGGCGGAACAGGAGTTGCAGGGACGGGCTTCCTAAACAAAGCAGAAAACGCTGGCGTGGGTTGCGCCCGTTGCTTCCCACACCAGCGACATATTGTAGTGAACCCCAATTCATTAAGTGGCACTCTCGCTAATGAACTGGTTCACTCCCCCGCTGCCTCTTCTTCCTCATTCAACAGGTCATATTCGACGGGCTCTGACTCCTCAGTCATTAGGCTATCGGGAAGCAGGACTTTCGCGTCGGCGGTGGGGAGTTCCTGCACGTCCCTGAGCTTCTTCCCAATCGCACGCGAACGAACCTTTACCTCTTCGATTTTGTTAGACGCTTGATTGAGCTTAGTCTGCACCGCGTCCAAGACCGTGCCATACTGAATCCATTCCGTCTTTACAGCCGAAAGGAGATTCCAGACTTCGCTTGAGCGTTTCTGAATCGCCAACGTCCGGAATCCCATTTGAAGGCTGTTTAGGATAGACCAGAGCGTTGTCGGCCCGGCTACAATCACTCTGTAGCTCTGCTGCAATTTGTCAATCAGTGCTGTCCGTCGAATGATTTCAGCGAACAAACCCTCGACAGGAAGAAACAGAATTCCGAAGTCAGTGGTGTTTGGCGGGGCGATATACTTCTCGCTAATGTCCCGAGCACACGAAATGACACGGTTTTCCAATGCCTTACCCGCTGCATCCATATCCTCTTTGTCGGCGCGTTGCTGCGCGTCAATCAGGCGTTCGTAGTCCTCGCGTGGAAACTTCGCGTCAATGGGAAGCCATACAACCTCGTCCTTATTCGTGCCTTGGCCGGGAAGTTTGACGGCGAACTCAACTCGTTCTGAATTTGCTTTTGTCGATACGTTCTTGGCAAATTGGTTGGGACTCAGAACCTGTTCCAACAACTCCTCAAGCTGCTTTTCTCCCCACGTGCCTCGGACGGACACGTTCGACAGTACCTTCTTGAGGTCGCCGACGCCGGTGGCAAGTGACGCCATCTCACCGAGCCCTTTATGCACCTGCTCCAAACGCTCACTGACGAGTTTGAATGATTCTCCAAGCCTCTTCTCCAGCGTGCCCTGAAGTTTTTCATCGACTGTCTGGCGCATTTGTTCAAGCTGCGTTGCGTTTTCAGTCTTCAAGCCCTTGAGTTCACCCTCGACTGTGATTCGAACCGCTTCGAGTTTCTTCTCGTTGGATTCCGCAAGTTTCTCAATCGCCGAAGCCATTGCTTCCAGTTGACCCTTTTGAACATTTGCCAACTCGCCCATGGTCTTCGTGGTGATGTCGGTGATTCCCTTAAGAGCAGCGACAACCTCTTCTCGCAAACGCCCTGCATCCGCCGCCGATTCCGTTCTTATCCCGTCGAGCTTTTCTCCGCTGGTTTTCGCGAACGAAGTCAGTTGAGCAGCGAACGCTTCAAACTGAACCTTCTGTGCGGATGCTAGTTCACCCACGGTCTTCCGGATTGCATCAGAAATCGTGCCGAGAGTTGCCACCACTTCCCCACGGAGTTCTTTCGCGCCGGTCGCCGACTCCGCACGGGCGGTATCAAGTCTTGTTCCACTTTCCTTCGTGAAAGTGGAAAGCTCAACCGAGAAAGATTCAAGCTGCGTCTTTTGGAGGCTGGCGACGTCGGTGATGCGCTGTCCCACCGAATCACCAAGGGTCTTGAACGCACTGGATAGTTCTTGCCGTTGCTCACTAGCGGCTTTACTGAGTTCGCCTCGATTCAGTGCAACCTCTTCCTTGACCACTCGCTCAGTTCGCTCCTGTGCCTTCTCAAACGCCTCAAGGCGAGACTCCAGTGCGGCGGAACTGTTCCGGGACACCCTCCGATACAACATCACAAGAAGTATCAAGGCAATGACGACGAGAGCGAGAATGATGAATGCGAGAGTTGTAACCATGGTTGAACCTCAGGTCTCTAGCGTACGGCTCGATGGAGCGTGGTGAATATTGAAGAGAGCAACTGCAGTCCGCGTGCCACAACGAGGGCGGTGACACGCGGCACCAGTGAAGGGCAAGTCGCTTTCATAGCGACTGACCGGACATCTACGGCAGCAGCTTACCGTTGATAACGTTCGTGCTGGTCACCTTGCCATTCGTTTCGCAGACAGTTACGTTCTGATTTACTGCACGACCGCTGTCGCTGTTGTACTGCGTGTTCGTGGTGATGCTCGTTCCGTCTGTCGTGCGGCTGTGGTTGATTTCGGATACGAGCCGACCGTTGTTGTCGTAGGTTTTCATGCGCTCTCCTTTGTGAGGTTGGTGTGAATGGATGTGAACTTTCTGCGAGGCATATCCATCTACGCCGCACACTCTACAAGATGTTGGTCGGCCTCATGTTGGGGCTGTCCTTTTAGTTTTGCTTCACGGACGAACCGCACGACTGTCGCCCGAGAGATTCCATGCCGCTTGGCAGTCTCGGTCAGGCTTAATCCACTGAGCCGGTCTGCTGCGACTGCTTCATGACTGATGTCTAGCGGCTGTCTCCCGACTGAAAGTCCCATCAGACGCCTACGGGCCATGCCCTGACGAATGCGGTCACGACAAATGTCACGTTCGAGAGCGGAAATTGCTCCGATGAGTGTAAGGAACAGTCGTCCCATTGGACCTGATGTGTCGATTGCCTCACGTGCGCTGGCGAACTCTATGCCAAAGCTTTCAAGCTCATCGAGTACTTGAAGGAAGTGGCGGGTGGACCTCGCGATGCGGTCAAAAGCCGCGACAAACACCAAATCGAACTTGCGACGACGGGCGTCGGCCATCAGGGCATCGAGGCCGGGACGCCGTGCCTTTGCCCCGGAGATTCCCTTGTCTGTGTATTCCTTCACTATCTCGTATCCACGCTTGGCAGCGAGTTCACGAAGTTGGAAAAGCTGATTCTCAAGGTGCTGGTCGAGGGTGCTAACTCGGCAATACAGGGCTACACGTTTCATTTCAAATGCCTCCAAATGTTGTCGAGCATAGTGTTGCTCGAATTGGTGAGTTACCGTAGCGGCACAATCTCAGAACTTGCAGCCCCAAACCTTTTCGTGACAGTCCACGGACATTTCGCGGAGAACGTCGGAGTTGTCGTTAACCTCGTCATTGACAGCCACGTGCATGATGCGCTCCCACGCCATCAACACCTGTCGCTGGTGCAGAGCCCGGTCGCTACGGAAGTTCCACGCCACATGTTTGGCGATACGTGTGAGGAGCCAAGCGATAAAGAAATTCATTCGGCTCCCTCCTCACGCCGCTTCCTTCCATTGCGAGGCGCGTCGAGCACATTAGCCCTAGTAGCAGAAATGGAGGGCAGTTTATGCTGCTGGATTACGAGGAAGCGTCCGTTTTCCCAGTCAAGCTCCACATACTTGACCGAACGGACAGAAATGCGCGTTGCCTGACAGTGGTACTCCGGAAAGAGCTTCAGAACACAGAGTCTCGCAGCCAATTCGCAAGTAGCAGGGATGACTATCGAGACGCCAAGGTCTTTAGGGTAGCGTTTGATTTCGACTGCGAAGACGCCGGGGGCTGGGTCGATGGAGATTTTTGTGGACACAATAGAGTATACGGAGCACCTTCATCTTTTGCCATAAATCCAGCTACAATTCTGCCGGACAATTGAAAATTGTGAATCAACGTTGGCTCATTAGTCTGTCACACTTTTATTCCATCGGTTGGGCATCTGAGACTCTGCGCCTCGAAGTGGTGCCGGAGCACGCTGTGGGACAGGGGCGGCGTTGATGGGCGGACGCGAGAGGCGAAGAAGAAGAGGCGCGGCCAGAGGAAGCTAAAACAATAGGCTGGTAGGCATAGCCCTCGTGGAATTCTCCGGGGGCTTCCCATTTGGATTCAAATTGAATCCGTCAATGCACACTGGCTGCTCAGCACTGACTGACGACGGCTGGTGTGACGGTCACAGCAGTCAACGGTGGCAGCACCCGCAAACTAGACAACGCATGTTAGCCCTCTCTCCGCTTGACCGAGTAGCGGCCTCATTAGCGGGATAACTTGGAAGTGAGAATTGATAGCAGATTGAAGAAAAACCAGCCGGTATCCATGCCTGAGTAATCTGGTACAAACACTTTGGGCGGTCCGGATGCTTCGCATACCCCAACGCCATCGACATACGTCTGATAGCGCAAAACACTGGCTAGGGAGATTCGAAGAGTTCTGGTCTGGCCTCCAAAATAGAGGGCTTGGGATGTGACAAGCATCTCGCCTTCATCGAGGGGTAACAGGCCGGATACCTTGTGTCCTTGAGATGCGCCGATGTGATAGTACGCTCCCGCTCCAATGGGTAAGCTGAGACCGCCGTAGGTTCGTGAGCCGGTATTTATGGTGCGCTCTTCCGCAAACGTCACCTTTCCGACACTGATGATAGGCGCTTCGCCGTGTTGAAGATTGAATTGGGTTCGACCCGTGCCATCGTAATAGGGTGGTCGGTCGTTCTGAACTTCCCAAAGTGTGTTGCTCATGCCCGAGAAGGCCATCCCATACAACCTGCGTTGCATGATTTTCTCCCTGTCTTGTTCGGGAAATCCGAAGCCTTTGAGAATGTCAACCAGCCGCGTTAGTTCGTCGCTGGATATGGGAGACTTCAGCGCAATCTGACTCACGGCATCGTTTGCAAACTGCAATACGCTCTCTTTGAAGTAGGCTCCCGGTAGCTTGTTCTCTTGAACCTTCTCTTGAACCCGTGCGTTTATCTCGGCGAATGGCTTTTCGTCCAGAGTGAACTCGAACACAAGATTACGCAGGTCATTCTTTAGGGATTCGGCATTTGCATTGCAAGCCGGATGTCTGCTCTTGAATAATCCGGCGCTCTGACCGCAAAGGTCACACTGCCCCATAAACCGTACCGTACCTCTCTTACTTCGCAGCCTTCTTCTGAGCAGCCCAACGCGCCTTAACCGCAGCTACAATTCTTGCACGGCCTTCGGCGCTCATTTTCCGCTTCTTTTTCTTCCCGGTGCCTATTGGGCGTCCCGGCCTCTTCTTGGTTTCTGCCTCGGTCAGCAAGGCACGGGCTTGCTGGAGGGTGGCAATTTCGGCGTCGATAAGGCTGAGAATTTCAGGTGTGGTCATGCGGACAGTGTACCGCAGGAGCGGCTTAGACCGCGTTGTGGATGCAAGCGGACGCTGCTGCGGTGCCGACCGCACTAGCGTCAAAGTTAACCCATCTACAGCGTGCTGTAGACTCAGAATCCACCGCTCGTCTGGTGTGACATATCACACTGTCATCTATGGCTCCAAAGGAGAATCAGGGCTTTCAGGTTGCCACTTCTCTCTGTATTCCTTTGTGAGAACAGAAGAGGCATGGCAGAATGCACATGTGCCTTCTCCATCACAATGGCATTCTGAAATGCGGAGCAGTCCGGCAAGAGCGTTCCGGAGTTTCCTTTTTCTTAATTCCGTCTCCCTAAACATGGAAAAGAAACCCCACACAGTAATGGAGACGGCAACTACCGCGATAATGATGAAGATGTAACTGAAATACATTTTCCGCTTCTCGCTAGTTTTCAGCTTTCGCGCTGGTCACGGATGAGTTGAACAACATCAAGAAGCTGTTTGACATTCTCTCCAGCAAGCCTTGTCCGTTTTTGTGCGATGGCCTCCGCCTCGCCGTTGGTCGTCAGTTGCAATTCGTTGAACTCAATGTTCCCCGGTGTTCCGCCCCTTTTCCCTTTTGCAAGCTTGCCCTTGATTAGGGTCTCAATTCCGAATTGAACCTCTTCGTAAGCTTTTCTTTGAGTCTCATTGGTTTTCCAAGGTCCATCGGGGGAATCCTTGTCTGGCCTTAACAACTCCATGAGGCTGTAGGTGCCAATTTTGGCTCCGGGATTGTCGAACAGGTGAGCCAAGATGGCTTCTTCGACTTCGCTGTATTCTCTCTTATCTTTCGTCATGATGGACATACTCCGTTACCTCCCGCCCGGATTATAGGTCAACGCTGGGGGCATTTTGATATGCACAGAGAATTCTCTCACTTGAGGGAAGTGGCAATGGACTCAAACATCTGATTTGCAGAGCGCAAGTCGTCCTTCATTTTGAGTGCCATTTGCACGACTTCGACATTCTTTACCAAGGAGCCAAAACCCGATACATGGTCAACTTTCTCGTTCATTCTCCATGCGTAGAGTTGAAGCGCCTGAACGAGGATGGGCTTAACACGCTCCCGGTCACCGCTGCAAGTAATCTGGTCGTACATGAGGAGCATGACGTGAGCAGCATGTACATCGTACGAAGCTTCAAGTGATGTATCACGGAAGTACACCGCCGCATTCGGACCTTCATCACTTGCGGGTAGTGCAGTCGCAATCTGCTGAAAGTCATGGTTATAGTGCTCAAATAGGTTTACTTCAGCGATGAGATTATGGGAAGGAGCCGTGGATTTTGAAGTTGGAGTTTGGGAGTGGAGAGCGGCTGCGAAGAGTAGGGCAGACCATTCAAAGACGACCGCAAGCAAGGCACGACGCTTCATGTGAGTGGCTCCTTCAGAAACATTGCGAATAAGTGTACCGCAGGAGCGGCGGATGCTGCGTTGTGGATGGATTCTCCACCGCGTCAGCACCGACCGCACCAGCGTCAAGTTAACCCTACCAAAGATGTCGGAGATAGACCACCACAAGAGTGTACGCAATCACGAATGCCACTATTGAGAGATGACCTACCCAGTTCGCGAATGGATAGAGAAATTCTCTCTGCTTTACATTCCTCGTTAGCTTCGGAGACTCTTGTTTCAACACCATGTCTTCTGCCTTTGCGGCAGTTGCTTCATCAACCGTCTGCGTAGAATACGAAAACAGTATAGTTGCAAGTTTCTGTTGGAATTCGGACTCGGAGATTGCAGCGTCCAATTTTGCGATTTGCGCTGCCAAGAAGTTGTGGAAAATAGCCAATAGGAGAGACGCCCACAAAAGAACCGCGATGAGCAGTAAATCATGAACAATGTTTCGAGTAGAGCAGGGGTCAACGTTGGGCTTGGCGGTAACTGACAAAATGATTGATGCCGAAACAGCAATAGACCCGGCACTCAGTGCAGCAACTTTGTCAAAGAACCCCGAACTGACTTCTAGGCTTCTACGCTTCTCCTTTTCATTTTCCCTGAACGGTGTCTCGATTTCGAGAAAAAACTTCTTCATTTGTTCCCGCGATAGCTGTGCATCGTTATCGGGCATAGCTGGAGCCTCCCCTTGACTCTCGTTCATCTAGTGGTACATGCCGATGCTTTCTGAAATAGCGTTGTTCGAAAAAGATTGACCAGCAACATTCTGAGTACCGTAGATTAGAACGATTGCTCGGTGTCCGCAGTCAATAACAACCCGATTCATCTTCGTGTCTGGGGATGACACTGGCACATGTACGATTGTGCAATTAGTAGCCCCTTTGTCAATGAGAGCGGCAAGGGCGTCCATGACAGACGGAAGTGCATTCGCCTCATCGCTGAGCCAATTGCGGTCAGCATAGACTAACT
>Ga0182030_10006845_pt1 | contig 23923 bp, 19 predicted proteins | sample 812S3MmetaG_FD_121299 | JGI IMG/M metagenome (GOLD analysis project Ga0182030, IMG submission 121299) | Permafrost microbial communities from Stordalen Mire, Sweden - 812S3M metaG (Illumina Assembly) | ecosystem: Environmental > Terrestrial > Soil > Wetlands > Permafrost | place: Sweden...
CTCTTAATCAATTGGTCGTAGGTTCGATCCCTACACGGCCCACCATTTTCTCGTAGGTCCGTTCCGGGCACATCGGTAACGTTTTATACCGACGGAATAAAGTGTTACCTCTAATCAGGAAGGACAGTAAATATCAGGTAATTAAGAGCGCCGTCGCACACATGCACCAGGCACTGTTGCGATTCCCACGGAATCTTTTGGTCAAAAGTTCGACTGACATTTCGATTCCGTGCTTCGATCTCGATCGGCAATAATTAGCCGTGCTGCAGTGTAGTGGTTTCCGGCGAGACTCGAAATCGTTATCCAGCGCAGGGTCTGGATCGAGTGGCTATGGGCTGTCGAGTTTTGCGGCTGTTCGAGCAGGCGTACGGGTCACCGTAGTGTTCCGGCGAAGCGTTTCCCGAGCTCGTGCCACCACAGGCGCATCGATCATGCGACCTTGGAATTCGAAAGCGCCGCGACCTTCGGCCATGGCCTTCGTGCAGGACGCGAGTAACTCACGTGCGTATTCGACGGCCTCGGCCGACGGCGTGAAGAGTTCGTTCATCACCGCGACCTGATTCGGGTGTATCGCATAGGATCCGACGAAACCCATGTCGCAGGCGCGATTGATCAGTTGACGTAGCAGTTCCATGTCACGAAGAACGGAGATCGATCCTGGGAAGCCGAATGGCAGGATGTCGGCACGACGACAGGCGAATACCAACTGCTGGTTGGGCGCATAAAGGGCTTCCGGTGTCGGCTCCATGCCGGCCGAAAGGGAAAAGTCCTCCGAACCCAAGATTAGGCCGAGCAATCGGGGTGAACTGCCCGCGATCTCGTCCATGCGAGGCAGCGCGCGCACGTGCTCAATCTGTGCGATCAACAATGTGTGATCATCCGGCATACCGCGTTGGCGTTCTATCTCGTCGATCCGCGCGGAAAGTGCGCGTACTTGGTCGCCAGACTCGATTTTTGGAAGCATCAATGCGCGGATGCCGGGATGGACCGCGACTTGGAGATCGTCCTCGAGCAATGCCGGGTCGCCGTTGATGCGCGCGAGAACGGCCGCGCCCGATTGCGAAACGCTGGCGGCAGCGGAAATGAGGGCTGCCCGCGCGGCTGGCTTCTGTGCCGGCGGCACGCTGTCCTCGAGATCGAGAATGTAGGCATCTGCATGACGGCGATGCGCTGCCGAGACGAATTTCTCTACATGCGCGGGCACGAATAACATCGAGCGCCAGATGGGCCAGGAGTCATTCATATAGTCACCCCTTGCGCAAGGTCAAAGTACAGCGAAATACCCTTGGGAGGCCGCCCGTCGTATCTAAGCTCACGCAGGCGAAAAAGTCCACGCGCACAGCTCATTCCATCCAGTTCGCGAAAATAGCCAAAGTAAGAACCACCCCCACGATCGCCGGGTGCGCCTTCGTCCATTCCGCCTAGAGCGACGAGCCGAGCAAAGCCCCATAGAAGGCCATGGCCTCGTCCAGCCGGTTCGATCCGACGGTTGCATAGAATTGCATCCAAGCCTCCTTTGATAATTTGATCTGCAGCTTTAGATGAAATGTTAGCGCCCTGAGGCCAAGCGACTGGCCGGACGTTTATGGACGGTCGGTCTCGCTTCATCCTTCTTATTCGAGCATGCGACCGCCGTCGACCACGATCTCTGCTCCCGTGATGAATGACGCATCTTCGGAAAGAAGAAACGCGACGGTCTTGGCAATCTCAGAGGGTTTTCCCATGCGCTTCATCGGCACCTGCGCCGCGATGCGCTCACTTTCTTTGGGATGCGCCTCGACCAGCGGGGTCAGGATGGGGCCCGGCGAGACCGCATTGACGCGGACGCCGCGGGTCGCATATTCCATGGCGACCGACCGCGTCAGGCCGCGCACCCCATGCTTGCTGGCGGTATAGGCATCGAGTCTCGGCAGGCCGAGGTGGGCATAGATCGACGCGATATTCACCACGGCACCGCCGCCGGCGGCCTCGATCGCGGGCAGTTGATATTTCATGCCGTAGAACAGTGCATTGAGATTGACGCCGACCACTCGGTGCCAGTCCTCCACTGGGATGTCGGGAAGCGCCCCGAACTGGCCGCTGATACCGGCGTTGTTCACGGCGTAGTGCAGGGCGCCGAACTTCCCGATCAAGGTCTCGATCATCGACGCGTGCGTGCGGACGTCGGCCACATCGCCGACGTAGGCGATGGCGGAACCACCCGACTCACGGATCTGGCGCGCGGTGGCCTCGGCGCCCGCGCCGTTGATGTCGACGACCATGACTGCCGCCCCGAGCCGCGCAAGTTCGACGGCGGTGGCGGCACCCATTCCGCCGCCGGCACCGGTGACGAGCGCCACTTTGCCTTGAAAGGAACGCCCCGAGCGGTCCACCGCGGCGCCCTCGGACGGCGACGCCTTCGTCACGGACCTGACGGCCGTCAGGATGTCCGAGGAGCGGCGAACCTGGCCGATGAGGGGAAATATGCTCCGCAGGGCGAACCCATGCAGATCCGCGTCGAGGCTGGTGATGGCATCGTCGGCGAAGATGATTTCATAGCCATGCTCCCATGCCTGACGGGCGGTGGACTCGACCCCCATGTTGGTGGCGACGCCCCCCAAGACGATGGTCTTGATGCCCCTGCGGCGCAACTGCAGGTCGAGCTCGGTGCCGTGGAAGGCGCCCCACTGACGCTTGGTGATGATGATGTCGCCGGCGGATTGTCGGAGTTCCGCTGGAAAGCTTCCCCAATTGGCCGGTAATTCAGAGGGCCCCGGCAACGGCCGATCCACGGGCTGTTGCAAGGCATCGGCAAAATTTGCTGACCAAGTGACGCGGGTCAAAACGACCGTGCAGCCCGCTGCGCGAAAGCGCGTCGCAAGCTGCGCAGCGGAGCGCAGAACGGCTGCGCCGGTATGCGGGGCAAGAGGAAATCCAAGAATTCCCTCCTGCAGATCGACCAGCACCAGCGCCGTGGTACCCGGATTCAGACGCTCCATAAGCCCCTCCCCAGTTTGAAAACCCCAAGCCGCAATTATTCTCGTTGAGAATTTAGAATAACTGATGTAGTGTTAGTTTTTCAAGTGAGCTTGGCTGGCGCGGTTCCACGATTCCGGAGGGGGCTATGTTGCGACTGGGTTTCGTCGGATTGGGCAACATGGGGGAGGGCATGGCGCAGAACCTGGTGCGTGCCGGCTTCCCGCTCACGGTTCGGGACCTGCGGGCGGAACCCGTCGCCCGCTTGACTGCTGCCGGCGCTCGAAGCGCGAATTCCAATTTTGAGTTGGGCCGCGTCTCCGACGTGGTGTCGATCGCGGTATTCACCGACGAACAGGTGCGGCAAACCTGCCTCGCGAATGGCGAGGATGCGGGGCTCATTGCGGGCCTGTCAGCGGGTGGGATCATCGCCATCCACAGCACCGTGCAGATTTCCTTGAGCCGAGAGCTGACCGAGCGAGCGGCCGAGCGTGGAGTCTTCATCCTCGATGCGCCGATGACGGGCGGCGGCGAGGTGGCGGCGCGGGAGGGCAAGCTCACTTTCTTCGTCGGCGGCGACGCTGCGGCGTTCGAACGCTGCAAACCAGCCTTTGCAGTCATGACCCAGCACCTGTTTCACGTCGGTCCCTTGGGATCCGGGGCCGCCGCCAAAATCATGAGCAACTTTCTCGCCATCTCGAACACCATCGTGGTTCGCGAAGCACTGCGCTTGGCGCGGGACTTTGGCATCGCGGAGGAGCGAATCCTCGACATCGTGAACACCGGCGGCGTGGGTTCGAGCTGGGTCAGCAACAACTGGCAACGCATCCGTACTCAGGAGGAAAATTACACGACCGGAAAGGCCGGCATGGTCGCGATGGCCAGCAAGGACTTGTATCTGGCTCAGGCCCTGGCGGCGGAAACCCGGACCCGAATGCCGGTGCTGTCCTTTCTGATCGACCACGCGTTGCCGGATTTGAGCGCCAACAGCTTGACCAGCTGATGACCCGGGGGTTTGCGACATGAATGCGTTGGTTCGTTCCGAATTCAACCAGCCTCAGGAGCCCTACTTCTGCATCGGAGTCGACGTCGGTGGAACGTTCACCGATGTGGTTCTCTCCGACGGCATGCAGGTATGGCGGGCCAAGGCACCATCGAGCACCGTAGCTCTCGGAGAAGGGGTGCTCGCCGGTTGTCGCCTCGTGGCGCAACGGGCCGGCATGACGCTCGAAGCACTGTTGCCGCGGGTCGTGCGCTTTGGGCTGGGCACGACGGCGGTGACCAACGTCATCGCCGCGCGCACCGGACGCCGGGTTGGGTTGATCACCACGAGCGGGTTCGAGGATCTGGTTCCGATTGCGCGGGTACGCCGGGTGCCGCGGGACGGATGGCTCGTGCCACCCGACGGACTGATCGAACGGGATTGGATCGTTGGAGTGGATGAGCGAATCGATCGGAACGGCAATGTTCTGCGTGCCCTCGTAGAGACCGAGGCCGTGGCCGCGGCTCGCCGGCTCATTGAGCGGGATGGAATCGAAGCCCTTGCGGTCTCCTTCCTGTGGTCGTGTGTCAATCCTGTCCATGAGCAGCAGGCCGTGCGGGCGATTGTCTCCGCGTTCCCACAAGTGCCCGTCGTGTCGGGCGCCGCCTTGCATCCCATGGTGCGGGAGTACGAGCGCACCACATTCGCGCTGCTGAACGCCTATGCGTCCGGTGCTTTGAACGGGGTCGATGAGCTGGTCGACAGCCTCGAGGCCTTGGGTCTGGCGCATCCCCCCTTATTGGTGCATTCCGGCGGCGGTTCGATTTCCGTGGCCGAGGGGCGGCGCGCTCCGGCTACGTTGGCGGAGTCCGGTCCGGCGGCAGGCGTCGTCGGCGCCTTGGCCGTGAGCCGGGCGGCAGGCGTTATGCAGGCGGTCGCCTGTGACATGGGGGGCACCTCCTTCGACATGTCCATCATTCGCGACGGCGACGCGATGCGCCGCACTCGGGGCGATTTGATGGGCGTTTGGACCGCATTGTCCATGGTTGACATCGAGTCGGTGACGGCCGGCGGTGGTTCGATCGGTTGGGTGGATTCGATGGGATTTCTGCGAGTGGGGCCCCTATCCGCGGGGGCGCGTCCGGGTCCGGCATGCTACGGACGTGGTGGCTCGCAGGCCACGGTGACGGATGCCTTGGTCGTCCTGGGGTACATCGACCCGGGTCAATTCCTGGGGGGCGACATGCGCCTGGATGGTGCGGCCGCTCATGCGGTCTGTGCCGAGGTCGGACACCGGATCGGCTCCGGCGCGATTCAGGCGGCGTGGGGCATCTGGGAGATCGCCAAGGTGGAAATGGTCCGCGCGCTGCGGGCGCAGTTTGCCCTGCGAGGGCTGGATCCACGCGAGTTCGCGTTGATCAGCATGGGCGGCTGCGGCGGCTTGTTCAATGCATCGATCGCCCAGGAACTCGGCGTACGCCGGGTGCTCGTTCCCGAATTGGCCTCGGTGTTGTCGGCCTTCGGTGCGGCAAATGCAGACGTGCGCCGCGAGCGCAGCCGCGGCGTCGGGCTGGTGCTCCCGGGTGACGGTGAGCCGCTCTGTGCCGTCGCCGCGGAATTGGCACGACAGGTGGACGAGGATCTCGCGGCCGATGGTATCGATGCCGCCGACCGCTCGGTGAGCTTCGAGGCCGATCTGCGCTTCATGCGGCAGCAATTCGAATTGACCATTCCCTGCACCGACGATTTCGCCGGACTGGCGCAGCAGGGACTCATCGATGCCTTTACCCGGCAGTATCAGCAACGCTATGGCAGCGGTGCCCTGGTGCTCGGGGCCCCCGTGGAACTGGTCGCCCTGCGGGTGATCGGCCGGGGGCGGACTTTGCACGCGGATCTGGCACGACGCGAGCGTGCACCGGATCATCCACCGCCGCCGACCGGCCGGCGCTGTGTCTGGCTCGGCAGCGGCGTGCGCGTGGAGCCGCTCGAGGTCGACGTCATCCGCGCGGCTGATCTGCGCCCGGGACACGAGATCGACGGGCCGACGCTCGTGGATGGTGCCGACACGACGATCTGGATACCGCCGCGCGCCCACGCCCGGGTCGACCACCACCTCACCATCGACATGCGGGTGATTCCATGAACGTCGCACTCCGGCAGAATCCGGCGATCGATACGGACATCGATCCCGTCACGCTCGAGGTGCTCCGGACGCGCCTGGCCGCTATCGCGGAGGAGGGCGCATTGACCATCGAGCGCACCGCCTCCAGTCCGGTCATCGCCGAATCAAGGGACTGCTCCTGCACCCTGCTGGATCAGGACGCGCAATTGCTCGCCGGTGGCGGTGCCGTCGCTCATCACTTTGGCGTCTGCGATCATGCGGTCACCGCGACGATCGCCGTGCATGGGAAATCGATTGCACCCGGCGACGTTTTCATCGCGAATGATCCCCACAACGGCGGTGGTTTGCACTATCAGGATGTCGTGGTTCAACGTCCGGTTTTCCATGAAGACCGGATCATTGGTTGGGCGGTGAATTCTGGCCACATGATGGACATGGGCGGCATGGCGTTCGGATCCTGGGCGCCTGCGGCCACGGAGTGTTATCAGGAAGCGCTGCGCCTGCCGCCGGTGCGGTTGTTCAAAGCGGGAGTGGAGCAACAGGACGTCTGGGCCATCCTGCGCAACAACATCCGGGTCGCGCACCTCGTGGAAATGGATGTGCGCAGTCTGGTCGCCGGCAGCCAGATTGCGCACGACAAGCTTCTCGAACTCGCCTGCTCGCTGGGACGGGAGCGGTTTTTACTCGCGGTCCAAATGCTGGGAGAGCGGACGGAACGCGAGATGCGCCGCCGCATCTCGCTGCTGGAGGATGGCGAGTATTCCATGACCACCTGGACCGAATGGGACGAGGAACTGCATCGGGTGCCCTGTCGCTTGGTCATCGACGGCGACCACATGCTCTTCGATTTTGCCGGTGCCGCGCCGCAGACCCGCCATTTCTTCAATTCGAAGGCGCATATCATCCGCTCGATCGTCGTGAGCGACGTCACCGACGTTCTGGCCCACGACCTGCCCTTGTCGGCGGGGCTGTTCGCGCCGATCAGTTTGAACTGTCCCGAAGGCAGCGTCGTCAATTCGCGGCCGCCTGCGCCGACCGCCTCCGCTCATTTCGACGTGGCCCTGAATGCGAGCATGGCCGCGCAGCAATGCGTGATGATGGCCATCGCGGCATCCGGCAAAAACGCCCCCGGCCGCCACCTGCTTTCCGGGCCGCTCTCCCCGTCCTGTATGGGGCTGCACACCTGGTCGTACGTCACGCCGCAGGGGGCCGCCGACGGCTGGCTCATGCTGGACGGCGCCATGGCCGGCGGGTCCGCCGGACATGACCGCGACGGCTATGATCTGTTCAGTTTCATGGTGGCACGCAAGGCGATCATCGAAGCCGTCGACGTCGAGTTGTTCGAATCGCGCTATCCCGCATTGGTATTGGAGAAAAGGCCGCGTCCGGGTGCCGCCGGAGCGGGGCGGCAGCGCGCAGGTGCCGGCTGTCAGATGTCGTACCAACCGCATGGCGCCGAAAGTCTCAGCGGCGTCATGCTCGGCATGCGCGAATGGCTGCCGTTGTCTGGATTCGCCGGCGGAATGCCCGGTGAGAACACCGACTTTGCCATTCACCGGGCGGACGGCCGGCGGGATCGGATTTCCGGTCACGCCAGCGGTGTGGTGTTGAATGCAGGGGAAGTGTTCGAATTTCGTCTCGGCTCCGGCGGCGGTGTCGGTGATCCGGTGGACAGGGCCACCGGGGCGGTGGAGCGCGACGTCCGTCACGGACGGCTGTCGACCCAGGAGGCCGAAGCCATCTATGGGGTCGTCATCCCGGAGAATGGCAAGGTCGATGCAGCGGCGACGCTGCAGTGTCGTGCACGCCTGCTGCGCGACCGATTGGCGCGCGCACGGCCGGCGGCCAGGCCGTTGTTCCAGGACGGACTCGTTGCGGGGTCCTTGGACGCGGCGTTGCCTCTGTATCCCGGCGTCGAACAGAGGGGCCGCGCCGCTCATGCGATCGAGAGTGGGGCAGCCCTCGCAGTGGCGCCGGATCACTGGACCGACGGTTGCCCGGTGCTCGAGGAGCGGCGCGACCGGTTGTCGATCCGCTCGTATCTCGATCCCTTGACCGGCCGATGCCTGTTGGTCGAGGCGCTCCCCGTCGGGGAGGCGAGGACCGTCACGAGTGCTCCTAAGCGTTGGTCAAACGCCGCGATCGGCGTTTGACGGTCTCCCGGGCAGACGACCTCGGCCTCACACCCGGCCGGTGACGGGGATCAGGGCGCCGGTGATCGCCTGAGATGCGTCGGACGCGAGAAAGACGATGACCTCGGCCAGCGCCTCCGGCGTCACCCACTTGGAAAAATCGGCCTGGGGCATGTCGGCTCGGTTGGCCGGCGTGTCGATGATCGAGGGGAGAATGGCGTTCACCGTGATGCCAGTCTCCTTCAATTCCTCCGCCAGGCTTTCCGTGAACCGGTGGACCGCAGACTTCGATGCAGTGTAGGGCCCCATCCCGGCACCGGCTCTCAAGGCGGCATGGGCGCCGATGTTGATGATGCGTCCCCCTGTACTGCGCGCCATAAGACCCAGGGCCTCCCGAGTGCTGATGACTGCGGTCTTGAGGTTTGCCTCGAACAACGCGTCCCAGATCTCGACCCCGCCCGCGGTCAGCGGCTGCCAGCGAAACATCCCGGCGATGTTGACGAGCACCTGCGGCTCCGCCAGCTGCCGGCGCACCGTGTCGAATGCCCGTGCTGCCTCGGCGGCATCGGTGAGATCGACGCCGCCGATCTCGATCGCCCCCGGTCCGCAGGCAGCGGTCAAGCCCGGCGGTGCCTTCGGCGCCCGGTCGAGCAGAGCGATGCGCGCGCCGGCGCCTGACAAGCCCCTGGCCGTCGCGGCCCCCAGGGTGCCAAACGCGCCCGTGATAATGCAGATTTTGCGTTCGAGAGGCTTCATAGGGGCCTTCCGGGCATGGGTCGCATCAGCGACCGGTGAAGCGAGGTTGGCGTTTGTCGAAAAACGCGTCCAGGGCCTCGGCGTGATCGTTCGTCTCGTGCGCGAGCGCCTGAAAGGCGGCGGACAATTCCAGTATGTCCGACAGCCGCTGTTGCTGGCCTTCACGCAGCAGGCGCTTCGAGAGCCGCAGCGCCTGCGCCGGGTTCGCGGCGATCCTCGACGCCAATGCGCGGGCCTCGTCGAGCAGGCGATCCGGCGGCACCACCTTCGACACGAGCCCCATCCCGAGCGCGGCGGCCGCATCGTAGGTATCGCCCGTGAGGATGAGTTCGGAGGCCTTCGACAACCCGATGGTGCGCGGCAGGATCCAGGCACCGCCGTCCCCGGGGACGATGCCCAGCTTGATGAAGCTGGACGCGAACTTTGCACCCTCGGCGCAGATACGGAGGTCGCACAAACAGGCAAGGTCCAGCCCGAGACCGATGGCGTGGCCGTTGATGGCACCGACCAGTGGGAGTTCGCAATTCCACAGCGCTTCGATGACGCTTTGGACGCCGCGACGATAGTTGCCGCGGGTGGCAGCCGGCGACTCCAGCGGGCCGATGCCGTTTCGCTCCTGCATGGTCTTGAGATTCCCGCCGGCCGAGAACGCCGTGCCGGTTCCGGTCAATATCACGCAGTTCACGGAATCATCGTCAGCGGCGCGTTGCACCGCCGCGACGATATCGCGGCAATCCTCGAGGGTGCCAATGGCGTTGCGTACGTCCGGTCGATCGAACGTGATCGTCGCGATCCGACCGTCCCGTGCGATCGTGACGAAAGGTGCGTGCATGGAATATCCTCAGGCGAGCGAGCGGGGATGGCCGAGAAGCGAATTACCGCCGCTGTAATTGAATATCTGTCCGGTTTCGAAGAACTCGTCGCGCACCAGCATGTAGGAGAAGGCCGCGATGTCCTCGGGGCGGGTGATGCGGCCAAGCGGCGTGAGATCGACGAAGCTCTTCTCAAACGCCTCCGGATCCGCGCCGAAGTTGCGGATACCCTGGCGCGACAGTTCGGTGGGCACGAGCGAGGGAATGATTCCGTTGATGCGCAGGCGCTTGTGCCGATACTCGAGAGCGGCGCCTCGGACGACGCGATCGCCCGCCGCTTTGGACGCGGCGTAACCGACGATTCCCGACAAGGCGTCATAGGCCGACAGGGAGGAGATGTTGACGATGGCGCCGTCGTCCGTCATAGCTTCGGCAACATTCTTGATGAAAAGGGCGGGTCCGATGAAGTGCATCTTGGCCATGAACATCAGATGCTCTTCTGTGAAGTCCTTGATCGGAACTCTGGGGGCCACTCCCGCCACGTTGACCGCGATGTCGAGTTTCCCGCAGGAGCGAAGCGTCAGCTCGACGAGGTTCTCGAGTTGCGCCTCCTGCGTGATGTCCGCCTCGCAGGCCAGGCCGTCGAGTTCATCCGCGAGTTCCTTCAACGGCGCGGCGCCGAGCCCGGAAAGGACCACCCTCGCCCCTTCCTTCCTGAGACGGCGTGCGATTGCCTCCCCCATGCCGCCCTTGGTCGATGCGCCGAGTACGATCGCCACCCTGCCGTGTAAATCATTCATCGCGAGTGCACTCCCGATCGGTGGTTGGTCTTCCGGCTGGTTCACTGCGGTGGAAATGCTAATACAAAAGTGACACACTATCAACTAATCGGGTTCACGGGTCTTGACGAACAGGGGAGCTGTCAACATGCAGGATACGAAGGTTTATCTGCTCGACTGCGGTACGATGACACTCGATCAAACCTATACGTTTTTGGATGCGGGCCTTACCGGACCTCGGCGCTTTCCCGTTTACGGCGTTCTGATCGATCACGCCGACGGACAATTTCTGTTCGACACCGGATTCGATCCCGGCCATGTGGACCAAGTGGCATCCTTCACATCGCCACAGCAGTCGGACGCCCAGACCATTCCGGCGCAATTGCATTTGCTCGGAATGAAACCTACCGAAGTGACGCACGTCATCAATTCGCATTACCACCTGGATCACTGCGGCGGAAACAAGTTCTGCACGCACGCTACGACACTATGTCACACGTGCGAATTGGACATCCTGCGATCGCCGGGACCCAGCGAGGAGCTCGCCTATTCGGACATCAGCTTCGCGCCGGGCCTGCGCACGCCGGTACCGTCGGATCAGCGCCCGGAGGTGGCACCGGACCTCTACACACCGCGTTTCGAGACATTGTCGGGCGATCAGGAGATCGCCAAGGGCGTCTTTCTCTTCGAGACCGTGGGCCACACGCCCGGACATTACAGTCTGATGGTCAATTTGGCCCATCGAAGACCGATGCTGTTCACCGCGGATGCCTGCTATTCGCAAAAGAATCTGGACATGATGTGCATTCAGGCCGGCAACCACGATCCCGTCAAGGCGGCGCAATCGCTGCAACGGCTGAAGACCCTGTCGGAAAGGTACGACGCGGAGCTGTTCTTCTCGCATGATCCGGAGAGCTGGCCCGGCTACCAACGGGCGCCCGGATATTATTCCTGACCGGGTGGACGGGCGGCCCGCGCCGCCGTCGATCATCGGCCCTGCGCGTCAGACGCGCGAGGGGGTCCGTTTGTGGATGGGCAAGGGTCCGTCGGGCCATTGCCGCTGAAGCGAATCCCGGCAGTCCTGATAGCGTTTTTCGACGAGTTCCTGGGTAAAGGGATGCGTCCAGATGAACGACTCCTCGTTGGTGATGCCCTTGGCCACCAGTTGTCCGACGAATTCAGGGGCGAGGCCGTAGGCCTGGAGGGCCGCCTGGTTTTGCGCGCTGCCCTGGGTCGGACCGCCCAGTTCCGCGGGGCGATTGCGACCCGCGTCCCAGGCATTCGTGTTGACGATGCCGGGACACAGGATGCTGAAGCCGATGCGGCTGCCATATTCCAGCCGGAAGGCCTCGGTGAAGCCCAGCACCGCGTGCTTGGTGGCGACATAGGTGGGCAGACCGACCGACGGCGTGCCGATCGAATGATGGGATCCGGTGTTGCAAATCCATGCCTTCGCGTCGGACTTCAGGAATCGCTGGCCAAAGCTCTTGCAACCGAAGAACACCCCGAAGACGTTGACCTCGAACTGCCAGCGCAGATCCGCTTCGCTGGTCGCGAATCCCGGTCCGGTCGTGACCACTCCGGCGTTGTTGCACAGGATTTCCACATGACCCAGGGATTCCCATGCGAAGTCCGCCAGGGACTCGACCTCCGCCGCCTGGCTCACGTCGCAGCGCCGCGCGGCTGCGGTCGCTCCGCGCGCGCGGACTTCCTCGGCCACGGCGTCGGCCCGCTCCTGCTGCACGTCCGCGACGACGATTCCGCTGGCGCCGGCCTCGGCGAGTGCCAGGGCAATTCCCCGGCCGATGCCGCTTCCGGCGCCGGTGACCACCGCCCCTGTTCCTTTGATTTCCATCGCTCCGGTACCTCGTAGGGTTGACTGTCAGGTTCGCATCACGAAGGGAAGAGTGGTGTCCGGCTTGCCGCAGATCCAGACGGTCTTCGTGTTCAACCACTCCTTGATGGCCTCGATTCCGCCCTCGCGCCCCAGGCCGCTGCGCTTATACCCACCGAACGGCGTCGACGTGCCGCCAATACGGTAGGTGTTGACCCACACCGTGCCGGCCTGCAGCCGTTCCGACGCGCGCAGTGCGCGGCCGATGTCGGACGTCCACACGCCCGCGGCAAGCCCATAGGGCGTGTCGTTGGCAATTTGAAACGCGTCGTCTTCTGTGTCGAACGGAATGACCGCCAGCACCGGGCCGAACACCTCCTCGCGGGCGATGCGCATCTGGTTGTGCACGCCCGTGAAGATGGTGGGTGCCACGAACCGCCCGCCGCGTGCACCCGGCCCGGCATACGGGCCGCCGCCGAGCACGCACCGGGCGCCCTCCGCCTTCGCGATCGCGATGTACTCGAGGACTTTGTCGTACTGGGGTTGGGTGGCGACCGGCCCCACGTTCGTGGCGGCGAGCATGGGGTCGCCGATGCGGGCTTCACCCGCCATGGCGACGAGCTGCTCGACGAACCGGTCATGGATCGGGCGCTGCAGCAGAAGCCGCGACCCGGCGATGCAGGTTTGACCGCTGGCGGCGAAGATGCCGGCGATCGCGCCAACCACTGCGGCCTCAAGATCCGCATCCGCGAACACGATGTTCGGCGACTTACCGCCGAGTTCCAGCGCGACCGGCTTCAAGCCGCGTGCCGCGGATTCGTTGATCCGCAGTCCGCCCGATTCGGAGCCGGTGAAGGCGATCTTCGCAATGCCGGGGTGCGCGACCAAGGCGGCTCCCGCCTCCGCGCCGAAGCCGGTGACCACGTTCACGACTCCGGGTGGAAAGCCGGCTGTCGCAAACAGCCCGGCGAATTCGACCGTGGATGCCGACGTGAACTCGGAGGGCTTGACCACAGCGACATTGCCCGCGGCCAGCGCGGTCGCCAGCTTGTGGGCGAGCAGGAGCAGAGGCGAGTTCCACGGCGTAATGAGCCCCACGACTCCCAGGGGCTCATGTCGGGTGAAGGTGAAGATGTTGGGTTTGCCGGTCGGAATGACGCTGCCTTCGATCTTGTCGGCCAGTCCTCCGTAGTAACGAAACCAATCGCCGACCATGCGAACCTGCGGCAGCATCTCGGCGTACAGCTTGCCGTTGTCGCGGACCTCGAGGGCGGCGAGCCGCGGGGCGTTTGTCTCCACCAGATCCGCGAGTTTGCACAGCAGGCGTCCGCGCTCGGAAGGCTTCAGGGCATTCCACACCGGCAATGCCGCCTGGGCGGCGCCGACCGCACGGTCGACGTCGGCGGCGGTACCGCGTGCGATGCTGGCCCAGATCTCGCCGGTATAGGGATTGTCGCTGCTGAAGTACAGGCCGGAAGCGGGCTTTGTCGACCGGCCGTCGATGTACAGGTCGTAGATGATGAGGTCGGTCATGGGCATCTCGGTGGTGCGCGGCTCGGGAGGGATGGTCGCGTTTACGCCCGGTCCGCCGCGCCCTGCAGGATTTCGGCGCCGCGGCGACCCATGTCGGCGGGAGGCGGTGGCAGTACCACCGGACCCGCATCACGCGTCGGAAGAATGATTTTTGCCGTTCCCGGCGTCGTAATCTCGCCGCGCTGATTGGTTCCCGCGAGGGCCAGCTCGACCACATGATGTGGGCCCTCGACGCGTTTGGCGGCAACCGTGCCGGAGCAAATCGTGGTGTCGCCCATGAAGTTGAAGGCTCTCGATTGACAGTCGAGCGTCCACAGCCAGGCGTCGTCGCCCATCCAATTGGTCACCAGGTGAATCAGCCAGCTGGTGCGCATCTGACCATAGTCGTAGGACGTCGGCAATCCCAGTTCGGTGGCACGATCATGGTCCCAGTGGACGCGCTGAACCACGTCCGGGACGCCGTAGCGGTCGGCGACATAAAAGGCAGGCATGCGCGAGCGTTGGCGCCAGTTGAAGCGCAGGGGGCCTATGCCGCTGCTCGAGAGCCCAAGTCCCATGTGCATGGCGATGACGTCGACCATGGTCAGCGGTCCCTTCGCGACGGGCGTCAGGGCATCGCCGACAGCGACATCCTCCCAGTAGCGCTTTTCCCGGCCGCGTCGTTGTTCCGCCGCATACACGGCATCGATGCGCTCGATGTCCTCCGGCGTGTAGGTGTGCCGCTGCACCCCCGCGTACCGCCCGGTCTTTTTGCTGCCTTCCCGTTCCGCGCTCAAATAGGACTCCTCGCGGCGGCCGACCGGGATTCCCGCCCGATCCACCCATAGGTCGCGATAGACCTCGGTCACCGAGAGGCCGCCGCTGAACGAGGACTTTTCGTTCACTTTGACTGCGGAGGTGATCCGTTCCACGAACAACCGCTCGTCCGGGTAGACGGGACGCCACCACGTCCATTCGACACCCGTGTAATACTTGCCGACCCCCCGGAACAGACCCTTGAACAGGGCCTTCTGTTCGGCATCCTGTTTGGGCGTGAGGTTGGTGCCCGTGGCGTGCAGGAACAACGGGAACGCGATCTGGTCGCGCCAGCGCGTTTGCGCGCCATAGTTGCGGTCGTGCCAGAGCGGATTGTCGTCACCGCAGGCCCAGGCGAAGTGACTCAGTACGTCGGAGGACGCGACGGCATTGTAGGGCTTGTTGAAGGCGAACTTCGGCACCCCGATCTGCCGTCGGGCGCGCTCGATGTCTGCTTCCGTAATCTTCCCGGCCGTGTCGCGGGACGTCTCGCCGGGGGCTTCGTCGGTTGCTGCCATATGCCTCTCTCGAGTGAAATCCTACTGACCCTTGAACACCGGCGGCCGCTTGTCGCGGAAGGCGGCGGCCGCTTCCTTGACATCCTGCGTGCGGCCGCAGCGGGCCATTCCATACGCCTCGCTGTCGAGCACCTGGTCGAGCGAGCCGCGTTCGGCCAGACCGAGATTGCGTTTGATGTAGCGCAGCGCGATCGCCGGACCGTCCGCCAGCGGTCGTGCCATCGCCCGCGTCGCACCCACCAGGGCATCCGGCTCTTCGATCCGGTTGACCAGCCCGATTCGCAGCGCCTCGGTGGCGTCGAGCTTGTCGCTCAGGAACAAGAGCTCGCGGGCCTTCGCGGATCCCACCAGCGCCGTCAGAAAAAAACTGATGCCGAGGTCGCCTGACAGGGCCACCTTGACATAGGACGTGGTCAGCACCGCCTGGCGCGAGGCGATGCGCAGATCGCATGCGAGCGCCAAGGCCAAACCCGCGCCCGCCGCCGTGCCGTTCAGCATTGCGATGGTGGGTTTGGGCATGGTGTGCAGCAGTCGCGCGGTGTCCGAGTGCTGGCGGAGCTCGTCGGCGCGCTGTTCCAAGGTCGGCGCGGGCCCCGCGCCCCGGCCGGTGCCCATGTCGCCACCGGAGCAGAACGCACGCCCCGCGCCGGTGAGGATCAGGGCACCGACATCGGGGTCTTGCGCCGCGGCGGCGACGGCCTCGTGCAGCCGCGCGTGCAGCTCGGGCGTGAGGGCGTTGAGCCGTCCGGGCCGGTTCAACGTCAACACGAGAAGCCGCCCGTCACGCTCGGTGGTGAGCACCGGCTCGTCGGGCATCGTGGATTCGGGGGTGTTCATGCGGATGCCTTGGCGCCGGTCCGCATGTGCGCGCCGGCCTCGGCATGCAGACGGGTGTACACCGGGACGGCGAGCAACGTCACGGCGCCCAATGCAATGAAAGGCAGGATGAATTGGGACGCGCTGAATTGTGCGGTCGCGCCCGCTGCATAATACAGCGTCACACCCGCAAAACTGACGCCGGCGCTCAAGGAGACCTGTTGAATGACGGTGGACAGCGTGGAGGCGCGGCTGACCTCCTCAGGGGCGATTTCAGCAAAGGCCAGCGCCGTCGAGCCGACGTAGTGCGCCGCGCGAAAGAAGCCGACCGCGAGCAGCGCCGCCAGCACCAATCCGACCGGGGTTTCGCGGGTGAATGCCGCGGGCAGCGCGGTCAGCAAGGCGGTCATCGCCGCCGTGATGATCAGGGCGTGTTTGAAGCCCAGGACCCGGATGGCGTAGGTCCCGCCAAAGCGCGCGAGGATGGACCCGATGGTCATGATCGCCATCACCGATCCCGCCTTGATGGGCGACCAACCGAGGGCGACCTGCAGCAGCAGCGGCAGCAAAAAGGGCGTTGCACCGATCCCGAGCCGCAGCAGCGAGCCGCCCAGCATGCTGGCCCGATAGGTGGGTCGCGCGAGCAGCCGGATGTCCAGCATCGGCCGCCGGGCGTGCAGTGCATGGTGGATGAACAGGATCCAGGCCGCTACCGCGGTGGCGACGAGGCACAGCCGGCCGACGCCCGACAGTTCGCCGGACCCCACCACCTCGGCTAGAGCGACCAGCGATACGATGCCCACCGCGGCGAGCGCAAAGCCGAAACCGTCGAACGGGCCCGGGTGAGCGTGCCGCAGGCGCGGAACGATGCGCAGCACCGCGGCGATTCCGAGCAGTCCGACCGGCAGATTGATGAAGAAGATCCAACGCCAATTGGCGACTTCGAGCAGCAATCCCGCGAGCGGCGGCCCCATGAGCGGCCCGACGATGGCAGGGATGGTGAACGCGTTCATCGCCTGTACCAGACGCTCGCGCGGCGTCGAGGCGACCACGATCAGGCGGGCCACTGGCGTCATCATCGCGCCGCCGACGCCCTGCAACACCCGGGCGGCGACCAGTTGGGTCATGGAATTGGACAGTCCGCAGCACAACGATCCGAGCAGGTAAACCTTCATGGCGTTGAGAAAGACGCGCCGCGCGCCGAAGCGATCCGCGAGCCAGCCGCTTGCCGGCACGAGAATCGCCATGGTGACGAGATATGCGGTGAGCGCGAGCTTCAGGTGCAACGCTTCGGTGTGAAATTCCCGCGCCATCGTCGGCAGCGCCGAACCCAGTGCCGCCGTGTCGAGGAGATCCATGAACAACGCGCTCGCCATCGCGAGCGGTATGAATCGGGAGACCGGCGCCGGTGTCTCCTCGCTCATCGCAGCGTCCACCCCTTGCTCTTGAGATCGGTGGGCGCGAGGTCGGTCGCCAGCGGCTTGCCCACTTGGATGTAGCGCAGCGCGTTGCTGAGCGCCTGGGCGCGCGGCATGCTCTGCGCCTCCCAGATTGCCCGGATCGACCCTTGAACCGCCACCGGGTGGCGTTGGGCAATGAGTGCAGCGAGTTCCTGGGCGCGCGGCCACAGGGACCCGGCCGACGTGATCTCCGTCACCAGGCTGATGCGCAGGGCGGTCGGTGCACTGATGCGCTCGGCATCCGCCAGCAACACCATGCGGGTGATTTCCTGCAGCGGAATCCGGCCGAGCGCCCCGATCGGCTCCACCGCCGATATCTTGCCGAACTTCAAATGCGGATCGAAGAAGGTCGCATCGTCGGAGCAGATCACGATGTCGGCTTCGTTCAGCCAATAGAACGCGCCGCCGGCGGCCATGCCATGGACGGCGACGATCAGGGGCTTCCAGACCTTGTTGCTCTTCGGTCCGAGCCATTCGCCGGGGTCGTCCTGATCGAACGGCGATCCGTCCTCCCCCGGGGCCCGCCAGCCTTCCTTGACGTCGACTCCGGAGCAGAACGCGCGCCCCGGGGCGGCGCGCAGCACCAGCACGCGCGCCGCCGGATCGGTGCGCAGTTTCCCCCAAAGATCCCGAAATTCCAGCACCATGGCGCGATTGAAGCAGTTGAGCTTGTCCGGACGATTCAGGGTGATGGTGGCGACGCCGTCGGCGATGTCGACCAATAGGGTGGTATAGGTCATTCAGATTCCCAGCATCGCCTTGAGTTCGGGACGGTTCACCTTCATCGAGGCCGTTCTCGGCAGGGCGCCGACGAAATGAAACTCCTTCGGTATCATGTACCCGGTCAGGTGTTCGCGGGCAAACGCCTCGATGAGCGACGGCGGCGGAGACGGGATTCCGGGCGACATTTCGATGGCGGCGACCGGGACCTGTCCGAGGCGCGCGTCCGGCTTGCCGAGGACCGCTGCATCGTGCACGCCCGGATAGCGGCGCAGTACCGCCGCAACCTGTTCCGGCAGGATCTTGAAGCCGCCGCGGTTGATCGCATCGTCCGAACGTCCATGCAGGAACAGGAATCCGTCGGCATCGATCGATGCGAGATCGGTGGTGCGGATCCAGTCGGGCCCGAAGCGATCACACTTGATGTGAAGGACCCCCCGCTCGGCGGCCGGCAGCGGGTCGTCCGATTCCGGAATGGTCACCCGCAGCTGCACGTCGGGCCGCGCCCGACCCACGCTGCCGCGCTTGGCCTGCGCGAACAGCCGATGGTCCGCGAGACTCCACCCGGCGATGCCTCCGAGGAATTCGGCTGCGCCGTAATCGATGAGGATGGGGATCTCGTAGCGGCGCTCGAATTCGGTCTGAAGGGCTGGATCGAGCGGTGCCGTCCCGGCGCGGATGGCGCGCAGACTGCGCAGCAATTCGGGATCGATGCCGGCCTCGACGATCATCTGAATCATCGCGGGCACGAGGCTCGCCGATTTGGGCCGGTGGTGCGCCACGACCTGGGCCCATTCCTGCGGGGAAAATTTCTCGATGAGCACCATCGGCCGGACTTCATACAGCGCGAGCAGCAGTCCGAACAAACCGCCGGCATGGCTGAAGGGCTTGAGCAGAATGGCGGGAGACTGTTTGAGCGTCGGCGCGGCCGCCCCACCGGCGTCCGTCCTCTGGCCGGACCGCAGCGAGGGAACGAGCACGGTTTCGAGCACCGGGATCCGCTTCGGCGCGCCCGTGGTTCCGCTGGTGAGGCGCTCCATCACGTACCCTGGCATCACGGGCCGGTGAGGGCCCGGGCCGACGTGCTCGAGATTGGGCACGAGGTGCACGTCGAACTGTGCCGCACCAGATAAACTGATGCCAAGGGTGCCCGACCGGGCCGCCGCCGCCACCGCGTCCTCGTCCGCCCAGTCTTCCGCGTCGCCGACGACCGCCACGAGCCTCTGCTCGGCGATCTCATGCGGCAACGTCGCAGACGTCTGGCGCGGGCGCAGCGGGACCACCATACGGCCGTGCATCACCAACGCTGCGAACGACGCCACGGCCGTGGTCCGGTTCCGCGCCACCCAGCCGATCGGATTCTCGGGCGAAATGCCGGCCCGCTGCAGCAGGGTTTCGATCGCCTGCGCGGCGTCGGCGAGATCGGTCCAGCGGGACCGACCCAGCGGGGATTCCACGGCGACTGCCGCGCCGCCCAGGGAAAATGCGGCACGAATTCGCTCGCCCAGGCTTTCGACGGGACCTGATGACATGGATGATTTCGCAGCACAGCCAGTTACGGGTCGAATAATAACTCACAAATAGTCAGTTTTGAATGAGATCGGAAGATTTTTCGAAAATAGACTTTGGTTAGTACCAGGATCGGCCGGCTTGCGCTATAAAGAAATGACGGTGTATCATTTATAGGCGTTTTTGGTCGTGACTCCCGGCGGAGGCGCGGCGTTCCCGGGGGAGTCTGCATGGATCTGAAATTTTCGCACGCGGACCGCTCGTTTCGCGATGAGGCCCGCGCGTGGCTGCACGCCAATCTGCCACGGGAGCGCCGGCCCCATTCGGGCGATGCGATGCGGCAATTCGACCTTGCCTGGCAGCGCCGGCAGTTCGAGGGCGGCTGGGCGGGGGTGTCCTGGCCGCAGGAATACGGCGGCTTGGGGTTGTCACTCACGCGTCAATTGATCTGGCACGAGGAGTATGCCCGCGCCGATGCGCCGGACAATCATCTGTGCTTCGTTGCGCTGAATCACGCCGGGCCCACGCTCATCGCGAGGGGCACGGCGGCGCAAAAGCGTGATCACCTGTCGAAGATACTGCGCGGGGAGGTGATCTGGTGCCAGGGGTTTTCAGAGCCCAATTCAGGCTCGGACCTTGCGAGTCTGCGCACCCAGGCGCGGATCGAGGACGGCGAGCTGATCGTCAACGGGTCGAAGATCTGGACCAGCCACGGTCATTTGTCGGACTGGCAGGAGTTGCTGGTGCGGACCGATGCGCAGTCGCCGAAGCACAAGGGCATCAGCTGGGTGATCTGCGACATGAAGTCGCCGGGCATCACGCTGCGCCCGATCGAGATCATGACTTCTCCGAATCAGGTGCACTTCGTGCAGTGTTTTTATGACGACGTGCGTATTCCGCTGGCCAACGTGGTCGGGGAGGTCAACGACGGCTGGAACGTGGCCATGTCCACACTGGGGTTCGAGCGCGGCACGGCGCAGGTGCGCGACCAGATCCGTTATGCGTATCTCGTAGAGAAAATGATCCGTGAAGCGCAGCGGCGCCTGGGGAGCGATTCACCGCTCAGCAACGATGAAATCGGCGCCCGCCTCGCGCAGTTGCGGGCCGACATGGCCGCTGCCCGTGCCATGACGTACATGGTCACGTCGCGTGCCGACGCGGGTCTCCACGACTCCCGCAGCTCCTTGATGCGGGCCATGGTCGGGGACACCCAACAGCGGGCGCGCCGTCTGGCGCTCGACATTCTCGGGCCCGACGCTCTCGAGAATCGCGAGGATGACGACTGGGTATATTTCTATTTACGATCATTTTCGATCACCATTGCCGCCGGCACGTCCCAGATCCAGCGCAACATCATCGGTGAGCGTGTGCTGGGGCTGCCGCGGTGAACCTGCCATGAACTTCCTGTTGTCGGATGAGCAGACGCAGATCGTCGACTCCCTCGGGTCATTCCTCGCCGATCGGGCGCCGGTTTCCCGATTCCGGCCGCCGGCACCGCAGATTGGCAATGCCGATCGGGAATTCTGGCCGCAGGTCGGCGAGTTGGGGTTCTTGGGGATCGGGTTGCCCGAGTCCCAGGGCGGCATCGGATTCGGCGCGGCCGAGGAGATGCTGGCTTACCGGGAGTTCGGCCGCCACCTGCTGTCGCCGTCCATCCTCGGGCTCACGCTGGCCGTGCGGCTTGCGGCCCGGGCGGGGTCGCCGCTGCTCGAGGCTGCGTTGGCCGGGGAACTGCGCGTCGGTCTGGCGAATGCCCGGCGGGATGCGAAGCTCGGCAGTGACTGCAGCGGTGAGTTCCATCTTTTCGATGCCGCGGATTCATCGTGGGTGCTGATCTGCGGCGAAGCCGGCGCGGCGCTGCTGCGACGCTCCGATTTCACCGACGTCAGCCCGGTACTCGGAACCGACCATGTGATTGGATTGGAGCGCGGCCGGCTCATCGCGGCACGCCCCGAGATCTGGGTGGATGCCGCCTCCGAGCCCGTGTATTCGCGCGCGCAGCTGCTGCTCGCCGCGTATGCGGTCGGCATCGCCGAGGCCAGCCGCGACATGGCGGTGGAGTATGCAAAGAACCGCCAACAGTTCGGCAAGCCCATCGGCTCCTTCCAGGCCGTCAAGCATCTGTGCGCCGACATGGCAATACGCACGGAGGCGGCGTTGTGCCAGGTGATTTTCGCCGGTCTCATCCAGGCCGAGGAGCAGGAGGGCGTGGATTTTCACACCGTCGCGGCGAAGCTCGTCGCGGTGGACGCGGCGCTCAAGAACGCGGCGTCCAACATTCAGGTGCACGGCGCGATCGGGTTCACGGCGGAAACGGACGCGCACTCCTTTTTGAAGCGCGCGCACCTGGTCGAACAGTTGTGGGGCGACAGCCGTCATCAACGACACCGGATGCTGGCGGCGGCGTTTCCGGATTGACCCTGTGGCCTGACCCGAGGGACGGCATGAATTTCGAGACCATCCTGTTTTCCGTGGACGCCGGCATTGCGCGCCTCACGCTCAACCGCCCCGAGCGGCTCAACGCCTTCAACGAGCGCATGCACATCGAAGTCGCGGAGGCGCTCGGTCGCATCGAGGCCGATGCGGGCGTGCGCGTCCTTGTGCTCACCGGATCGGGCCGGGGCTTTTGCGCAGGCCAGGACCTGTCCGAACGCAATGTCGACGCCGGACCTCTCGATCTCGGCCGGGCCACGGCGGCCTATTACAACCCGTTGATCTGCCGGGTGGCGGCCTTGAAGTGCCCCGTGGTGTGTGCCGTCAATGGCGTGGCGGCGGGTGCCGGGGTCAACATCGCGCTTTCCTGCGATCTGGTGCTCGCCCGACAGAGCGCAAAATTCGTCCAGGCCTTCTCGACGATCGGCCTCATTCCGGACGCCGGCGGGACCTGGGTATTGCCGCACTTGATCGGCCAGGCGCGGGCACTGGGATTCACGTTGACGGGCGGGACCGTCTCGGCCGCGCAGGCGGAGCAATGGGGGCTCATCTGGAGGGCCATCGAGGATGAGGCGTTCGACGGGGAGGTGGAGAGGCTGACGGCACAGCTGGTGAACGCGCCGACGAAGGCCCTCGCGGCCGCGAAACGGGCGATTCGCGGTGCATGGGGTGCGACGCTCGAGGACCAACTGGCGCTGGAAAGCCGGATGCAGCGCGATTGCGGCCTCACCCAGGACTACAAGGAAGGCGTCAACGCCTTCAAGGCGCGCCGTCCGCCCCGGTTCCAGGGTCGCTGACCCGTCGCATGTTCAAGACGCGCGTCACGGAGAAGCTCGGCATTCGCGTTCCCATCGTGCAGGGAGGGATGCAATGGGTGGGTCGCGCGGAACTGGCATCCGCCGTGTCCAACGCCGGGGCGCTCGGCGTCATCACCGCCCTGACCCAGCCGACTGCCGAGCACCTGCGGCGTGAGATCGCCCGCTGCCGGTCGATGACCGATCAACCCTTCGCCGTCAATCTGACCATCCTGCCGGCGGTCGCGCCGCCGCCCTACGCCGAATACGTCGATGCAATTCTCGACTCCGGAGTTCGCATCGTCGAAACGGCGGGCAACAGCCCGAAGGAATACATGGGTCGTTTCAAGGCGGCGGGAGTCGTGATCGTGCACAAGTGCACCAGCGTCCGCCACGCGCTGTCAGCCGAGCGCAACGGAGTCGACATCGTGTCGATCGACGGTTTCGAATGCGCGGGTCATCCGGGGGAGGACGACATTCCCGGGATGGTACTCATCCCGCTGGCGGCGCGGGCGTTGAGCATTCCCATCATCGCATCCGGGGGTATCGCCGATGGACATGGCATGGCAGCGGCCTTCGCCCTGGGCGCGGAGGGTATCAGCATGGGCACGCGTTTCGTGTGCACCGAAGAGGCGCCGGTGCATCGTGCACTGAAGGCGGCGCTCTGCGAGGCGTCCGAGCGAGATACCCGCCTGATCTTCCGCACGCTCGGCAACACGGCCCGGGTGTTCAAGAATGCGGTGTCCGAACAGGTCCTGGCGCTCGAAGAGCGTGCCGGCGGCTGTGGCTTCGAGGAACTGCGGCCCCTGGTCGCCGGTGCCCGTGGCCGCCAGGCATGGGAAAGCGGCGATGTCGATGGCGGCGTGTTGACGGCAGGGATGGTGATCGGTCTGATCCGCGATATTCCGAGCTGTCGGGAACTCATCGAACGCGTGATCGGCGAATGCCACGACCAGCTTGAACGGGCTCTGTC